>WNGI01017033.1_pt1 | contig 11464 bp, 8 predicted proteins | sample 5400621 | NCBI WGS metagenome assembly WNGI01 (sample SAMN13153374, study PRJNA577476) | soil metagenome | isolation source: 20 cm soil or saprolite under Garry oak tree replicate 1 | place: USA:California | collected 2016-06-15
CGTTCAAAGGAAGCAATGACCGCCATCGCCGAGTCTCCTCCCACCGCCCATCCCGAAGACGAACGGCGCGACCTCGTCGTGACCGGGATGACCTGCGCCTCCTGCGTGGCGAGCGTCGAAGACGCCCTTCGCGGTGTGAGCGGCGTGCGGAGCGCCGACGTGAACCTCGCGACCGAGCGGGCGCGCGTCGATCTCGACCCGGCCCGCGCCGACGATGCCGCGCTCGTGCGCGCGGTCGAGCGGGCGGGCTACGGCGCGCTGGTCCTGTCGACGGACCGAGCCGAACGTGCCGCGACCGAGGGGCGCGAACGCGAAGCGCGCCTGCGGTACCTGCGCGCGCTGCGCCGGCGTCTCCTCGTCTCCGCGGCGCTCGCGATCCCGACGATGCTGCTCTCGATGGCCGACCTCGTCGTGCCCTCGCTCGCGCAGGCCGCGTGGCGCGCGTACGTCCTCTTCGCGCTGGCCACCCCGGTGCAGCTCTGGGCGGCGCTCCCGTTCTACCGCGGCGCGCTTTCCGCGGCTCGCCACGGCCGGACCGACATGAACACGCTCGTCGCGGTCGGGACGACCGCGGCGTACGGAGTCTCGGTCTTCGCCACGTTCATCCCCGGCGCGTTCGTTGCGCTTGGCCTCGAGCCCCGCATGTTCCTCTACTACGACACGGCCACGGTGATCGTCGCGCTCATCCTCGTCGGCCGCTATCTCGAGGCGCGCGCCCGAGCGCGGACGTCTGACGAGGTGCGCGCTCTCGCGGCGCTCGGCGCGAAGACCGCGCGTGTCCGTCGGCCGGGCGGCGGCGAGGAGGACGTTCCGATCGAGCGGCTCGCGGTCGGCGACGTCGTGATCGTCCGCCCGGGCGAGACGGTGGCGAGCGACGGCCTCGTCCTCGCGGGTTCGTCCGCCGTCGACGAGTCGATGGTGACCGGCGAGTCGATGCCCGTCGAGAAGGGGCCCGGCGATCCCGTCACCGGCGGGACGCTGAATCGGACCGGAAGCTTCCGCTTCCGGGTCACGAAGATCGGAGCGGACACGCTCCTCGCGCAGATCGTCCGCATGGTCGAGGAGGCACAGGGCTCGAAGGCGCCCATCCAGCGTCTCGTCGACCGCGTTGCGGCGGTGTTCGTCCCGATCGTCTTCGTCGTCGCCTTCGCGAGCGCGATCGCCTGGGCGATCGTCGGTCCGCAGCCGTCGTTGGGCTTCGCGATCACCGCCTTCGTCGCGGTCCTCATCATCGCCTGCCCTTGCGCGCTCGGGCTCGCCACGCCGACCGCGATCCTCGTCGGTACCGGCCGCGGTGCGGCGCGCGGGATCCTCATCAAGAGCGCGGAGGCGCTCGAGCGGGCTCGCACGATCGACATCGTCGCCTTCGACAAGACCGGTACGCTCACGGTTGGGCGCCCTCAGGTCGTCGAATATCTGAACTGCGCCGAGATCGGCGAGGACGAGGTGCTGAGGCTGTTCGCCAGCGCCGAGCTGCGATCGGAGCACCCGCTCGCTGCGGCGGTCGTCGACGGGCGCGACGTCTGGATCGGCACCCCGGACCTCGCCCGGGCCCACGGGTTCGCCGACCTCGGCGATGGCCTGATCGCGCACCACCAGCAGCAGGGACGGACGGTCCTCGTCGGGACGATCGACGGCAAGCCCGGCGGGATCGTCGCGGTCGCCGACGTCGCGAAGGCCGCGGCGCGCGAGGCGATCGCCGAGCTCGAGCGCATGGGCCTCCGCACGATGCTCGTCTCGGGCGACGCGCCGCGGACCGCCGAGGCGATCGCGCGCGAGCTCGGTATCCGGGAGGTCCGTGCGGGTGTCCGACCGAACCAGAAGGCCGAGATCGTGAGCGAGCTCCAGCGCGCGGGGCATCGCGTCGCGATGGTCGGCGACGGCGTGAACGACGCGCCCGCGCTCGCTCGTGCCGATCTCGGCATCGCCATCGGGAGCGGCACCGACGTCGCGATCGCGACCGCCGACATCGTCCTCGTCGGTGGCGATCCGCGCGGCGTGCCCCGCGCGCTCAAGCTGGCGCGCCGGACCGTCGCCACGATCCGCCAGAACCTCTTCTGGGCCTTCTTCTACAACGTCGCGCTCATCCCGTTGGCCGCGGGGATCTTTTACCCCGTTACCGGCTGGCTGCTCTCGCCGATCCTCGCGGCCGCCGCGATGGCGATCTCGTCGGTGACCGTCGTCACGAACTCGCTTCGCCTGCGCACCGCCGATATCGGATGAGACTCGGCCTCACGGCGACGCTCCTGGTCGCGTTCGCCTGTGGTCCTGCCGCGACGCGAACGGAAGCGCCGACGGCCCCGCCGAATACCCCGGCCGCGACGGTCCCGCCACCACCACCGGGCACGTCGCCGCGCCCGCTCGAGTTCGTGATGCAGGAGTTCAGCGTCCCGCGCGGTCAAGGACCGCACGACGTCGCGCCCGCGCGCGACGGCGGTGTCTGGTACACGGCGCAGCTCTCGGGCGAGCTCGGGTGGCTCGATCCGAAGACGGGTGCGACGAAGATGACAAAGCTCGGCAGCGGGTCGGCGCCGCACGGTGTCATCGTCGGCCCCGATGGCGCGCCGTGGATCACCGATGGCGGCCTCAACGCGATCGTCCGCGTCGATCCGACGACGAGCGAGGTGAAGCGCTTCCCGCTGCCGGCGTTCCGGCCCAACGCGAGTCTCAACACGGCGACGTTCGACCGCGACGGGACGCTATGGTTCACCGGCCAGAACGGCGTCGTCGGTCTGCTCGACCCCCAGACCGGGAAGATGGGGGTCTTCGACGCGCCGCGAGGCCCCGGACCCTATGGGATCGCGACCTGCCCTGATGGCGAGGTCTACTACGCGTCGCTTGCCGGGAGCTACGTGGGCCGGGTCGTGAAGGAGACCGGCGAGACCATCGTGCTCGTGCCGCCGACCGCGAATCAAGGCGCACGCCGCGTCTGGTGCGACTCCAAGAGCCATGTCTGGGTCGCCGAATGGAACGCCGGACAGCTGGCGATGTACGACCCGACGAGTCAGAGCTGGCGCGAGTGGCGAATGTTCGGCCCTCGACCCATGGCCTACGCCATCTACGTCGACGAAATGGATACGGTGTGGGTCGCCGAATGGGGCGAGAACGTGATCGTGCACTTCGACCCCGCCACCCAGGCGATGGTCGCTCACGCGCACCCCCAGCCGAATGCCAACGTGCGCCAGCTCCTCGGGCGACCCGGTGAGGTCTGGGGCGCGATGTCTGGACAGGACAAGCTCGTCGTCGCGCGCGCGCCCTGACACATTTGACACTCCTTTTTGCGCAGGTTGCAATGGTCTCCGCATGGCCACCCTCGAGCGGACCTTTCCGCTCTCACGACCGCGTTACACCGGACTCCTCGAGTGGATCACCACGACCGATCACAAGAAGATCGGGGTCCTCTACCTCTACACCACGTTCTTCTTTTTCCTAGCCGGCGGTCTGCTCGCGCTCAGCGTCCGGACCCAGCTCGCGACGCCCGACACCGGTCTCCTCACCGCGGAGCAGTACAACGCGGCCTTCACGATGCACGGGATCACGATGGTCTTCCTCTTCGTGGTGCCGGTGTGGACAGGGTTCGCGAACTTCATCGTGCCGCTGCAGCTCGGCGCGCGCGATATGGCGTTCCCGCGGCTCAACGCGCTCTCGTACTGGCTCCTGCTCGCAGGCGGGATCGTCCTCTACTCGGCGTTCATCGTCGGCCCGCCGATGACCGGCTGGACGATGTACGTGCCGCTCTCGACGCGGCAGTTCATGCCGACGAACGGCATGGACCTCGTCATCCTCGGCCTCACCATCCTCGGTTTCTCGTCCATCTTCGGCGCGCTGAACATGATCGTGACGATCTTCTCGCTCCGCGCGCCGGGCATGACCTTCCACCGCATCACGCTCTTCTGCTGGAGCGTCCTGGTGACGAGCTTCCTGCTCGTCCTCGCGATGCCGTTCCTCACGGTCGCCGGCATCCTCTTGCTCTTCGACCGGATGGCGGGAACGAACTTCTTCGCCGTGGGTGAGGGCGCCGATCCGCTGCTCTGGCAGTACCTCTTCTGGTTCTTCGGCCACCCCGAGGTCTACATCATGATTCTGCCGGGCTTCGGGGTGATCTCCGAGGTGTTGCCGGTCTTCTCACGCAAGCCGATCTTCGGATACCGGATGATCGCGTACTCGTCGGTCGCGATCGGCTTCCTCTCGTTCGGCGTGTTCGTCCATCACATGTTCGTCGCCGGGATCGATCCCGCGCTGCAGATCTTCTTCATGGCGTCGACGATGCTCATCGCGGTCCCGACCGGCGTGAAGATCTTCTCTTGGCTCGGCACGATCTGGGGCGGCGCGCTCCGCTTCAAGACCGCGATGCTCTTCGCCATGGCGTTCATCGTCATCTTCACGATCGGTGGGATCTCGGGCGTCTTCCTCGGCTCGGTGCCCGTCGACGTGCAGCTCTCCGACACCTATTTCGTCGTCGCCCACATCCATTACGTCCTCGTGCAGGGGGCCCTGTTCTGCGCGTTCGCCGCCTTCTACTACTGGATGCCCAAGATGAGCGGACGCCTCTTGAGCGAGACGCTCGGGCGCCTGCACTTCTTCCTCTTCTTCATCGGCGTGAACATGGCGTTCTTCCCGATGCACCAGCTCGGTCTCGAGGGCATGCCGCGGCGCACGTTCCACTACCCCCAGTCGCCGGAATGGGCGGGCCTCAACCTCGTCTCGACGATCGGGGCGTACATCATCGCGGCCGCGATCCTCGTATTCATCTGGAACTACGTCTACTCGATCCTTCTCGGCAACGGAAAGCCGGCTGGCGACGACCCCTGGGAAGCGGACACGCTCGAGTGGGCGACGACCTCGCCGCCGCAGCCGTACAACTTCGCCCGGATCCCGGTCGTGCACAGCGCGCGTCCGCTGAAGGAAGACGTCGCGCACTAGTTTTCGCGCTCGGCTCGGCAGCCTTGCTGCCTGCGCCTCGCCGCCTCGACACCGCTCGTTGACCTCGCTCGTCGCGAATGAATCGCTCCTCGCTCGGACTAGTCTCATCAGGTGAGTTTCTCCTCGCGCTATCGCGCGCTCGTCTACACGAGCCTCGTCGCGTCGTTCCTCGTCGTGGTGTGGGGCGGCATCGTCCGCGTCACCGGCTCGGGTCTGGGATGTCCCGATTGGCCGCTTTGCCATGGACAGTTCCTGCCGTCGCTCGACCCAGCCACGCGCATCGAGTGGACGCACCGCTTCCTCGCGATCGTCTCGGGGCTGGCCGTCGCCGCGATGATCGTGTGGACGCTCGTTGCCTACCGCGCCGACCGCCGAGTCCTCGCGCTCGCCCTCATCGCGGCCGTTCTCTATCCGCTCCAGGCCGTGCTCGGCGGCATCACCGTGGTCCTCGAGCTTCCGCCCGAGTGGGTGACGGTGCATCTGGCGAACGCGGAGCTGCTCCTCGCCGACTTGACGGTGCTCGCCGTGGTCATCCGGTGGCCGTCGCTCGCCCGCGAGCGCGCGCCGGCCTGGACGTGGCTCGTGCTCGCTTCCGCGATCGCGACTTTTGTCCTCCTCCTCACGGGCGCATACGTCCGCGGGGCTGGTGCGACGACCGCCTGCCTCGGCTGGCCTGCCTGCGTCGAGTCCCCTGAGAGCGGTCCGCTCAGCGTGTCCGCCGGCCCAGGGATCGCGATGCTGCATCGCTACGTCGCGGCGGTCGTCGGAGTGCTCGTGCTTGCGGCCTGCGTTCAGGCCTGGCGGCATAGACGTGAGGTCCCTGGGCTCGGAGCGGCGGCGCTTACGACGGCCGCGATCTTTGTCGCGCAGGTGGCGATCGGCGCGGCGAATCCCCTGACGGGCTTCTCACCGTGGGCAGCCGGCGCGCACCCCGCGGCCGCGAGCCTTCTGTGGTGCAGCACCGTTGCGCTCGCGGCACTCGCGTGGCGGCCCGCCTCAGGCCAGGGCGCCCTCGTGCGCGATCTCGTCGCGCTCACGAAGCCCGCGATCATGTCGCTGCTGCTCGTGACCGCGCTCGGCGGGATGTTCCTCGCGGCGGGTGGCGTGCCGCCGTTCGGCATCCTCGCGGCGACGCTCGTCGGCGGCGCCGCGGCCAGCGGCGGCGCGGCGTCCCTGAACCACTACTTCGACCGCGACCTCGACGAGCGCATGCGCCGCACTCGGCATCGCCCGGTCCCGGCGCACCGCGTCTCGGGGAGGGTCGCGGTCGTGTGGGGGCTCGCGTTGAACGTGCTCGCGTTCCTCGTCCTCGCCGTGTTCACCAACCTGCTGGCGGCATCCCTCGCGATCGCCGGGACGGTCTTCTACATCGTCGTCTACACGATCTGGCTCAAGCGAACGACAGTGCAGAACATCGTGATCGGTGGCGCCGCCGGGGCGATCCCGCCACTCGTCGGCTGGGCGGCGATCACCGGATCGCTCGACCTGACGGCGTGGTTGCTCTTCGCGATCGTGTTCTTCTGGACGCCCGCCCACTTCTGGGCGCTGGCGCTCCTCATACGCGACGACTACGAGCGCGCCGGCGTGCCGATGCTGCCGGTCGTGCGCGGCGACGAAGCGACGACCTGGAACATCCTCACCTACGCCGGGACGCTCCTCCCGCTCAGTCTCCTGCTCTTCATCGCCGGGGGCCTCGGCTACCTCTACCTCGCTGTCGCGATCGTGCTCGGCGCGCTCTTCATCGCGTACGCCTTTCGCCTGATGCGCAGCACCGCGGTCCGTCGCCGCGCCGTCGCGCGCGGTGTCTACCTGTACTCGCTCGTCTACCTCACGCTGCTCTTCGTCGCTATCATGGTGGACAGCACATTGCGGCCTTCCTTGCAGGACTCTTCGCGGTTCTCCTCGCGCTCGTCTCGGGGATCGATCTGCTCGCGACCCAGCTCTTCAGCGTGCACATGGTCCAGCACATGCTCCTCACTGTCGTCGCGGCGCCGCTCATCACCCTTGGCGCTCCGATTCGCCCGCTGCTTCGCGGCCTGCCGGACCTTGTGCGCGGCCGCGTCGTCCGTCCGCTCGCTCGCGCGCGCTGGCTCCGCGCGCTCGTCCATCTGGTGCGGCATCCGCTTGTCGCCGGCCTGCTGTACGTCGGCGGCCTCTACGCGTGGCATCTGCCGGCGCTGTATGACGCGGCCCTCGCCGACGAGCGCATCCACGTCGCGGAGCACGCCTGGTTCCTCGTCACCGCGCTCGTCTTCTGGAGCGTGGTCATTGACCCCGAGCCCTTTCGCGGAACGCTCGGCTACGCCGCGCGCCTTCCGTACCTGCTTGTCGCGGGCGCCGCGCAGAACACGGTGCTCGGCGGGATCCTTTCGTTCTCGAGCCGCCTTCTCTACCAGTCGTACGCGCGCGGGCCGGAGCGGTTCGGCGTCGACCCGTTGACCGATCAGCGCATCGGCGGTGCGGTCATGTGGGTCACCGGTGATCTCATCTTCCTCGCGGCCGCGTCGGTGTCGTTCTTCCTTTGGCTCGAGCAGGAGGAAGCGCAGCAACTCCGGCGCGAGCAACGCGAGCGCGCGTTACGCTCTCCGTGATGCTCCCCAGGTCGCTCGTCACGCTTTTTGCGCTCGCCCTGCTCGTGGCGAGCTGCGGCGCGCCCGATGCCGCGCCCGCCGGAGCGCAAGTCGTCGCCGAGATGTCCGACTACAAGATCACCGTGAGCGTCCCCAGCGTGAAGGCAGGAACCGTAAAGATCGGAGTCCGCAACCTCGCTTCGATGGAGCACAGCTTCCAGGTCATCAAGACCGACCTGGCGCCCGACAAGCTCCCGGTCGACGGCGCGAGCGCGAAGGCGAACGAGGATGGCAAGGTCGGTGAGCTCAAGAGCATCCCCGGCGGGAAGTCCGCCGCGCTTACGGTCGACCTCACGCCTGGGAAATACGTCTTTATCTGCAACATCGCGGGGCATTACCAGCTCGGGATGCGCACCGGCTTCACGGTGGACGCCCCCTAGGACGCCTTCCGCGCGCGCCACATCTCCTCGGACGGCCAGCGCTTCGCCCATTCCGCGGTGACGTAGCCGTAGTAGCTGTGGTCGGTGGAGCCCTCGCGCGCGAAGAGCTCCACCAGGCGAAGGATCTCGAAGCCGGAGTCGCGCAGGATCTGGAAGAGCTCACCGTGCCCGACGTGGAACTCGATCTCGGGCTCGCCCGGCCACTCGAGGCGGTTCATCCCGCGCTGCGGCCGCTGGAGGCTCGTCGTCACCTTGCCTTCGTCAGGCACGCACAGCATCGAGAGCGTCGAGTTGCGGAGGAAGACAAGCTCCCCGCCAGCTCGCAGCAACCGCGCGGCTTCGGGGATCCACTTGTACGGATCGCACCAGATCGACGCGCCGTACTCGGAGATCGCGAGATCGAACGACCCGCCGGGCAGCGGGACCGCCTCGGCGTTCGCTTCGATGAGCTCGATGCCGAGACCGGTCCGCTCGTTCATGCGTCGCGCGGTCGCGAGCTGCGCCGGAGTGATGTCTGGAGCTCGCGCTCCGGCGTGTCCCAGACGCCCCACGAGATCTCGGGCTCGTTCCAGGCGTGTTCAGCTCGAGCGTCGGTGTAGTCGGCGTTCGCCTTCGTCCAGTGATCGCGATTGACCCGAACGTAATCGGGTTCCTGGGGGCTCACCCGCCGGCCGCTACTTGAGTGTGAGCAGCCACTGGACGATGTCGCTGATCTGCTGGTCCGACAGCGTCCCCTTGAACTTCGGCATGACGACGCCGGGCTTGATCGATGGCGCGTCGCTCACCCACTTCGTGAGGTTCTCCTGGTTCACCGGCGAGAGGACCCCGGCGATGTTTGGCTTGCTCGCGATGTGGGTCAGGTCGGGGCCGACCTTGCCGGCGGCGGTCGTGCCCTGGACCGTGTGGCAGCCGACGCACGGCGCGGCGAGGAATGTGTCGCGGCCGACCTTGGTTCGGGGATCGTTCAGCAGGTTCGCCTGCTTCACGGCATCGGCGGCCCAGGCCGTGTAGTCACTCGCGGAGTGGGCGACCACCGTCAGGAGCATGTCCGCGTGTCCGTCGCCGCAGTACTCGTAGCACTGGCCCTTGAACGTGCCCGGCTGATCAGCCTGGATCCAGAGACTCGTCGTGTGCCCGGGGACCGCGTCCTTCTTCCCACCGAGGTTCGGGATCCAGAACGAATGGATGACGTCCTTCGAGGTGAGCTCGAGCTTGATCTTCTGACCGATCGGAATGTCGAGCTGCTGCCCCGACTGGAGCGTGCTCCCGTCCTGCAGCTTGAAGAGCTGCTGGTCCGGGTAGGTGAACGCCCACGACCACTGGCGGCCCTCCACCTTGACGGTCATCGCCACGTTCGAATCGACGTCGTTGATGAAATTCAGCTTGTTCCAGGAGAGCACCGTGAACGAGATCACCATGAGCGTCGGAATGACCGTCCAAGTGAGCTCGAGCATGTTGTGGCTGTGGAACTGCCGCGCGCTGTGGCCAGGCCGGTCGCGGAACTTGATGCCCGAGTAGATGATCGCGCCGGCGACGATCGCGAGCACGACCATCGCGCAAGCGAACATGAGCCAGTAGAGCGTGACGATCTGCTCGGCCTCGGGCCCGCGCGGGTCGAGCGGCCAGGGACCCATCGGGTCAAGAGACTAGGGCGAGATTTCGACACGCGCCAATCGCGGCGCTAGTCTTCGGCCGATGTCCGCGCACGGCACCGACGAGCATCCGATCCATATCCCGCAGCCGAGCTTCTCGCCGCCGATCCTCGCGTTCGGCGTGATGCTCATCGCGCTCGGCATCCTCGTCGGCATCCCGCTCATCGTGGTCGGCCTGGTCATCTTCGTCATCGGGATCGGGACCTGGCTCGTCGACGACGCGCGGGCGTACGCGCACGCCGGTGATCCGACCGACGGCGCGCACCACTAGCCCATGAGAACGACGGTCGAGGACCGCACGGTCGTCCGCGGCCGCCGCGTCGACCCGATCGATCGTCTCCCGACGAACGAGACCGGACTCGAGGCGCAGCCCACCCGGTTCAGCGCCGGCATGTGGGCGGTCATGCTCTTCATCTCGAGCGAGGCCTTCTTCTTCGGAGCGCTTTTCACGACGTACTTCTTCCTACGCTCGCGCATCCCGTCGTGGGAGCCCGTCTTCGGCGAGAAGCCGAGCTGGCACGTCGACCCGATCCTCGGCATCGGCCTGCCGACCATCAACACGATCGAGCTCCTGGTCTCGAGCGTGACCATGCAGCTCGCCGTGAACGCGATCAAGCGCGGCGATCGTCAGGGGCTACGAAACTGGCTCATCCCGACGCTCGTGCTCGGCGTCCTGTTCCTCGTTGGCCAGGGCTACGAGTACACGAAGCTCGGGTTCCTTCCGCGCGACGGCATCTTCGCCGGCGTCTTTTTCACGCTCACCGGATTCCACGGCGCGCACGTCACTGGCGGCGTCATCTTCAACGCGATCTGCTTCTTCCGGACGGTGAAGGGGCAGTTCACCGCGCGCCGGCATCTCGCGATGGAGGCCGCGTCGATCTACTGGCACTTCGTCGACGTCGTCTGGATCGGCCTCTTCATCACGATCTACATCATCGGCTGAGCGCCGCTACTGCACGAGCTGCGCTTGCAGCAGCAGTGAGCGCACCTCCCCGCTGAGCTCGTTCACCAGCAGCAGGCCGCGCCAGTTCCCGTCGCCCGCGACCTTCCAGGTGCTCCACGCGATCGGGCCATCCGCTGAGCCGGCGGCACGGACCCATCCGGCCGCGGCGAGCTCCTGCGCGAACGCGGCCTCGAGGTCCTTCGCGGATGTCTTTCCGGTCGCGACCGCCTCGGAAGACTGACGGTCGTTCCCGCCGCCGCCGCCGCTCGTCCGCATGGTGACGCCCGAGGGGGCGTGCAGCGCGGGAAGCTTGTTCATCCCGTTGTTGATCCCGATGCCGGCCGGCTGCGCCGGTTGCGAACACGGGCCGAAGGATCCCGGATACGGACTCGGGTTCACGAGGTCGATGTGCGCGCGCACGTCGAAGGGCGCGCCCGCGACCGCGAACGCGGTCACGCTGTACCAGGGCGGATTCTCGCCCTTGCAGAACGTCCGGCTGTTCCCGACCGGGCCCGAGACGAACCCGCCCTGCGGGCCGCCTCGGTTGGGAGCCGCGGTCCAACCGGCCTTCGTCAGCTCGCGCTCGAAATACGCCGCGACATCGCCCGTCGATTCGGGAACGTCCATGACGACGTCGAGTGCCGCGGGCGCCTTGTTGCGAAGACGGACGGCCGCGCCGACAACTCGCGAACCGGAGGGCTGGGGCAGATCGATCTTCGGGTCGGGCGGGAGCGTCCCCGGATACAGCTTGAGCTCATACGCGGCCGAGTCCTGCTGCGCGAGGTACGGCGGAAGGAGCAGACGGCTCGCGAGCTCGGTGGTCGAGTCACCGGACTGTGGCGTCGCTCCGGAGCTGGCCACCCGCTGCGCGGTCGGGCGGATCTGCTCATAGCCGACGATCGCGACAACCGCGAGCACGAGCGCGCCGATGACGAA
>WNGI01005462.1_pt1 | contig 11462 bp, 10 predicted proteins | sample 5400621 | NCBI WGS metagenome assembly WNGI01 (sample SAMN13153374, study PRJNA577476) | soil metagenome | isolation source: 20 cm soil or saprolite under Garry oak tree replicate 1 | place: USA:California | collected 2016-06-15
GGTCTTGGCCAGGCCCATGTAGACCTGCGGGTTGGAAACCGAGTTGAGGTAGATCGTCGGCTCCCAGTGCAGCAGAGTGACCGTGACGAGCGACTTGATCGTGAATCCGGGCGTGGCAAAGATGAACAGCGTGTCGGCGCCAGAGGCCTTCAGCTTCGTGAGCTGCGCGGCGGTGTTGGCCGCTGTAACGTCGTAGCTTTCCTTGGCCACGATCATCGACGCCTTCGAGCCAAGACCGTCTTCCAGGCCCTTCAAATAGTCCTGGCCGTAGTCGTCATTCTGATAGAGCACGCCGATCTTCGCGGCGGAGTGGCTCTTCAACACGTCGGCGGCGTAGATCCGAGACTCGCCCTGGTATGGCGGCTGCCAGCCGAGCGTCCACCCGTTGGTGCTGAAATCCTTGTTGAAGGTCGTGGCGCCCGTGGCGACGAACAGCTGGGGCACCTTCTTGCTGTTCAGGTAATCGCGCACAGAAACCTGGGCCTGCGTCCCAAGGCCGCTGAACATGGCAAAGACCTGGTCCTGCTCGACGAGCTGTTTGGTCAGCGGCACGGTCTGCGCCGGGTTGTAGGCGTCGTCCAGGATCTTGAAGTTGATCTTGCGGCCGTTGACGCCGCCCTGGCCGTTGATGTACGTGAAGTAGGCAAGCTCCGCGTTCCCGATCGTGCCGTAGGCGGCGGCGGCGCCCGACTGCGCGATCGTGTTGCCCAACAGGATCGAGTCGCTTGTGATGCCGATATCGGTCTGCGGAGCGCTGTTCGCCGAGCCTCCGCAGGCGGCCAGGGTGACGAGGAAGACCGCTACCGCGGCTAGCCGAGGCGCCTTTTGTCCCATAGGAAACCCTCCCGCTTTAATGAACAGCTATTTAAACAGTCTGGGGGTCCGGCGGCATCTGTCCAGTCTCCCGATCGCCTGCCCCGCGGAGCCGCCGGTTCAGCGCGGAGTAACCCGAGTTGACGAGGCCGACGATGCCGTTGGGCGCGAACATCATGATCAGGATCAGGACCGCGCCGTAGGAGACGGCCGGGCCCGCGTTCTTCACGGTCGATCTGATCTGGTCTGGGATCCAATCCTGGCTGGGCACCCACTGGTTCGACTCGATCGGCAGGAAGTAGGCAAAGATGGCGCCCAGCAGCGGTCCCGGAATCGATGCCAGGCCCCCCACCACGGCACCGACAAGCAGCTGGATCGAGAGCGAAACAGGGAAGGTATCCGGGCTGATGAAGCCCGTGGCGAGGCCGAAGAGCGATCCGGCCGTGCCCGCGTAAAAAGCCGAAATGGCGAAAGCCAGCGTCTTGTAGCCGGCGATGTTGACACCTGAGGCGGCGGCCGCCACCTCGCCGTCGCGGATCGCCCGCATGGCGCGTCCCGGTCGGTGGCGGACGAGGTTCCACGCCAGCCAGAAGAGCAGGAGCGCGCAGAAGAGAGAGAGGTAGTAGATCCACTGGTCGCTGGTCATCCTCGTACCGGTGATGAAGGCGAACACGTCTTGCGCAAATTGCGGCGGATCGGGTTGCAGGACAAGAATTCCCTGCACGCCCCCGGTCAGCGCCGCCGGACGTTTGATGAGGCTGGGGGTGACCACCGCCAGCGCGAAGGTGGCCAGGGCGAGGTAGAGCGCGGACAGCCGCAGGGACGGAATGCCGAAAAGGAACCCGACCAGCCCGGTCAGGAGAGCCGCGATCGGGATCGTGATCAGGTAATCGAGCTTGTAGTGATGGGCGAGGATGGCCGACGTGTACGCGCCCAGGGCCATGAAGGCGCCGTGGCCCAGCGAAAGCTGCCCGCTGTAGCCGACCAGGATGTTGAGTCCCATGATGGCAATCGCCAGCACGAGCGCCTGCGTCCACAGGCTCGTCTGGAAGCTGCTGATCACCGTTGGGAAGCCCAGGAAGAAAAGCACGGCGACGCCGACCAGCCAGTAGCGCGGCGGGGCCGTGCGGAGGCGGGCCACTTATACCCGGCGCACGCGAGCGCGGCCGAAAAGACCGTTGGGCTTGATCACGAGCACGGCCACGATGATCGCCAGGCCGACCGCGAGCTGGAGGTCGCCCCCGACGAACGGCAGATAGGCACCCGCGAGGTTGACCGTCACACCAACGATCACACCGCCGACGACCGCGCCCAGCGGGCTCTCGATGCCGCCAAGGACCGCGGCGGCGAAGGCGTAGATGATGATCGACTGCATCATGTTCGGCTCGAGCAGCAGGATCGGTGCGACCATCAGCCCAGACACCGCTCCGACCGCAGATGCGAGGCCCCAACCCAGGGCCAGCATCCAGCTCACCTGGACCCCGAGCAGACGGCTTGCCTCCGGGTGATGGGCGGCGGCGCGCATCGTCAGGCCGACGGTGGTGCGCTGGAGCAAGAGGTAGACCGCCAGCAGCACGAGCCCGGAAACAACGATGACGCCGAGGTCGCGATAGCTGACGAAAACGCCCAGGATGTCGGCGCTCTGGGCGGAGAAAGGGCTGGGAAACGAGCGGGGCACGTAGCCGAAGACAAAACCAGCGAGCCCGTTGAGCAGCGTCGCGAGACCGAGCGTGATGATGACCAGGGTCAAGATCGGCGCGCGTTCGACCGGCTTGATGACGATGCGCTGGATGACTATCCCGCCTCCAAACGCGAGCACCAGCGTCACCGGGAACACGATCCAGTAGCTCATGCCGCGACTGATCAGCGCGTAGGCGACGAAGGTCGCCAGCATCGCCATCTCCCCCTGGGCGAAGTTGACGAGGCCCATCGCGTTGTAGATGAGGACAAGCGCCAGCGCCAGGCTCGCGAAGATGCCGCCCGCGGCGATGCCGGTGACGAGCTGCTGCAAAAATTCCTGCATCAGGAGGGGCGTGACACTCTAGTAGCCGAGGTAGGAACGGCGGACTGACTCGTTGCCCTGCAGCTCGGCGCTTTCGCCATGCACAGCAACTCGGCCGACTTCGAGCACGTAGGCAGTGCTCGACAGATCGAGGGCGATCCGCGCGTTCTGCTCGACGAGCAGCACCGTGACGCGACTGCTCTCATTGATCGAGCGGATTATCTGGAAGATGGATCGCACCACGATTGGGGCCAGGCCAAGGGAGGGTTCATCGAGCAGCATGAGGCGAGGTTTCATGAGCAGGGCGCGTGCGAGGGCGAGCATCTGCTGCTCGCCGCCGGACAGTGTGCTTGCGGAAAGCCGGCGCCGCTCCTTGAGCACAGGGAAGTATTCGAAGACACGGTCGTAGTCCTTGCGGACCTCGGGGCCGTCGCGACGCAGGTGAGAGCCGAGCTTGAGGTTCTCGTCGACAGTCAGCTCAGTGCAGATGCCACGGCCCTCGGGAACGTGCGCGATGCCTCGACGCACGATCTCCTCGGTCGACATTCGCCGCAGCGAGCGACCGTTGAAGCGGATATCGCCGCTCCACCGCACGCCGCCCGTGATCGCGCGCAACGTCGTCGTCTTGCCCGCGCCGTTCGCGCCCAGGACCGAGACGACCGCGCCTTCTTCGACGGACATCGACACACCGTGGAGGACCGATGTCGGACCGTAGCCGGCGTGGACGTTCTCGAGCTCGAGGAGGGCACTCATGCTGCGCCGAGATATGCCTCGATCACGGCCGGGTTGCGCTGCACCTCCGCCGGCGTGCCTTCCGCGATCTTCTTGCCGAAGTCGAGAACCACGACTCGGTCTGAGATGCCCATCACGAACGCCATGTGGTGCTCGACCAGCAGCACGGTCACGCCAAGATCTTTGTGCACGCGCCGCAGCAGCCCCGACATGCTGTCGACCTCTTCATGACTGATGCCGCCGGCGGGCTCGTCAAGAAGCAGGAGTCGGGGCCTCGAGACCAGCGCTCGGGCAAGCTCGACCCGCTTCTGCGACCCGAACGGAAGTGCCGCGATGGGGCGCAACGCGTGCGCGCCGAGTCCGACGAAATCGATCATCTCCAGCGCTCGCTTGCGCGACGCGGCTTCCGCTGTCACCGCGCCGGGGAGAGGCACGGAAGCCTGCAGCCAGCCGCTCTTGGTCTGGGTGTGATCGCCGACAAGGACGTTGTCGAGGACTGTCATCGAGCGAAAGAGGGCCACGTTCTGAAATGTTCGCGCGAGACCGCGGCGGATCACCTGGTGCGGCCGGATCGAGAGCACAGGTTGACCGTCGATGAGAACGGTGCCGTTGCTCGGCCGGTACACGCGCGTGATGACGTTGAACAGGGTCGTCTTGCCGGCGCCGTTGGGACCGATAAGTGCGACGACCTGCCCCGCCTCGACTTCGAAAGAAACGCGATCCAGGGCCACCACCCCACCGAAGCGGACGCTCAGGTCGCGAACTTCGAGAAGTGATGACACTCTGCCGAAGTCTAAGTTCGGCCGGGCCCGCTGACTACGGGGCGGGTCCTTACGAACTAGTCGCTTGGCTTGGGCATCTCATGTGAATCGTCCGGTGGGGTCGGCTCCGGATAACCCCACTCGCCTTTGCCGGGCCCCCATTCCACGGGCGCATAAGCAGGCTCTTCGACCGCGGGCGCCGGTTCCGGCTCCGAGGGCGCCTCAGCTTCTTCCGGGGTTGCGGGCGTCGCCGGCCAAACTCGCCGCACGTTGTCTTCCCAGGCCGACGCGTCCGGTTGCCGGGGCTCGGCGACCGGCGCGGTGCCGAAGCCGGCGGAATAGTCCGGGCGCGTCGCCCGGTGCACGACCGCCGCGGCCGGCATTCTTTGCGGGCGCGGCCGTCTCAAAACGCTGAACAGCCAGTAGAACAGGGACAGCGCGATCGCGAGGCCGCCCGTTATCGGAAGGAAGACAAAAGGCGGGCTCGTGATGACATCGATACCGTTGAGAGTCTTCGCCACCGGACTTGCCGTTGGAGTAAACGCGATGGTCGGCTCCGCGGTGGGGGATGGCGACTCGATCGGTGAAGGCGAAGGCGACGGCGAGGTCTGCGGCGCATCGAGCGTGAAGATCGCGCAGGGGCTCGGGGGGACGCTGGCGCAAAGCTTGTGCGCCCCGGGCCCGTCGCCCGCGAACGTTTTGACCCTTGTGTTGAAGCTCCCGCTGGCGTCTGCCGTGGCCGAGCCCGCGACCTTGCTGGCCTGGTCCCAGTAAAGGGTCGTCTGCTGGTTCGGCAGGAACTGGCCGCCGCTCACATTGATCACCGTGGTCGCCGGGCCGGCGGTCACATCAAGAGAAAGGAATGCGTTGGTCGGGATGGGTGACGGGGAGGGAGACGGTGACGGCGACGAAACCGGAGAAGGCGACGGGGAGGAAGCTGGCGACGCGGATGGGGATGGTGTATCTGCTGTGAGCAGCAGCCAGATGGGCACGACGACCAGGAGCCGGAGAAAACGCATGAAGCCGGGGAACGATACCAGAGGCAGCTTGGTTACACCGGCGGCCAGGGTATCGACCATGCCGAGCTCGGCTCGGGAAACCGCCAGCGAGGGTCAAGCACTGCGCGCAGCCGCCGCTTGAGGACTCGCATCTCCGCCTGGCTGACCAGTCCCTGCATCGTCTTGCCCAATCCGCCGCGCTCCACCTCGACCAGTGTGCGCTCGACGTCGCCGCACAGGTCGCCCGGCAGGGGCTCGCCCGAGAAGTCCCAGATCACCGTGCGCAGCTTCTGGTCGACGTGAAACGTGAGGCCGTGGTCGATGACCCATACCTTGTCTTTGGCATCGAACAGGCAGTGGCCGGATTTGCGGTCCGCGTTGTTCGCGATCACGTCGAACAGCGCGACGCGGATCCAGGTGTCGCTGCGCGAGCTGCTCTCGCCGAGGAAGTGGCGCGCGTCGGCCTCGATGAACAGCTGCATGGCGCCCACACCGTGGGGCGCCTTCTCCCGGACCACGGTCGGCGGGATGTTCGGCCAGCCGAGTACCTTGCTCAGCTCGTACGCGGCAACCTCGCGCTGGTAGAGGGTGCCGGCCTCGAAGTCCCAGAGCGGTGACTCGCCACGGGCAGGCTTGTAGACGGCGCGGAGTCCTGACGGTGGATGAGGTCCAAGGCGCGTCAGAAATGTGTAGTTCGAGGCGCCGTGGAGCAAGCCCTCGACCTTGACCTCGGGCAGCTCCTGGAGCAGGTGCTCGGCGCCTTCAGAAGATGGGGCGTGCACCGTTCATGACCGGGCACGGGTGGCCGGCAGGGTCCATCGGCAGACCGCACCTCGGGCAAAGCGGCCTGCCCGCGGACAACACCGACTCGGCCTGTTTGGAGAACGCGATGACCTGATCATGCCTCAGCCAGAACCGCACGCTCGGCGAATCGTCCTCCGGCGGAGCTTCGGTCGACTCGCCCACCGCCCCCTGGCTGGCGACCAGGACGAACATCTGGCGCGCCTCGTGGTAGCCCAGGCCCATCTCGCCGATCTGCCACTCGGGTTCACCCGAAACCTGGCCGGTCGGCGATTCGTCGTCGGCGCCCTCAGGCCCTTCGATCTGCTGGGCTTCGAGCATCTGATGGAGCCGCAGGATGAGCGCCTGGAGCTGGGACTTCTCGCAGCCCAGCGTCAGGGTCCGCCCCGAGCCTGTGGCGAGGAGAAAAAATCGTCGTTGGCCGGGCTCACCGACCGCCGCGACGGCAATGCGGTCGACGGGATCGAGTTCGTAAATGGCCATCCATCTAAAAGCGTAGGCGCTGGGTGGTTTTGCGGCCCCGGAACCGGGGAAGAAGAGATTCATATTCACTTTGAATCCAATCCATCCCATCTGGAGGACAGCTGACACATGCCTAAGACCGTAGGAATCGACCTGGGGACGACCAACTCGGTCATCGCCGTCATGGAAGGCGGCGAGCCGGTCGTCATCCCTAACTCCGAAGGTTCACGCACCACGCCCTCCGTCGTCGCGTTCACCAAGTCCGGTGAGAGGCTGGTGGGCACGCTGGCTCGCCGGCAGGCGGCGGTCAACCCCGAGAACACCGTCTACTCGATCAAGCGGTTCATGGGCCGCAAGTTCGCCGAGGTCGACTCGGAGCGCAAGATCGTGCCTTACCAGGTCAAGCCGGGCAAAGACGACCGTGCCGTGGTGTTCGTCCCGAACGCCAACAAGGAGTTCACCCCCGAAGAGATCTCCGCCCTGATCCTGCAGAAGCTCAAGGCCGACGCAGAAGCCTACCTCGGCGAGAAGGTGACCGACGCTGTCATCACCGTGCCCGCGTACTTCAACGACTCCCAGCGCCAGGCGACCAAGAACGCCGGGCAGATCGCCGGCCTCAACGTGCTCCGCATCATCAACGAACCGACCGCCGCTTCGCTGGCCTACGGCCTGGAGAAGAAGGCGAACGAGACCATCCTGGTCTTCGACCTCGGCGGTGGCACGTTCGACGTCTCGGTGCTCGACGTGGGCGACGGCGTGTTCGAGGTCAAGGCCACCAACGGCGACACCCACCTCGGCGGTGACGATTACGACCGCCGCATCGTGGACTGGCTCGCCGACGAGTTCAAGAAGCAGAACGGCATCGACCTGAAGGCCGACCGCCAGGCTTTGCAGCGCCTGACCGAGGCTGCCGAGCGGGCCAAGATCGAGCTCTCGAGCCGGCTCGAGACGACCGTCAACCTGCCGTTCATCACGGCCGACCAGACCGGTCCAAAGCACCTCGAGATGACGCTCACACGCGCCAAGTTCGAGTCGCTGACAACGGACCTGACCGAGCGAACGCGCGGTCCATTCCTGGCCGCGCTCAAGGACGCCAACCTGACGCCGCAGCAGATCGACGAGGTCGTGCTCGTCGGCGGATCCACCCGAATGCCGATCATCCAGCAGCTCGTCAAGGGCCTGCTCGGCGGCAAGGAGCCGCACAAGGGAGTCAACCCTGACGAGGTCGTGGCCGTCGGTGCGGCGATCCAGGCCGGCGTGCTGAAGGGCGAGGTCAAGGACATCCTGCTCCTGGACGTGACGCCGCTTTCGCTGGGCGTCGAAACCCTGGGCGGTGTCATGACCAAGCTCATCGACCGCAACACCACCATTCCGACGTCGCGTTCGCAGGTCTTCTCGACCGCGGCCGACAACCAGACGTCTGTCGAGGTCCACGTTCTGCAGGGCGAGCGCGAGATGGCTCGCGACAACCGGACGCTGGGCCGTTTCCACCTGGACGGCATCCCGCCCGCGCCCCGGGGCATGCCGCAGGTCGAGGTCACGTTCGACCTCGACGCGAACGGCATCCTCAATGTCAAGGCGCAGGACAAGGGCACCGGCCGCGAGCAGTCGGTCACGATCACGGCGTCCTCGACCCTGAACAAGGACGAGGTCGACCGTATGGTCAAGGAGGCGGAGGCGCACTCCGCCGAGGACCGGGCGAAGCGCGAAGAGGTGGAGCTCCGCAACCAGGCGGACCACATGATCCACCAGGCCGAGAAGGTGATCAAGGACAACGAGTCCCGGATCCCCGAGGACCTGAAGGGCGAGGTCAACACCAAGCTCGAGTCGCTCAAGACCGCGGCCAAGGGCTCGGACACCAAGGCCTTGCAGCGCCAGATGGACGAGTTCAACGAGGCCCTCCAGAAGATCGGCCAGCACATCTACCAGGGCGCCGGCGCATCAGCGGCGAGCGGTGGCCCCTCGGACGGAACGCCGCCCGGCGAAGAGAAGAAAGAAGGTGACGTGGTCGACGCGGACTACCGCGAGGTCCCCTAACTAAATCGGCACTAAGGGCTCGGGCACACGCCCGAGCCCTTATTTTTTGCCTGCGTTGGTTCAATACCTCCGAAAGCGAACCCGCCTGTGGTCGGCGGCGGGACTGTGGGCGGGCCTCCTGCTGCTCGGTTTCAACCTCTACGCCGCGAGCTCGACGTACGTCCCCGAGTTCCGGATCCGGAATGACTTCCGGCTCATCTATGGCGCCGCTCTCGACGCATGGACCTATGGCTACGGCCACCTGTACGACCTCACCGCGCAGAAGGCGGTCGTCGAGGGTCTTGGGGTTGGTACCTACTGGTCGCCCTTCCTCAACCCGCCGACGCTCGCCTGGATCGCCACCCCGTTCCTCGCGCTGTCGTTCGAGACGGCGCTGGTGCTGTGGACGCTTTTGATCGTCGGAGCGGCCCTGCTCGCCTGGCGGCTTGCGGCGCCGGGCGGAGGGTTGACGCGAGCCGCTCATCTCGCGCTCTTCCTCGGTCTGTTTCCGACCGCCTTCGGTCTGATGGTCGGTCAGCCGGTTGCGCTGGTCGCCGCGGCCGTGGCCATGGCCTGGTGGCTCGCCGACCGCAAGCGGCCGGTGCTTGCGGGTCTGGCGCTCAGCCTGATCGCGATCAAGCCACAACTGGCGCTCCTGGTGCCCCTCTGCCTCTTGGTGTCGGGCCACCGGCGGATCTTCGTGGTCTGGCTGGCCGCGACGGCGGTGATGGTGGCGGCGGCGCTGGTCCTGCTCGGCCAGGATGGAATCCAGCGTTATCGCGAAGTCCTCGCCATGGCGTCGCAGTGGGAGCCGACTCGGCGCTATGCCATCGCCGGCCCGCTGGGTCTCGGCCCTCAGGTCTACGCCGTTGAGGCCGTCGTGGTGATTGTCGCGCTGGTCGCGGCCTGGAGGCAGCGCCAGATGAGCGTCGCCCGGCCGATCGCGACCGGCATCGTAGCCTCCCTGCTTTTCACGCCCTATGTCGGGTTCCAGGACTTCGCGATGCTGGTCGTCGCCGGCTGGCTGCTCCTCCGGTCTGGTGCGACATCGGTCCAGGTCGCGCTGCTCGTGGTCGGCTACGCCCTGGTCGAGCTGGCGCTGGTGGTGCTTGCGGTGCCGATCCTGCTGGCCGAGTTCCTGCTGCTGGGCTCGCTCCTGTGGCCGCTAGGCTCTTCCGACGCCGAAGGCGCATATCGACCGGCTTCGGCACACGTCTTCGGCGACAAACGTGCCTGATGCGAACCGGGTTGGCGTGGAGCCGACGGTGGGATTCGAACCCACGACCTGCCACTTACGAGGCGGCTGCTCTGCCAGCTGAGCTACGTCGGCAATCTAGCTGAGGAGCATCGCTGATTTTCTGCGCAGAAATTTGGCGATGCTGCGCGAGCCTAGGCTAACATCGGACGGGGATGCGAACTCTCGACGTTGAACGTTTGGCGGCCGGCGATTATGCCCTCATCAAGCCGCTTCTCGTCGCGCTTCACCTCGGCGAGCAGGTCCACTACTCGGACCATCCACAGCTGCCGCGCGAGGAGATCGAACGCCACCTGGCGCAGGTCCCGTCGGCGTTCCGCGGTGAGAACGTCATCTACGTCGTGCGAGATGAGGTCGACCAGGTCGTCGGCTTTTGCTGGATCGTCCTTTACGACCCCGGCACGGGCCTGGAGGGCGAGGTGGCCGAGCTGTATGTGGCCGAGGGCCACCGAGGTCGTGGCATCGGCGAGATGCTCGTCCGCCAGGCGACCAGGCTGTTCGCGGAGCGCCACGTGACCCTCGCCTACGTATGGACTCGGTCCGACAACCAGGCTGCGGTCAAGCTGTACACGGCCGCCGGTTTCGAGCCCAACCGCCAGCTCGTCATGATCTGGTATCCGATCGAGAGCTCCAACCACCTGTAGAGCTTCACCTACCTAACATCAGTTCATGCGTCCCATCCTGGCCGTGACGGCCGGGCTGCTCATGGCAGCCCTGGTCGCCGCCGGCGTCACCCTTGCCATCCTCGGCCTCCAGGCACGCACGAACACGCAGCAGGTCAACCTGCGCAACGGGGTGACGATCAGCGAGGACTCGGCGATCATCACCGCCGCGGGCAAAGCCAGGCCCGCGGTCGTCAGCATCGTCACCCAGCACCAACCCAGCCTTGTCCGTGGTTCCGGCTACCTGGCGACCACCGACGGTTACATCGTCACCAACATCAACGTGATCGCCGGCTCCAGCGGATTGACCGTGCTCATCCCCGGCGATTCCAAGGCGCATGACGCGCGGCTGGTCGACTACGACTGCCAGACCGGTGTCGCGGTGATCAAGATCGACAAGGTCAGCGGCCTGCCGACGCTCGGCTTCGCCGACCCCACCGCACTGGTCCAGGGGCAGCGGATCGTGGCCGTCGGCGGGCCGGTGGAGGGAAACGCGGTCACGCCCGGATACGTCAGCGCGATGCATCGCGTGACCTCCGCCAACGACCCCGTCAACCTCGGTCGGACGCTGCAGTTCAGCGACACGATCCAGACCAACGCGGCGATCGAGGGCGGCATGTCGGGCGGCCCGCTCCTGAACGTTGGCAGCCAGGTCATCGGCGTAGCCATGGAGTCGCCGTCGAGCCTCTCGGGCTTTGGTCTGAACGTCGCGGACATCGTTGACGATGTGCAGCAGATCTTGTCGACGGGGCAGGTCATGGTTTCGTCACTCGGCGCGACGACAGCAGACGTCACAGCGGAGAACGCGGCGCTCAATGGAACTCCGGAAGGGAGCCGTCTCGTCACGCTGGACAAGACCGGTCCGGTTGCGGCGGCGGGCCTGAAGCCGGGAGATGTGATCACGCAGATCGATGATGTCAGGCTCGACGCCGCCCACCCGCTGTCGCTGCTGCTTCGCTC
>WNGI01005465.1_pt1 | contig 11460 bp, 11 predicted proteins | sample 5400621 | NCBI WGS metagenome assembly WNGI01 (sample SAMN13153374, study PRJNA577476) | soil metagenome | isolation source: 20 cm soil or saprolite under Garry oak tree replicate 1 | place: USA:California | collected 2016-06-15
TCGCGCAGGCGGAAGACGAACTCCGCCACCTCCGCCGCCGAGAAGCTGGTCAGCACGTCGGGCGCCGCGGCGCGGATGCGCGCCATGACGGCCGGGTCCTCGGCCGCGAGCAGCGTCCGCTCGCGGGCCGCGGAGCGATCGAGGGTCGCGAGCACGGCCGCCTCGATCGGCGGCTCCTTCTGCTTCACCTCGATGTTGAGCGGCACGCCGGGGAAGGCCTCGAGCAGCGCGGCGAGGGTGGGGACGCGGAGGCCGCGGTCGCGATACGGGTAGGTGCCGTCGGGGGCGCGGAAGCGGTAGCCGGCGTCGAGGCGTTCCACCGCCGCGAGCGGGAGGGCGCGCGCCGCACCCGCGCCGTCGGTCGTGCGCTCGAGCGTCTCGTCGTGCAGCACCACGACGACCGCATCGGCGGTCGCGTGCACGTCCAGCTCGAGCCGCTCGGCGCCGGCCTTCAACCCCGCCGCAAAGGCGTCGAGCGTGTTCTCGGGGACGAGTCCGGAGGCGCCGCGGTGGGCGAAGAGCCGCGGGCGGGGACCGCCGAGGTAGCGCGTCGGCCTACTCCGTCCGGTACGCCGGCGCGGAGAGCGAGACGGTGAGCGGGCTTCCGCCTCTCGGCAGGGTGGCGAGCTGCCGCGTGACGGCCTTCTGCACCCGATCGAAGAGGCGCCGCGCCGACTCGGGGAGGCGCGGGCCGGGAGCGGCCGTGAGCTGCAGCGGATCGACGTACTCGCCGCCGCGATCCAACGCGAAGTGGAGGTGCGGGCCGGTCGAGAGACCGCTCGAGCCGACGTAGCCGATCACCTGCCCGCGCTCGACGGGCATCCCTTCCCGCACGCCGTCCGCGATCCTCCGCAGGTGACCGTAGACCGAGCGCAGCCCGCCCGAGTGCTCGACGCGGACCGAGCGGCCGAGCTGGTGCACCCATCCCGCCTCGACCACCGTGCCGCTCGCGACCGCCCGCACCGGCGTGCCGGGCGGCGCCGCGAAGTCGACGCCCAGGTGCGGGCGGGGGCAGCGCAGGATCGGGTGTTCGCGCAGCGGCGAGAACTCCGACGTGATCTCCGTGAACTCGAGCGGGTAGCGCAGGAACTCGCGCGACAGCGGCTCGCCGCTCGGCCGGTAATAGGCGCCGTGGCCGTCGTCGTCCTCGAAGAAGACGGCCGTCAGCTCCCAGCCGCGGGCGTTGATCTCGGCTCCGATCACGTCGCCCGGCTCGGCCGCGGCCTCGCCGGCCTGCCGCGTGTTCTCGTAGAGCACGCGGAACTCGTCGCCGGGACGGAGGTCGCTCTCCAGGTCGAGCTCCCAGCCGAAGACGTCGGCCAGCTCGGAGACGACCCGCGCCGGCACGCCCGCGCCGGTCGCGTCCTCGCGCAGCCCGCGCTCGATCCGTCCCGCCACGCCCTTCACCTCGGTGAAGTAGGGGAGCGGGGCGCGCTCGGCGTGGATGTCGCCTGCGGTCCGCTCGAGGACGAGCAGCGAGCGCTCGTCCATCTCGTAGCGGATGGCCTCGAGCGCGTGGGTGGCGCGGTCGAAGCGGAGGGTGAGCCCGCGGCGCGGTGCGAGCCGGCGGAGGTCGTAGACGGCAGTCGCGGCGGCGATCCACGGCCGGGCCTCGGCCACTCCCACGCCGTGCGCGGCGAGCAGGCTCTCGAGCGTGTCGCCGCGGCGGACGTGGACGTGCTCCTCGGCGATGCCGCGCGTGCCGTGGTCGCGCGCCGTGCGGCGCGCGGGCCGCTCGGGATGATGCTGCCCCTTGCGTGCCGGACGCCGGTGGGTGCCCGCGCCCCCCAGCGCAGGCTCGAACAACGCCATGGCACAGGCGAGCGCCGCGAGCTTCCGCGGCGTTCCGAGCATCCGTCGTCCCGGCACGATCTCTGCTCTTCTCCGATCCGGCCGCGCTGTACGGCGTGAGAGGCTCCGCGAGGCTCGCTCGAGAGTATCGGCTACCTCGCAAAGTCGCTTTAGCTTGTCAACGCAAGCGGGTCGGGGCCCGCCGGCCGGCCGCGGCGTTGCGGCCCCGCGGGGCGGGTGTTAAGCGCGAGGCATGCGGATCGCGGCCCTCGACGTGGGCGAGGCCCGGATCGGCGTCGCGGTGAGCGACGAGCTCGGCATCACGGCACAGGGGCTGGGGGTCGTCCGCCGCGTGGGCGGCCGGCGCGATCTCGAGGCCCTGGCCGCGCTGCTCACCCCCTACGCCCCCAGCCGCCTGGTGGTGGGGCTGCCGCTCGACATGCGCGGCACGGAGGGCGCGGCGGCGGTGCGCGTGCGCGCCTTCGCCGAGCGGGCGGCCGCGCACCTGGCGCTCCCGCTCGAGTTCTGGGACGAGCGCCTGACGACGGTCGCCGCGGAGCGCGTGCTCCTCGAGGCGGACATGAGCCGGCGGCGGCGGCGCGAGGTCGTCGACAAGGTGGCCGCGACGCTCATCCTCCAGGGCTACCTCGCGCGCCAGCCGTGACCCGTCTTCTCGCCGCCGGCGCCGTCCTCGCCGCGGCGGCCGCCGTCGTCGCCTTCGTCCTCGTCCTGCGCGCCCCCGGGCCGCCGCGGCCCGCCCCCGTGACCGTCACGCTCGACGAGGGTGAGCGCTTCGCCGAGGTGGCCGAGGACCTGCGCCGGCAGGGCGTGCTTCGCCATCCGCTCCCGCTCGTCGTCTGGGCACGCCTCACGCGGCAGGACCGCGCCGTGCACTGGGGCGAGTACCTGATCACGACCCCGCTCTCGCCGCTCGAGCTGCTGGCACGCGTGACGGGTCCCCCCGACCCACTGCACCAGCTCACCGTCCCCGAGGGCCTCACGGTCCGGCAGGTGGTCCAGCTCCTCGCCGCGAACGGCTTCGGGGCGGAGGAGAGCTTCCTCTGCCTGCTCGAGGATGCGAGCTTCCTCGCCTCGGAGGACCTGCCGCCCGCGGGCGCGGAGGGCTACCTCTTCCCCGACACCTACCAGTTCCCGCTCGCCATGCCGCAGGAGCGCATCCTGCGCGCCATGGTGCACCGCTTCCGCGAGGTCTCCGGCCCGTCGCTCGGGCGCCGCGCCGCCGCGCACGGGCTCACCGAGGAGCAGGCCGTGACCCTGGCCTCGCTCGTCGAGGAGGAGACGGCGCGCCCCGAGGAGCGCCGCCTGGTGGCGGCGGTGTTCCTGAACCGGCTCCACCGCGGCATGCCGCTGCAGTCCGACCCGACGGTCCTCTACGGCCGCCCCGACCAGAGCCGCACCATCACGCGCGCCGACCTCGCGCGCCCCACGCCGTACAACACCTACACGATCGGCGGCCTCCCTCCCACGCCGATCGCCAACCCCGGCAAGGACGCGCTCGAGGCCGCCGTCGACCCCGCCCCCGTCGACTACCTCTACTTCGTCGCGCGCGGCGACGGCAACCACGAATTCTCGACCACGCTCGCCGCCCACAACGCCGCCGTCGCACGCTGGAGATCGACCCGAGACCCTGTCTCGGGTCGAAAAGGAAGCGAGCGTGTGCGTCAGTGAATCCGTGCGCAGGTCGTGCTGCGGCCGGCGAAGCCGGCGCGGCAAAACTGACGACCCTTGGGCTTTCTGCGTGCGCCGCGCCGTGGGCACGTCGTTTCCAGCCACGCGCTCACGCTCCGGCAGGTCTGCCGCGCCAGCTTTGCCGGCCGCGGCACGCCGTCGGCCCTGTCCACCGGGCGGCACTCCCGCTGTCCGTCCCTCCTAGCATGGCCGGGGCGGCCGAGGACTACCGCCCGGGCAGGATGCTCGGGCTGATGGCGCGCTCGCTCCTCCTGCCGACGGCCGCGCCCGCCGGCGCAGGCGTGGCGGCCGATCCGGCGGGCGGGATCAGCGTCACCTACGTCGGCCATGCGACCGTCCTGGTGCGCTTCGACGGCGTCGCACTGCTCACCGATCCGGTCTACTCGCAGCGGCTCATCCTCCCGAAGCGCCTGGTCGAGCCCGGCGTCCCGCTCGCTGAGCTGCCCCCGCTCGACGTCGTCCTCGTCTCGCACGGCCACATGGACCACCTCGACGTGCCGACGCACCGCCGCCTCCCCAAGACCGACACCGTCGCGGTGGTGGCGAAGAACCTCTCGGACCTGGTCGCCGGCTGCGGCTACCGCGAGGTGATCGAGCTCGCCTGGGGCGACACGGTGACCATCCGCGGCCTCCGCGTGACCGCGCTGCCCGTCAAGCACTGGGGCACGCGCAACCTCTGGCCCGACGACCGCGGCTACACGGGCTTCCTCGTCGAGCACCGCGACGGCACCGTCTTCTTCCCGGGCGACACGGCCTACTTCCCCGGCTTCCGCGACTACGGCCGGCGCCACGCGATCGACGTGGCGCTCCTCCCGATCGGCGCCTACCGCCCGCCCGCCTTCCGCCGCGTCCACATGAACCCCGAGGACGCGCTGCAGACGCTCGTCGACCTCGATGCCCGCTGGATGGTGCCGATCCACTGGGGCACGTTCGTGGTCTCGTACGAGCCGATCGACGAGCCGGTCGCCTGGCTCGAGGAGCTGGCGCGCGAGCGCGGGCTCACCGAGCGGGTCGCCGTGCTGCGCCACGGCGAGTCGCGGCGGTTCGCATGACCCATCCGCTCTCCGGCGCCGCCGCCATCGTCGGCCTCGGCATCACGCCGCAGGGGCGGGTCTACGGCAACACGCCCATCGGCTTCGCGGTCGACGCCGTGCAGCTCGCGCTCGCCGACGCGGGCCTCGAGCGGAAGGACCTCGACGGCCTCCTCCTGAACCCCGGCCTCGCCTGGGCCGACATGGGCATGGGCTCCTTCCAGCTCCAGCAGGCGATGGGGCTGCGCGACCTCCGCCTCTCCGCCACCATGCACCTCGGCGGCGCCACCGCTTGCGCCATGATCCAGCACGCCGCTCAGGCGATCGCCGCCGGCCTCTGCACCACGGTCGCGTGCGTGTTCTCCGACGCGCCGCTCAAGCCGCCCAAGCCCGAGGGCGAGCGCGGCTCGAGCGGCAGCGCGTACGGCTTCGTGCGCGGCTGGGAGGCGGCCTACGGCTACTTCGGCGTGAACGCGATGTACGCGCTGGTCGCGCGCCGGCACATGCACCGCTACGGCACGACGCAGGACCACCTGGGCGCGGTCGCCGTCGCGCAGCGCCGGTGGGCCAACCTGAACCCCGCGGCCCAGATGCACGAGCAGCCGCTCACGCTCGAGGACTACCACCGCTCGCGTTGGATCGTGGAGCCCTTCCACCTCTTCGACTGCTGCCTGGTCTCGAACGGCGGCCTCGCCGTCATCGTGACCGGTCGCGAGCGGGCGCGCGAGGCGCGGAAGCCCCCCGTCTACATCCGCGGCATGGCGCAGGGCCACCTGGGCGGCGACCCCTCGGACACGCTCTCCTCGGGCGCCGTGCTGTCGCGCGAGCCGGCGCTCCGCATGGCCGGCCTCACGCTCCGCGACGTGGACGTGGTGGAGCTCTACGACTGCTACACCTTCACCGTGCTCGTGACGCTCGAGGACTACGGCTTCTGCCCCAAGGGCGAGGGCGGGCCCTTTGCCGCCGAGCACGTGACCGGCCCCGGCGGCCGGCTGGCGGTGAACACCGGCGGCGGCCAGCTCTCGAGCTTCTACATGTGGGGCATGACGCCGGTGTCGGAAGGCGTCATTCAGGTGCGCGGCGAGGGCGGGCGGCGCCAGGCGGCGAAGCACGACGTGGCGCTCGTCTCCGGGAACGGCGGCGTCCTCTCCACGCACTCGACGCTCATCCTCGCCCGGGAGCCGTCATGACGGCGGCCTACACGAAGCCCCTCCCGCAGGCCACGCGCGAGATGGCGCCCTTCTGGGAGGCCGCGCGCCGCCACCAGCTGGTCGTGCAGCGCTGCCGCGGCTGCGGCGCCCATCGCTTCCCGGCGCGCGACCTGTGCAGCCGCTGTCTCTCGCGCGAGGCGGAGTGGGCGCCCGTCTCCGGGCGCGGCACGGTCTTCAGCTTCGCCGTCATGCATCAGGTCTACCACCCGGGCTTCGCCGCCGAGGTGCCGTACGCGGTGGTGGTGATCGAGCTCGAGGAGGGGGCGCGGCTGGTCTCGAACCTGGTCGGCTGCCCGCTCGGGGCGATCGCGATCGGCATGCCGGTGGAAGCCGTGTTCGAGGACGTCACGCCCGAGGTGACGCTGCCGAAGTTCCGCCCCCGCGCGCGGCGCTGAGCCCGGCGGGCGAGCGGATCGGCCCGCGTTTTCGACCGTTCGCACCGAGATCCTGGCGTCGGGCGCGGCGCCACCCCACTGTGGTCGCGGCCGACGCGCCTGGGCTACAATCCGCTCCATGCCGCCGGCGCTCGCCCCCATGCCGCCGCCGCGCCGGACCGACCGCATGCTGCTGCTCGTCTTCGGGACGGGCGCCGCGATCGGCCTCCAGCTGGGCTTCCTCCACGCCTTCCTGTGGCACAACATCTGGGCGGCGCTGAGCGCCTTCCTCGTGCCGGCGCTCGGCTATTCCGCGGTCACGTACACCCTCTGGCGCTGGGTCTTCCCGCGGCTCCGCGCGCGCACGCTGCTCGGCGGGATCACGCTCCAGGTGCTGGTCTCGCTCCTCACCTTCGCCGTGCTCTCCGCGCTCACCACCGAGCTCATCGCCTCGCTGCGCGGCGCGCCCTCGCTCTTCGGGGCGCCGACCGGCCTCGGGAAGCAGGTCACGATCACGCCCGAGCAGCAGCAGACGGTGGTGCGCCTCTATGCATTGATCCCCATCGTCCCGACCGTGCTCCTGGCGCTCATCGGCTACCATCAGTACTGGCAGCGCGTGCTCGGGCTCCGGCACCGCGAGCGCGAGCTCGTCGAGCTGGCCGCGACCGCGCAGCTCGCCGCGCTGCGCGCCCAGATCAACCCGCACTTCCTCTTCAACAGCCTGAACTCGATCGCGCAGCTCATCCGCGCCGACCCCGACCGCGCCGAGGCGTGCGTCGAGCGGCTGGCGGAGATGTTCCGCTACGTGCTGCGACACGGCGAGCTGGACTTCGTGCCGCTTGCCGACGAGCTCGAGATGGCGCGCGCCTACCTCGACATCGAGTGCGCTCGCTTCGGCGACCGTCTGCGGGTCGAGACGCGCGTCGACCCGCCGAGCCTCCAGCACCCGATCCCGAACCTGATCCTCCAGCCGCTGGTCGAGAACGCGGTGCAGCACGGCCTCTCGCGCAAGCTGGGGGGCGGCACGGTCCGCATCGAGGCCATCCTGACCGACGGCTGCCTCGAGCTCAGCATCGGCGACGATGGCCTCGGCATGCCGGCCGCCGCCCTGGAGCGCGTGTACGAGCGCGGCATCGGGCTGCGCAACCTGCGCGACCGGCTCGAGCGGCTCTACGGTCCCGCCCACCAGCCCGAGATCACGAGCGCGCCCGGGAGCGGTACCCGCGTGCGGCTCCGCCTCCCGGTTCGCCCCGCCCGGGCCGCGTAGCGATGGGCGCCATCCGCACCGTGGTCGTCGACGACGAGAAGCTGGCGCGCGACCGCCTGGTCGGATTCCTCGCCGGCCTGGACGACGTGAGCCTCCTCGGGCAGGCGGCCGACGGCGTGGAGGCCCTCAGGCTGATCGAGGAGGAGCGCCCGGACCTCGTCTTCCTCGACGTCCAGATGCCGGGGATGGACGGCTTCGAGGTGCTGAAGGCGCTCCGCGAGCCGCCTCGGCACGTCGTGTTCTCCACCGCCTACGACGAGTACGCGATCCGCGCCTTCGAGGTTGGCGCGGTGGACTACCTGTTGAAGCCCTTCGGCCGCCGGCGCGTCGAAGAGGCGGTGGGGCGCGTGCGTGCGCGCCTCGGCGCGGCGAACAGCGCTCCCGACTGGGAGAGCGTGCTCAAGCGGCTGGAGGAGCAGCGCAAGGTCTACGTGAGCCAGGTCCCGGTGCACAGCGGAAAGCGCATTCTGATCGTGCCGGTCGCCGACGTGCTCTGGTTCGGGGTCGAGTACCGCCTGGTCTACGCGCACACCGCCGAGCGCGCCTTCATGACCAACTACACGCTGCGCGACCTCGAGGACCGCCTCGACCCGGCGCTCTTCTTCCGCGCCCACAAGTCGAACCTCGTGAACCTGAAGCACGTGAAGGAGATCGTCCCCTGGTTCGGCGGCCGCTACAAGCTCGTCATGCGCGATGCGGTGGGCAGCGAGGTCGCGCTCAGCCGCGCGCAGACGCGGGCGCTGCGCGCGCGGCTCCGGTGGTGAGGGCGTGCCGGAGCGCGCCTTGACAGCTTTTCGCTTTGCGGGGCAGCCATAGGTCCTACGCTCACCGCGCTCGACACGACGACCGGGCCACGCCCGCGGCGCCTGCTGGCCGCCCTCGGGATCTCGACGGCGGCGCATGCCCTCCTCGCCCTGATGCTCTACTTCGACGTGCTCGGCGCGGGCGGCGGCTTCGGCCTCGGCATCGGTCCCGGCTTCGGCATCGGGTCGGGCGGCGGCATGGGCCTCGGCCCGCAGCGGCGGCGGGAGATCTTCTCGCTCGAGGACCTGCCCACGCCGGTGCCGCCGAACGATCCGAACGCCGAGCAGGCGCTGAAGGAGCTGCTCAAGCCGGCGACCGCCCAGGCGATCGTCGTGCCGCCGCCGGCGGTGCCCCGGCCGAGCTCGCCGACGGTGCACTTCGCGCCCCCGGCGCGGCCGGTCGGCGCCGGCGTCGACCTGGGCTCCCGCTTCACATCGGCCGGCGCCGGCGTGGGCGGCTTCGGCGTCGGGGGAGGCGGCGGGGGCGCCGGCTGGTCGCTCGGCACCTCCTTCGGAAGATACGTAGGGAGCCTCCGAAAAGTCGGGCTCGACGTCGCGATCGTGGTCGACTCCACCGGCAGCATGCAGAACGTGATCGACGACCTGAAGCGGCGCATGGACGACCTCGCCGCCACCATGCAGCGCCTGGTGCCGACCGCGCGCGTCGGCGCGGTCACCTACCGCGATCGCGACGACGACCGGGGCGCGCCGGGCGGCCCGCGGCAGAGCGAGGCCTTCGTCGTCAAGTGGACGGACCTCACCTTCAACGTGAAGAAGGTGCAGACCTTCCTCGACGGCATCGTGGCCGAGGGCGGCGGCGACTGGGAGGAGGCCGTGAAGGACGGCCTCGAATGCGCGATGCGCCAGCTCAAGTGGCGCAGCGACGCGAAGAAGGTGATCATCCTGGTCGGCAGCTCGCCGCCCCACCCGCAGGACGTGGCCGCCATCCACAAGCTGATCGCCGACTGGCGCGCGAAGGGCGGCGTCGTGAGCACGATCGACGTGAGCCTCATGCTGCACGAGGAGTTCGAGCGGCAGATGGCCAGGTGGCTCCACAACGAGGACCTGAAGGAGGTCTCGCCGCTCCCCGAGTTCTACAAGGAGGTGAGCGCCAGCTTCGGCGAGATGGCGCGGGAGGGCGGCGGGCAGACGATCGCCATGGGCCAGCAGAGCACGCTCGTCCGCCACCTCCTCGTGCTCACCTTCGGACCCACCTGGGAGCGCGACGTGGCGCGCATCGCGCGCGGCTTCTGACGCGCAAAGGAGAATCGCGATGGAGAACGTCAACCTCGATTTCGTCCACCTGATCCACCAGGCGGCGATCTCGACCTACCCGCTGATCGTGTGCTCGATCGTCATGCTGGGCGTGGTGCTCGAGCGCCTGTGGACGCTGCGCGGCGCGGTGTCCTCGACCGGCTCGCTCACCGCCGAGCTGGTCCCGCTGCTGGCGCGCGGCGATCTCGCCGGCGCCGCGGAGGCGGTGCGCCGGCACCGGCTCTGCCCGGCGCGGCGCGTGTTCAGCGACGTGCTCGGCGTGGCCCCCGAGGCGCCGCTCGAGGAGCTCGAGCGCGTGGCCGACGAGCGGCAGTTCGAGGAGGTGGAGGGCTGCGGCGCCTACCTCTGGGTCCTCGGCACGATCGGCTCCTCGGCGCCCTTCATCGGGCTCTTCGGCACCGTGGTCGGCATCATGCGCGCCTTCCACAGCATGGCGATCGTCGGCACGGGCGGCTTCGGCGTGGTGGCGGGCGGCATCTCCGAGGCGCTCATCGCCACCGCGCTCGGCCTCGCCATCGGCATCATCGCGCTCGTCTTCTACAACTACCTCCAGAACCGCGTGGAGCGCATCGACGGGGCGCTCCGCATCGGCTGCGCGCGGCTGGTCGAGGCGGTCGCGGCGGCGCGGAGGGGCCATGGCGCTGTTTAGGGGGCATACGCGCGGGCGCATCGTCGCCGAGATCAACGTCACGCCGCTGACCGACGTGTTCCTGGTCCTGCTCATCATCTTCATGATCACCACCTCGGCCATGGTGAAGCCGGCCGCCGACGTCGATCTCCCCAAGGCGGCCGAGAACGAGGAGCAGCCGAAGGGCGTGCTGGTCACCATGACGCCGGCGCACGAGGTGTTCGTCAACGAGCGGCCGGTCCCGAGCGACGACGCGTCGCTCGCGAGCGTGCTGCGCGACACGCTCTCGCGCAGCCCCGACAAGGTGGTCGTGCTCGCCGGCGACCGGCAGGTGGTGCTCGGCGAGGTGGTCCGCGTGCTCGGGCTCGCCAAGGAGGCGGGCGCCACCGGCTTCGCCCTGGCCTCCGAGTGACGGCGCGCGCGGTCGTGGCGCTGGCCGCGGCGCTGGCGGCCGCGGCGCCGGCGCGCGCCCAGGAGGGCGGCGAGCGCGCGACGCTCGCCCAGCTCGAGCAGCGGAGCCGCGCCTTCTACGCGCTCCTCGAGCACGGGGAGCGCGAGCGCGCGGCCGCCACCTGGCCCGGGCTCGAGGCCGACCTGGCGCATTTCCAGGCCGGCCTCCAGGGGCGCCTCGACCGCATGCGCGACGAGGTGATCGAGCGCGACGGCGACCTGGAGGAGCTCTTTCGGAGCCCGCGCTTCCGCGACCCCGAGGTCATGTCGCTGGTCGCCGCCTATCACCTCGCCTGGGTGCGCTACCACGGCGCGCAGCTCACCGGCGACGCGGCGAAGAAGCGGGCGCTCCTCCAGAAGGCGGTGGAGGGCTTCTCGCAGTTCCTGCTCGTGAACGAGGTGCCCGAGATCTACGCCGACAGCCTCTACGGCCGCGGCCTCGCCTTCCTCGAGCTCGGCGACACGGCGAAGGCGATCGAGGACCTGTCCGCCGCCGCCGACACGCCGCAGGTGGGCGCCAAGGCGCGCGCCGCGCTCGAGGAGGCGCGGCGGCGGGCGAGCGGCAGGAAGGGTTCCGCCGAGGAGGACCCCGAGGCCCTCCTCGCCCGCCTGGGCGATCTCCTACCGCGTGCCACGGCCGGGGACGCGGCCGTCGAGAAGGACGCGACCGCGCTGGCGCGCGGCCTCGCCGCGCGCGGCGGGCCGTGGCCGGCGCGCGTGTCGAGCCTGGTGGCGGAGAAGCTGGGCGGGGGCGCGCCGGCCGGCGTCCACTCGACCTACGGGCTCTTCCTCCTGGCCCAGCTCGCCGTCGACCGCGGCCGCTGCGGCGACGTGCCGCCCCTCGCCGACGCGAGCGAGGGGGTGCACGACGGCGCCCGCGCCCGCCTCCGCCCGGAGATCCTCTACCTCGACGCCGGCTG
>WNGI01005468.1_pt1 | contig 11456 bp, 11 predicted proteins | sample 5400621 | NCBI WGS metagenome assembly WNGI01 (sample SAMN13153374, study PRJNA577476) | soil metagenome | isolation source: 20 cm soil or saprolite under Garry oak tree replicate 1 | place: USA:California | collected 2016-06-15
ATCAGCATCGTGACCGCGAATGAAGCGGAGATTGACCGCTTGCTGTTCATTATCGTCCTCCGCTCCAGCGCGCGTGCCGGAGCGCCGAATGATTATTAGGTACCGACTTGATGAAACCGCTCCTGGTAGCGCGCGATCGACTCGTTAATGACACGTGCCGCCACTTCGCTCTTCCCCCAACCGACGATTTCGACGCGCTTGCCTTCGAGGTCCTTGTAGATATGGAAGAAGTGCTCCACTTCCTTCAAATAATGCTGTGAAAGGTCGGCGATGTCGAAATACTCGTGGTAGTACGGGTCGTGGCAGGGGACCGCCAGGATCTTGTCGTCGGGCTCGCCACGATCGCGCATCTTGAGTACGCCGAGCGGCCGGCAGTCGATCTGGCACCCCGGAAAGGTGGGCTCGGTGATGTGGACTAGCACATCCAGCGGATCGCCGTCGTCGTGCAGCGTACGCGGAATGAATCCGTAGTCGCCGGGATAATGGACGGCCGAATAAAGAACTCGATCGAGCCGTATCATCCCACTCGCCTTATCAAGCTCGTATTTGTTGCGACTCCCCGCCGGAATCTCGATCACTGCAGTGACGTTGTCCGGCGGATGAATGCCAGGCGCCAGCTCGTGCCAGAGATTGATCACGCAGTAACCCGCTGCATCGTACCCTTGTAGCTCATCGGCTCTTCTTCCAAGCCAAAATTGTGCGCGGAGAGGTCGCTGACGCGCTGCATCTGGGCGGCCGACAGGTCCGGTTTCTCCGAGGCAGTCGCGAATTCCTCGAGCTGCTCGAGGTCGTAGATGTTTGGCAGCGTCGTCACCACAGTCGCCTCGGCGAGCAGCCACTTCAGAGCGGCCTGACCAAGTGTCATTTGCGTGGTGAGGAAATCGAGAGTGCGAATCTTCTTGAGTCCATTCGTGAGCCAGGAACGCGGCCGATGCCGGCGATGATCGTTCGCCGCGAAGACGGTGTCTTCGGTGTACCTGCCCTCGAGCATCCCGGATGCGTGCGTGACTCGAGCGTTGAAGCAGCAATTGGGCGCTGTTTCCTTCGCCGCTTCGATCATCGCCGTTCCAGGATGCTGCTCGAGGATGTTCCAGATCATCTGGATGGTGCCGATGTCGCTCTCGCGCTCACATAGCTCCACCGCTTCGTAAAGCCAGCCGATGGCGGGTCCGAATGCGGCTCCCCATACGCTTATCAAACCCTCTTCTTTCATCGCACGCAGCGTCTGCCAGATCGAGGCATCGCGGACGTGCTCCATCTTGATGTTGTGGAGCTGTAACACGTCGATGTGATCGGTCTCCAATCGCTCGAGGCACTTGTCGACCGCGAAGCGCATGTAGTCGGCGTCGAACTTCTGCGGCAGCTCGTTCTGGCCGCGTCTGGCTGACTGCGCCGCGGGATCGTAGATGTCGTATCCGACTTTCGTGGAGTAGACGACGTCAGCCCGTCTGCCACGAAATGCCTCGGCAAGCTGCCGCTCACCACGACCATTGCCGTAGGTGTCGGCCGTATCGAAAAAGTTGATTCCGTACTTCGTGTTGGCGACGCGAAGCATTTCGACAGCCTCTTCGTCGGTCTTTTCTCCCCACCAGCCGGTCGAGAGAGTCCAGGTGCCGAAGCCGATCTCACTTGCCCGGATGTCGGTGCCGGGAAACTGCCGATAGCGCATTAGGCGTTGGTCATGGTGGAGGGTAAAAGTTAATCGGGGGAGGAGGGGGTCGCGTTGTCAAGGCGGGCCGTGACGGCTTCCGGCTAGATCCGTAGAGCTGCCTCCGTCGCGAAGTACGTGACAATGAAATCCGCGCCGGCGCGACGGATGCCGAGCAGCGACTCCATCATCACGCGATCCCTGTCGATCCAGCCGCGATCCGCCGCCGCGCAGATCATCGCGTACTCTCCGCTCACCTGATATGCAGCGACCGGATAACCCGTCTGCGCTTTCACTCGCGAGACGATGTCGAGATACGGACCCGCGGGCTTCACCATGACTGCGTCGGCGCCTTCCTCGATGTCGGAAAGGACTTCCCGCATCGCTTCTTCGGCGTTGGCTGGATCCATCTGGTAACCGTGACGATCGCCGGTCTGCGGAGCTGACTCCGCCGCCTCGCGAAACGGACCGTAGTAGGCCGAAGCGTACTTGGCGGCGTAGCTGAGGATGGAGACGCCCGAGAAATCGTTTTGATCCAGTGCCGACCTGATCGCCTGCACCCGGCCATCCATCATGTCACTCGGCGCAACGATGTCGGCGCCGGCCGCAGCATGGGACAGCGCGGCGCGTGAAAGCAGCTCGAGCGTCGCGTCGTTGTCGACCTCGCCGTCCCTGAGCACTCCGCAGTGGCCGTGACTGGTGTACTCGCACATGCAGACGTCGGTGATCACGACGAGATCGGGAATCTCCTTTTTGAGCGCCGCTACTCCGAGCTGGACCGCGCCTTTCTCGTCCCACGCCGAGGATCCGGTTTCGTCTTTCGTCTCCGGAACGCCGAAGAGAATTATCCCGCCGACCTTCGCCTTGGCGGCTGACTCGGCGTCGCGCAGCATTTCGTCGACCGATGTCTGGTTTACGCCGGGCATCGAGCCGACGGGTCGACGAATCTTCCTACCATCGCGTACGAAAACGGGCAGCACCAGCTGCGACGGCGCGAGGTGCGTCTCGCGGACGAGGTTGCGTAGTGCGGCGGTGCGGCGCAGGCGGCGAGGCCGATAGCTTGGGAAGCTGGACATCTACTCTGGTTGCGGAGCGGGAATCTTTGAAATCTGCCGAAGCTCGACGAGCAGACTCGCACCGCCGCGCGATCGAATCTCGGCGGCAAGGGCTTCCCCCGTAGATTCCGGCGACCGTGGATCGAGCCGACGCGAGCCGCGCACGATGTGCCGCCCGGTCAGGTCGGCGAGCATACCATATAATGTAGGCGTGCCGCTCATATCGCTGACGAGCGCGCCGATCGGCACCTGGCACCCACCCTCTAGCGCGCCCAGAAAGGCTCGCTCGGCGCGCGTGGCGATCGAAGTCGGCGCGTGATCGAGCGGGAGGAGCAGGTCCCGCATGCGTGGGTCATCGATGCGTACCTGGATGGCGATCGCACCCTGACCCGCGGCGGGCAGCCAGTCGGGCGGGTCGAGGAACATGGTGATGCGCCGCTCGACCTGGAGTCGGATTAGCCCGGCCGCGGCGAGGACGGCGGCGTGCACGCTCCCTTTCTCCACTTTGCTCAAACGCGTGGGAACGTTGCCGCGGAGCTCGACGACCTCGAGGTCCGGTCGGCGAGCGAGCAGCTGCGCGCGACGGCGGAGACTAGAAGTTCCGACGCGCGAACCCGCCGGGAGATCGTCCAGATTCTCCGCTCCAGTCTGCCGGTTGACGACGAGAACATCGCGAGGATCTTCGCGCTCGAGCTGTGCAATGATCTCCAGTCCATCGGGAGATTCGGACGGCAGGTCTTTCAGGGAATGCACTGCGCAGTCGATCTTGTTTTTCGCCAGCGCTACTTCCAACTCGCGGGTGAACAATCCCTTGGCGCCAATCTCGGTGAGTGGCTGATCGAGCTTCTTGTCGCCAGTTGTCTTGAAGGTGACAAGCTCGGACGCGATGCCGTGCGCGAGCAGCGCGTTTTCGACCAGACGTGCCTGACGCAGCGCCAGCTCGGACGCGCGTGTCCCGATCCTTACCGCGCCCGAGTCGGGTTTGCGCTTAGACGGCACTGAGCACTGCCGACACGAGCCCGTCGAGCGTCGATTCCTTCGCTTCCGCTTTCACCTCTATTCCAGCTTCGCGGAGCGCTTCCGACGTCTGCGGCCCCATCGATACTGCCGGCACGTGCTTGGCGAGATCCTCTCCGATCGCGTCGACGTATCCGCGCACGGCGGAGCCCGAGGTGAACGTTGCCAGATCCAGCCTTCCCGATTCGATTGCCCGCGCCAGTCGTTCCGCACCCTCACCATCGGGGATGGAGCGATAGGCCTCGATGACGTCCAGGTGCGCCCCCGTTTCTCTCAATCCCTGGGGCAACACCTCACGCGCGCCCTCGGCGGTGATGTAGAGAACGCGTTTTCCGGAGAGGTCGTCGCGCTCGCGCAGGATCTCCAGCAAGCCTTCAGCGACGAAGCGCTTCGGGATTAGGTCGACGGTGATGCCGTGCTCGAGCAGAGCGCCTGCCGTCGCGGGTCCAACGGCGGCGACTTTCACTCCGGCGAGAGCACGAGCGTCCTTGCCTTCCCCCAGCAACTGCTCCCAGAAAATCGAGACCGCATTCTGACTGGTCAGTATCAGCCACTGATAGCGTGACAGCCCGGCGATGGCTGAACGCAGAGGAGCGAGATCGAGTCTGGCTATTTGCGTCGCCGGCATCTCGATAACCTCCGCACCCAGCTCGCGCAGCCTTTCTGTGAGCGCCTGCGCTTGCTGAGTGGCGCGGGTAACGACGATGCGCCTGCCGTGCAGCGGACGCTTCTCGAACCAGTTGAGCTCGTCGCGGAGAACGACTGACCAGCCGATGACGATGATCGCGGGCGCTCCGATGTTCTCTTGCTCGACCTTGGAGGCGATCGTCTCGAGCGTGGCAACGACTGTCCGCTGCCTGGGATGCGTGCCCCACTGAATGGCGGCTGCTGGAACCTCGGGAGGCATTCCGTCCTTCAGCAACGCGCTGGTGATGCTCGCCAGCGTCTTCACGCCCATGTACAGCACTATCGTTCCGCCCGACTTGGCAAGGGCGGACCAATTGGTCTGGGTGTGCGGCTTGGCCGGGTCTTCGTGCCCGGTGACGAAAGTCACCGATGTCGAGAGTCCGCGGTGCGTCACGGGAATTCCAGCGTACGCGGGCGCCGCAATGCCGGCGGTGATTCCGGGAACTATGTCAAAGGGGATCGAGGCATCGTTCATCGCCTGCGCCTCTTCACTTCCCCGCCCGAACACGAATGGGTCGCCGCCTTTGAGGCGCACAACGCGCTTGCCTTCGCGGGCGAGCTTCACCAGCAGCTCATTGATCTCGTGCTGGGTGACCGGGTTCTTCGCGCCGCCTCGCTTGCCGACGTAGTACAACTCCGGTCTGCCCGTCTCACGAGCGCCCGGTGGAAGCAATGCCGAGTTCGCCAATGCGTCGTAGACGACGGCGTCCGCCGAGTCGATGAGCTGCTTACCTCTCAATGTGATCAGATCTGGCTCACCGGGCCCCGCACCGACGAAGAATACTTTCCCTTCCGTCACTCCAGCCTCGTGCTGCTCTCAGGATCGAGCCCGACCTGGCGCGCCCACCTGGCGTATTCGACTGGCGAGATCTCTGAGGGCTTGATCTCGCTGCGGCCACCCCAGAAGACGTTCGTGTAGAGAACGGGAATGTTCTCTTCCTGAAGATGCCTGTCGATCGCCGCCTTGTGCTCGAGCACGAGCTGCTTGTCTGTGCCGTGGGCGACGGCCATGACGTTCACGTTGGCGAACTCCGGGCCGCCCTCACGCCAGTAAGCGTGGGTGAGGATGTGGTGGCGGCCGATCTCACGTCCTGCCTCGATCTCGCGTCCCGGGGGGACGCGCCAGTGAAAGAGCGCGTTGTATCGCGTGACACGCTCACCGGTGGCTGACGGTTTGACGTGCTCGAGGAAGGTAGAGAACCTGCCGATCACCTCGCGCTCGCTAAGCGATCTCGCGACACGGACGAATTCATCCCGGGAGACGCCAGCGTCCGCCGCCCGCGCTGTCCATGGATCAGAGGTGATTTCTTCGACGGCGAATTCGCGCTTGAGCGCAGTGAGTACGCGCCACTCGAAGGGCGAAAGCTCCACGATGTTGGTGTCTAGAACGCGACCGGGGTCCTCGCTGCGCGAGCCCGGTTCCATCCCGCGCCGACGCACATGACCCACACCGAGCGTGAAGAGTCGTTTAGCGGGCATGATGCGAAAAGCATCGGCGCCGACTGTCTTCGCCAGAACCTCGCAGTGGCGCTCCATCGAAAAGCCCTGCGGGACCTTGAGCGTCGTCCACAACCTGTAAACGGATCCCGGAGTGTCGGAGTCCGTGGAGCGAATGACGACGTGACCCGAGAATGGATCTCGCTCCGACATGTAGGTGAACGCGGAGTCGATTTTCTCGGCGGGGACCCGCCACGCCACCAGCGCGCCAGGCGCGAGATTGGTCGCCATCAGCGTCTGTCTGACGCGGCGAACCACTCCCGCCGCCAGCATCGCCCGCATTCTCTCGATCACTATCTCTTCAGACAGGCCGCTCGCTCGCGCGATCTCGGCGAACGGCTCGTCGACGAATCCGGCAATGCGATCCTCGGAGACGGCGAGGATGCGCGCGTTCACTGGATCCGAGACTTCGCTCGGTAGCGATGTGTCGACGGTGACATTCGCGGTCATGATTCGCGCTTCACTCTCTTCCGCCTGACGTAGAGACTCAATGCGTAGCCTGCATAGATGCTCAGCGCGATGGTGTAGGCGACGTGATAATACGCGGACGTGTCAGGCATCGTATTCGGCTGTGTCCGCTTTCGCATCGCGATCGACGGCGTAGCGATAGCGCGACCGCAGGAACGCGAAGTAGAGGAGGGTGAACGAAACCAGCGAGAGCATCAGCGTCAACAACATCTCATTGGGAAGCGACGGCTTGCTCGGCTTTCCCACGATCGGCATCGGATGCATCGTCGCGAACAGATAGACGCTCAGATGAATGAACGGGATCAGAAACGCGCCGAGGATTCCGAGCACCGCCGAATAGCGGGCGCGCAAAGGCGGCGACTCGATCGCACCGCGCAGGACCATGTAGGAAACGTAAATGAACCAGAGAAAGAGCGTCGAGACGAGCCTCACATCCCACCATGCCCAGTACGTTCCCCAAATCGGCTTTGCCCAGAGGGGTCCGGTGATCAAGACCACAGTCGTGAATACGACCCCGACTTCAGCCGAGCTCTCGGCGAATCGATCCAGTCGCGCATCGCGCAGCCACAAATAGATGCCGCTGGCGACGGCGACCAGGAAAAAAGCCAGGAAGGCAACCCACGCCGCGGGGACGTGCAGGTAAAAGATCTTTTGCGCTGCCCCCTGCTTCGCCTCGAGCGGAGTGAAGAAAGCCGCCCGGATCACTGTGGCAATCACGGCCGCGCCGGCGACCGTCGGCAGCCAGGAGATTTTCATTTCGATTCGATGGGTATTGGCGAGGGAGAGTGTCACCGATCCATGAATTTAAGTGGGAGACCGCGGATTGCGTGGCTAACGGCACTGGGGACTCGAGAGACTGCGGACGGTCAATCATCAACTGTAAACGGGTAGGCCAATGTGCATGCCGCGACGAAGATGATGTCGAAAGCGATCAGGAGCTTGATCCAGGCTGCGGCTTCCGCAACTGGCCTCCCGCTCAGGAGCTTCGCGGTTGATTGAGACGCGGCAATGACGATCGGAACGAAGAACGGCAGCGACAACATCGGAAGCAGCAGCTCGGCCAGGCGCGTGTTCACGGCCATCGCGCTGAACAACGTTCCGACAGCAACGAGACCAATGGCGGCGAGAACGGCAATCGCTATCAGGGGACCCGCTACATCGCCGAGCGGCAAATTGTAAAACAGCATCAGCGCCGGAATCGCTATCAGCTGCACCGCGGCCACGAAAATCAGATTCGCCAGGGCCTTCCCGATGAAGATCGCCTCCCGGCTGATGGGAGAGGCAAGCAGGCCATCGATGGCGTGGTCCTCGGACTCCACGCCAAACGAGCGATGCAGCCCGAGCAGGCCGGAGAACGTGAAGATGACCCACAGGACGCCGGGAGCGAGGTCGGTCACGGCCACCGCGGTCGGATCCCACGCGAAGTAAAAGATCACCAGGCCGAGCAGCGCGAATATGACCGCCGAGAAAAACGCGCTGCGCGTGCGGAACTCGATCGTGAGATCCTTTCGCGCGATCAGCCAGGCGGCGAGAAGAGTGTCAGCCACCGGCCAACGCCTCTCGATACGTCCTCGAGTACGAAGCGGGATCGATACGCTCGGCCGGATCGTACCGAATGAACTTGCCCCGCTGCATCACCGCCGCATGAGTGGCGAGCGACAGTCCCTCGACGAGGTTGTGGGTGACTACGATGATGGCAGTTCCAGCCGAACGAAGCTCCGCGAGCAGTGTAGTGAGCGCGCGAGCGCCGCTGTCGTCGAGTCCACTGTATGGCTCGTCGGCGAGGACGAGCTGCGGCCCGTGGACCATCGCTCTGGCGATCGAGACGCGCTGCTGCATCCCCCTGCTCAGGGAGCGAACTGGGGCGTCGGCTCTCTGCAACATCGACATTCTGCGCAGAGAGTCTTCGACGCGCTCCCGCGCGTCGCGCACCCCGTAAAGCCTGGCGGCAAAGTCGACGTTCTCCCGCGGCGACAATGCCTCGTAAAGCATCGTGTGGTGCGAGATCAATCCGACTCGCGATCGCGCCAGCGCTCCGCCGGGAAGTTGAACTCCTGACACCCGGGCGATGCCTGAGGTCGGTCTGAGCAAACCTGCCAGCACTCGCAGGAGCGTGGTTTTCCCTGCCCCGTTCGGGCCGAAGAGAGCGAGGCATTCTCCCGGAGCGAGGGAGAAAGTGAGGCCGGCGAGGGCGCGTCGCGAACCGAAGGCGCGCGTGAGCTCGGCCACCTCGACGATTGGTGGTCCGCTGGCTGAGATTGTGGAGGACATTCGCCTAGAACTTGCCACTCTGGCGAGAGCGGCGCAAAACGCTGTATCCTTGCAATCCCGCCAAACGAGCGACGCCAACCTCTACGCGCCCATGACTGACATCGATGTTCTGCTCGAGGAAAACCGGAAGTTCGAACCACCTCCCCGGTTCACCCACAACGCCAACGTTTCATCCGCCGAGATCTACGACTACGCGGCTCGCGACCCGGAAGCGTTTTGGGCCGAGCAGGCGCGCCATCTCGACTGGATAAAGCCATGGACAAAAGTGTTGGAGTGGAAACCGCCCCACGCCGAGTGGTTCATCGGTGGAAAGCTCAACATCTGCGCGAACTGCGTCGATCGACACGTCTCCACCCATCGCGCCGATAAGACGGCGCTGATCTGGGAAGGCGAACCCGGAGACAGCCGAACTCTCACTTACCGCGACCTGCACCGCGAAGTGCAGAAATTCGGGAACGTGCTGAGGAATCTTGGCGTGGGCAAAGGAGATCGCGTCGCGATCTATTTGCCGCTGATCCCCGAAGCAGCCGTTGCGATGCTGGGCTGTGCGCGCATCGGCGCCATTCACTCAGTGGTGTTCGGTGGCTTCTCGCCGGACTCGCTGCGTGATCGCATCAACGATGCAAAAGCCAAGGTCCTGATTACGGCGGACATCGGTTATCGGAGGGGGAATGTGGTTCCGCTCAAGAGCAACTCCGACACCGCCCTCGAGGGAACGGACTCGATCGAGCACGTGATCGTCGTCAAGCGCGAGCATTCTGGTAAACACCGGGTGAAGGTCGCTGGCATGGCAACCCCGGCTCACAAGACTCCGCCTGTCGTCTCAATGCAGCCTGATCGTGACCTGTGGTGGCACGACCTGATGAAGGACGCGTCCGAGAAGTGTGAGCCGGAAGTGATGGACGCCGAGGACGTCCTGTACATCCTCTACACCTCCGGCACGACCGGTAAGCCCAAGGGGATCGTTCACACCACCGGCGGTTATCTCACCGGCGTTGAAACGACCACGAGAATGGTGTTCGATCTCAAGGACGAGGACATCTTCTGGTGTACGGCTGACATCGGCTGGGTGACCGGCCACTCATACCTCGTCTACGGTCCGCTCGCCAATGGTGCGACCTGCGTGATGTACGAAGGAGCGCCCGATTGGCCGCAGCGCGATCGCTTCTGGGACATCTGCCAGCGACACGCGGTCACGATTCTATACACGGCGCCGACGGCCATTCGGGCTTTCATGAAATGGGGCGACGAGTGGCCGGCGAAACATGACCTTTCCGGGCTGCGCCTGCTCGGATCTGTGGGTGAGCCGATCAATCCGGAAGCATGGATGTGGTATCGCGAGCACATCGGCGGGAATCGTTGTCCAATCGTGGACACGTGGTGGCAAACGGAGACCGGCGCGATCGTCATCTCGCCGCTCCCCGGTATCACTCACACAAAACCGGGAAGCGCGACGAAAGCGCTTCCCGGTTACAGCGCAGACTTGCTCGATTCCGCTGGCAAACGAATCGAAATTGGCGGAGGTCTGCTCGCACTCACCAAGCCGTGGCCGTCGATGCTGCGCACGATCTGGGGCGACGACGAGCGTTACGTGGAGACCTACTTCACGAAGTGGCCCGGCCGGCCCGATCTCTACTTCCCCGGCGACGGAGCAAAGCGAGACGACGATGGATACCTCTGGATCCTCGGCCGCGTCGACGATGTGCTCAACGTCGCTGGTCACCGCATTGGGACAATGGAAGTCGAGTCTGCTCTCGTCGAGCATCCGGCTGTCGCCGAAGCAGCCGTCGTCGGCAAGACTCACGAGCTCAAAGGACAGGCCCTCGCCTGTTTCGTGACACTGCGCGACGGCCGCGCATCGAGTCCTGAGCTGCGCGAAGAGCTGCGCGAATTCGTCGCAAAAAAGATCGGCGCACTGGCGCGTCCCGACGACATTTTGTTCTCCGCCGATCTTCCAAAAACACGCTCCGGAAAAATCATGCGGAGATTGTTGCGCGACATCGCCGAAGGACGCGCGCTTGGCGACACAACGACGCTCGCAGATCCGAATGTCGTGGCCAGCTTGAAGGATCAGTACGAAGACAAGGAGGGCTGATTTTCTATCAGCCCATTGCAAGGCCGAGGTAGGAAGTCATCCCTTTCGCGGGCATAGCGTTAGGCTGAGTAACCGAACAGACGCCGACGCATTTTGACGCTGACCCGAATGTCAAAAGTATTTCTTGACGCGTCAAGCAAGTTTCTGCGTTAAGCGCTTGCAGGGGTCCTTAATTCGCCCGAAAAAAGGACACCATTTTTCGGGGAAAAAGTCAACGGATTTCTCTCCAAAAACTGGGTGAAAACCCCGTTGCAGGAGAGGCGCGTTTTCGTCTTATAGGAGCAACCACTAAACGCTTTTGAAGGACCGGTTTTCGGCCTCTGGCCAGTCACCGGCACCCTCAAATTTTCTTCGGAGAGAGACCCAAAATGAAAGCGACCCGTTCCCTGTTGGCCGCGATGGTGCTTGGAACAGCCATCGGCGCGAGCCAGGCCAACGCACAGTGCAGCGGCAACGCTGGCAGCTGCAACACTACCAACACTGCCTCGGTTACCGTCGGCGCGCTGGTCAAGCTCGGCATGACCTCGGTTACCACGACGCTGACCAACCCGACCGCTGACGACGTCGACGCCGGCAATGTCATCGCCGACGGCGGCCCGAGCTTCACGATCAAGGCGAACAGAAGCTGGACGCTGAAGATCAAGTCACAGAATGCAGCGAACTGGACGTACGTGGGCAGCAATTCCGGTGTGAAGCCGATCAGCGACCTTTCCTGGTC
>WNGI01012552.1_pt1 | contig 11455 bp, 7 predicted proteins | sample 5400621 | NCBI WGS metagenome assembly WNGI01 (sample SAMN13153374, study PRJNA577476) | soil metagenome | isolation source: 20 cm soil or saprolite under Garry oak tree replicate 1 | place: USA:California | collected 2016-06-15
AGCCCGGCGAGGAGCGCGATGAACCCCGGCGTCAACACGGCGAGCGCGTTCTCGCCGTCGCCGGACAGCACCACGAACGTCCCGGCGACCGCGGCAGCCGCGACCGCCGCTTCGGCGGCGCCGACCCCGCGCCGCGAGGTCCGAGGGGCCACTCGTCGCAGCAGATCGTGCACCGGCTTGCGCGCGGTCAACCACGCCGCGACCGCGATGATGAGCAACTCGGCGAGCACGGCCGATCCGGCAGCCGCGAGCACGGGCCAGCGAAGCTCCGACCGGGCCCCGCCCGACAGCCACCAGCGCGTGGCCAGATCGCACACGTACCAGGCGAGCAGCACTCCGGGAACGACGCTCAGCAGCACGGCGGTGCCGAACTCACGCACGAGCAGGCGCGCCGACCCGGCTGCGCTTCGCCCGCGCAGCCGGCCGAGGGCAAACTCCGAGCGGCGCTGGTCGGCGACCGCGACGACGACGATGCCGACGACGACCAGGACGAGCAGGGCCAGCTCGATCGCGAACGCCGGGATCACCGACCTTGCCTGCCGGCGGCCGCGGTCGACCTGATCGAGGGCGGCAGGAAAGGAGGACTGCACGTCGACGTCGGGATCGGTGGTCTTATCGGTGGCGATGACGCGCGCGATCTCGGTTCGCAGCGCGCCCGCGTTGTCCAGGTCGACCTGGTCGACCCGCAGCGCCAGGTCGGTCTCGGTGACATACAGCAGGTCGGGTGGCGTGTCCGGCGCGTTGGCCCCTTTCTGCGCGGCGGCAACGTGCGCCGACACCTCCTCGACGAATCCGCTCGTCGCGAACAGCGCGCCGCCGCTGGTGGCTGCGCTGTCCGAGGCACCGTTCGCTGCGGCGCCCGTCGCCGATGCGTAGTCGCGGTCGAACCAGTAGTCATCGTGCGGGTCGTAGGGGCGGTAGAACCCGACGACGGTCAAGCTGCCCGCTGGCAAGCCTTGGCCTCCTTGCGGGGTGACCGTGATCGGGACGCGCTGCCCGAGCGCCATGCGCAGTGCTTTGGCCGTAGACGTGCTCGCCATCACCTCACCCGGACGGGTCGGACACCGACCTGCGTCGAGCCGAAGGTGTGCGCACTCGTCGGTGCGGTTGACGATCACGCCGGAGACCGGTTCGCGGCCGACGACGTAGTCGACGGCCATGTCGACCGAGGTGACCGGCTCGCGATAGAAGCGGCGCATCGGCTCGGCCGGAAGCAGCGAGTCCAGCGAGCCGGTCGCCGATACAGCACGCGCGCTCAGTCCCCGGCTGAAGATCGGCGTGTTGGTGAGGGTGAGCCGCAGCGAGGCGTGCTCGACGGCCCGCTCGTACAGCGGTCCGAACGCACACGCGGCAATGCCCAGCAGGGAGAGGACGAACAGCGCGACCGCCTGGCCGGCGCGATAACGGAGGGCACCGGTAGTGAGCCGGCCGCGCCCGATGCCCGCCAATGCCTCCCCTTAGCTCGACTCGATCATCCTTGTCCGGACGCTAACCGTAGCCGGGACCGACCGGGCAACAGGGCGGTCACGGTATGCGCACGGTCCGGGCACGGGCCGGTCAGGACGGGCTGCTCACTGCCCGGAGTCCGCCAGCGGTGCGATTCGCCGGGTGAGAGCCAGGCTCGTGGCCACGCTGGCAACCACCAGGGCGGCCAGCGTGTAGATCGCAGCGAGCAGGATGCTGCCCCACGCCGCAGCCCGCACGATGCCCGGCGCGTCGAGTCGAGCCAGGAAGATCGGGGTCGCGGGCAGCGCGAGCTGCGCTCCGACGACGCCGACGGCGCTTCCGACCAAGACCCCGGCGACGACCGCGACAAGATGTTCGAGCAGCGTGGCACGGCGCAATGTCGCCCGGCCGATGCCGACGAGGCCGAGCGCGGACGCGTCGGCGGCCCGCTCGCGCCGCGACATCGTCGCCGCTATCACGATGAGCAGCGCGGCGATCAACACCGCGAGCAGCGCGGCGATCAGGGCGGCCTGCATGGCCCAGGCCGGGGCGGTCGCGGCGAGAGCGGCACGATGGCGCGCCGCGTCGTCTCGCGACATGACGCTGACCCCGTGCTGGTGCAGCGTGGCGACGAGCGATCGTTCGCGCGCCGGGTCGTCGGCGCCGAGCCACACGGCCGTATCGCTGTCGGCGAGCGTCGGCGCCGCGACAGCCGCCGCGAGATCGAGGTTGACGAGCACGGCCGGCCCGACGTTGCCGGGCACGAACGCGAGGTGGCCGATCGGGTGGAACGCCGTCGGGGTGGCGTCGATGTTGTTCGCGGACAGGTCGCCGTGCGCGTCGAGGTCGTAGGCGACGTCGCCGGTCGTGATCGCAGGCAGCGCGATCGGGACGTCGAGGTGCTGAAGCGCTGCGGGAGCGCCGCTGTTGAACAACGAGAGGCCGAGGCCGCCTCCGGCGTCGCCGAGCGAGATCGTCTCGGCCGACCCGTCGAGCGCGGTCGTCTCGGGGGTGGCCTCGGCCCAGTCGCCGGCCGCGCCGAGTCGAACCGGGCGGAGCGCCCCGGCGGTGCCGGCGGAGAGCCCGGTGATCGTTGCGCCGAGCCGGACGCCGTCCGAATCGGCCGTCGAACGGAAGACGGTCAGCTGCGAGAGCCGGCAACCGTCCGCGCAGGGAACCGGCGCGGAAAGCACCACGGACCGCTGGCTGCCCGAGGGCAGCGGCCCCAAGCGCACATCTACGGCTCCGCCGGAAGCCCGGCGCAGGCGCAGCTGCAACGACACCGGTGCCGGCGACCCGGCGGCGGAGAGCCTGCGGCGGGTGAGCGACTCGTTCGCGAGCCGTAGCTGCACCGACGTACCGGTGAGCGTGATCGGTTCGGGCCGGGCAGGTGCGAGCGCATCCGTCATGGCCGGCGTGAGCCGGTCTCGCGGCCATCCCCATTCGGCAATCCGCGCGAACGACGCCGGCCGCACCGCGACGACAGCTTGGCCGTCGGGCGGTCGCTGGATGACGACCGGGGTCGCATACCGGCCGGACGGATCGGCGGCGGCGACGGCGTCTTGTAGCGCCTTGACGTTGGGGGCCCGCACCGCGAGGGTGACGCTCGCGCCCGCCTCGGCATTGGCTCGGACAGACCGGTTACGCGCCGATACCCGCCACTCGTCCGCCGCCGCGACCGCCAGGGCGGACGCGACGCACAGCAGGATGACGGTGCGCCGCACGGCGGGACGTCGCGCGATTCGCATGCCGGCCAGGCCCGCCGCGAGCCGTCCCCGCCACAGAGCGCGGCGGCCGGCAGCGCGCGCGAAGTAGGCGAGCAGGTGGCTGAGCAGCATGCCCGCGAGCAGGGCGATCAGGCCGGGCGTGACGACGGCGACCGCGTTGTGCCGATCGCCGGAGAGCACCACGACCGTGCCGGCGATCGCCGCTGCGGCGAGCCCGGCCTCGGCCACCTTGGCGCCGCGTCCCGGCGCGCGTACGGGAACTCGCCGGATCAGCTCGTGGACCGGGCGCCTCGCGGTGGCCCGGGCCACCACGGCGATGATCGCCAACTCGACCGCCACACCGGCGCCGGCCGCTGCCAGCACCGGCCCGCGCAGTTCGGGATGCACGACGCCGGGCAGCCACCACCGGCTCGCCGCCTCGCAGGTCAGCCACGCGACGAGCAGCCCGGGGATCACGCCGAGCAGGACCGGCACGCCGAGCTCGGCGCAGAACCGCCGCGCCGTGCGAGCCGTGCTGCTCCCCCGCAACCGCGCCAGAGCGAACTCTGCCCGTCGCTGGTCGGCACCGGCCACGACGACGATGCCGATCATGACGAGCAGGAGCAGTGCCAGCTCACCGGCGAAGGCCGGAATCACCGACCTGGCCGCTCGCCGGCCGCTCTCGATCTGGTCGAACGCGCTGCCCAGGTTCGAGGTCACCTGGACCGCTCCAGCGTCCGCGGTTGGCTCGGACAGTGCGGCGAGACCCGCCCGCAAGGCGGAAATGTCGTCGAGGCCGACCCGGTTCACCTTCAGCGACGCCTCGAGCCGGGTGCTCACCGGCAGCGACGCCGGGACGGCGGCACCGAAGCCCTCGCCGGCGAGCAGTGCATCGGGGACGTAGTACGAGTCCAGGCCGACCTGGACCAGCTGCACCCCCGCTTTCGTGAAGTACCCGTGGTCGAACCAATACTCGTCGTGGGCGTTGTACGACCCGTAAAGACCGACGATCTTGACGCGGAAGTGCACCCGCGAGAGCCCGACGCCCCCGCCTGCCGCCGACGTCGCGCCTGCCGTTGGAGCGGCAGTGACGAGAATCTGGTTTCCGACGTGCAGTCCTAGCGCCTTGGCGCTCGAGTTGCTCGCGACGACTTCGAAGGCCGAAGCCGGGCAACGTCCGGTGGTCACCGGCAGGTGCCCGCACTGACCGGTGCGGTTGACGATGTCGCCGACCAGCTTGATGTCGTGCCTGGAGTACGTCACCGCGAGCCGGTCCGAGGCAACCGGCGGGCTGTAGAAATGACGTATGTTCGCGGCCGAAGCGAACATGTCCGACGCTCTTGCGGCGGGCGTTGTGCGCCCGACGAGGCCGCGACTGAGGATGGGCGTACTGGCGAGAGTCGTCTTGAGCTGGGCGCCTTCGACGGCCCGCTCGTACAGCGGGCCGAACGCGCACGCGGCGACGCCCAGCAGCGAGAGGACGAAGAGCGCGACGGCCTGACCGGAGCGGTGCTGCAGGGCATGACCGGCAACGCCGTCACGCCCGATCCGCACTGTCGCCCTCCGGCTCACCGGTTGCCAACCCCTCCGCGACGCTAGTCACTGCTATCCGGAGGTGGACTACGAACTGATCACGAAACGCACACGGTTGCCGCCCGCATGCGGACACATCATGACTTATCGCGAAGCGCGCTTCCGACGTCGCGAAGCACCGCCAGCGCGCGGCGCGCATAGGACGGGCTCGCGCCGGCCAACCCGCACGCGGGCGTGGGCACGACCGACTCGGCGAGCTGCTCGTCGGGGAAGCCGAACATCCGCCACATCCGGAGTATGCGATCGAGCACCGGATCGAGTGAGACCTCGGCATCGACGCCGGGAACCACGCCGAGCCATACGGACGTCCCGGCATCGATGGCCTCACCGAGCGCGTCGATGTCGCGGTCGCCGAGCAGCGAGGCGTCGAGCGAGACCGCGTCGGCTCCGGCACCACGCAGCAGCGCGATCGGTGCGCCCGCGGCACAGCAGTGCACGACGCGCGCGCCGCTCGGGACGACGTCGAGCACGTCGCGCAGCCGCTGCTCGACGACGCTCGCCTCGACCGACCGCACCGTGCCGAAGCCCGACGGCGTGGGCACCGCCGCCGCGAGGACCGCCGGTATCGACGGCTCGTCCAGCTGCACGACGACGGACGCCGAGGGCAACCGCTGGGCGAGATCTGCCAGGTGCGCGCGCAGGCCTTCGCCGAGCGCCGCGGCGAGATCGCGCACCGCGCCGTGGTCGGAGACGACGCGATGCCCGGACGGCAGCTCCACGCCGGCGGCGAGCGTCCAGGGGCCGACGAGCTGCACCTTCAGCGCGCCGCCGTACCCGTCGGCGTGGCGCTCGAACGCATCCAGGTCGCGGGCCAGCAGGTCGCGCGCTCGCCGCAGGTCGCGCCCCGGATGCGCGGTCAGTCGCCATCCCGAAGGCTGGATCTCGACCGGAAGTTCAGCCAGGAACGTCGCGCCGCGCCCGATCATGTCGGCGCCGGCGCCGCGGGCGGGAAGCTCGGGCAGGTGCGGCAGGTCGGGCAACTCGTCGAAGACGAGCCGCAGCGCCTCGGCAATCTCGGTGCCGGGCAGGGAACCGATGCCGGTCGCGCTGCCGGGCGGCCACGGACGGGTCACGTGCCGGCCGCGACCCGGTGCGCGGCCGAAATCGTCGCCGAGCCGAGCACGACGTCGCCGTCGTACATCACGAGCGCCTGGCCGGCTGCGACGCCGCGCTGCGAGCCGTGCAGGCGCGCGACGACCCGCGTGCCCGACACGCCGACACGGGCCGGCGTGACCATGCCGTGCGCCCGGAGCTGCACGAGGCACTCGAACTCCGCGGACGGCGGGTCGCCCATCGTCCACAGTGGACGGTCGGCGACGACCTCGCCGGCGTCGAGCAGCTCGCCCGGGCCGACGACCACGGTGTTCGACTTCGGCTGGATCGACAGCACGTATCGCGGCTCGCCGCCCGGTGCCGGGCGCTGCAGCCGCAGGCCACGCCGCTGGCCGACGGTGAACGCGAACGATCCGGCGTGCTCGCCGACGACCTGGCCGCTCGTCGCGTCGACGATCGGTCCGGCCTGCTCGCCGAGGCGGCGGGACAGGAAGCCGCGGGTGTCGCCGTCGGCGATGAAGCAGATGTCATGCGAGTCCGGCTTGTCGGCGACGGCCAGACCGCGCTCGGCGGCCTCGGCACGTACCTGGGTCTTCGTCGAGTCGCCCAGCGGGAACATTGCACCGGCCAGTTGCGACCGGGTCAGCACGGCCAGCACATAGGACTGGTCCTTCGCCGCGTCGACCGAGCGCATCAACCTGCCGCGCTCAAGCCGCGCGTGGTGGCCCGTCACGACCGCGTCGAAGCCGAGCGCGAGGGCGCGGTCGAGTACGGCCGAGAACTTGATCCTCTCGTTGCACCGCAGGCACGGGTTCGGAGTGCGCCCGGCCGCGTATTCGGAGACGAAGTCGTCGATGACGTCGGCACGGAAGCGCTCGGCGAGATCCCATACGTAGAAGGGAATTCCGAGCACGTCGGCGGCGCGGCGCGCGTCGTTGGCGTCCTCGAGCGTGCAGCAGCCGCGCGCGCCGTGGCGCAGCGTCGACGGTGCGGCCGACAGGGCGAGGTGCACGCCCGTGACGTCGTGCCCGGCATCGACGGCGCGCGCGGCCGCCACCGCGGAGTCGACGCCGCCGCTCATCGCGGCGAGAACCTTCATCGCGCGCTCGTGCCGACCCCGGCGCGGCGCGCCCGCTCGACGACCGGGCCGATTTCGTCGACCACGGCGTCCACGTCGGCTTCGGTCGAGGTGTGCCCGAGTGAGAAGCGCAGCGAACTCCGCGCGCAGTCCGCGCCGGCGCCCATTGCAATCAGCACGTGCGAGGGCTGCGCGACGCCCGCCGAGCAGGCCGAACCGGTCGAGCACTCGATCCCGCGCGCATCGAGCAGCATGAGCAGCGAGTCGCCCTCGCAGCCCGGGAACGACAGGTGCGCGATACCCGGCAGGTGATCGTCCGGATGGCCGTTGACGATGACGTCGGGCGCTGCGGCACGTACGCCGTCGATCAGCCGCGACCGCAGCGTGGCCAGCCGCGGGGACTCGTCCACCCGGTCTCGGACGGCGGCGGCAGCCGCGGCGGCGAGCCCGACCGTGCCGGGGACGTTGACCGTGCCCGATCGAACGTCGCGTTCCTGGCCGCCGCCGTGCAGCAGCGGCACGGGCGTCGCGTCGCGGCGCAGCAGCAGCGCGCCTGCCCCGGGCGGGCCGCCGAGCTTGTGCCCCGTCATGGTCAGCGCGTCGGCACCCGAAGCGGCGAAGTCGACCGGCAGCGCCCCGACCGCTTGCACGGCGTCGGTGTGGAACGGGATGCCGTACTCGTGCGCGATCTCGGCGAGCTCGCGCACCGGCTCGACCGTGCCCACCTCGTTGTTGGCCCACATGACGCTGACCAGCGCGACGTCGTCGGCGAGTGCATCACGCAGCGCGGCGCGAGCGACCAGGCCGGTCTCGTCCACTTCGAGCCAGGTGATCTCCGCCCCCTCGTGCGCGGCCAGCCAGCCGGCGGCGTCGAGGACGGCGTGGTGCTCGACGGCGCTCAGGACGATCCGCCGACGCCGCGTATCGGCATCGCGGCGTGCCCAGAACAGGCCCTTCAGCGCCAGGTTGTCGGACTCCGTGCCGCCGACGGGTTCCCGAGCTCGGCCATCGCCGCCGTCACGGCCTCGATGGCCTCCGGCCGCATCGGCGTCGTGGCAGCGTGGTCGAGGTAGGGCATCGGGCCAAGCTTACGGCCTGCTCCTACGATGACTCCGGCCCCGCGTTGCGACAGCAGAGGACTCGCGTGATCTACGACTACTGCGTCATCGGTGGTGGCATCGTCGGGCTGGCCACAGCCATGCAGATCCTCGAGGCGCGCCCGGGCGCGAGCGTCGTGCTGCTGGAGAAGGAGGCCGAGCTGGGCGTGCACCAGACCGGGCACAACAGCGGGGTGGTGCACGCGGGCATCTACTACGCCCCGGGCAGCATGAAGGCCGAACTGTGCCGGCGCGGTGCCCAGGCCACCAAGGACTTCGCGGCACGGCACGGTATCCCGATCGACGTCTGCGGCAAGCTGCTCGTCGCGACCGACCCGGCCGAGGCGTCGCGGATGGACGCGCTGTTCGACCGCGCCCGGCACAACGACATCGAGGTCGAACGCATCGACGCCGCCGAGCTGAGGCGGCGCGAACCGCACATCCGCGGCGTGGGCGCGTTGTTCGTGGCGGCCACCGCAATGACCGACTTCGGCGCCCTCGCGCGGGCGATCGGCGACGTGGTGCGCGACCGCGGCGTGAAGATCGAGCTCGGCACGGAGGTCACCGCCATCAGCGAGACCGCCGACGACGTGACGGTGGTTGCCGCCGGGCGGCATTTCATCGCCAAGCGGCTCGTCGTCTGCGGCGGGCTGCAGGCCGACCGGCTAGCCCGCATGGCCGGTGCGCCGATCGACTTCCAGATCGTCCCGTTCCGCGGTGAGTACTACCGCTTGCCGGCATCCCGCGACGGGATCGTGACGCACCTGATCTACCCGATCCCGAACCCGGACCTGCCCTTCCTCGGCGTACACCTCACCCGGACGATCGGGGGCGGGGTCACGGTCGGCCCGAGCGCCGTGCTGGGCTTCGCCCGCGAGGGGTACCGCAAGGGGTCGTTCCGGCGCCATGACGTGGGTGAGTACCTGCGCTATCCGGGCATGTGGCGCGTGGCCCGCCACAACGTCCGAACCGGGGCGCGCGAACTGCGGAACTCGATCTCCAAGCGCAGCTACCTGCGCGAGTGCCACAAGTACTGCCCGGAGCTGACCCTCGACGACCTGCTGCCCGAGCCCGCAGGCATCAGGGCGCAGGCAGTGCTGCGCGACGGCACGCTCGTGCACGACTTCCTGTTCGCCGAGACGCCGCGCACACTGCATGTCTGCAACGCGCCGTCGCCCGCAGCCACGGCGGCGATCCCCATCGGCGAGATGATCGCGCGGCAGCTGGTCTGACTCGCTTTTGGCCGCCCAGCGTCAAATAGCCGCCTGGGCGGCCAAAACCGGAGCGCGGGCCCGGCCGGCCACGGCAATGCCGGTGACCGCCACCGCCACCATCGCCAGGTCGAGCACCGTGAACGCCGCCGCGTAGCCGAGGACGCCACGCGCCGCCGCGGCGACCAGCACGCCGGCCAGACCGGTCGTCAACGCGCTCGACACCGTGTCGGAGAGCTGCAGCGCTGCCGAGTCGGCGCCGCGGTCGGCGTCCGTCGTGTACCGGAGCATCAGTACGCCGAGGCTGGACATGCTCAGGCCCGCACCGAGACCGGCCAGCCCCCAAGCCGGGAAGATCAGCCAGCCCGGCACGTCCGGATGCGCGACGAGCGCCGTGAGCGCCGCGCCGGTGGCGACGAATCCGAAGCCGGCCCGGATCAACCGGACGCGGCGATCCGGGCCGTCGTCGGCGTGATCGCGTCCCTGCCACCACGACCCGCCCGACCACAGCAGCCCGGATACGACCAGCGGCAGGCCGGCCGCGATCGCCCCGAAGCCGTGCTGAACGGACATCGTCAGGGGCACCATCGACTCGACCCCGAACAACGACCCGGCGAGCAGCCCGCGCATGGCGATCGGCGCGGAAACCCCTCGGCGCACTCGGGCCGTTCCAGGTGGCAGCAGCGTGCGCAACCCCCAGACCAGGGCCACCGCGCCGAGCAGAGCCGCCAGCACCGATACCGCCGACGGGTGCTGCCCAGCGGCCTCGAGCGCGGCGACCCCCGCGGCCACGGCCAGGGCATGCAGGATCCGCTTCGGGCCACCAGCCCGGCTCGCCGACGCCGCGGGCCCGGCGAACCCGCGCAGCACCGGCACCATCAGCAGCGCGCCGACCACGACGAACGGCACGAGTCCGAGAAACGCCCATCGCCAGCTCGCGTGCTGGGCCAGGGCGCCCGCCACGACCGGGCCGAGCAGCGCGGGCACCACCCAGGCCGACGACATCGCCGCGAAGACCCGCGGCCGCAACTGCTCGGGATACGCCCCGCCGAGCACTACGTAGACCGCCGTGATCATCAGCCCGCCGCCGAGGCCCTGCACGCAGCGTCCGGCCACGAGCTGCGCCATCGAGGGCGCCGTGCCCGAGACAACCAGACCCGCGAGGAACGCCAGCAGCCCGGCCACCAACGGCGACCGGGGCCCGCGCGCGTCGCAGACCTGCCCCGACACCACCAGGCCCACCACGTTCGCGACCAGGAACGCGGTGAACGCCCAGCCGATCGCGCCGATCCCGTGCAGTTCGCGCGCCGCGGTCGGCAGGGCGGCAGGTACCGCCATCGCTTCGAACGCGAGCAGCGTGACGAGGATGAGAATGCCGCCGGTGGTACTGCGGTAGGCCGGCGCGAAGATCGACCGGGCGACGGGCGCTTGCGCTGCGGAGGCCGTCGTCACCCCGACAGCATGCAAGCTCGACCGTGCTTCAGGTCAATCGGCTGGCAGATCGACCAACTCCGGCACGCTCGCCGGCTCGTCCTGGACGTGGTTCGGCTGCCCGGGCGCCTCGTCCTCGGCGACAACCCAGGCCGCCTCGGCGAGGTCCCAGTACATGCTCTTCGGCTGCTCGCGCACCCGACGAGTGTGAGCTAAACGGATGGCCTGGCGGAAGTGAATCAATGCCAGAGTGCCCGATCGGGCAGTTGTCAACCTTTGCGCTTCGTCAGCTCCTCGGTGAGCTGCGGCGCGACGGAGAACAGGTCACCGACCACGCCGAAGTCGGCGAGCTCGAAGATCGGCGCCTCCGGGTCCTTGTTGATGGCGACGATCGTCTTCGACGTCTGCATGCCGGCTCGGTGCTGGATCGCGCCCGATATGCCGACCGCGACGTAGAGCTGCGGGGACACCGTCACGCCGGTCTGGCCGACCTGCATCTGGTGCGGCACCCATCCGGCGTCCGTCGCCGCCCGAGAGGCACCGACCGCGGCGCCCAGCGAGTCGGCCAGCGCCTCGATGACGGCGAAGTTCTCGGCGCCACCCACGCCGCGTCCGCCCGAGACGATGACCGACGCGTCGGTGAGTGAGGGCCGCGAGCCTTTAGCCTCGACGACGCGATCGAGCACCTTCGCGGCCTTGGCGCTCTCGGAGATCTCGACGGCTACGGGCACCTGCTCGGCCGCGCCGGCCGCCGGCTCCGGCGCCACGGAGTTGGCGCGCACGGTGATGACCGGCACGCCCGTGCCGACCTTCGACTGCACCGTGACGGCGCCGCCGAAG
>WNGI01049583.1_pt1 | contig 11455 bp, 11 predicted proteins | sample 5400621 | NCBI WGS metagenome assembly WNGI01 (sample SAMN13153374, study PRJNA577476) | soil metagenome | isolation source: 20 cm soil or saprolite under Garry oak tree replicate 1 | place: USA:California | collected 2016-06-15
AATGATCAACTACGTACGTGGTGCGTGGTGCGTGGGGTTGCTCGTCGGGACTCCCCTCGCGGCGCAGACATCCCTTTCTATTTATAGAGATGGTCGCGTGGTCGTGCGGCGTACGCTGCCGCAGGCGCTGCAGCAGGGGCGGAATGCACTCACTCTGCGAATCGAGGCGCTCGATCCGGCGACGCTGTTCTCACCGGACACCGCGGTCTCCGTGACGTCCGCGACGGTCCGTTATCCGAGCACCTCGAGGGACGCGTTGGCGCAGGCAGTAGGACAGACGATGTCGTTCGTCCGTGCCAAGGGCGACACGATTCGCGCGACGGTCGTGCGGGCGGATCCGCCGCAGTTCAAGCTGTCCGACGGGCGGCTGCTCCTGAGTCCGCCCGGCGAGCCGTTGTTCCCCGCCGAGCTCGTGCGAACGAGTCCGGAAGCTCAGGTCGTGCTCGACGCCTCGCGCGCGCGCCAGCGGACCGAGCTCGCCTACGTAGCGCAGGGCGCGACGTGGGAAGCTCTCTACCAGGTGATTTTGACAGGAGCGCGGGCGCAGGTGACGGGAACAGCAACCGTCACTTCGCAGGCTCTTCGTGCCGATAGTGCTGAAGTACAACTTGTCGCGGGGGCGATTCGGCGCACGCGCACGCCCGCGCCGACGGCAGACGGGGTGCGATGGATGATGAGAGGACAGCTGGCAGCCGCACAGGACAAGCTCGAAGTAGGGGAAGAGGCTGTCGGTGAAACTCACGTCTACCAGCTTCCCGGCCGCCTCACGATCGAGCCCAGCGTTCCCGTAACCACCGCGCTGTTCCCGCGCACTGGCGCGGGGGTCACGCGGGAGTTTATCGCGCGCGGGGCGTTCCCCTTACAAGGCGTCTACGGCCCCGCTCCCACCGGCCCGACCACGGTGCCGGTGCAGGTGTGGTACACCGTGAAGCGGCCCACGCGATCGCCCTTCGGCGACCGGCCGCTGCCCGCCGGGACGGTGCAGGTCTACGAGAGTGATTCGGCGGGCCGCCCGCAGCTGGTCGGCGAAACGACGATCGATCACACGCCGGCGGGGGCAGACGTGCGGCTGTACACGGGCGACGCGTTTGATGTGACGAGCGAGTGGCTGCAGACCGACTGGCGCACCGAGCCGCTCCCGCGGTCACGCTCCGCAACGCCAAGGCGGAGGCGGTGACGGTGGACGTGATCGAGCGCCATCAAGGGGAGTGGAAAGTGACCGAGAGCAGCATGCCTGCGGAGCGCTTGTCGGCCGGCGCGGTGCGATTCCGCGTCCCGTTGCCGGCCGGTGGGAGCGTTCAACTGACCTACACGATCGAAGCCAAGTTGTGACCGTCCAGATCGCCCACATCGGAGATTTGCACTTCGGCGGGCTCGCCGACGTGCCGGTGGTCGAAGCGCTGGAGCGGATGCTGCCCGACCTGCGCCCCGACGCGATCGTCATCGGCGGCGATCTCTCGCAGCGCGCGCGGCACGGCGAATTTCAACGCGGCCGCGCGTTCGTGAATCTGTGCCGTGAGACGGCGCCCGTCGTCGTGATTCCCGGCAATCACGACGTGCAGTGGTGGTGGCGGCCGCTCATTCCGTTCGCCAAGGACGCCGTCTACCAAAAATACCGCAGCTACTTCGGCGCCGACCTCACGCCCACGCTCACGATCCCCGGTGGCGCGGTCATCACGTCCGCGCTGACGGCGCACGGCGTGGCGTGGGGCTCGCTCACCGCGCGGCTGCGCGACATCGCGGTGAAAGGCCACCTTCCCAAGCGTGAGATGCAGCGGGTGCAGTCGGTCTTCGCCAAGGCCGACCCGGCGCTGCCGCGCGTGCTCGTTATGCATCACAACTTGCTGCGCGGCGATATGTCGAAGCGCATGGGGCTCGCGCGCTGGAAGCGCGCGCAACGCCGCGTCGTCGACGCGGGGACCGATGTCGTGCTCTGCGGGCACGACCATCAGGAAGGCGCCGAGATGCTGGAGGGCCGCGTGACCGTTTCGACTGCCGGTACGCTCTCGACTCGGGCGCGCGGCGGGCGTCCCGTCTCCTTCAACTTCGTCACGATCGATCCTGCCGCCGTGCAGGTCACGTTTTTCAGATGGGACTCGGCGAAACAGCGGTTCCAGCCATCGGACACGGCCGCCTTTGCTCGGTCCCAAACCAAGCCCGCCCCGGCGGCGGAAAAGCCGGTCCCCGTAGCCCAATCGTAGAGGTCCTGAATGCCACCGAAGTTTACCGGCGTCGATTTTTACAACATAGATGGATTGTTGAGCGAAGAAGAGCGCGCCATCCGCGATACGGTGCGCGACTGGATCGATGAGAACCTCATGCCGGTGATCGGGGACGCCTACGTCGCCGGCAAATTTCCCAAGCAATTGATCCCCGGCATGGCCGAGCTCGGCCTCTTCGGCGCTAACCTCCCCGAGGAGTATGGGTGCGCCGGCCTGAACAACGTCGCCTACGGGCTCATCATGCAGGAGCTCGAGCGCGGCGATTCGGGGGTGCGGTCCTTTGCGTCGGTGCAGGGTGCGCTCGTCATGTACCCGATCTACGCGTTCGGATCCGAAGAACAGAAGAAGCTATGGCTGCCGCAGATGGCGAGCGGCAAGGTGATCGGTTGCTTCGGCCTGACGGAGCCCGATTACGGCTCCAACCCCGCCGGCATGATCACCGTCGCCAAAGAGACGAAAGACGGCTGGGTCCTGAACGGCGCGAAAATGTGGATCACCAACGGCTCGACGGCGCAGGCCGCGATCATCTGGGCCAAAACCGGCAAGATCGACGACGCCGATTCCATCCGCGGCTTCATCGTGCCGACCGGCACCAAGGGGTTTTCGGCGAAGGACCAGAAGGGCAAGCTCTCGCTGCGCGCGAGTGACACGAGCGAGCTCGTGCTCCAGGACGTGCAGGTACCGAAGGATGCGATTCTTCCCAAGTCGGGCGGGCTCAAGTCACCGCTCATGTGCCTGACGGCGGCGCGGTATGGCATCGCCTGGGGCGCCGTCGGCGCGGCGATGGCGTGCTACGACGAGGCGGTGAGCTACGCGAAGCAACGCGTGATGTTCGGCAAGCCGCTCGGCGGGTTCCAATTGCAACAGGCTCGCCTCGCCGACATGCTCACCGAAATCACGAAAGCCCAGCTGCTCTGTCTCCAGCTCGGCCGCCTCAAGGACGACGGCAAATCCACGCCCCAGCAAGTGAGCCTCGCCAAGCGCAACAACGTCAACATGGCGACCGATATCGCCCGGGAGACGCGCCGCCTCCTCGGCGCGAACGGCATCCTGGCCGAGTATCAGGCGATGCGACACCTCGCAAACCTCGAATCGGTGTACACCTACGAGGGGACGCACGACGTCCACACGCTGATCCTGGGACAGGAGATCACCGGCCTGAGCGCCTTTAACTAGAAACCCCCTCAGGCCCCCTCTCGTCATATCAGCCATGCATCTCGCGCTGTTGCTCGTCCTCGCGCAAACCCAGCTGGTCGACATTCAGAACCTGACTCCGCGGGAACACCGGGTCAGCGTTTTCGTACTGGCTGCTCCCCAGGACCTTAAAATCTCCGCGGTCGGCGCCGAGCCGAGGCCGGACCGGCTGCGCAGCCGCGACGACGACAATTGGCAGGATGACGAGCAGACGACGTGGCCGGCCGCTGCCTGGATCCTCGATGCGCGCACGCGCGCGGTCGTCTGGGATCTGCGCGCGGTCGACACGCGGCGCGAATCCAACGGGCTGCGCCGGTTCTCCGGCACCGTGCGTCTCCCCGCCGGCACGTACGAGGCGCACTACGCGTCGTATCCCGCTTCGTCCGTCTCGTGGAACGGCGACATCAATATCAGCCTGAAGGAAATCATCCAGCTGGGCCGGCGCGTGAAGTACGGCGGTCCCTACGTCGAGACTGAACTGTACAAGCAGTTCGGTCTCAACATCGAGGGCGCGGGCCGGATTGCGACGCAGGACGACATCCACGCCGCGCATGCGGCATTCACAGAATCGGCGATCGTGAGTCTCGTCCCGGACCGCAACAGCTCCATCCGCAAAGGATTCGAGATCACGCGGCCAACCTCCGTCGAGATCTACGCCATCGGTGAGCTGCGGCGTGACGGGGATTTCGATTTCGGCTGGATCATGAATGCCGACACGCGCAAACGTGTCTGGACGATGACATACGCGGGGACCGATCCTGCCGGCGGCGCGGCCAAGAACCGCATGGCGCACGAAACGTTGCAGCTCAAGCCGGGGCACTACGTCGCCTACTTCGCGTGCGACGACTCGCACAGTCCCGACGATTGGAACAACGTACCGGCGACCGATCCCGAGTTCTGGGGGATGACGCTGCGGGTGGCCGACCGTGCGACGCGCGCGTCGGTCAAACCGTACGAATACGAGCCGGTTCCGCCGGGCCAGACGATCGTCTCAATGATCGGCATCCACGACGACGAGATGCGCTCGTCCGGTTTTGCGCTGCGGCGTCCGATGGACCTGCACATCTACGCGCTGGGCGAAGGTACCAGCGACAAGATGTCCGACTACGCCTGGATCGTCGATGAGGAGCACCACAAGCGGGTCTGGGGGATGCGCTACGAGGAGACGGAGCATGCCGGCGGCGCCGAGAAGAACCGGCTGTTCGACGGGACCGTGCACCTCGCTGCCGGCAACTATCTCGTCTACTACCGCAGCGATGACTCGCACTCGTACAACGACTGGAACGGCGCCCCGCCCGCCGAAGAACGCTATTGGGGCAAGCATCTTCCCGGCGAGCGGCCGGCTGAACCCCGCCGATGTTGGCCCGTTCATGCAGACCCGGGGCGCCGGCACCAATACCACCCTGGCGCAGCTCAACCACATGGGCGACGACGAAGACGCGCGTACGCCGTTGCGTCTGACCGAGGAGACGCGCGTGCGCGTTTTGGCCGTGGGCGAGGGTCGAGGTGGCGACATGTACGACTACGGGTGGATCGAGGATGCGAACGGCCGAACCGTGTGGAAAATGCAGTACGACGAAACCGAGCCCGCCGGCGGCTCGGACAAGAACCGCAGCTTCGACGGTGTGATCACCCTGCCCGCAGGCGACTACGTCCTGCGCTACCGCTCCGACGGCTCTCACTCGTACAACGACTGGAACAGCGACCCACCGGACGATCCCGAGAGTTGGGGCATCGCCGTGTTCCGATTGGCGCGGCGCTAGCGTAGCTTTCCGTCCTCATGAAAATCGCCGTGTGCATCAAACGCGTCCCCGATTCGGAGACGCGCGTGAAAATCGCTGCCGACGGCAAGAGCCTCGACGAAGCGGGAGTCAAGTTCGTCCTGAACCCGTATGACGAATTCGCGGTCGAGGAGGCGCTGCGCCGCAAGGAGAAGGCAGCGGCCGGCGAGGTCGTGGTCATTTGTCTCGGCCCTGCCGCCGCGCAGGAATCGATTCGTACCGCCCTGGCGATGGGCGCCGACCGTGGTGTCCTGTTACAGGCCGACAAGATCCCCGCCGATCCCTTCGAGACGGCGAAGGTCATCGCCGCCGAGCTGAAAGGCACGGCCTGGGATCTGATCCTGTTCGGGCGCATGGCGATCGACGATTACAACACCCAAGTCGGCCCGCTCGTCGCCGAGCTCCTCGGCCTGCCGTGCGTCACCGCCGTGTCGCATCTCGATATCGACGGGACGAACGGCGTCGCCGAGCGGGAGATCGAAGGCGGCATCGAAGTGGTGGACTTTCCGCTGCCCGCGGTCCTCACCGCCGACAAGGGACTCAACGAGCCCCGCTACCCCGCACTCAAAGGCATCATGGCAGCGAAGAAAAAACCGCTCGAAGTGAAACCGGTACAGCCGGGAGCCGGCACGCTGGAGATCGTTGCGCTCACACCGCCGCCCGATCGGAAGGAAGGGAAGATCGTCGGCGAGGGCGCCGCGGCTGTGGGCGAGCTGGTGCGGTTGCTGCGCGAAGAGGCCAAAGTCCTGTGACCACGCTCGCCGTGCTGGAGCAGCGCGACGGCGTGCTGCGCAAGATTTCCCACGAGGTGGTCACGGCCGCGCAACGCCTCGGCGGCAGCGTCGACGCCGTGGTGTGTGCCGCGGCCCCGGTCCAGGGGGCTGATCAAGCCGCCAAGTTCGGTGCCGACACGATCGTCACGCTCGCCAATCCGGCGTTCGCGAAGTACGCGCCCGAGGCGTGGGCGCAGGCACTGGCCGAGCGCGCGAAACAGGGCGGCTATCGGACCATCGTCTTCGCCGCGAGCGCCACGGGCAAAGATCTCGCGCCGCGTGTCGCAGCCAAACTCGGGGTGGGCGTCGCCGCTGATCTCACAGATCTTGCCACTGATGGCGCCGGTCTGATGGTCACCCGTCCCGTGTACGCGGGGAAGGCACTCCTGAGAGTGAAGGTCATGTCTCAGCCCGCCGTGCTCTCGCTGCGACCCAACGTCTTCACACCGGTGGAGCGGCCCAAAGCGGGCGCCGCCGAAACGGTCGCCGTAAATGTGCCGGCCGGTCGCGTTACGGTGCGTGAGATCAAGGCCGCGCCGGCGGGCACGCTCGACGTCGCGGAAGCGCAGATCATCATCTCGGGCGGCCGCGGTCTCAAGGAGCCTGCCAACTTCAAGGTGTTGGAAGAGCTCGCGCGCGCGTTCGGGGGCCACGCGGCGGTCGGCGCGTCGCGTGCGGTCGTGGATGCGGGTTGGCGCGCGCACGCCGATCAAGTCGGACAAACCGGGAAGACCGTGAGCCCGTCGCTCTACATCGCGGTCGGCATTTCCGGCGCGATCCAGCATCTCGCCGGCATGCGGACGTCGAAGGTGATCGTCGCGATCAACAAGGACAAAGACGCGCCGATCTTCAAGGTGGCCGACTATGGGGTCGTGGGCGATCTATTCGAGATCGTCCCCAGGTTGACCGAAGAAATCCGCAAACTGCATGGATAAGATCGTCCCGGCCCACTATCAGCCCGCGTTACCCCTCGACACACTGATTCTCCAGGACGGCGCCGCAGGTGCCGGCGACCGCATGGACCTCGACGTCCTGATCGTCGGCGCGGGGCCGGCCGGACTCGCGTGCGCGATCGAGCTTGCCAGGCTGGCGAAGGCCGACGGCGGTGAGCTGAACATCGGAGTCCTGGAAAAAGCGGAGGCTTTGGGCGAGCACTCGCTCTCCGGCGCCGTCGTCAACCCACGGGCATTCCGGGAGCTGTTTCCCGATCTCAAGGATTCGGATTTCCCGTTCCGCGCACCGGTCGGTAGGGAAGCAGTGTATCTGCTGACGGCCGAACGCAGCTGGCGTCTTCCCACGCCACCGTCGATGCGCAATCACGGCAACTATGTCGCATCGCTCTGCGAGATCGTGCGCTGGCTCGGCACCAAGGCCGAGGAGCTCGGCGTCAACGTGTTCACCGGTTTTCCCGCGGCGCAGCTGCTGGTGCGCGACGCGGCGGTGGCTGGTGTCCGCACCGCGCCCGCCGGACTTGATCGCGAGGGCAAGCCGACGCCGGGTGGCTCGGCGCCCAACGACCTCGTCGCCAAAGTCACGGCGCTCGCGGAAGGGACACGGGGTTTGCTGGCGCAGGCGTGGTGTGCGTGGCAGCGCGTGCCGTCTGAGCCAGATCTTCGCTCTCGGCGTGAAGGAATTGTGGGAGACGAAGCAGCCGCTCGATCGCGTCATTCACACACTCGGATGGCCGCTGCCGAGTGATGCGTTCGGCGGGAGCTTCGTGTACCCGCTCGAGCCAAATCTCGTTGCGCTGGGGCTCGTGGTCGGTCTCGATTACCGCGACGCCGCGCTCGACGTGCATGTCTTGGTGCAGCGGTTGAAGCGACATCCGCTCCTGCGCACCCTGCTCGCGGGCGGCGAGATGGTCGAGTGGGGTGCCAAGACGATTCCCGAGGGCGGTTTCTACTCGCTCCCCGAGCGCCGCTCCGGTGATGGTGTCGTGCTGCTGGGTGACGCCGCAGGGTTCGTGGACGTGCCGTCGCTCAAGGGAATTCACTACGCGATGCAGTCGGGGATCTCCGCGGGGCGGGCCATCTTCCAGAATCTCAAGCGCGGCGCTGCCTTAGCGGAGTACGATCGCCTGGTGAACGCGTCGTATGTCGCCAGGGATCTCTATCGCACGCGCAACATGCGGCTTGCCTTCCGCGACGGCTTCATCCTTGGCGGCATCCAGGCAGCGCTGATGACGCTGACGGGCGGGCGGTTCCCCAACGGGAAGTATCGGATGCATGCCGATGCCGAGGTCGCACGGCGGTTATCCGCCGGCTCTCGCCCGGGATCAACCGAAACTCCGATCGGGGTCAGCAAGGTGGACGCGGTGTTCAAGTCCGGGAATTCAACGCGGGATACGATCCCGAGTCATCTCATAGCCGCTCCCGATGTCCCGCTGGAAGTCGCGCGGTTTTATTCGCGGATGTGCCCGGCCGGTGTGTACGAGGCGCATGATCCGGAGGTAGGGGCGCAGCATGCTGCGCCCCTACTCCGTGTGAACCCGCCGAATTGTGTGGATTGCAAGGCGACTGACGTACTCGGACCACGATGGACGCCGCGTGAGGGTGGGAGCGGACCGAAGTACAAGCGCATGTAGCGCCAGCGTTAGACGTGGCTGTCGGTGAAATACTTCCGCGCGCGTGCAACGAGCTGTGGGCTCGACATCGGGAGATTGCGTTTCACCCAGAGCATCGTGCGTTGCCCGCTGGGGAAGCGGCGCGCGGCGTCGTGCCGCGACACGCCCGCCATCTGCGTGAGGGGAATCCCGAAGATCTCCTTGCTCGCCCGATCGAGCGCCACCCCGAACCGCTCGTCTTCCGGCGTGCCCAGGATGTCGGAATGGGTGCGGCCCAATTCCTCGAGCGGGGCGGCATACGAATGCTCCGAGTACGTGTCCATCGTGTAGCCGCAATACAGCGAAAACTGGTAGTCGGCGGCCATGGCGTTCCAGAAGTCCTCGAGGCGAATCGCGGCCTCCGCATGCCCCGCGGTCCACAACCCATTCGCCATCTCGGTGTAGACACGTGTCCCGCTGCCGTAGGGCAGCAAGCGGGACAGGACGGGCGCGAGCGAGGCGCGGAACTTCGCCCACTCGGGCAGCCCGGCGGCCGAGCATTGGTCCAGGACCTTCGCGGTGTTCAGGATCGACAACTGCCCGGCGTCGCATAACGCCTGGGGGTGGAACTTGCTCGCGCTGAGGCGCTCGAACAGCCGATCCACTTGATCGGTTCCGGTGATGACCAGCACACCGTTGCCGCGGCGCAGGCCCGCCTCGAGGAACACGAATGCGGACTCCGTGAGAGCGCCGTCATCGCGATGGAATTGGGCGAAATGACGGCCGTGCGGCGCATCGGTGAGCAGGGCACTACCGGCGGGGGCGGTCACTCCTTACCGCAACGAGGCTTCGTAGTAGCGACGCGCCCGCTCGAGCACCGCGGCGCTGGCGGACGGCAGATTGCGCTTCACCCACAGCATCGTCCGCTGCCCGCTGGGAAGCCGCTTCTCGCCGTCCTGATGGTCGCGCGAGAAGCCGACCATCTCCGAGAGTGGGACGCCAAACACGTCCCGGCTCGCGGAATCCAACGCGTCACGGAAGCGCTCGTCGTCCTCGGTGCCGAGGATGTCGGAATGCGTGCGGCCAATCTCCTCCAACCCGGTGTAGGCTTGGTCGTTGTGCAGGTCGAGCCTGTAGCTGCAAAACAGCGAGAACGGATACAGGCGCGCCAGCGCGTTCCAGTATTCCTCGATCCGAATGGCCGCTTCCTGCTTCCCTTCGTGCCACAGCAGATCCACCATCCCATCGTACGCCCGCGACGTCCCGCGCCCGAACGCCCGCACGCGCTCGAAGATGGCTGACATGGTCCACCGGAAGTCCTTCCAATCCGGCGTGTCGTTGCGCGTGAACTTGCGCAGTGTCAGCTCGGCATTGTGCAGCTCGAGCCGTCCGGACTTGAGATGCACGCCCGGGTCGACGTCCTCCTCCCGCAAGCGCGTGAGGAGGAGGTCGGTGAGCGCGTGGGAGGCAATGACCACGACGCCGTTCCCGCGCTGCAGACCTGTCTGCACGTACTCCGTGACGGCGTGGGTGAGGGTCCGCGCATCGGCGTGTAGCAGCGCGAAATGGCGATTCACGGGCGCTTCCAGCGGGAGCGCATCGACACGGGGGTCGGCCATCTACTGGTTCATCGGGGCAACGGCGGAGGGGGCGCTCATTGGAGCAAACAGTAGGGAAGCGCATTCTGGTCGACAATCAATCCGTTGGACGACCGGCGCGTGCGCCGTACCCGATCCGATGGACTAGTCCATCGGATGGAAACTCAATTTTATCCCGTCAATGATGAACTGGACGGCAATCGCACACAGGACAAGGCCCATCAGCCGGGTCAGGATCCGCATCCCCGTCTGGCCGAGCCGCCGCTCGACCATCGACGCCGCCGCCAAAACCAGATACGTGATCACCGCCGTCAGTACGATCGAGGCGTACACCGTTACCGTCGCCGCTACTGATTTCGCGCCGAGGGCGAGCACCATCACGGTCGAGATCGCGCCGGGCCCGGCGAGCATCGGCACGCCCAGCGGCATGATGCCGATATCGTCCTTCTGGATCCCCTCGGCCGTCTCGACCGGCGTCTCACGCTGGAGGCTGCGCCGCGCCTGGACCATGTCGAGGGCGTTCAGGCCGATGAGCACGCCGCCCGCGATCTTGAACGCGCCGATCGTGATGCCGAAGATCTTGAAGATCATGCTGCCACCCAGGGCGAACGCGATGAGCGTGATCGTGCAGGTCCACGCCCCGCGGCGCGCGAGCACCTTCCGCTGCGCAGGGGTGTCGCGCACGGTCATGGCGAGGAACGTCGGGATGACCGCGAACGGATCCACGATGAACAGGATCGACGTGAAGATCAGGACGAGCTCGATCGCCCGCTCGGTCATCGGGGGGCTCGGAGCAGGCCGGCGCGAATGCGTCGCATCTTCTCGGTCGGCGCCGCGACGTCGCCCAGCTGCGCGCGCACGCGACTGTACGTCCCCGCCAGGAATCGGATCGTCATGGGCTGGCCGTCGCGGACGACGTTGATCGCGACCGGCGCGCGCGGACCGATGGCGCGTACCGCTGCGGTCACGTCGGTGCCGTCGATGATGGACCGGCCGTTGATCCGCACCAGCTCATCCCCCGTGCGCAAACCCGCCGCCTCCGCCGCGCCCCCCGGCGCCGCGACCGCGCGCCAGCGGCCGCCCTGGACGGCGGGCGGGATCGAGCCGATGCGCGCGTCCACGTCCGGTATCTCGGTGAACGCCACGCTCCACCCCGCCGCGCGCAGATAGTCATCCCAGGGGATTTCGGTCGCGCCGCTCACGTATAGCCGCCAGAACTCCGCGAAGTCGCGCCCGGTGGCGCTGCGCACCGCCGCCACCAGCTCGTCGCGGGTGAAGCCGCGCTCGCCCGCGTAGTGCGCGAGCAGATAGCGCATCACGTCGTCGAGCGATTTCGCGTTGTCGG
>WNGI01017370.1_pt1 | contig 11453 bp, 8 predicted proteins | sample 5400621 | NCBI WGS metagenome assembly WNGI01 (sample SAMN13153374, study PRJNA577476) | soil metagenome | isolation source: 20 cm soil or saprolite under Garry oak tree replicate 1 | place: USA:California | collected 2016-06-15
CTAAAGGTTCCTAGTTTCCAAAATTCCAAAAAAATGAGGGCACATTCAGGTGTCTGGTTGGTTTGCGCAGCAGTCATGATTTCGATCGTCTCTTACACTTTCGCCGGCAAGTCGACGACATATTGTCCTCTGCCGGTGGATTATGGTCTCACATCCTCAAGCACGAATTCGCCCGAAAAACCTGGTCCATTAAAGGCCATCTGCCATCACGCTGACAACGCTAAAAGTTCTATTCTCTGCCTCCGGCCGAATGCGTACAGTGCGCACCTTCAGCACAGCGATACCCCTCTTCCTGGCTATAACTGTACCAAGCCAGGAAATCGGGGAACCTGCAGTCAGTAGCTGATCCTTTTTTGCGCCATGCATAGACTAGCACGCGGCCTCTTCGTGGGGTTAGGATGAGGCCAGATGTCCTGCGCGCGTATTGGTTTGGCCACAATTTTAGCTTTCGTTCTGAGCGGCTGCTGGGAGGGAATGAGCCGCCAGGTAGTTGCGACCATCCTTTCGCTGCGCGGCCAGATTGTTTATAGCTCGAAAGAAGGAGGCAGTTTCGAGCCGGTTAGTTCGGAAACAAAGCTCGGCGCGGGCTCTACTCTAAGAACGCCGACCGATGGCGCGATCAATCTCGCGCTTATTCCAGGCGCGCTGACACAAATCTCGGGCGACTCCGAGCTGAAGATAGAAGAGTTGGAACTGACCAAAGATGGCAACGAGACGGGCGATGCCATTCGTGAGCGCATCGCACGGGTAGGGTTCCGCCGTGGAGGAATGGTCGTCCTGTTCGACGGTTTCGCGCGATTTACCATTCAGACCCCTCAGGCCACGATCACTGTGCTCCCGGGCTGTTTGATTCGACTTGATGTCGATGCTAACCGCACACGTGTAACCTGCGTTCGCGGTAAAATTTTTGCCGCGCAAAAGCCAGGGCAGATCAGCGCCGTCGAAGCGGGGTATGTTTGCGAATGGCCATCTGATCATGGCCCTGTGCCAGCGGCTGATGACCCTCAGGGCCAAATTGATACCACCGTGACCCTTCAGTCGGGGCGTGAGCTGCGTGATCTCGAAGCGGCGCGGCGCGACCATCTGCCGCTCTAATTGTCGGTTCCGGTCGTAAACGGCTTGGGATTTGCTTGTTAGGCTCTCGGCTGCCGAGGAGCGAGTCCAAAGCGGCCAACCTTCCTATGTTCTTCGTAACGGAAAACTCGCGGCGTCGCCTTCTGCTGCCGACTTTAGGCGTACTGTTTCTTCGAGTCGTCAGCGCGGAACAAATTTCGTCGCCGCCTGCAGATCAAATGGCCCCGCCAATCACGGTGCGAGCGTCGAGCAGCGCCGGCGGAGCCGCCAGTGAATTCCTAACCGCTTTCATTTCGGCCGCGGTGCGACTTGACGGACTGAAATTTATTTCGTGTCTGGCGACAGCGGTAAAGCTTCGTCCCGATTTGGCCGGAAAGATCGTTGTCTGCGCGCTGAACATTTCTCGCTTAAACGCTCACCCGCTGGCGGGCCGTTTACCGTTAGGCACTGTCGATCAGATCATCAAAGCCGCTGTCGCGGCCTCGCCGGAGGCGGCGTCCGATATCGTAAAGGCGGCAATCCAGTCAGAGCCGTACGCTCGCGCCTCCATCATCGCTGCCGCTCTTGCAGTTGCGCCCGACCAGGAATCCCGAATTCGCAATGTAGTGAATGAAATGACGCCGGTGTCGATCTTGCCGTCATTCGCCACGCTGAATCCCAAGGACCACGCACCGTCCGACAATGTCAACTCTCCCGAGCAACCGCCAGTCGCACAATGAAGGCAGGTACTGTTCCAAATTGGCTCACGGTTGGGTCAGGATAATCGGCAGCATCGGCACGCATTATGAGCTCCGGTCGCCGCCGATTTTCCATCCCATTCGCTATGTCTGTTTGCAGAACGCGTTTGCAACGCCGATTGCTCTTGGCTGGCAGCGTTGCATTTTTGTTCGTTCTCGCTTCGGGCACTCAAGCGGAGGAAGCCGTCGGACCGACGACCACTCCGCTACCGAATTATCCGGCCCCGCCTGAGAACATCATGGAAGCAACCTCATCGCCCCTCAATCCAACGCCTGAATCTAATTTGCACCGCGCTGTTGTTCCCGAAAACGAAGTCTCATCCGAACCGCGTCGCTTTCATTACGGATTTCAAGTCACCGCCCGCGGGGTTTACGACGACAACATTAATATCAGCCAAACTAATCGTGTCTCAGATTATTACTTCGCGATTGAGCCGATACTGACTCTTGGTTTAGGCGACATCACCGGACACGAAGATAACTACATTCGGCTGGATTACGCACCCAGCTTGTTTCTTTTTGCCGATCATTCCGAAGACGATGCGGTGCAACAGCTGATTCATTTAGAAGGCCAGCATCAGTTTTCCAAGTTAACCGTGAAGTTCGGCGAAGAGATTGCGATATTGGATGGCACGGACCTGCGCACTCTTGGCGACCTGAGCTCGCCAGGAGGCCAGGCCAATCTGGATGTGAGCGCACGAACGCGATTCCAGACTTACAACACGAGGATCGAAGCGAGCTATGATCTTAGCGGCAAAACGTTTCTGAGCAGTGAAGTTGATTCGTCGATAACAGCATATGATTCGTCAAATCTCTTCAGCTCGGAGGTCGTTTCGGGGAATCTGTTCATGAACTACCGCTACAGCGACAAGCTTGCGGTTGGCATCGGTGGAACAGGCGGATATGACCTTGTCGATGGTTCGAACCCGGACCAGACTTTTGAGCAAGCGAATGCGCGCATCGGCTACCAGGCGACCGGCAAGATTAGCCTGAATGTTTCAGGCGGCATTGAGTTCCGGCAGTTCGAGAACAATTCGCGTGGTGAATACATTTCACCGGTCTTTGAAGTTAACGCGAGTTATCAGCCGTTTGATGGCACGACGGTGGCGCTGAGCGGCAGCCGCCGCACGTATAACTCGGGTGTGCTGGCAGGGCAGGATTTTGCCGGAACAACGATCACCGTCGACCTGCGCCAGCGGCTGCTGCAAAGATTTTATTTCGCCGTATCCGGTGGATACCAGAATTCCAACTACTTCAGCACAGTGAACGGAGTCGTAGCAAACCGCCGGGACAACTATTATTTCGCCGAGCCTTCACTCGAATTTTCCATTACTAGATTTTGGACAGTCGGAGGATATTATCTGCACCGTCAAAATAATACTTCGCTGCAGTCATTTAGCTTTTATGACAACCAGTTCGGTTTTCGGACGACGCTTAAATTCTGAGGGAACTGATTCATTATATATAAAGTGCAACCCGCTAAATTATCTTTCCTAGCCATTCTATCGTTGTCCTTCACAGGCGTGGCCCAAACCGAGTCCCCCACAGGAACTTTTCGACCTCTGATGAACGCCTCGCCCGCGGCACAGTCGACCACCGCAGCTGTGGTTGGTGCAATGAGCGCGCCGAGCGGTTACACTTTGAGCGCAAACGACCAAGTGGCGATCGAAGTCTTTGGCGAGGAGGATCTCCGCGCCAATGGCCGATTAAATGGTGAGGGCAACTTAAGTTTGCCGCTACTGGGTTCGGTACATTTGGGTGGACTTACGCTGGCACAAGCCGCCTCCAGGATCACCGAGCTCTACGGACGCGATTATCTGGTCAACCCGAAGGTCAATATCACGCTCGTTGGCTATGCCAAGCGGCGCTTTACCATTCTCGGACAGATAAACCGGCCGGGTAGCTACGAAATGCCGGAAGGCAGTCCGGACGGCATTGACCTTTTGGAAGCGATTGCGATGGCGGGCGGCTACACTCGCATCGCTGCGCCTGAAAGAATCAGTGTTCGCCGTCGGGGTGCAACCGGGGAGGACGAAATTTTAAGGGTGGACGCGAAACGTCTCGCGCGTCGTGGCGGTGAAAGTTTTCAAGTGCGACCCGGTGATACTGTCACTGTAGCGGAGAGCCTTTTTTGATGCAGGCGCGCCGCTTGCTTCCCGAAGTCCTTGCCGCGATATAGAATTTTCAATCCTGGTGCCATGACAAACCCGCCCCTTTATTCGGTTTCGCCGATGCCAGCGCCAGCTCCGGTCCCAGTGCCGCCGCCGCTCACGATGAATGTCGATCCTTTCGAGCAAAAGCGCGGCTTGGATTTTCTTCGTCTGTGGCATGCGGTCGTCGAACGAATCTGGATTGTTGTGCTTTGTATTGTTGCGGGATTGTTTCTTGCGCTCGGCTATCTCGCTCGCACTCCCAAACTTTATCAGGGACACACTGTTCTCGAGGTCCAATTTCAGGAGCCGACTCTCGTCTCCTCTGAAGAACCGGCAGCGCGCATGCGCTCGATGTTTCTCGCCAGCCAGGAAGCATTGCGAACGATCGAGCAAAACCTCGTCAATCGGACGCTTCTTGCCCGGATTGTGCGTGCCGAAGGACTGGCAGACGACGGTGGGAGCGCGCTCTTGGGACGAAGCGTGACTCCCGATTCGAGCAAAGCGACGCCGCGTCCGGCTGCATCGCCGGCCGATAAGATCGAGGAAGCAGCAGGCATAGCCGCTAATTTTACTCCGCTCGAGGAAGCGCTCGGCGGAGCCATGACCGGAATGGTTAAACCAGTTATCCGGCGCGGGACACGCTTGATCGATCTTTATGTGACGAATCGCGATCCAGTAATGGCACAGAAACTGGCCGAAGCGGTCGGGCGCGAATACATCCGCTACTCTATTGCTCAGCGTGCAGCTTACAGTCAAAGCGCGCTCCGCTATCTCTTGGAAGAAGAAGAACGGCTGAAAGCAAACTTGCAACAAAGCGAAGTGGCCGTTGCCGAGTACAAAGAGAAAACGCCGGATGCTTTGCAACTCGGCGGAGGAGCGGCGGCTACTGGTAGTCAAAGCGGCGCCGGCAGCTCGGGGGGTCGCGGCGGATTGGTCGAAGACAAGCTTCAGGAACTGACGAGCAAACTTACCGCCGCCAAGGCCGATCGCATTCGCATTCAAAATGAATTGAAACAGATTGACGGCATTGGCGATAACGTGGACGCGCTATTAGCCATTCCGAGTATTGCCGCAGCGCAAACGGTCAACGATCGCAGACGCGATATGTCCCAATTGGAATCGAATGTCGGCGCGCTCGCGCAACGCTACAAAGACAAACATCCGAAAATGGTTTCCGCGCGCGCGGCGCTGAAAGAGGCAAGAGATGCTCTCCGCCGCGCTGTTTTGGATCAACCGAATGTTCTACAAAACATGCTCGAGCAGGCGAAGGCGACCGAAAGCAGTTTGCAAACAACCACTCAAGAACAGGAAAAAGCTGCGCTCGCTCTGAACAAAGCAGCAATAGGCTACCAACAGCTCGCCCGTCAGGCGGAGACCGATCGGGCGCTCTACGAGAGCGTGCTTCGGCAAATCAAACAGACCGATGTCAGTAAGGATGTGAAGATGACAGCGGTCAATGTCGTTGAGCATTCGCCTCTGATGCGCTCGCCGGTAAGTCCAAGCACTTCAAAAACGCTAGCGATGGGTTTACTGGGCGGATTGGTCGCAGGCCTCGCATTTATTTTTGGCGCGGACGCGATCGATCGTTCAATTAAAACAGTCGATCAAGCCGAGTCGACATTTGGTTTGCCAGTTCTGGCTGCGGTGCCGGACACGAAAGAGGACACCAAAGTAAGCCGGTCCAGAGGGAAAAGCGACGGGGCTTATGCTTATCGAGTTATTTCTGAAATGCCAGAGGGGCCAGCCGCCGAGGCGTTTCGAAACTTGCGGGCGGCACTTTCGCTCCTTGGCCCGGAGAGTGAGCGCAAAATTTCTCTTTTTACCAGCGCTCTGCCGGGCGAAGGGAAGAGTTTTACCAGTACGAACTATGCTGTCGCCCTTGCTCAGCAAGGATATCGGGTGTTGCTGATCGATGGGGATCTGCGGCGCCCCAGTTTGCACAAGATTTTCGGTCCCAAGGGCAAACACAAACCGAGTCCCAATTACGTCGAGCCGCCCGGGCTGGTGGATTGCCTCGTCGGCAACGCCAAAATTGAATCAGCCGCTCGCCCGATTTCCGCTGAGGAAATCGACGTTGTGGGCGACGCAATTGCTCTGCGCGGCAAAATCCACACTGCCACCGGGGGCCAGTTGTTCGTTCTCGCCGGTGGCCGGCGAGCCCCAAATCCAGCCGAAATCCTTAGCGGATCTGCCTTTGCCAGGATCATTTCTGACGCCGCAAAACAGTTCGACCGTGTCGTCCTCGACAGCGCGCCGGTCCTGGCGGTCAGCGACACGCTACTTATCGCGCCGTACGTCCAAACTATCTGTGTGATTATTCGGGCGCGTAAAACACCGCGCCCGGCAGTGCATCGCGCCATATCCCTGATTGTCGGTGCCGGCACCCGTCCCGCCGGTCTCGTTCTCAACCGTCTGCCTCGCAGTCGTGGTGCCGGTTATTATTACTACTATGCCTCCCCGGGTTATGGTGCTGGAGAAGGCTCCTACTCGAGTAGTTACGGTGACGCGGAGCAAAAAGAAGCGAAAGCCTGACTAGCGATCTCTTCCTTACTTTCTACTTTCTACTTTGTTCTTTCCATATCGCACTTCCCCAGCAAAGCCCTAGATAAGTTGCGACATAAAGCTGAATGGAAGCAATCTGAAGCGGAAAATCGACAGCCGCATGCAACGCAACGCCCGCAAGTGCGATAACAGCTAGCGGGAGAATCAACCGACGCCGCCAACTCCACTCTTGGGTAAGTTCTGAAACGCTGCCACCGGCTCGGAAGATTCAGCAGAGCGAAAATGATTCCGCCGACAAAGAGCACTGCCCATAACGCGCCGCCCAGCCATCCCCACTCCATCGCCGTTTGCAAATAGTCCTCGTGTAAAAACCTCCACGTTCCGGGCGCCGGATTGTTGGCGGCCTGGTTGTAAGCCGGAAAGATGACTCGAAACGTTCCCGGTCCGGATCCGAGAAAACCTGTATCACGCAGGACGCTCATTGCCACGCGAGAAGACGACCATCGCGAATCAGTGGAGACCTGCTCGCCGAGTGTTTCCCAGCGGCGAATGGGCTCATCCAAGTGCGCTGCCCGTCCCACCGCAAAAATCACCAGAAAAATCGCGGCAGCTCCTCCCAACGCGATGTTCTTTTTCGATCGCGAAAGGCCTTTAAAAATTCGCGGGCCAAGCTGCCATAACAGCGCGAGCAGAATCACCCCCGCGATCAATTGCGCCCCGCGGGAAGTGTTTGCTGCGATCGCCATCAGGTTTAGAAGAAAGGCCATGAGGCAAATCGACCGCACGGCCTGGTTCGACTCGATGCCGAACACGCGAACGGCGAGCCCCGCACTTAATGGTAAGGCCAGATTTAAAAACGATCCGGCGTTAGCGTGATAATAGTAAGTCGCGAAGAAAGTACTTCCGTAACCAGAAATTGGCGTCTGCCACAATATTGCCTCGGCACCGGTTGCCTTTTGCAATAATCCAAGCAGTGAAATCGACGCGCCGGCGAGAACGATTGCCCACCAAAGTTGAAGCAACGCTTTATCGTCTCGCGAAAGATCGACAACGAACAACATCGCCGTCAACAACAGCAGAGCACGAATCATCCAAGCGGCGCTGATCGCATAATCGAGAGAACCTGGCGCTCCCGGCGCTACATTTTTGATCAGGGCAAAAGTGCCAAACTCGGGGTCGTAAATAGATCGGGCATTGATCGTCATCCAGGCGCCGAACAGCAGAAGAACCAGAGCGAGCAAAACCGGGAGTTTTGGAAGTTTTGGCCAGCGCCGATTAATCAATAACTCAACGATCCATAACACCACCGCAAGGCCTAGAAGCCAGTTGATTACCAGAATACTGATTGCAGTCGTTCCGCCGTAGAACCACGGCGCGCATACCAACGCCGCGAAAAAGATATAGCGGGCCGTTACGCGAAGGAGATCAGAGGTCACAGGTCAGAGATCAGCAGTTATCAGTTAATCGCCGAACTCAACCAATAACTATTAACAAATAACTGACAACCCGCCGAGCGTTGCTACCGCCCACCTCCGAAGAGCATCGTATGCACTGTCTTCAGCACGATCATGGCGTCCAGCTTTAATGAATAATGTCTTATATAATAGAGATCGTACTGAAGCTTGTTAATCGCGTCCGCTTCGCTGTCGCCGTAGGGGTAGTTGACCTGTGCCCAGCCGGTGATTCCTGGCTTTACCAGATGGCGAAAATGATAGAACGGGATCTTCTTTTCGTAGCGCTCCACACATTTCTCCCACTCCGCGCGCGGGCCAATTAAACTCATGTCGCCTTTCAGCACATTCCACAACTGCGGTAACTCATCGAGCCGCAATTTCCGAAGCCACCTCCCAACTCCCGTTATACGCGAATCGTTTTCGCGGGTGTAAATGTCTCCGTTGTCCGCGTCGACCGGCGCTGTCATCGTGCGAAATTTGTAAGCGATGAACCGTTGGTCCTCACGACCAACCCGGAGTTGCCCGAAAATCGCCGGCCCGGGACTCGTTAGGCGAATCAACGCCCAGGCCATCACCATTAACGGACAACTAATAACTAACAACACGCCGGAGGCGATGACGTCAAACAAACGCTTCAAATAATGGTAGGGCGAAATCCGGGCGAGCTGGAAACCCATCTGCAAAGGCCAGAATGGATCGATCGTGTGCATCGGAACGTGGCGCCAGTGCGCTTCATAAAACGATTCCAGCGTATACACGCGCGTCTGTTGAAATTGCGTCCGGACCAATCGCTCGATCAAATCCTGTCCGAGCCGATCTACACTTTCCGTCAGGATCACACCGGTGTATCGTCGATCCGGATCTGCCAGTTTCGCCGCGATGCCGCCATGGATGGTCGGCGAACCTTCACCCGCGATTGTTGATCCAACTCGCGCCGTATCGTTATCGACAAACTCCAATTGCTGCGGATTCGGCGACACGCGGTAGGCTTCATAGAATCTCGTTGCCAATTCACCACTGCCAATAACCAAAAAGGTGCGTTGCGCGGTGGACGTAGCCAGGTGCCGTCGCGTAAATCGCCGGTAAACGAGTGACAACGGCAGGAACGCAACAAAGCTGATGAGAAGCACGCCGCGGCTCGGCTTCATACTCGCGTCGTAAGCCGCCGCGGAATAGATAATGAGCGAGCTGATTGCGGCAGCTGCTGCGACCGCGAGAATATGTTCCGCGGTGTAGGTCAGGCTGCGCGTCTCTATGTTCCGATTATATCCGCCGATGATATAGAGCGATTGCAGAATGACCGCCACGACAATGCAATCGACCAGAACGAACTCCAACGGAGTCGTGAAGAACTGATCGCGCCGGAGGTAACCGACGATTCCATAAAGGAGGACCCAGCAAACAATGTCGCAGCCGACATAAAACAAAGCGACGATCCAATCGTGCTCCGCAATCTTTGCCAAGAGGCGCTTTCTTTCATGCACAACCTGTGCGGCCACCGCCACCGGTTGTTCCCATGCCGGAGTCTCGACCACCTCTTCGACGAAAACATCTGAGCGAGGTGCCTTCGCTGGTTCTTGAGTCAACATGAACGGCCTGCTTCGGGAAAAATTCCGACGATTCGGAGCCTAAGACGATTCCTACGTTCTGTCAGTAGTATTCCGCGCGGGTCTCACCTATCTTCCACGCGCTTCATGAAGAATGTCCTCGTAGAATTGGATATACGCCGGTCCAACTTTTTTCCATGAGAACCAGTTTTGGATATCGGCAGCTAAGCGCGTTCGCTGTTCAGCTGTCCACCTTGGCTGGCTGAAAAACTCCGCGAGAGCTTCCGTTAATGGCTCGACGCCGGGCCGAACAATCCAACCTCCGCCCCAACCAGGAAGCTCGCTCCACGGTGTTTGATCAGTCGTTACAACAGGAGTGCCAACTTGCAACGCTTCGAGAATAACCAGACCAAAGTTTTCCGAATGCGACGGCAAGCACATCAGATCGGCTGCTTGCAAGTATGTCCACTTGCGATGATCCCAAACGCCGCCAACCCAGGTTATCGGCAAAACACCTCCAAGCTCTTCCTCAGCCAGCCTTCTTAGATTCTGAACGTAGTTATCGCTGCCGTCGCCCACTACAACCAGTCGCGCACCGGCGCTGGTGGCAATTCCTCGCAATGGTGCGAGCCCTTTGATTAGCAGATCGAGCCCCTTTTTTGGATGAATTCTTGAAAGAAACAGAAGAATGAGCTCGGAAGATTTCCAGCCAAGGCTTTGGCGGGCGCCTTCGTAGTCTGGTCCGCGCGCTTCAGGAATGCCAAGAGGTAAGACCGCACAGTTCGACGCGGGAAAGAAGCTCTTCAAATTAGCTGCTTCGGTCTCACTGGTTGCGACGAGTCGTGCAGCCCCGGCGAGGTGCCTGCGTTCGATAAGCTGAAAATAGACGCGCTTCTTCCACCATTTATGCCGCCACGCCCACGGCTCCAGCATTCCGTGCGGAGATACAACGTAGGGAATTCTCAATCTGCGACACTTGGCGGAAACTCGTGGAAAGTTCTTTTGCCAAAGTCCATGAAAATGGACCATCTTCTTGTCGCGCGTTTTTCCTAAAACGTCCTCTGGAGGATTGCAGCGGACGGTAACACCCAATTCTTTTAAAAAAGATTCCAGTGATCTGATCGCGTGATCAAGCCCGCCCACTCGCTGCGAAGGCGGCGGTTCAAAAAAGAATACGTTCACGTCTTCGACGCGTCGGTGTAAACGCGTTCATAGGATTCGACCATCTTTCCAATAGAAAGCTCTTTTTCTGCTAACGCTCTTGCTTGTGCGGCGATCGCTTTTAGCGTCGTCGGATCCTCCAATTTTTTCAAAAGCCTCGGCAAATCATCGACAAAGAGAACATTATTTTCGTCGAGAAGCGGTAGCTCCTGCGCCAAGTCCCGTGTTACGGCGCATGCCAATTTCGCGGCCATGGCCTCGGCTACGGCCAGAGGCAAGCCTTCGTACCGGGCAACATGGAGAAGAAGGTCTCCGGCAAAGAGAAATGAGCTCACTTCCGATTGCCAGCCTACGCGTGAGATTACCGCCGCTAATCCCTCACGTTTCACCCACTCGTCCCAACGCGATGCAAAGTTCCCGTCTCCAATCCACACGAATTTGGAAGCTGGTAAATGCTGATAAATCTCGGACGCGATTTTTAAAAAGAGATCCGGTCGTTTTTGTTCCACCAGACGTCCTACGCCAAGAACGAGCATATCAGCGTCTCCGATATTCAGTTCGCGACGCTTCGCCATGCGAACAACATTCACATCATTGAGATCGGGGATTGGGACTCCGTTAAGAATCACCCGCGTATTCGTTTTACCGTCCACGAACTTCCATAGTGCCGCGCCTCTGGTTTCCTGTACGGCGACAAGGATACCGCTGTAACTCTTCAACGCGTTGCGAGCTATCCAATCACGAAGACTAGCTATCCTCGCGCCCAAGTAGCGTGCGGTCTGTGTAAGATGGATCGTACAAACATTTGGGATAGTGCATTGATCG
>WNGI01006870.1_pt1 | contig 11450 bp, 5 predicted proteins | sample 5400621 | NCBI WGS metagenome assembly WNGI01 (sample SAMN13153374, study PRJNA577476) | soil metagenome | isolation source: 20 cm soil or saprolite under Garry oak tree replicate 1 | place: USA:California | collected 2016-06-15
ATGCCCTCAACCTTCAATTTCGTCTGGGTCAATTCGAAGACCTCGTTGGCGATGAGCCATTCAACAGGGTTTATTGTATTGAAGTCATCGAACACCTTTATGAGCAACAAGTGACAGAAGTGCTCTCACTCTTCCACAAAATGACGAACCCTGGTGGCGAGCTTTTTCTTACCACTCCGAACTATGAAAGCGCCTGGCCGCTTATCGAATGGCTTTTAGACAGATTGGGGTTAGCGGCGACGATGGACGAGGTCCAACACGTAACCCATTTCACCAAACGGAAACTGGCCGCGACGTGTGAACGCGTCGGATGGAGAGTGCATCACATCGGAACGTTCAATGGACTGGCACCATTCCTCGCTCCAATTTCGCATCGATTCGCGCTGGGCATTGAGAAAGTCGAGTTCTTGCTCAATCGTGCGCTTCCGCAAAATCTCTTGTTCTGTTTATGCACAAGAGAAGTTTGACCTCCGGGATTGTCGACGACCTTTGGAAGCTCCTGGCCCGCAAAAGTATTTGGCAATGTTCAGCGAAACGATTTTTGTCGTTTGTCTACTACTTCGCCCTGTAAAGCTCATAGACCCCGCTTTTCTGGATAATCTCGCAGTTCTGGCAGTCTGAGTTTGAGCTGAGGACGATTGCGCCTGGTAGAGGCTTCGATCTATCGGGGAGACGAACAAACTCGGATAGAGGCCTGCGTTCTACAGTGGCATACCAATACGCATCCATATAAGCGGGACCCCACTGGCCGTTCTCCAGATAGATTGGCCGTTGTGGCTGCGCCACCGCCCGGTCATAGAGTACTTTGTACAGAGCGTCGAACTCATACAAGCGCTTTGGTCCTTCCCGTGCGTACGTAACTTGGAAGTCGATCGCTTGCGCAACGGTGGCTGCCAGCAAAATTCCAAGGATGCCGAGTCGGACTGGGCGTGACATGCCGTGGCTGACAACTGCAGGACGATCTGGCTCGCCGCTATACGATTCCTCGCTTGTCCCGGATGCACTCTGCCTTGGTTCAGCGGGAGCAAGCAGCCATTCCAGCCCCGGAACTGTAAGCACCAGCAGGAAGACGGCGTAGCCCATTAGCCGCATCTGGTGAAAGGGCCAGTCCGTGATCGCGCCTGGCAGAATGGAAACTGCAAGTCCATAAAGCACAAAACGCCACCAAGGCTCACGCCAGCGACGGACAATGATCAGCCACAGACCAAGCATCGCCAGAATGAAAGTGGCAAAAAGTATCGCTCCGCCGGAACCTAGGAGATGCTGACGCGTCTGAGGATCTCCCGTCAGTGCGCCAGGGTTGACGTACGTAACTTCCCAGAGCCGTTTCGTCAGCACGCCAGGATGCGAGCGATTGAACAGAATGAGTGGTACCAACGTAACCGCGTAGGCGAGCCATATCTTGAGTACGCCAAGGAAACGGTGCTTCGTGGTAGCTAGAAGGAGTAACCCGACCGCGTATAAAGGCGCCAACGCGCGTCCACTGAAGTAACCATAAGTCACTGACGCGAGACCGCCGGCAACCAGTGCAATGTTTCGCCAGTTCCACGTTTCTTTGGATTGAATGCGGTAGGCGGCAAGCAGGAACACGGCAACTGTGAAAGCAGGCAAGTGCGCATCGAACACCAATCGGCCGTCTTCGAACAACCAAGGTGTCAGTAGCGCAGTGCCCGCAACGATTACACCGATCTGTCGCTGGCCCGAAATGCGCTTTGCCAACATGCCAAGCAGTAAACACGCCGCGAACATCCAGAAAGCAGCACACATCCGTGCGGCGAGAATGCTCGGCGGTACGAAGCGGAAGACGATTGCCATCAAATAGATCGCGAGCGGGTTCATATAAGTTGGGTTACTCACTGCATACTGTTGAAACAGTATCGGAAACCGCGGACCGAATTCACCAGCCCCAGTTCGAGACACGAGATAAGCGTTATAGGCGGTTGCTGACTCGTCGAGGAAGAAACCTGGTGGATTTCGCGAAATGCCCCACGTGTAAAGGGTGAACAGGAGAACGATAGCAGGGACGCACAGCAAAATTCGCAGGGTCTTTTGAACCACGCCGGGGGCTCCTAGTCTCAAGAGGATATTGTTCATCGCGGCTTCGCGTTACCTGTTCTGCAGAGGGATCAGAGACACTCGTGCGGAACCGGTGTTTAGGACAAACAGTTTGTCTTTTGCCAGCGCGAGTGCCGATGGAGCCTCCAGTTTCTCTGGCGGTGTCGGCGTTACGGCCCCGAGTCTGTTCCCCTGGAGATCAAAAACGAAAATGGTGCTCAGATGCGCGCTCGATGCGTACAGGCGGCCTTTGTCAGGATCGATGGCCAAGTCCTCAAAGCCCAGCGCCTCTCGCCATTCGGGCACCGACCATTTGCTCAGAAACTTCGCGTTTGAATCAAAGACCTCTATGCGGCTGTTTATCGGATCGGCAACGTACACCTTATTGGTCTTCGGATCGACCGCGACCGAAGTCAGGGCTCTGAACTGTCCATCGCCACTTCCCTCGCTGCCCCAAGTTGCAAGGACCTGACCATCGGGACTGAACTTGACGATTCGATTGCGACCCGAATCGACGACATAGATCGAATCATCAGGGCCAATGGCGATCTTTCGCGGCCCGTATAATCCAGGCGCCCACTCAGTGATGAATCTCCCGTCAGGTCCGAGTTTCTGAACGCGATGCTTGGAGCCTATCTCCGCGACGTAAATGTTGCCCGCGCGATCAACTCCAATCCCATTCGGGTCTGTAGTTGCTATGCTGGTAACGAAGGTTCCGTTTGGCGAGAATTTCTGGATGCGCCCATTACCTGTATCAGCGACTAAGATATTTCCCGCACCATCGACGGCAATCCCGTGGGGGTTATCAAACTGACCTTTTCCGCTGCCATGCCCGCCTTCAGAAGCTGTGACCGGTACTTTTGGCGAACCCTCAGCTGCAACGCTCGGCCGGAAGAAATCCGGAATTTTGTAAATCACTGACCTCCGAAACACGAGTCCTTTCACTAACGGTTCGTTGTCATACTTAACCTCCACGCGGGAGCTACTGTAAACAGCCAAGAGATCCACCACTCCTGTGGCGAGAATGCAAGCTGTCAGTATACCGCCCAGGGCTTGGCCTAACATGGCGGGAGTCTTTAAGCTCGACAAACGCCAGCAGACGTAAGCTACAAATAAACAACACAGCCCCACGGCGGTGGCTATGAACACGGGAGCGTTCCAGAGCGGCAGCGCAGCTAATAGCAACCCTGAGAACACAAAACCTTTTGCAGATATCAGTGCAGGCAGGGCGCTCCTGATAAATGTTGAGGGTAAGCCTGCCTTGAGCCGATTTCCGTTAGTAGCATGCTTCGATTTCGGCAATGCTACATTGCCATCTGCGCTGGCCCGCGTCGCCGAACGCTTTCGGCGATACTGATCAACCAGAAAGATTGATACAAGAAGGAAGATCCCAGTGGCAAAGGGCACATGTCGCTGGTCAACAAAGGCAAGCTGCTTCCAAAAGCCCCAAGTCTGGTCGCGATGTGCGTGCCCGGTGGCGAGAAAATTAGTTAAACGCTGCAAGGAGCCGTGGAAAAAGAAAAGTGCGGCTCCCAGCCGTCCTACCACACGAGAGCTGAAGAGCAGTTCGCCCAGTGCCATCACTAGTGCGAGCGTGCTCGTAAGGCCGAGCATACTAAGAACATCCACACTCCAAGCCAGGTTTAGCCCAAGAAACTCCAGATTGCCCGCCTGAAAATAGAATAGAAACTGAGAATTAGTTCGCTGGGCTAGCGTTTGCGGGAGCTTTGTCGGGAAGTTCTGGCCAAGGGCGAAAGTTTGAGCAATGGACAACTGCGGAGCCAGATCGCCGCTCCTCTCGGAGACGCGCAGCTGGCCCTGCTTATTGACGTAAAGTGTCCCGACCAGCAGGACGCACGCTGCAGTGAACACTGCTGCTAGCACGATCCAGTCCCACGTCGACGATCCCGGCGCGCGCGGCGCAATCATGTCCATCTTTGGAGCTTTTCTGGACAGCCAGTAGATCGCGCCAGGCGCAATCAAGAAAAACAGGAGATCGGAAAACAGCAAAGGTTCACCTGTATGGGCAAAGGCCAGGCGAGCCAAATACGTGAACCATGTGCTAAGCAGGATACCAACAAGTATCGCTGCTGCCCAGCGGTGGGAAATAGATACGAACCGGTAAAAGTGTCGGCAAAGGAGGTCGCCCAAAGCAATCGCCATCCCCAAATAAATCAGAGCTAACATACCTATATATCGATCTCACTTACGCGATTCGCAGTCATGTTTAGCACATAAAGCTCCGCTTTAGTGAACCGATGTTTGTCGTTTGTCTTTAGTTGTCCCTGTAAAGCTGATACGCTCCGCTTTTCTGAATGTTCTCGCAGTTCTGGCAGTCTGAGTTTAAGCTAGGACGATTGCGGCTGATGCAGGATTCGCGCATAGGAAACACGAACAAACTCGCCCGACAAAGGATCGTTCCACGCGAATTACTCGCCACTCCTTTCAGCCGAGGGATACAGTTGACGATTAGCCGCAATTGGTGTTAAGCCACGACTATCAATCAGCTTACGGGGCGTATCGATAGACACCGTAGCGCACTGGAAATCTTTGTCGGTAGGAATCCAGGTACGTCATCTCATCGGTTCCGGTCCACCCGGCGGGTAAAAACTTTTTATGGGCGATCTCGCTATCTGTAATGATGACGAGCGGTTGCGATTGCTCCGGACGGGCGAACTGCGGGCTATCGGCCCTAACAATGCTCATTTGCCATAAAGGAAAAAAATATTCGCCATAACCCTGAATAGGATGAAGGGTCACTTGGTTGGTCTGGGAAATGAAAATGGCCGGCTGGTGGCGAATACCAGCGGATTCCGCTCGATTCAACAAAAATGAAATAAAAAGCTCTTTGCTTGACGGTTCATAACTTTTTCGCCGCTCGGAATAACGATGAATAGTAGCGGCAGCGGCAGCCAGGCATAAGATAACGGCAAGAATTGGCCCAATGTGTTTCCATTGTTTGAATTTCCTGAAAAAGGCGAGGTAACTGTCCCAACACGCAAGCATCATAACGGGAATCAGCAATATTGATCGGTACAACGTGTACACCGGGTCGTACTGCGCATATCCCGATGAGGTCACTGAAAAATAAACCACAGCCAGCAACCACCCGGCAGTAATCCACTTGATTAGTCCCAGGCACCCTGTTAGGGCTAACAAGAAAAAAATGGCGACGGGAATAGCAATCACAGGAGACATATACTCTGTCGAATGGCCCAGAAAGAACGTTTTCAGGCCGATCAGCACAGATTGTGCAGCGTGTCCCGGTTGTGGTGTCAAACGGATGTCAATGCGAGTAAGAAAGGAGCAAAGGCCGACTGTTAACGTATAAGCCCAAACCGAAACCCACAAAACGATTTGCGTTCGACGCCCGTGGCGTGCTGCCCGCAGAAGTAATAACAAAAAGAAAACTTGAAATAATCCCCAGGCGGCCAGAGCCGGGGTGTAAGATGTACCCAGCAGCCCACTAATCCAAGCTAGAATCAGGGCCCTGCCGGCGGTCAGCCTTTCGAAACTCAGCAGAAACCAGCCCAGGGCATGCATAACGAAGGCTATGGGCAGAATGGTCTGCTCCATAAGATACAGGTATCGGATCAAATAAGGAAAAGTGAAACAGGAAAGTACCGTAAAAAGAGCCCATAGCTCGCCATATTGTTTGATCGAAAAATAATGGCGGACCCCCAGAAAGAAAGTTAAAACCCCCGAGTAAAAAAGAATGGCGTAGCCGAACTGAAGCCAAAACACGTCATGTCCGAAAAGAAGGCTTGGAATAGCTACAATAATATACTGTCGAGCCGGGTATCCCACAAAAGCAGCCGCGGTGTATCCCCAATCCGGCTTATGAATATTGTCTTTTAAGAAGCTGACAAGTTGTTGAGCTGATTCATAGTTGACTTGTAAGTGATAAACATTACCCAGCCTGTAAAACACCATTATGCCCAGGCCGATAGCCAGCAATGCAAAAACAAATCTCCGCTTCCATAAGTCACTTAGCAGGGCGCCTACGATTAATATCGCTGTGGCTACAAAATAAGCGATGCCCATGAATGCCCATGCTCGGCTGGCAATAACAGGAATCGCGCCGTGGGTACGATAAGCCGCAATTTCAAGGAGGGACAGGATAACAAGCAGGCCCAGTATCATCCAATGCGATAAAGGATTTGCCGCGGAAAACAAACTGGCCGTTCGTCTTATCGGCAAACGGAACAGTTTAAGAAAAATGTTCATGTGTTCGTGCCATCAACTGTAACGATAATATTGTGCTTAGGTGTGCTTGCGCGTCACTCTGCGCTGGGCCTTGTAGCGCTCGCGAAGGAAATTGGCTCGTATTGTCGCCAGGCCGAGGAGCGCCCGAACGGTATCCTTCCAGAGGCGCACCTTCGTGCCCGGCTCGTCGTGCCAACTCACCGGCACCTCCTTGATAAGGTAACCGAGTCGCTGCGCGATAAAGAGTACTTCGGCGTCAAAGCTCCAGTCGTCAATGACCGAGAGGGAGAAGAGTGTTTGAGCGGCCTGGCGGCTGAAGCACTTGAACCCACAGGTCACGTCGGAGATGCCCGGTGCCGCGATGACGTTCGTCAGCCAGGTGAAGCCTTTGCCCAAGCTCTCGCGCCACAGCGGTTGATGGCGGCTGACGTTCGCGCCTGCCATCTTGCGCGAGCCGATTACCACTTCGTAGCCGCTGTCCAGCCAAGGCCAGAATTTCTCTAGATCCTCAGGTAGAGTAGAGAGGTCGGCGTCGCAGAAGAGCACGAACTGCCCCTTCGCCGCCAGCATGCCCACCCTGACCGCATGGCCCTTGCCCCGGTTGCGCGGCTCCTCCAACACGCGCGCGCGGGGTTCGCCACTCAGCAGTCGGCGCGCCATATCAGGCGTGCCGTCGGTGGAGCCATCGTCAACGATCAAAAGCTCGTGGGCGTAGTCGAGACCATGAAGGTAAGTCAGCAGCGCCGGAATCGTGCGGCCGATACGCGCGGTCTCGTTGTAGGCCGGAATAACGACCGACAAGCGCAGCGCGGCCTCTTCGCCGGTGGGAGTGGCGGCGGCAGGGGTAGATTGGCTGGCTTGCAGTTTCAAAGCTCTCCGGTCGATTAGAAGCGTGGGGGCGGCTCTGGGCAAGATAGAATGTAATTCCCTGGCATCCATCCTGTAAACTCAGAGAGATAGTCAACGATCTGCTTCTTGTTAGGGCGAAAGTAGTCTGGCCCGTAGCGATGAATGCGAACTCCTGAGAAATGCGTCGTATCAAAACAGTTGCCGGAATGATGATTTTTTCTTTCAATGACAAGGCACTTCCAGCCCAGCATTCTGGAAGCCCTTTCGGCAGCAAGGCTCCCAACCGGGGCTGCCCCCACGACAAGGAGATCTGGATTTTTCATTTCCCTATTGCAAGTCGACCACGCTTACACGATTGCCGCCCATGTTCAGCACATAAAGCTTCCGGTCAAACAAAGCTAGGGCCGATGGCCCTTCGAATTTATCCGGGGGCTTTGGCGTTACACTGTCAAGTCTGATTCCGTTCAAATCAAAAGCGAGCAAGGCGTTCAAGTGTGTGCTCGACGCGTAGAGCCGGCCTTTCTGTGAATCGATGGCTACGTCTTCCAAGCCTATCGGCTGGCCCCATTCAGGCACAGACCATTTGGTCAGGAACTTGCCATTTGAATCAAAGACCTGTATCCGACGATTGCGTGGATCTGCGACGTATACTTTGTTAGTGGTGGGATCAACTGCGACAGAAGTGGGATCGTTAAACTGCCCGTCTCCATTTCCGCCGCTGCCCCATGTCGTAAGCACCTGACCATCGGGGTTGAACTTGACGATGCGAGTCCGGCCCTGATCGACAACATAAATGGAATCGTCGGGACCAACGGCAATCTTTCGCGGCCCGTAGAATCCAGGCGACCACGCGGCGATGAAGGTCCCGTCAGGTCCGAGTTTCTGAACGCGGTGCTTGGAGCCTATCTCCGAGACGTAAATGTTGCCCGCGCTATCAATTGCGATTCCGCTCGGCGCTTGAAATTGTCCCATGCTCGTGACGAAAGTGCCGTTTGGCGGGAATTTTTCGATGCGCCCATTACCGGTATCGGCCACCAAAACGTTTCCGTTGCTATCAACGGCCATTCCAGTTGGTGAATCAAATTGCCCCTTTTCGGTTCCCTTGCCGCCTTCAAACATGGTAGTCGCACTTCCAGGCAGGGAGCTGAACTGGGGGGGCGGCGCATCAAGCGTAGCAGGCAACGTTTTCACGTGTTGCTGAAATTCATGAATGTTCTTGTTAGGGATGTTCAATACATAGAACGTTCTTAATCTTCCACCAAAGGAATACGAAATGGAATCCTCGGTTCCAAGATCGCGCAGCGATTGGAACATTCTGATAATCCTTTCTGTCTTTGGATGTCTTTGCCAGATCAGCTTTAGGTCTTTCTTACTAGCATAGGCAAGGATGGCCCTTTTATTCCCGTTATATACATCTTGCTCGGTCATAACAATGCTAAAAGGGTAGTCGTTACAGAATGAGAGAATTCTGGCATCATCGTAATCATGTAAGAAGAGATGAATAATCGAATAAGCGTCCTCCTGGCAGATGAATGTGTCGTATGAAGCATCGGGAATTCCAGGGATGCGGTTGAACTCGTCGCGCTCCAGGCGGGGAGGGTTGGGATGCTCTTCCCCGGCTACGACATGCTTTAAGAAGCGCGAGACGGCGACCTCTTCTTGCGCATAATAGCGGATCCCAAACGGATTCTTCGTTTTGTTATAAATGTACCGAATTGATGGGATCAGGCCGTCGAGCAGGATTAATGCTGCGATAACACAGAATAGAATTTGCACGGACAGCCACGGCCGAAACTGTAAGATTCCGGCAAGCGTGAAGCTCATCAGGATTACCCAGAATGGGATCGGCATTAGCAGGCGGTTCTCAATGCATGTGGCGATAAAAGCGCCTACAACTGGAAGTATTGCTAGCAGTACAATTTCGAAGCGCTTTTGCCAGAGGGCGAGCGCGAAGCCCGGTACCAACAACCAGTAATATGGCAGCGGGATCGGCAACGTATCGGGAATAAAGAACCGGAAACCGGGGACACTGAAGAAGCAGCCCCGAAGCTGGTCGACAAAAGGCCGAATACCGCTCGGAAACGGGGCTGATTGCATTGCATGCCGGAAATTGTTAACAAAGCTGGATTCGTAATAAGTGTAGGCTTCCCGGTTGAACCAGATATAAAGGAGGATGGGCATGGCAGCCGCTGCAAAACCAAAGACGACCAGTGCAAGCGAGGTCCACGTGGCTCTTCGTGCCAAGCTCCTCCAATAAAACATAGCGTACAGAGGCGCAGCAATCACAAGCGCCAGCAGATATTGCTTACCGGATATGGAGCTAGCCAGGCAGAGACCCGCGGCGATGCCGCTTAGGGCAAGAAAAAGAGGCGAAGCGCGTTTAAACCCCAGGTGCAGGGAGTAGAGAGAAACCACGGCCAAGGCCGTTGCCATGGGATAGCGGTAGCCGGCGAAAGTGTAGATGAACGCGAATGGAAGAAAATTAAGAACGACCGCCGTGACAGAGGTAACAATGTAAGACTCAAAAAACAGATCAACTAAAAGAAGCGTGAATACGAAGGTCGTCAGCCAAATACAAAAGAGCGCTGCTTCGTAAGATAAAATGTTAAATCCGAAGAGCCGAAGAAAACCCCAAATGTAGTAATGGAACAGGGTTTCGCGCGAAAGAATACCGTGAAGCCAGGACGCCTGATAGGGATGACCGATGACGTAGCTCTTTAGATACCAAAGGTCCCAGCCGGACTCGTCGAATAGGGCGTCTCCGTTCCAAGGCGCCGTCCGGAAATTCCAGAGGTGCGAAACTACAAAGAAGAGGATCCAGAACAGAAAGAATGCTGTCTTCGGCTTTATTAAAGACTTGAAATCGGTCGCCAAGTGGCGTGGGTCCGGTAAGAAAGCGACCAGCAAGAAACCCATGCTAAGCAGCCAACCGATTGGCTGCCAGGGATCTCCCCAAGACGCTTTTCGGTAGTGCGCTGCTCCAGCCCACGCGCAGATCGCCAGACTGACAAATGACAATCCGAGTAGAAGAATCCTCAGTGTTGGAACTCCAGATTTTTTCTGAGCTACCTCCACAACCTTGCGTATCTGTTCTAGAGAGTCGCCGAGTAAACCATGATGGTTATAATGCGAGAACGTGCCGCCTGTTACAGATCGATCACGCTCACACGACTCCCGGCCATGTTTAGCACATAAAGCTTCCGGTTAACCAAAACCAGAGCTGATGGTCCGTCGAGCCGCTCGGGGGGCTTTGGCGTTACACTGGCAATCCTGGTGCCGTTCAAATCAAAAACGAGCACGGCGTCCATGTTGGCGCTTGATGCGTATAACCGACCCATTTTGGAATCTATGGCCAGGTCTTCGAAGCCATATGGCCGTCCCCATTCTGGAACTGACCATTTCGTCAAAAACTTCCCATTGGAATCAAATACCTGTATCCGACTGTTGCGTGGGTCTGCGACATACACTTTGTCAGTGGTGGGATCAACTGCGACTGAAGTATGGTCGTTAAGCTGTCCGTCGCCACTTCCGCTGCTGCCCCACGTCGTCAGCACCTGACCATTGGGGCTGAATTTGACGATGCGAGTACGACCCTGATCCACGACATAAATCGAGCCGTCGGGACCAATGGCGATCTTTCGCGGCCCATATAAGCCAGGTGACCACTCGGCGATCAGTGTTCCATCGGGGGCTAGTTTCTGGACACGTTGATTGGATGCGTCCGCTACGTATATGTTGCCAGCCCCATCGATGGCGATCCCATTGGGCTGTCCCAATTGTCCAGGGCCACTGCCTTTGGTTCCGATCGTGCTGAGAAACGCGCCAGTTGGATCGAATTTTTCGATTCGCCCGTTATCGGTGTCGGCCACCAGAATATTTCCGTTGCCATCGACACAAATTCCTTTTGGCAAATCAAATTCCCCCTTGCCGCCTCCCCTTCCGCCTTCAAACATGTTAGTCACACCTTCAGGCATGGAACTAAGCTTAGGAGGCGGTGTGTCTGGTACCTTATAAATTGTCAGCGAATTAATTCTGCTGTCGTCATACACCTTCTGAAAATAAGTGGCATAAAGCTGTTCATTTGGTCGCTTGATAAACGAAGCCTGCCGAACAGCACCGTCAAAGGCCACGTACCTGATGCCGTTCTCTTTCAAAAGGTGGAACAGTTTCCAAGGGTCCCTGGTCTCGAACAGCTCTACGTAAACCCTGTCGCGCTTGGTTGCGTCGTAACCGGCCCCCCATGAATAGTAGGGCCAACCATAAAACACGCGGCGACCAGCCATCAGAATGGGATGATTGACGAACCGGTCTGAAAGAAAGATGTCTCGCGGCGTAGTGTT
>WNGI01005471.1_pt1 | contig 11449 bp, 11 predicted proteins | sample 5400621 | NCBI WGS metagenome assembly WNGI01 (sample SAMN13153374, study PRJNA577476) | soil metagenome | isolation source: 20 cm soil or saprolite under Garry oak tree replicate 1 | place: USA:California | collected 2016-06-15
CGGCCGTTAACCCACAAAAACCGCAAATTCCGCCCGGGGAGGACGTTCTTGCCGTGGTCAGGGCGCTTGCCAAACTGCGAGCCCGGATAGATCATGAAGCAGAAATCGCGCGCCGATCACTTCAAGCCCGCGCGACCGAGCCGAGTGCATGATCCGCGTCGCCATCTACGCTCGTTTTTCGAGCGACCTGCAAAACGATAAATCAGTCGACGACCAGATCGCGTTCTGCCGCGAGGTCTGCGCTCGCAATGGCATGACGGTGGTGTTGACCTTCGAGGACCGCGCTGTGTCCGCATCGTCGGCAAAGAATCGTCCCGGCTTCATCGCGCTGATGCGCGCTGCGACGGCAAGGCTGTTCGACGTCGTCGTTGCCGAAGACATGGATCGCATTTTTCGCGACCAGGCCGATTATCACGCTGCTCGCAAGGAACTCGATTTTCTCGGCATCACCATCCATACCGCGACCGGGAAAGTGACCAAGATCGATGGCGCGCTGCGGGCATTGATGGGCGAAATGTATCTCGAAAACTTGGCGCTGCATGTACGGCGCGGACTCGAGGGCGTGATCCGCGACGGTCGCCACGCCGGCGGACGCGCGTATGGCTATTCCATCGTCCCGGGTTCGGCGGGCGAGCTCGTCATCGACGACGCGCAGGCCGGGATCGTGCAGCGAATCTTCGCGCGCTTTGTTGCCGGCGTCACGCCTCGCGCCATTGCTGCCGAACTCAATGCCGATCGCATTGCGGCGCCGCGCGGCACTAGGTGGAACGCATCTACCATCAATGGCAACAACGCGCGCGGCCACGGCATGCTGCTCAATGAGCTTTATGCCGGTCGTATCGTCTGGAACAAGGTGCGGATGGTCAAGGATCCGACCACGGGCAAACGGATCTCGCGAATCAATGCGAAGGAGCAGCATCGAATTACCGAGGCGCCGCAACTGCGCATCATCGATGATGTGACCTGGAACGCGGCGCAAGCCATTAAGCTGAAGCGCTCGCACCTCGGCGCGACTCAATCCCGCGCGCCACGGCGTCCGCTTTCGGGCTTGCTGCGGTGTGGATCCTGCGGCGGCGGAATGGTGTCGATCGGCAATCGCAAGCGGTCCGCGCGACTGCAATGTGGCACCTACAAGGAGAGTGGGTCCTGCACCAACAGCCGGAAGGTCAACCGCGACGCCATTGAAGCGGCCGTGTTTGCGGGACTGAAAGACGAGCTGTCCAATCCGATTGCGATTACAGAATACATTAAGGCCTATAACGACGAGCGGCGACGCCTTGCACGCGAAGCTGGCGACCAGATGAGCAAGCTGACACGCCGCAATGCCGAGGTCTCACGCGAACTTGAGCGCTTGATCGACGCGGTAACGCAAGGCGTCGACCTCGCCACCTTGGTGCCGAGGATCAAGGCGCTTGAAATCGAGCGCGCCGATATAGACGGCAAGCTGAAATGCGCCAACGCGGCCGATATCGTCACACTGCATCCCACTGCGATCGAGCAATACCGCGCCGATGTCGAAAGACTGGCCGCCCTTGCCGCCGAGCACAGCGACTTTGTGGAATCGGCGGAACTGATCGAAGCGGTGCGGCGGCTGGTGGCCGGAGTCATCATACACGCCGAACCGTACGGCCGAGGCTTCAACGTCGAAGTGCAGGGACGATTAGCACAATTGACGAATTCGGATTTGTTCCCGAGCCGTTCTGAGGGAGGGGGGATCAGTGGTAGCGGGAGAGGGACTCGAACCCCCGACCCCAGGATTATGATTCCCGTGCTCTAACCAGCTGAGCTACCCCGCCACGGCGTCCATCGTCCTGGGCTCAGTATGCCGCAGGCGCGAACGCGCGGCATATAAGAAGCAGGTCTTGGGCATGTCAAGCAAAGCCGCCCGCTGCGCCAAGTGCTTGCAAAACGCCCCTTATTTGGGCCGGACGCTCTGATCGCCGCCGGGGCTGCCGGGCGGCGGAATCACCGGCGTATTGCCGGTATCGGGCGTCGGCGCGCGGATTTCAGGGTCCACGCCCGAGGGCGGGCACAACACGCCGTCGGATTTCGCCAATTTGTCGCCGAGCGGCTCGGTGCGCTGGCCGGTGGTGGTGCCTTCCGGGGCGACCGTGCCCTGCGGCGGCACCGGCTTCATCGGCGTGCAATCAGTGGCGCGCTGGGGCGCGGGCGGCGCTGTCTGGGGCGGCGGTGTCGCCGGCGCAGGCGGAGCCTGCGCGATCGCGGTGCCGGACGCAGCCATCAGCAGGCAGGAAATAGCGAGAGAGTATTTTATCCGCATCGATAGAAAACGACCATCCCGGGCGGAGGTTCCGCGCGAGCATCCGCAATCTTCAGGATTTGCGATAGCGAATCAGCGAAAAGTGCCCCATCGGCGGCATCGGACGGCGTTCGGTCAGGCTGACGCCGCCATGCTTTGCGGCCCAGTCGGTCAACCGCGCCCACGGAAATTCCGGACGCCAGCCGAGCCGTCGCGCCAGCGGCGCGAACGCCAGTTCGAAGATGCGGCGCGGCCCGCTCTCGGCGCCGATGTGATTGACCAGAATGAGTTCGCCGCCGGGCTTCAGCACGCGGATGAAATCATCGAGCGTGGCTTCGGGATCGGGCACCGCGGTGATGACATATTGCGCCACCACGGCGTCGAAAAACGAATCCGGGAACGCCAGATTCTTGGCATCCATCACCGCGAGCGTTTCGACATTGTTGAGGCCGAGCGCACGCACGCGCTGTTGCGCCTTGCGCAGCATCGGTTCGGAAATGTCGACGCCGCACAATTTCGTGGTGCGCGAATAGTCCGACAGCGACAGTCCAGTGCCGACGCCGACATCGAGAATCCGGCCGCCGATCTTGTCGGCTTCCGCGATGGTCGATTGGCGGCCGTGATCGAAAACCTTGCCGAATACCAGATCGTAGACCGGCGCCCAGCGCTCATAAGCCTTTGCGACCCCCGCGCGGTCGATATCTGACGCCATGCCCCCCGCCCTGAGATTTTTTAGCCGCGCATGGCCTCGACGAGAGGACGCGGCAGGCGCGCTTCGTGCGCGGCGTTCTTCGCGCTCGCATTCCTGATGAATCCGCCGCCGAGCACCCGTGCTTGGCCTGCGGGCGCATCGTAGAACACGCAGGCCTGGCCCGGCGACACGCCCTCTTCGCCGGCGACGAGTTCGACTTCATAGCCGCCGTCGGCCGCGCGCAGCCATGCCGGCTGCGGCGCGCGGGTCGATCGCACCCGCACGAAAATTTCCAGACCGCCGCCGACCGCGCGCTCGAGCGGGCCGTCGCCGATCCAGTTGATGTCGCGGAGCACGATGCGATCCATCCGCAAGGCCTCGCGCGGGCCCACCACGACGCGGCGGCTCGCGGCGTCCAGCCGCACCACATAAAGCGGCGCGCTGGAAGCGATGCCCAATCCCCGCCGCTGGCCGACAGTGAAATGAACGATGCCGTGATGCCGGCCGATGACGCGGCCGTCGAGGTCGACGATGTCGCCGGGCTCGATGGCATTCGGCCTCAAACGGCCGATGATGTCGGTATAGCGCCCGGTCGGCACGAAGCAGATGTCCTGGCTGTCCTGCTTGTCGGCGACCTCGAGACCGAAGCGCCGCGCCAGTTCGCGCGCTTGCGGCTTGGTCATGTCGCCGAGCGGGAAGCGCAGGAAATCGAGCTGCTCGCGCGTAGTCGCGAACAGGAAATAACTCTGGTCGCGATCAGCGTCGGCGGCGCAAACCAGCGCGCGCGATCCATCGCGCAAACGGCGCGAAGCGACATAATGTCCGGTCGCGAGCGCGGAGGCGCCGAGTTCGCGTGCGGTCGCCAACAGATCGCGGAACTTGACCGAGCGGTTGCACTCGATGCAAGGCACCGGCGTCTCGCCCGAAGCGTAACTGTCGGCGAAATTGTCGATCACCGATTCACGAAAGCGGTTCTCGTAGTCCAGCACGTAATGCGGAATGCCGAGCCGCTCGGCGACATTGCGCGCGTCGTGGATATCCTGCCCGGCGCAGCAGGCGCCCTTGCGGTGGGTGGCCGCACCGTGATCGTAAAGCTGCAACGTGATGCCGACGACGTCGTAGCCTTCGGATTTCAACAACGCAGCCGTCGCCGAGGAATCGACGCCGCCCGACATGGCGACGACGACCCTGGTGTCCTGCGGACGGCCTTCGAGATCCAGACTGTTGAGCATGGTTCCGGTCATTGATGGGATCGCGGCGGCAACGGGCGCTTCGCGATCGGAAAGCAACTAGCGAGTAGTCAGAAAGCTCTACGGTTAGAACGGCTTGCGGCACTCCTGGGAGCGAATTCACCCTGCCCGAATGGCTGAGAGCCGCTCTTTAATATAGGCCGTATTCCCGTGAAGCAATCAGGCGCACCTGTTTTGCCTGGCGGAGAGGGCAAATCTTGCCGCCGGACAGGAAAAACGCGCTCCCATGGCGGTTCCACAATTTGCCGTCGCGCACCTAACCAATTGAAAAGTATTAATTATTTTTGGAGAACAGGATGGCCCGGTCCTTGCTGATCTCAGGGCCAGCATCATTGCCAGAGGCCGCCCCGTGTTCAGTCCGACGTCAGAAGCCGTATCCAGCGTATCTTTTCAGGGAGCGCCGCCGCTGAAGTCCGCGAGGTCCGACCCATCGCCCGGAAACGATAATTTCGCGGCGCTGGTCGACAGCAACACGGCGGCCAACACCGCCAACGATCGCACGCAGGCGCCATCCGCGGCGCAACGCCGCTCTGACGATGCCTCCGCCGCTGCGGACGACCGGCGATCGCAGAATGCCGCGGCGGCCGACCGCGCCGCGAGAAACGATTCAGACGACCGCGACGCCGCTGCCAGACGCGCTTCCGACGCGAATGCTGACGCGAACGCCGATCCAACCCGGCACTCCCGGACGAAATCCGCGTCGAAAACAGACGATACCAAATCAACCGCGAAGCCATCGTCCGACGACACAGCTTCGCCGGATCCCGCGATCGATCCGGTCGCAAAGGTGCTGAAGGAGCAGCCGGCCGCGACGACTCCGAATCCGGTCGCCGTAGCTATTCCCGTCGCCGCCGTACCGACGACGGTTTCCGCAGCGACATCATCATCCGGCAATGCAACCCCAGAGCCGCCGGCGATCGCAGCCGCCGCCATCGCCGCCAGCCCTGCTATTGTCCCGGCCCAAACCAAGATCAATTCCGATGCAGCCGCATCGGCGACCGCGCCCGCAACCGACGTAGCCAACGCCGCTGATACCAAAATCGCAGCACAGGCCGCGGCCAGCAAGGGGGTCGCCGCGTCCGTGAATCCACAGGGAACGGTGAGCGAAGCAACCACAGTAACGGCAACCGATGTGGCGCTGGCTGCATCCGTTGCTGCGGCGAAACCGGTTGCGCCGAAAGCCACGCTGTCCAAGACTACCGCGCCGACGCAGGCAGGGACCGCGGCGTCTGACGAGCCGGACACGCCGGCTGGCACAGCCGATGCTTCCGCAACCGCGATATCGACCGGAACTCCGCTCAAGGACGCCGCGCAACCATCCGCCGCCGGCAAGCCGAAGGCGGATGGGATTGTCGAAGCCGCGAAAGCCGATCGCGCCGCCGGTTCCTCGCCGGCATCGGCGGTCGGCCTGTCGGCCCACGCCCATGCGGCGGCCGCCGAGGCCGGACCAGCGCCGACCAATTCGTCTGATAGCGGCGTGCTGGCGACATCGGCGTTTCAGCCCCAAGCCAGCGCCGCCCACGCGGCACTTCCCTCGGGATCCCTCAGCGTCACCGCGGCAACCGGCACCGCGGTGCCATTGAGCGGGCTCGCGGTTGAAATCGCGGCGTCGGCAAAAAGCGGCAAGAGCCGCTTCGAAATCAGGCTCGATCCCGCCGATCTCGGCCGTATCGATGTCCGTATCGATGTCGATCGCAACGGCCAGGTGACATCGCATTTAACGGTCGAAAAGCCGGAAACGCTGTCGATGCTGCGCCAGGACGCACCGCAGCTGCAACGCGCGCTCGATGACGCTGGCCTGCGAACCGGCAATGGCGGCCTGCAATTCAGCCTGCGTGATCAGTCTTCCTCCGGCCAGGACAATGGCCAGGGATCCGGCCGCAACGCGCAGCGCCTGGTCATCGAGGAAGACACCATTCCCGCGGTTGTCGCGGGACGAACTTATGGCCGCATGTTCGGATCGAGCAGCGGCGTAGACATCAAGGTCTGAGGAGATCAACATGGCGGTCGATGCAACAATGCCGAACACGATCAAGTCGGCGCCGGCGACGAACAGCGGCTCGGGCTCAACCAACAACACGGCCTCCACCGCGACGACGGGGATCGCGGATAATTTCCAGACCTTCCTGACGCTGCTGACGACGCAGCTGCAAAACCAGAATCCGCTGGACCCGCTCGATACCAACCAGTTCACCCAGCAACTGGTGCAATTCGCAGGCGTCGAGCAGCAGCTCAAATCCAACGATCAGCTGAAGTCGCTGGTCGAACTCGAAAAGAGTGCCCAGTCGACGCAGGCCCTGGTCTATGTCGGCAACACCGTCGCCGTCGATGGCAGCACCGCGCAATTCGACACCTCGGCGACCTGGAACATAACAGCTCCAAAGGACACCAATGCCACCATCACGATCACAAATGCGGCGGGGCAGACGGTGTTTAGCGGGGCCTACACCTTGAGCCAGGGCAATGCCAGTTTCGTCTGGGACGGCAAGGGCAATGACGGCACCCAGTGGCCGCCCGGCACCTACAAATTGACCGCCACGGGCAAGGACAGCAACGGCGCCGATGTCGCGATATCGACGGAGGTCCAGGGCGTGGTCGATTCAGTCGATCTCACCGCCAGCCCGCCGCTGCTTTCGATAGCCGGGCAGAATTATACGACCGACAAGATCAAGCGCGTCGTGCGTCCTTCCACCACAACCGGCTAGAGCGCCGCCTCCCCGGCCGCTGTTTTCCGGCCAAAACACCCACTGACCACCCTCACCCGGCCTCTTTCAGGCGCCGGGCCAAAGGTTTTAACGCCATTTTCAAGGAGATTCGTATTGAAGGCTTAGGCTTAGGTAAATTTTAAGCCGGCGGGCGTAGGTTACCACTGTGAGTTCAGTGGTTGAGAGTTTGTGAGTACGCCATGACAGAACCCCATCGCCCGAGGGTAAAATACGTCATCGGGCCCGACGGCAGTCCGTTAACAATTGCGGATTTGCCCGCGCCCGGAACCAAACGGTGGGTAATTCGCCGTAAAGCCGAAGTCGTTGCCGCGGTCCGCGGCGGCCTGCTCTCCCTTGAGGAGGCGTGCAGCCGCTACACGCTGACGGTCGACGAATTCCTTTCCTGGCAGTTCTCCATCGACCAGCACGGTCTTGCGGGACTGCGCACCACCCGTATCCAGCAATATCGTCAATAAGCGCTTTCCAGAACCGACTCCATTTTGACGAAAATCGGCCTCGCTTCGTGAGGCCGATCTTTTTCATGTTGAAGTTTCGCCACGGCTCTTAACTGCCGTTAACCATATCGAAACCATCCCATAGGCAATAATTGCCCAGTCGGCTCTTGGGGCCGAATCTCAGGGGCCGTGGTTTTGCAGAGTCTTGTAGCCTTCCTAAGGGGTCTCGGTGCGTCGCGGTTGATGGCGATGGTCGCGGTGACAACCGCGCTGATCGCATTCTTCGGCTTTGTCATCATGCGCGTGACCACGCCGCAGATGACCACCCTTTTTACCGACCTCGGCGCCGAGGATTCCTCCGGGATCATCAAGGACCTGGAACGCCAGGCGATTCCCTTCGAACTGCGCAACGACGGCGCCGTGATCATGGTGCCCAAGGACAAGGTCACCCGGCTGCGCATGAAGCTTGCCGAAGGCGGTCTGCCCAAGGGCGGCGGCGTCGGCTACGAGATTTTCGACAAATCCGACGCGCTGGGCACCACCAGCTTCGTCCAGAACATCAATCATTTGCGGGCGCTCGAGGGCGAATTGGCCCGCACCATCCGTGCCATCGACCGCGTGCAGGCGGCCCGCGTCCATCTGGTGCTGCCCGAGCGGCCGCTGTTTTCGCGCGAGACGCCCGAACCATCGGCCTCGATCGTGGTGCGCGTGCGCGGCTCGCTCGAACCGCAGCAGATCAGGGCCATCCGCCATCTGGTCGCCTCCGCCGTCAACGGCCTGAAGCCGCAGCGGGTGTCGATCGTCGACGAAGCCGGCCAGTTGCTGGCCGACGGCGCCACCGGCGACGCCGACAACGCCATCGGCGACGAGCGCCGGGCCGGCTTCGAGAAGCGGATGCGCAACCAGGTCGAGGCGATCGTGTCCTCGGTGGTCGGCGCCGGCCGCGCCCGCGTCCAGCTCTCGGCCGACTTCGACTACAACAAGATCACCCAGACCTCCGACAAGTTCGATCCCGAAGGCCGGGTGCTGCGTTCGAGCCAGACCCGGGAAGAATCCAGCCTGACCGCCGACAATAGCGGCCAGGTTACCGTCAATAACGAATTGCCGGGCAATCAGAACAGGGACAACGCGCCGGCGGCGCGCGACCAGAGCAAGAAGAGCGAGGAGACCAACAACTACGAGATCTCCCGCACCACCAAGACCGAAGTCACCGAAGTCGGGCGGGTCAACCGCATCTCGGTCGCTGTGCTGGTCGATGGCAGCTACACCAAAAACGAAAAAGGCGAGATGGTCTACCAGGAGCGCGGCAAGGAACAGCTCGACCGCATCGCGGCGCTGGTGCGCTCGGCAATCGGCTTCGATCAGAAGCGCGGCGACCAGGTCGAGGTCGTGAACCTGAAATTCGCCGAAGCGCCGGCTGCGCCTCCGCTCGCCGAGCCGACCGGACTTCTCGGGATGTTCCAGTTCACCAAGGATGACGTGATGTACGTCATCGAACTCTGCGTCATGATGTTGCTCAGCCTTGTCGTGCTGTTCATGGTGATCCGGCCCCTGGTCAGGCGTATCCTGGCTTCCGAAGTGATCCCCGCGCTTGCGCATGATGAGCCAGCACCGGCGCTGACCGACGACAGCGCCGGTACCGGCCATAGTCTCATTCCTGGCGCCAATGCCACGGCGCAGTTGATCGACGTCGCCCAGGTCCAGGGCCAGGTCCACGCGCAGTCGGTGCACCGGGTCGGCGAACTGGCCGACCGCAATCCGAACGAAACCGCCAATATTGTTCGACAGTGGCTAACCGAGTCGGCGACCTGAAATGTCAGTACCGCAAACCACCAACGCCAAAGATATCACCAGTGTCATCGCCACGCTGGCGAGCCGTCAGAAGGACCGCCCCAAGGGAACTGCGTTGAGCGGCCCGAAGCGCGCTGCGGTTCTGATGCTCGCGCTCGGCGAACAATATGGCGGCAAGGTCTGGTCGCTGCTCGACGACGAAGAGGTGCGCGAGCTCTCGATGCACATGTCGACACTCGGCACCGTCGAGGCCGACGTTGTGGAAGACCTGCTGCTCGAATTCGTCTCAAGGATGTCGGCATCCGGCGCCTTGATGGGAACGTTCGACGGTACCGAACGGTTGCTGCAGCTCTATCTGCCCGCCGATCGCGTCACCGGCATCATGGACGAGATTCGCGGCCCCGCCGGCCGCAACATGTGGGAGAAACTCTCCAACGTCCAGGAAGAGGTGCTCGCCAACTATCTCAAGAATGAATACCCGCAGACCATCGCCGTGGTGCTCTCGAAGCTGAAACCGGAGCACGCCGCGCGCGTGCTGGCGATCCTGCCCGAGGACATGGCGCTCGACGTGGTCGGCCGGATGCTGAGAATGGAAGCGGTGCAGAAGGAGGTGATCGAGCGCGTCGAACAGACGCTCCGCATCGAATTCATGTCGAACCTGTCGCAGACCCGCCGTCGCGACGCCCACGAGGTGATGGCCGAGATCTTCAACAATTTCGACCGTCAGACCGAGACCCGCTTCATCACCTCGCTGGAGGAAGAAAACCGCGAGGCCGCCGAGCGCATCAAGGCGCTGATGTTCACCTTCGATGACCTCGTCAAGCTCGACTCGGCTTCGGCCCAGACCCTGATGCGCCACGTCGACAAGGACAAGCTCGGCATCGCGTTGAAAAGCGCCAACGAGGACGTCCGCGGCTTCTTCCTCGGCAACATGTCCTCCCGCGCCGGCAAGATGCTGCTCGACGACATGGCGGCGCTCGGACCGGTACGCTTGCGCGACGTCGACGAGGCGCAGGCGCTGCTGGTCAATCTCGCCAAGGACCTCGCGGCCAAGGGCGAGATCATGCTGACCAAGAACCGCGCCGACGACGAACTGGTGTACTGATGGCTGCTCCCGCGAAATTCCTGTTCGACATGGACTTCTCGGCGCCGGACAAGTCGCGCGAGCGCCCCGCCACGCCGGCGGAGATCGCGCAGAAGATCGCCGCCGCCGAGGCCCGCGCCTATCGCGACGGCTACGATGCCGCGCAGCACGAAGCCAAGGTGGAAAGCGACCGCCGCGCCGCGCTGGCGCTAGAGGAGATTTCAATTGCCATTCAAGGCATCGCGACGCGGTTCTCGGGCATTGAAACCCGGATGGAGACCGAAGCGGTCGACGTCGCCGTCGCGGTGGCGCGCAAGCTGTGCAGCGAGCTGATCGCGGGCGAGCCGCTCGTCGAGATTACCGGGCTGGTCAGCGATTGCTTCTCGCATCTGGTCTCGACGCCGCATCTCGTGGTCCGGATCAACGAGCAGCTCTACGAGCAAGCGCGCGAGCGGATCGAAAAGCTGGCGAAACAAAGCGGCTTCGAAGGCCGCCTGGTGATCCTGGCGGAGCCGGAAATCGCGACCGGCGATTGCAGGATCGAGTGGGCCGACGGCGGCGTCGTGCTGGAGCGCGCGGCGATCGAGGCAAAGATCAACGAACTTGTCGGGCGCTACATCGCGTCCCGAGGCGAAGACGGAAATACGACCATGAGGACTGAGCCATGAGCGACACCGACGGACAGGTCCCGCTGCCGGATCTCAACGCCGCCGACGCACCGGCGATCGATGACGTGGCTTATAACGAGGACGAACAGGCCGCGCGCGTCGCAGCCGATCTGGAGGCAGTGTTCGACGTACCGGTGCAGGTTTCGGCCGTACTCGGGCGCTCCAAGATGGATATCGGCGAATTGCTCAAGCTCGGGCCCGGCACCGTGCTGGAGCTCGATCGTCGTGTCGGCGAAGCCATCGATATCTATGTCAACAACCGGCTGGTGGCGCGCGGCGAAGTTGTGCTGGTGGAAGACAAGCTTGGCGTGACCATGACGGAAATCATCAAGGCGGAACGCGCCTGAGCTCAAACGATACGGCGCCTAGCGGGCGCCAACAGACGAACAGGAGATTACCATGCGGCTTCTCATCGTTGGCACACTGAAGGGTCAACTCACGACAGCCACCAAGATCGCCATGGACAACGGCGCTTCCGTGGCCCACGCGGAGGACCATGAACAGGCGATGCGGGTGCTGCGCGGCGGCAAGGGCGCCGACCTGTT
>WNGI01019309.1_pt1 | contig 11448 bp, 19 predicted proteins | sample 5400621 | NCBI WGS metagenome assembly WNGI01 (sample SAMN13153374, study PRJNA577476) | soil metagenome | isolation source: 20 cm soil or saprolite under Garry oak tree replicate 1 | place: USA:California | collected 2016-06-15
ATCGTGGTTCACATGTGTTACAAGTTTTCCTCCAAAGAATGCAAAGTCCAAGTCGGACATCGTTCGCAATACCATCACTGTCCCATCAGACAAACTAGCGCAAAGTGAGATATGGGACGAAGGTACTCGATTGAAACTAAAGAAGCCTCGATATAAGAAGATGGGACTGGACCAGCGGCGGTCGAAGGTATGTCGTGAATTTGTTCCTCCTTGCCAGCTCGTCGACGATTGTTTCTCAAGAACTTGATACCCGGTACACCCTTGCAAGCGTTGCGTCAGGATGATCGCATTCCTGTTCTGTTGATACAACACACTCTCGAGAGTTCACTCGCTGATAGCCAATCGATGCATGGATGGAAACTTATTGTTCCCGCAGGCTGGTCTATGGCATTTTTCAATTCGCTGGTGTTCACTGGGACCCGTGTTGGAGGCCAGCGCGAACGGCAAACACAATCTTTTGAAGCGGGAACCGCATACTATCCACGCGATTACCCTTTTACGCAGGCATACGCTCTGTATGCTTCGGATAGAGAAAAGCAGGAAAGGGAACAGTGGAACAGGAGGCCCCCAGCCAAACGGGTAAACTATACAAAATTGGGAATAAGAAGTCCTTGGAGAGCGGACTGGGAAGTCATTTTAGGACTTGAACAAGGGAGCAGTGAAGAATTCGTGCCAACACAGCGTGAGGACTTGATGAATGTCGACGACAGTCAAGTACAACCTTGGCTACTCCAAGGGCCTGCGACGAAAAAACTTATTACCGCTATTTCGGACATGTTTGATCCTGCCTCGGGGCTCTCGGCAGAAATCAACACACTACGCATGACCTTCGGCTTGGATCCACTGTCCACCAGTACCAAAAATTCTGACTTATTGAAGGGTGCTTTGGTTTCCGTAGCTATTAATATGTGGAGGAGAGGAACCCCCGAGGATGTGGACACCATCCATATCATGAATGATGATGAGGTGAGAAAATGGACGAGGTGCATGCAAAAGCAGCGGGCACCAGAGAAGGTCTTGGATCTTGATGACGATACTCCAGAGGAACTCGAGGTTCGTACGTTGTTGGTCTTGTGGATCATAGATTGACTTGTTTTAGCTCGCGGAAGTCAAACCTTCGCATGCCAGCATAATTGGTTACATTCCTTATCTCGATTCCTTGAACTGGAGAAACAAATCACAAGGCACGGCTTGAAGCAGTTAATAATAATCATAACTGACTTTCCATAGGCTCTATCCCAACAATCACAGGCAAGGCAGTGCGACGAAGATGAAGCCCCTCGTCAAAATACGTGATCGAAAAGGACACTTAAGTCGCGTAGCACTTTTGAGCGTCATAACTGGCGATGCCGTTGAACGCAATCGATAAGCATTACAAGCGTAAACGGTACATCGGATTATCTGTACAATGATGATGAGGATAGGGTGTGCAAAACCAAACAATGGTGTGAGGAGGATATAAATTATTGATAGCCAATGTCCAAACAAATGAGCAAGAAGACTGAGGCGCCCCATCTCCATTCTAGCCTGTTTCTTGGCACTGTCAGTAATACCCTCTAGAGCATCTAATCCACCTGGAGATGTCTGAAGTGGGTCGAACTCGAGTAAATGTCCATCCTTCGTCGGGATTGCAACGAGAGCAGAGAATGATCTGGTATGATTTGGTATTGACTTTGGCGTGGTTTGCACCTCTAGGAATGCTTGGGTAGTTGGTGGGTGCGGAAATTGAGAAGAATATGAAGGTGGCTTTGTAGAGTATGAATGTATCGGTTGAGATTGCTCTTGCGGAGAAACTGTTTCTGGAGTAGTATGAAAACTGAGTTGCGATTCTGTTCGGGAACCGTCACTTTTCAAAATTGAAGGACCTCGCCTGATGATGATATTACTTTTGGTCTTTTTCAGCTGCCGGGTCTGACCCCCCGCGTTGGTCTCTTTTGCGCCACCGCCGACGTGCTGTTCAACACTTTCACCCATCTCCACACCTCTGAACCACTCCAAACCAAACTGATAAGGATTGGCTAGAGGAGAGCCATTCACACTTAGCATACTTTCATCTTTCCGCGGCAGCCGGATCGTCGTAGGTGGGGGGAAGCCTTTTCGAGTGTTGGCGGGGTACGAGGGTGTCTTCGGTGGCAATGACGGATTAAAAGTCGATGACGATGGCACTCTGCTTGTTGGCTGTCGTGATGCTGGGTGTTTTGTTGGCGAAGCCGGTCGAGAAGGACGAGCAGCAGTACCAGTAACAAATGGTGGCCGTGATTTCTGGGGGCTAGGCGAAGGAAGTGTCCGGCTCTTTGAGTGTGGCTATGCGATGTTCAGAAACGTTCACCACAGGAAGGAGTTATACTACTCACAGTGGCCGGGAGCTTATTGCTTGTGAGTAGACGAGATCTCTGGGCATTTCCACGGCCAACAGAAGGTAGTGGTTTCTTCGGTGACGTACTGGGCATCATACGGGCTATTGAGGTTGTGAAAAAGTCAAACGAGCGGGGAAGGCATAGCGATGAACTCACCATTTTTCGCGGCGCGGGGCTCCGTTGGATCACTGCGGGTGCCAGAGCCAGATGCTTCTGATTCGACTTCTTGACTTGCTACCCATTTCCTCTTCCGTTCACTCTTATCTATCTCTGCAAAGTTGGCGTCCAGACCTGCTGCCGCCATTCTCTCTCGCTGCACGCCGCGCAATGCCTCTTGAACGTTGCCGTGGTATTTTTCGCCAAACTCACGCATGGTCAGAGACCTGACCTGCTTTGGAATGCGAGATATCTGTCCTTGTTGATGTATATTGAAGTTTTCGAGCCGGTCCGCTAGCCATGCTTCGAACTGCCTGGTTCTATGTGCAACTGGATAAATGAGATAAACAAGGTTGTATGACGAGAGGAAAACAGAAGCTGACTCTCAAGGTCAAGATTGGCGAGTAAATGGAGCTTTTCTTCATCAGCGTAGTGCCGTCGTGGCGGATCCATGTCGATGCGTCGACGGACCTCCACAAAACGCGAGCGGCGGCAAGTCACGTGGACGCGTCGGTATGACGGTGCCGAATTTTATGGTATGGTTCGATAGTCTCCCATGTCCTCCAAAAAAGACATTTACCTCGTCATTGGCGGCAGCGGCTTCGTTGGTCGCCATATAGTCCAGCAATTGCTTGACCGCGGCGACATCGTGTCGGTACTGGACATTGTGCAGAGGCACCATGACGTGCCTTTCTATTCTGCCGACATAACCGACCAGTCACAAGTAGCTGCTGCACTGAGGAAGGTACGTGTCTGTGTTGCTTACAACTGGTATTTGCCTGTTTATTTTCTATTTCAAGAGCGGCACGACATGCATCATCCATACTGCATCACCCGTTGCTGGTCTCAAGGACGAAGCTCTATACTATAGAGTTAACGTAGAAGGGACAAAAGCCATTATTGCTGCTGCTGTAGAAACTGGTGTACGAAAGCTTGTCTTCACCAGCTCTGCAGGTGTCGCCTTCAATGGGACGGACATCATGAACGGCGACGAAAGGCTACCGCCCCCGGCCATACCAATGGACGCTTATAATGATTCTAAAGCCAAGGCCGAGGCGGTTGTTCTAGCCGCTAATGGAAAAGATGGCCTTCTCACAGTTGCTTTACGACCGTCAGGCATTTTTGGGTGAGAGATTAATGTTTATATCTTTACGGGTAGCTGAGATGCTCCAGTCCTGGTGATCGTCAAGTCATGGCAGGTCTGTACCCGGTTTATGAACGTGGTCAGACCCATTTTCAAATAGGCGACAACACGAATCTCTTTGACTGGACATATGTCGGTAATGTCGCTCATGCTCATCTATTGGCCGCCGACAAACTGGAAATTCCACCCCCTGCGCCACCGCTGTCCGACGTGGAAACAATGCCTACATCTCTCGACGATGTCCCCCCACTAACATCGGCTGAGGAGGATCTCATCAATTACCCACTTCCAACAATTGATTTGACAACGGGACACCACCGTGTGCCGACATGTGAAGCCCGACCATTGGGTCCCTATGTCACCCCTCCACCCAATGCTGAGCGCATCGCAACAGCATTCGCTGATCCGAATCCAGGTCCATCTAATCGTCCCGTCGTCCGCACACGCTTTGATCCATTTTCGGATTATTCCTTGCAGCGGAGTAAGCTCTTTGATCCTTCAAAGTCGCCGCTGCAGGTCGCCGGTCAAGTTTTCTTCATCACCAACGGAGAACCATGCTATTTCTGGGATTTCCCGCGTCTAGTCTGGCATCATCTTGACACGTATTTCCCTGGATACAGAAAGGAGAGGGGATATTTTGTCCTACCCAAAATGTTTGGGATGACTGCCGCTTCGGGATCCGAGTGGTTTAGCTGGATGATGGGGAAGGTGCCTACATTTACGAAATTCAAGGTTACCTTTGCTTGCACTAATAGGTTTCATAACATTGAAAAGGCACGACGAGTGCTAGGTTATGAGCCTCAAGTGGGTCTGGAACAATACCAGTCCATACGAATCAGTTCATACTGACGCACTACAGTGGTGGTATTCCGAATATCAAGCCGGTAATCACAAAATTGCTCACTGATTTGCGCACACCACGCTGCTATTCTCATATGTTTATGATTTATACCCTATACTAGATAATATTATGTGAGACGTTAGGTACTCGTAGTATAGCTATGCAAAAAAATATAGTCTCGACAATCATTGAACATGTCTACCAGCCCTGTTTTTCCGCCGATTGATCCATCTTATATCCTATCTTTCCAATTCTCTTCATGGTATCCGACTTTTTCAGACCTTACCATCAAATCAAAGATTATTCGCCCATTATCTCAAAGTTTTCGTGATTATTTGGATTCTGACGGCGTCTTCATTCCAGAGGGCTCGGAGGACGTGTTTGTACCGGTCATACTACCTCCTACAGACAACCTTGTGACGTGCCCCCCATCAGGCCCTTTCAAAGTGAACTATCCGACGACGACGAAGAGGAAACGGTAGAAGATGGTGACCAGGCCCCAAAGTTCGCGTTTCCAGAGCTGGACGCCAAGATTCGAGAATGCATAAAAGATTACGGCGCAGTCTTTCCAAAGCTTAACTTCTCGTCACCCAGGGTAAGAGAAAGAGCAAAATCTTTGTTTACATCCTCTGATAACGTCTACGCTGAATAGGACGCAGTCTGGGTTCTTCCACCGTCCTCACCACTAAAATGTACGACCCCTGCGGACGTGTATATGCTTCTCAAGTCATCCGATTTCATTACGCATGATTTAAGCGTCGATAGAGTGTTCGAAGGATCTGCCAACCCAACTGCAGAGACATCACCACCCTACCAGCTGGAACTCGTGCTTCGCAAGTGGTATCCCATCGATAGGAGCCGCGAGTTTCGCTGCTTTGTTCGTAAAAATCGTCTTTTGGGTAAGTACGATATATTTTATACCCGGGATTTCATCAAACATTCCGATGCAGGAATTGCGCAACGGGATACCAATTACTATGATTTCCTCAATGATCCCGAGACGGAGGAAAAAATAGTTACTACTTTGATTGAGTACTGGGAATCCAAGATAGTGCCTAGGTGTAAGGCGAACGATGACTGTACGCGATTCCTTTCCTTTCCGAAACGTCTAATACACGCGATGCGCAGATGTATTTGACATCCTCATGACGCGGGATCTAAATGGGGGACATATTCTTGATTTTAATCCGTATGCTCCTCAAACGGATGCGCTACTCTTTGCATACGAAGAATTGCATTCACTGCTAGATTCTGACGCACAGAAACCGGTTTTCAGAGTTATCGGTTCGCGCTCCCACCCAGCTGCAACGAAAAATACCCCAACACACCAGCATAACATGGTTCCGTTTGAGGCGCTAGAGATGAGCAGTGGTAATGATATCGAGGGCTTTGCTGAGCTGTGGAGACAGAGTATCCAGGAAAGCATGTGCGATGACGATCGCTAATAGATCATTTTATTAAGAGTCGTGTCGTGATTCTATGATAGGTCGTAAACGGCCTTCTACTCTATGTCGGGTAGTGCAGCCAACAATACGTGGCATTTGTCTACTTGTCTACCTCTACACCTGAGTCGCTAACAGCACTGTCAGCAAATACGGGTCGCATTTTGGCAAGACCGTGGGCGTTCTTGAAGAAGACGATGTCGCCTTCATCTTCAACGAACTACAAGAACGTCAATATTCATTCAGTATCTCAGAAAATAGCATACCTTGCACTCCCTGTAAACCCTGTATATTTCGCGCCATCCACCAGGAGCGCCGTCCATAGGTATCCCAAGCCCAGCCAATTTTTTCTTCAAAGCTGCGCTTGCCTCCCATCTGTCCCGAGGGATAAGAATGAATTAGTGTGAATTACAACAAACCACATACGCATAGTAGTGAGGGATCTTGCTAGAAACGTGGTGCAATATGTGGGTCTCAGAGATGCCATGCGTAGCATGGGCACCAATCCAACCCATGATGCTGCCACAATCACCCAACAGGTTACGATCCAGGGTAGCAAGGGCGCCTCGGGGGAAGGTGAATTCAGGAGCACGGTAATGAGGAAGGAGAGGATCAGTGTGTTGCAAGAACGTGATGAGCACTAGCCAGTGGTTTACCCTGTACGCCAAGCGTCAACAAGGAAAATAACTTGACAACAAGTCTCACCAACCATAGATAAGGAACAAGATAGAGTCTGAAGACTTCCCAAAAGCCCTTGTAATATATCCATGTAGAGATTCCAGTGAGCCACAAGAGAACGCCAACGATCGAGATCGTCACTTGAGTCTGGTGATGAGGCGAGAACATGGGCGAGTCTGAATTGAGATCTAGAGAGACGTGAATAAATGTCATTGAGCAAAGAAAACACTAAATTACGGTTTGTGCCCTTGGGATATCTGTATTGGCCAGAAGCATTGGTCAAGACATATGCTGGCCAACCTCCAAGCTGAAAGTTATGAGCGAGGATTAGCATCAGCGGCGTACGAGTAGACTGACCAGATACTTGGCACAATCGAGTATCGCTCCAATAGGGGAATCTCCGAGAGCCTCCCAGAGCTCTTTCTTGACCTCTTCTGATACACGAGAACCATCGAGAGTTTCCTTTTCTGGATTGAACGGAGGAAGACCACGCTGTGACCGAGTGTGAGGGACAAAAACTTGATCTTGCGTCATATGTCCTGTTGAGGCATGATGTTTGGCGTGCGTGATCCTCCATGAATGATAAGGTACTCCCAATCTGTTGCCAATCTCATATAAGACAACAAATTAAGAACACTCTTAAAAATAGCTTACGCTGAGTGCACCACCCAACCAACGGTGTTGTTAATCAATTTGGATTCAGAGAACGACTGATGGCCACATTCATGACCAATAACCCAGAGTCCTGTAGCAAAGAGGCCTGCCCAGAAGCCGTAGAGACTCCAAACGACTAAGCGTGCAAGGGGGTATGCGACGGGATGCGGAAGGGTGATTGTCTCTGGATTAATCAGAGCATCCAGGTATGTAGCCGCTTTGTATGTCAGGCCTATAACAAAACAATCCCAGACGCTTGAGTGACGTGTGTGAACTCGGGAAATTGTGCAGCAAGAAGTGGACAAACGTACATGTACACAGAAGATTTCAGCGCCGACCGCTTAAAGCAATGCGCGCTGGTTTAGGTTAGCAGAGGTTATAAAAAAATGGTACGAGTTTGAACTGACGGTATAGCGGCGAGAAGCTCCTTGATAGATATGTCTGGGACGGAGTATGTGCCCTGTTCGACGGTGGTGATGCCGTCTGAGGATATGGCGACCATAATTTTGGGGAAGAAAGCGGGGAACCGAGTGGTCTGCGTGCTAAATACAAGCTTTGAGCCCATTTATGTACCCCATTGATCGGGATTCGGCCTTTGCCGCCTACACATTTTTCCATCACTCAAATTTTATTTACACGGACCGCCAGATCATTCATCACGTCCCTCCAGTTTTATCAGCTGCTCTGCCAATCCCGTCAGGAACGCGAAACCATCCTGTGCATCGTATTTGAGCGTGTATTCTGTCTCTGCTGCGCCGCAATACACACCTTTGTGATTGTCCGCGCATTGCTCCTGTCGGTTACCTTACTAAACTCCGCAACCATGTCTGCTAGTGCTCCGTTACTCGGCGCCGTCCTAACTCCTTGACGTAGCCGTGCCACTGTCCCTAGCTTACGATTTAGAGGTTCCGATTCTGTACTGGTGTTGCTAGATCGCGATCGAGACATTCTAATACATGTATCGGCAGTGCGCGTCAAATAGAGCCTTTCGCGCTCACCTTGGGGATACAACAAAGATGGAGGGATCAGCCAACTGCTTGTGCAGAGTATCTAAAAACTCAAATGCCTCCCTCGTTAGCGTCCGCGAGCTGTTCATCTGCAAGACTTGGATAAACTCGAGTACAAGCTCTGATAGTTCCTGATTGTCCGTTCCTGCGGCTGCTCGCTTCGTTAGCTTTAAAAGCCTCGTCCTTTTTGGTATCGTTGGTTGCCGAGGCGCCGATTCCTCCTCAGAAGAGTCGCTACTTAATTCAATTGTGATGCTACTGACAACCCGAGATTCCTTGTCTGTACTCTTTTCGTTGTCCGTCCCCTTGATCAATTGGGTATCGAGATTGAGATTCTTCAAGCCTTGGAGGACGGCAAGAACGGCATCATGACCCATATTCTTAGTCGCAGGTTTAGGTTTGTTGGGCTATCTTCGTGAAATGAAAGTACACAACAAGCCACGGATCCACGCACTATAGGTTCTGGCGAGGGCCAGATAAAATCGTCCTCTTCTGGAAAGCCGGATTCCACCCCCAAAGACCTGAATTCTTCGATCCAACGTACATAATCGGGTTTATCGGTAAAGTTAAGTCGCCTGCAGTAACGAAGAAACTCTTCAAACTCTGGCGGGAGTCCTCGGCAAAGATCCTCTGGGAGCGCATTCTTCTTCTCAAGTTTGAGTCGTTCATGAGCTTCATCTGTCTTTGGGACGCCATTTCTGGTCCAGGACAGACCCCGCGGCGTCAGCAGGTGGATCAGCATGAGTGCCAAGGCCTCCATATCGTCCCTGCGTGACGGCACTAATGGAAGAACTTAGCCAGGATCCACATTGCCACCGTTGAAGTCCATCTAACTTTTACCACGACAATGGACACCCACAGAGCTAAATTTAGGCACGTCAAAACCGCCCTTGTGCAAGGGCACGGACTGACCTGAACCAGTAATTTCCAATAAAGTCGCGCTTCGCCTTGCTATCCGGTATATGGCGATGCGTGATGGGATCGATATACCGTTTACCAAATCCAAAGTCAATCATATACAACGTCCTGTGGTTTGGAGGCAAGCCAACTGTGCAGTTTCCAAGTTGGATATCTCGATGAAGAACACCACGGTTGTGCATCAATTCTAACCGTTGTATCTAGACTTTAGTGATTTAGTGGTGTAATGGATTTGTCGCGAATCAATGGACTAACCAGCTGCATGGCGATGCAACACACGCTCCTGAGGTCCATCATATCCTTACCGCTGGTCCTATACAGCTTATCGAGACTTGGGCCAAGCAAATCGATAACAAGATAGTTCCATTTGCCTTGTACGCCGGATGCCCACAATGTCGGCATCCCCTTGCCTCCTTGTAGAAACGGGTAAATATACTTTTCAAAGTTATTTGTGGGACACTCGTGATCGACGTCCTGGAGCTTGAGGGCCATGGTCTGGCCGGTGTGTATATGCTCGGCACGAAAGATGGAGCCTGAAAGAGAGTGAGCTGAGAAAGCGATGGGATCTGTGAGGACTGGCCTGAGTATCCCGAGCCGAGACGCTCGAGTAGAAGCCAGTTTCCGATAAATTTCGGTACGTGCGGGTCTTTCGACTCCTTGCGCGGCATCGAGACCGTCCAGATCAGAGCGCGCCCATCACGTGGCCGCAGATCCACCACGACGTCAAGATGATGCGCATTGACGCTGCCCTATATAATCCTTCTCCCACTTCAGACATGCCCAACTCTCCCCCAAATGGTATGTCTCGTTCCTCACTCGAGACTTCGCTGACAATCTCCAGGATACAATTTCTATCGGCAATTATTTCCTCGCCCGTCTTGAACAGCTGGGCGTCAAGGTCTGCTCGACCTAATCTCTGCAGCGACCTCTTACTTATGTTTCAAGTCCATGTTCGGCGTTCCGGGTGACTTCAATCTTGGTTTCCTGGTAATATCTCTTTTTTCTGCTCGTTCCAATTGTTTATCGAGCGTAGGACCTCGTCGAAGACCATCCCACCATCAAGTGGGTTGGCAATTGGTACGTTTTCAGAATTCATAATAGTTCAATGCTGGATAACCGCCGCACATTAGTAACGAGCTGAATGCAGCCTATGCTGCTGATGGTTATGCACGCGTTAAAGAATCATCCGTCGGCGTGCTCACTACGACGTACGATCTCCGTTAGTCTTTTTTCCCCTCGTTTTAATCTGTTTTCAGGTTTGGCGTTGGTGAATTGTCCGCGATCAATGGCATCGCAGGAGGTATGCAACAAACATGTCTATCTCGTCCAGGAATATAGACGTTTCTATAGCCTTTTCCGAAATGGTTCCCGTAGTACACCTTGTTGGTGCGCCAAGCACGTTCCAGCAAAAGGGAAAAGTTATGCTGCACCACACCCTGGGTGACGGAAGGTAGGATTCTTTTCCAGTCTGCCAACGAAGCTGACCAGGTCAAGATATAACGCATACTTGACCGCCGCCAAGGAATTCACCATTTCCCAGGCATTTTTGACCGACAAGGGGCATGCTGGGTCAGAGATTGACCGCGTTTTGACTGATTGCATCACCTATGTACGTCGCATGGACACCACTTTCCAGAGATCTTCCTCCTAACGATCCTCACGTCGAGGATTTCGTTCTGGACCTCATTCACGATAAGATCAAAGAGGCAAATGGTGATGTCATCGTGCTTGTCGATGCATGTGCCATCCGGCATGACGTACAAAAGGAATTACGGGAACTGCTTGAAGCCACCAAGTTTCCTGTATATGCAGCACCCATGGGAAAGACGGCAGTTAGTGAAGACTATGAACGTTATGGAGGGGTTTGTTATGGAACATGCTTGTCTTTTCGGAGCTGACCATTGGTTTGACAGATTTACATAGGGTCTTTGACAAAACCAGAAATAAAGCAAAGGGTTGAATCAGCGAGTCTCATCCTATCAGTGGGTGGACTGAAGAGTGATTTCAATACTGGTCAATTCTCGTACAAAATTGGCACTAAACGTACCATCGAGGTCTGCGATTCACCGACTCTGGGAGTGAGGAACTGACAATATCTAGTTACATTCGCGCCACACGCAAGTCCAATATGCGTTGTTTGAAAACATCGGCATGAAGCAGCTCCTGCCGAAGCTTACAGAGAGGTTGAAAGATTTCAAATCGCGAGCGGCGACAATTCCTGTGCCCTTGTTCAGATGTGAAGTACCGGAAC
>WNGI01008602.1_pt1 | contig 11445 bp, 12 predicted proteins | sample 5400621 | NCBI WGS metagenome assembly WNGI01 (sample SAMN13153374, study PRJNA577476) | soil metagenome | isolation source: 20 cm soil or saprolite under Garry oak tree replicate 1 | place: USA:California | collected 2016-06-15
ACGCGTGCCCCATCTGTCTGCAATTCTGCCCGAGTGCGCGTGCGAGACCGGCTCAGCCGCTGTGCTGCTGGAGCCAGGTTACGAGGTTGCGCGCCTGATCGGCGACGTTCGTCGCAGGGGCCGGCGGCGTCACGGCATGGGGCGTGGAGCTGGCTGGCGGCGAGGCGTTTCCGCCGTCGCTCAGGGCCACGGCTGCCACGAGTCCGGCGACGGCGGCTGCGACGAGCGCCGCGATCGCCGCCAGCCGTTTGCCGGTCCACCACGTCCGGGGCCTGTCGGGGCGCGCGAGGATCTCGGTCGCGCGCTGCGCCGGGTCGGGTGGCAGAGACAGCGTCTCGGCCTCCGAGGCGACGGGAGCCAGCAGTCGCGCGAGCGCCGCGGCTGAGGGAGGCCTGTCCTCGGGCCTGACCGAGAGGCATGCCGTCACCGCCGCGGCGAGCTCCGGCGGAGTAGTGGGAACGCGGGCGGCGAGGTCGGGAGGCCCGAAGCCGTCCTTCGACCCGAGTTCGGCCAGCGACCCGGCAGTGCGCGAGGGCTCTCCCGTGAGCAGCTCGTAGAGCACCGCGCCGACGGCGTAGATGTCCGCTGCGGCCGTGACCTCCTCGCCGCGGGCCTGCTCGGGGGCGAGGTAGCCGGCGGTGCCGAGCACGGTGCCGGCGAGCGTGAGCCGCGTGCCGTCGTGACCTGCCGCGATGCCGAAGTCGCCGAGCTTGAGGACGCCGTCCGTGCGGAGCAGGAGGTTCTGCGGCTTCACATCGCGGTGGACCAGACCGGCGGCGTGGACGGCGGCGAGCCCGGCGCACATCTGCGTGCCGAGCGTCGCGGTTTCGGCCACCGGCAGCTGCCCGCGCTGCGCGACGAGCTCGGCGAGCGTCCCCCCCTTCACGTACTCCATCGCGATGAAGGGACGGCCGTCGTCCTCGCCCACGTCGAAGACGCGCACGACGTTCGGGTGCGCGAGTCGCGCCGCCAGGCGTGCCTCGCGCAGGAAGCGCCGCCGCAGCTCTTGGTCCCGGGCGAGGTTCTCGGCAAGCCGCTTCAGCGCCACAGGGCGGTCGAGCTCGACGTCGTGAGCGAGATCGACCGTCGCCATCGCTCCATGCCCGAGAGGACGGACGAGCTCGTAGCGGCCGGCAACGCGCGTCACGGCGCTCACGGGCCCTCCCCGCCGTGGTCGCCGTCTCCGTGGTGATCACCGTGGCCGTGCTTCTTGTGCCCGTGGTCGGGTTTCGGTGGCGGCTTCGGCTTCGGAGAGGTCGTCGGCGGCACGCAGGTGATGCGGCCGGCAAGCGCATTCACACCGGTGACGAGCGGCGCGCGCAGCCTGAGTGGCAATTCCTGCCGCTTCGCGCGGACCTCGGCGCGAAGGGATCTCGCGAGCCGCTTTGCCTCACAGTCCTGTCCGGCGCGGGCCGCGTCGGCGATGGCCGACGCCTGCGCCTCCCACTGTCGCGCCAGAGCCCGGGGAACCCCGCCAGCGGTGGATCTCTGCGGCGCGGCATCGCCGCAGCCGGCTACGACGGCGACGAGGAGCGCCGCCACCGAAAGGATCCTCAGCACCTTGGCCATCTACCCGTCATCCGGTGCAAACTAGCCTTCCAAAGAAGCCCAGGATTCGTTAACATCCTGTTAATGCCGATGCTTCATGGCTGCGCGTTTCCGGGGTGCTCGACCTTCACGTTGAGCACGTACTGCGTCGAGCACGAGCTGCTCGTGCGCGCCGTCAAGGAGTCCGAGCGCACACAGGCGACGGACGTCTCGCTCGCCGCAGACACGGCCCTTACCGCAGACGCCGCGCTGACCTCAGCGACGTCCGAAGCGGCTGCGTCCTAAACGGTCTCGGTAGGCGCTTCGGCGGGGAGGGCGTCCACTGCGAGGTCGAGCGGCTTGACGATCTCGGCGAAATGGCAGGCAGTGGGATGGCCGGTGCCGCGATCGACGAGCTCGGGCTCCTGTTCTGCGCAGATCGCCTGCGCCTTCCAGCACCGCGTGCGGAAGCGGCAGCCCGACGGCGGGTTGGCCGGGCTCGGCACGTCGCCCTCCAGCACGATCCGCCCGCGCTTCCCGCGCTGACCCGGCTCCTCGATCGGCACCGCCGAGAGAAGCGCCTGCGTGTACGGATGCGATGGGCGCTCGTAGATGTCGTGCTTCGTACCGACCTCGACGATCTTGCCGAGATACATCACCGCGACGCGGTCGGACACGTGCCGCACGACCGAGAGATCGTGCGCCACGAAGATGTAGGTGAGACCGAAGTCGCGCTGCAGCGACTCGAGCAAGTTGACCACCTGCGCGCGGATCGAGACGTCCAGCGCCGAGACGGGCTCGTCGAGGATGATCAGCTGCGGATTGAGCGCGAGCGCGCGCGCGACTCCGATCCGCTGGCGCTGTCCACCGGAGAACTCGTGAGGGAAGCGGTTCGCGTGCTCCGGCGAGAGGCCGACGACGCGCAGCAGCTCGTCCACGCGCGCACGTCCGCCTTTGCCGCGGGCGCGACCATGGATCACGAGCGGCTCGCTGACGATGTCGCGGACGGTCATGCGCGGGTTGAGCGACGCGTACGGGTCCTGGAACACGATCTGCATCTCGCTGCGAACCTCGCGCATCTGCCGGCGCGACAGGTTCGTGATGTCACGGCCGTTGAACTCGATCTTGCCTGCCGTGGGGTCCGTGAGCTTGATCAGCGTGCGCGAGAGAGTCGTCTTGCCACAGCCGGACTCGCCGACGAGCCCGAGCGTCTCTCCGGCGTGGATCGACAGGTCGACGCCGTCGACGGCATGGATGTGCCCGACCGTGCGCTTGAGGATCCCGGCTCGGATCGGAAAGTACTTGACGAGCTGTTCCACGCGCAGGATCTCGTCACCGGTCTCGGCCCGCTGGTGGACGCTTGCGGCCGCCTCGGCACTCACGCGACTGCTTCCGAGAACTTGGACTTACGACCGATCAGCTCTTCCGAGAAGTGACACGCGCTCTGGTGCGCGGAGCCCTCCACGGGAGCGAGCGGCGGGTTCTCCTGCCGGCAGCGCTCGCGCGCGAGAAAGCAGCGGGGATGAAACGGACAGCCCGGCGGCAGGTTGATGAGCGAGGGCGGCGCACCGGTGATGGGCTCGAGCCACTCCTCGTCCTCGGTCAGCTTCGGCAAGCTGTTCATCAGACCGATCGTGTAGGGGTGCCGTGGCGAACGGAAGATCGCCTCGACCGTGCCCGACTCGACGATGTGTCCCGCGTACATCACCAGGACGCGGTCGCACATTTCAGCCACGATCCCCAGGTCGTGCGTGATCAGGATGGTCGCGGCCTCCGTCTCTTGCTGCACGCGCTTCAACACCTCGAGGACCTGCGCCTGGATCGTCACGTCGAGCGCAGTGGTCGGCTCGTCGGCGATCAGGAGCGACGGCGAGTTGGCAATCCCCATGGCGATCATCGCGCGCTGACGCATGCCGCCGGAGAACTCGTGCGGATACTGCGTGTACCGCTGCGCGGGATTCGGGACGCCGACGAGCGTCAGCAGCTCGATGATCCGCTGCTTCACCTCGGCATCCTTCTGGTCCGGGAAATGCGTCTTGATCGCCTCGCCGAGCTGGCGGCCGACCGTGAGGACAGGGTTGAGCGAGGTCATCGGGTCCTGGAAGACCATCGCGACCTCGTTGCCGCGAACCTTGCGCAGTTCCTTCTTCTTCAGCCTGAGCAGATCGCGGCCCTTGAACATCGCCGTGCCGCTGACGATCCGCCCGGGCGGCATGGGAATCAGGCCGAGCAGCGCGAGCGTCGAGACGCTCTTGCCGGAACCGGACTCGCCCACGATCCCGAGGATCTCGCCCGGGAAGAGCTCGTACGAGACGCCGTCCACGGCGTGGACGATCCCGTCCTCGGTCTTGAACTCCACGGCGAGGTCTTCGATCGCAAGAAGCGGCTCAGGCACGCATCCTCCTCTGCTGCGGGTCGAGTGCGTCCCGGAGGCCGTCGCCGACGAAGTTCACGCAGAGCACGATCAGGACGATCAGCAGGCCCGGGAAGATCGTCAGCCACCACTGCGAGGGATAGTTCTGCCCGTCGTTGACGAGCACGCCGAGCGACGGGGTCGGCGGCGTGATGCCGAAGCCGAGGAAGGAGAGGGCAGCCTCGGTCAGGATCGCCACGCCCACCGCCAGGGTGCCGTTGACGATGACCGGCCCGAGCGTGTTCGGGAGGATGTGCCGGAACATGATCCGGGCGTCGCCGGCTCCCGACGCCTTCGCGGCCTCGACGTACTCCTTCTCGCGCAGGGAGAGGAAGACTCCGCGCACGACGCGGGCGATGCCCGTCCAGAAGAAGGCGGCGAGGATGATCGAGATGGTCCACTGGCTGCCGTTCCCGACGAGCGCCGAGAAGGCGAGCAGGATGGCGAGCGCCGGCAGCGTCAGCACGAGGTCGGTGATGCGCATGAGCAGGTTGTCGAGCAGGCCGCCGAAGTAGCCGGCGACCGCACCGATGATCAGGCCGATGATCGACGAGATGACAGCGACGAAGACGCCGACCTCGAGCGACGTGCGGATCCCCCAGATCACGCGGCTGAACTCGTCGGCTCCGACGCCGTCGGTGCCGAAGTAGTGCTGGTTGATCGTCGTCGGCGGGTGCAAGGTGTTGGTGTAGTCGATCGCCGCGTACGAGTACGGCGCAACGAAGTTCGCGAAGATGCCGGCGCCGAAGATGATGATCAGCCCGATCAAGCCGGCCACCGCGAGGCGGTGGCGGAGGAAGCGCATGCGCGCGTACGACCACTGGCTGCGGACCTGGAGCTCGAGCCCGGCTGCGGCGGTGGAGTCGATGCCGGGATCCATCCCGACGGCAGTGTCGATTCCCGCATCGGGAGCGAGCGGCTGACCACCTGCCACCGTGGGCGCGGTCGGTACGAGGCCCGAACTGCCATCGGGACGAGTGAACTCAGTCATAGCGGATGCGTGGGTCGAGGAAGCCGTACGTGATGTCGGCGATCAGATTGAAGACGATAATGATCACCGCGGCGACGAGCAGGTAGGCCATGACCTCATAGGTGTCGCCCTGCCCGAGCGCCAGCACGAAGTAGTGGCCCATGCCGTCGAGGGTGAAGACCGTCTCGGTCACGATCGCGCCGCCGAGCAGACCGCCGACGTTCAGGGCGGCGACGGTCGTGATCGGGATCAGCGCGTTGCGGAAGACGTGGCGCATGACCACCTTCCGCTCCCTCACGCCCTTGGCACGGGCGGTACGCACGTAGTCGCTGTTGATCACGTCGAGCATCGACGCGCGCATGTAGCGGCTGTAGAGCGCGAAGCTGACGACAAACAGCGTCATCACCGGTAGCGCGAGATGCTGCGCCCGGTCGAGCGACCAGGCCGGCCCCCCCGGCACGGTGTTCAGGCCCGACGTGTAGAAGACCCGGACGTGCCAGTGGTTGTAGATGTCGACGAAGAGAATCTGCAGGACGAGCGCGAGCCAGAAGACCGGCATCGCAAAGCCGAGGAAGCTGATCGACGTGAACGAGTAATCGAAGGGCGAGTACTGCCGGATCGCCGAGTAGATGCCAACCGCGACCCCGATCACGATGGCGAGCACCTCGGAGATGATGATCAGCTGTGCCGTGTGGCCCAGCGTGCGCGTGATGTCCGGCCAGATCGGCTTCAGGGTGATGAGGGACTTGCCGAGCTTGTGCGTGAAGATCGCCTGAACCCAGTAGAAGTAGCGCACGACGACAGGCTTGTCGAGGTGGTTCTGGACGACGAGCAGGTGAAGTAGATGCGGGGTGAGCCGCGGATTCGCCCGTGCCGCGAGAAGGGGGTTCGTGGCGTAGGAGACGAAGAGGAAGCTGAAGAAAGTCGAGAAGATCAGCACCGGAATGCTGTACAGCACTCGCCTGGCGATGAAGGTCAGCATCGGAATCTCTCCGGAGTTCGTGAATAAAGCGACCCGGATCCGCGCCTGCCGGGTGGCGGGCGCGGATCCGGGTTCGTTACTTCTTCTCTACCTAGAGCCTATCGAGCTTAACCGCTCCACTTCCAGCTCTGGGCGGTCCACAGCGGACCCTCGCTCGTCGGGTTGTTCGACGTCCCCATGCCCTTGATCTTGCTGTTGTAGAACAGGAATGAGGGGCGAGCGTAGAGCGGGATGATCGCGACGTTGGTGGAGACGAGCTTCGCCGCGGCCTCGTAGTCCGCCGTCCGCTTCTTCGGATTGAGCTCCTTGTCGCCCAACCTGATGAGCTTGTCCACCTTCTTATTGCAGTAGTTCTTGTAGTTCTGACCACCGGTGGTCTTGCCCACGCACTGGTAGATGGCGTCCCAGCCGGACGGGTCGGGGCTGCCCGTGAACGCATACTCCGCGAGGTCGAAATTCCCCGTCGGGAGCAGGTTCGTGAAGAAGTCCGGCTGCGCGGTGTAGCAATGCGTGTCGAGCTTGATGCCGATCGCAGCCTCCTGCTGGACCCACCCGGGCATGCTGACCGCGCAGCGTGCCGGAGCGGTGGTCGTGTAGAAGTTGATCTCGGCCTTGTGACCCTGGCACACGAAGGTGCTGCTGGGTCCGCCCGTGCAACCGTGCTTCTTCAGCAGAGCGACCGCCTTGGCAGGCGCGTAGTTGAACTTCTTGAAGTACTGGTACTTCTTCGCAGTCGCCAGCTTGCCGATCGTGTAGAACGGGTTGTTCAGCGGCTTGACGGTGCCCGGGTCGAGGACGCCGGCGTAGACGGCGTTGATCACGGGCTGCCGGTTCAGGCCCATTGCAAGCGCCTGGTTGAACCAGTTCTTCTTCAGCAGGTAGGCAGCGTTGTCCGTGTGAGTCCCGCCGGCGCCACTCCCGGCCGACCCGAACTCGAGGTCGATGTGCTCCTGGGTGAAGCCAGGCTTGATGCTGTGCTTGACGCCGTTCTGGGTGAGAAGGTCGTGCATGGACGTGATCGGCTGACCCGGAGCGATCGCGTCGACCTCGCCGGCCTTCATGGCGTTGATCTCGGACGACTGAGCGGTGTAGAGCTTCCCGATGATCGTCTTGAGATGCGGCTTGGCACCGAACCACTTCGTGTTGGCCTTGAGGATCAGGCCTGCGCCCGGCGTCCAGCTCGAGAGGTAGAACGGGCCATCCGAGATCGGATTCTTGTCGGGATAGCCGCAGACGCAGTCGGACCAGAACGTGTTGAACGACTGGCCGGCGAGCGCCTTCTTCGGGTAGATGTAGCCGAAGAGGTCCTTGTAGTCGGCGAACGGCTTCTTCCAGTAGAAGGTGACCTGCTTCTTGCCGTGCACCTTGGCCCGCGTGATCTGGTCGTAGCCGACGGTGGAAGCGACGTTGTTACCCGGCGTGACGATCTGCTTCCAGGTGTAGATGTAGTCGGCGGCCGTCACCGGGAACGGCTTGTGGCCGATCCAGTTCCAGTTCGCGTTCTTGCGAATGGTGATCCTGAGGTAGTGCTTGGTGGCCTTGACGTTCGACGCGAGGTCGAGGATGTACTGGCCCTTGTCGCCGATCATGTAGTCGCCGCGAATGACCGGCGTCTCGCCGAAGTACGCTGCCCAGGCGCCGGTGAAGTCCTGGTTGGCGAGGTTGAATCCGCCGGCGTCCTGCTCCATGGCGAAGTTGACAGTGCTGTTCGCCTGTCGCGCAGCGGGCGTGCTGTTGGCCGCAAACGCGTTCGCGAACGCGGACTGCGCGGCCGTGGCCGGCTGCGAGCTCGCGGTCGTCCTCATGGCGGCAGCGGAGCTCGCCAGTGCGAGCACGGCTACTACAGCCGCTGCCGCGAGGAACCAGACCCTTTTGTGCATTACGTTCCCTCCGTTAGGTGTGCGCCCGGAGCCCTCGACGGCGGCGCCAGCTCGCTCCGACACTCGATGAGCGTCCGTCATTGCGCTAAGACGACGGTTGCGCAACTTAGTTAGCGCCAGGGCAGAAAGTCCTGCGTGCGTCCAGAATTAGCGCTAGAGGGCGCGGAAGCGGGCCTGTGGCGCGCCGGACGACCGAGTGGGCACGCTGTCGAGGCCGAGCCGCTGCACCTCGAGGCCGGTGACCGCCGGCGCGCTCGCCAGCGACATGACATCGCTCGAACGGACAGACTGGCTGGAGGCGAGGAGAGAGTGGGAGGCGCCGAGCACTGCCACGAGGCTCGCCGCAGCGGCGGCCACGAGCGCGACAGGCGCCGATGCCCGAGTCCGCCGGCGCCGCGGCAGCGCAAAGCCGATCGCCGGCTCCGCCAGCTGGGCTTCCCGCAGCCGTCGCGTCAGGTCCTGAACCTCCTCCGCCCATGCGGAGCAGGCAGGGCAGACGGAAACGTGCATCTCAAGGGAATCGAGCTCGTGCTCCGGCAGCTCACCGTCGAGCTGAGCGGAAATCGACTCGCGCACGCGCGCACACTCTGTGGTCGAAAAAGACACCTTCTCCTCAGACCTTCTGACGGGACGTTGTGAGGAAAGTTAGCCGCGCCGAGCTGTCAGGCCGGCGAACCAGTCGAGCGCCTCGGGATTTGCGAGCGAGTCGCGGCTCGCGACCTGGTCGGGCGGCGCCCCCATCAGGAGGCGCTTCACCGGCACCTCGAGGATCTTCCCCGAGAGGGTTCGCGGGATCTCGGGAGCTGCGAGCACCGCGTCCGGAACGTGGCGCGGCGAGCAGTCTTCGCGGATCCGGCGGCGGATCTCCGTTTCGAGCCCGTTGTCGAGGACGGCGTCGTCGCGCAGGACGACGAACAGCGTCATGCGGCTTCCCTCCCCGTCCGGGACATCGACGACGAGCGCGTCGAGAACCTCGTCGAGCGCGAGGACGCTGCGATACAGCTCGCTCGTCCCCATCCGCACCCCGCCCCGGTTGATCGTCGCGTCGGAGCGGCCGGTGATGATCGCGGTGCCGCGTTCCGTGATCTCGATCCAGTCGCCGTGGCGCCAGACACCCCGAAACGTGGAGAAGTAGCTCTCGCGATAGCGCGACCCGTCCTCGTCGCCCCAGAGATAGAGAGGCATGGACGGCATGGGCTCGGTGATGACGAGCTCGCCGACCTCGCCCACCAGTGGGCGCCCGTCCTCGCTCCACGCCTCGACCTTCGCGCCGAGCGCCCGCGCCTGCAGCTCGCCGCGGTAGACCGGGAGCGTGGGGACTCCGCCGACGAAGGCCGTGCAGACGTCGGTGCCGCCGGAGGTGGAGAAGAGCCAGACGTCCTCGCCGAGCCGGTCGCGCACCCAGTCGAAGCCCTCGGGGGCGAGCGGCGATCCGGTCGACCCGACGCTGTCGAGGCGGGAGAGATCGCGGCCGGCGCGCGGCTCCACGTCCGCCTTCTGGCAGGCGGCGATGTAGCCGGCGCTCGTACCGAACGATGTTATGCCCGCCGCGTCGGCGAGATCCCACAGCGTCCCGAGGTCCGGGTACGCGGGGTTCCCGTCGAAGAGGACGATCACCAGAACAGCCGGTCACCGGCCTGCGCGTCGAGGTGGAGGCGCAGCTTCTTCAGATGCTCGAGCAGGATCCCGCCCTGGCCGTGGACGATCGCCTTCGGCAGCCCGGTCGTGCCCGAGCTGTAGAGCACCCAGAGCGGATGGTCGAAGGGGAGCTGCGCGAACTCGAGCTCGGCCGGCGGCAGCTCCCAGTCCCCGCCGGCCAGGTAGGGAAGGACGAGCGTCCGCTGGAGCGTCGGCAGCTCGCGCTCGAGCGCCGCGATCGCTTCGCTCCGGTCGAAGTCCTTGCCGCCGTAGCGGTAGCCGTCGACGGTGAGCAGCACCTTGGGCTCGATCTGGGCGAAGCGGTCGACCACGCTGCGCACACCGAACTCCGGCGCGCAGCTCGACCACGTCGCGCCGATGCTCGCGCAGCCGAGAAAGGCGGCGACGGTCTCGGGGATGTTCGGGAGATACGCGGCCACCCGGTCGCCTGCGACGACGCCGGCTTCCCGTAGCGCACCGGCGATGGCCCCGGCGCGCGCCCGCAGCTCTCCCCAGGTCCACTCGCCCAGCGGCCGCAGCTCGGACGCATGGCGGATCGCGACGTCGCCGTCTGCACGGCCGCGGAAGACGTGCTCTGCATAGCTGAGGCGCGCACCCGCAAACCACCGGGCTCCAGGCATCTCGCGCGTGGTGAGCACGCGCTCGTACGGCTCGCTCGCGTCGACCTCGAAGAACTCCCAGATCGAGGCCCAGAACTCCTCGAGCTCGTCGACCGACCACTGCCACAGGGCTGCGTAGTCCTCGAGAGCGAGCCCGCGCGTCTCGTTGACCCACTCTCGGTAGCGCGTGATCGTCGCGGACACTAGCCGCTCCCGGCTCGGCTCCCAGACGATCGGCGGCGTGTCGTTCACGCCGCCGATGCTACTTCTCTACTGCTTGCGCGCGACCGCGCGCGCGAGCTCGCGCTTCGACATCTTCGAGCGGCCCTCGACGCCGAGCCGCCGGGCACGCTCGTACAGCTCGTGCTTCGTGTTCTGCTCGATGTCGACGCCGCCGAAGGTCTCGCCCTCGCCGCGCCGCTTCTGTGCCGTCGTCTTCCGGGAGCGCGGGTCGCTGGGGCCGGAGCCGTCCTTCGGCACCCAGCGGCCGCCGCGCTTCTCGTGCGTGTGCTTGAGCGAGGCCATCGCCGTGCGGTGCGCGCGCTCACCTTCGCCGTACTGCTCGACCGCGGCGTCGTGGGTCTTGGCAAACGTTCGCTGCGCTTTCGGCCCCGAGCGCTTCAGCGTGTCCGGGAGCTCCGAGCGCCTGACATCTCCCCCCTTCGCCAGCTTCGGCATGGCCCGCCTCCTCTTTCTACGTCATGGCCTGCTGGTTGACACCCGACTTGAACATGCCGCCGGTGGCGATCTTCGTCAGGAGCTTGTCGGCGTGCGACTCCTCGTCGAGGGTCTGGTCCATCAGGTCCTTGATGCTGTCGTAGCCGCAGTCGCCGGCGAGCTGCCGGGCGGTGCCGTAGGCAGCGATCTCGTAGTGCTCGACGCGCTGGGCGGCGGCGATCAACGCAGCGTCCTGCGCCATCGGGTCGCCTTGCTCGTGCATCAGCTTCTCGCCCTCGGCGATGAGGCCCTTCATGCCCTGGCAGACCTCGGTCGGGCTCGAGACACCCATCTCGCCGAGTGCCTCCTTGACGCGCTTCAGATGATCGTGCGTCTCCTGGAGGTGATGTTCGAAGGCCTCACGAAGCTCGTCGTGGTGCGCCGCCTGCGCCATCTTCGGCAGCGCCGCGGTCAGCTGCGTCTCGGCGCTGTACAGATCCTCGAGCTGCTCCTGCAGGACGTCCTTCAGCGAATTGAACCCCATGTCTTCTCCTTTTCGATTCGTGTTTCTTATTGGGGTTCCGCGTCCCGCGAACTGCAAACCGGGCTTCGGCAGTAAGGTTGAAACGTGGCCGAAGAGACGCTGACGATCCGGGACAACCGCACCGGAAACGAGGTCGAGATCCCGATTTCGGACGGCACGATCAACGCCACCGACCTCCGCCAACTCGGGCTGATGTCGTACGACCCGGCCTTCC
>WNGI01008727.1_pt1 | contig 11445 bp, 8 predicted proteins | sample 5400621 | NCBI WGS metagenome assembly WNGI01 (sample SAMN13153374, study PRJNA577476) | soil metagenome | isolation source: 20 cm soil or saprolite under Garry oak tree replicate 1 | place: USA:California | collected 2016-06-15
AGCGAGAGCTAGCTGGTCATTCGCTAGCAAAAAACTAAGGCCGAGTGACATCGCAACGAAAGCGAAGAAACGTGAAGGGAATTTACGTTTTGAAACGAGCCGTCCAAATATCACAAATCGCCTCCGTGATTTGCTCAAGCTCCCTTTCGGAGCGCGCTAGGAAAGAGTCCAATAATGATATTTCAGTTAGTCATTCCCAGGGAGCGCGAACCCACCTCTGTTTTGTAATACAGAATAACCGGTAAGGAGTAGTCGTTAGGGCTTTTCAATTCTTTCGCTGATTCCCTGCCACGAGTTGTTTGTGCCATCGATTCGGCACTTAAGGTAGTTGCTGAATTTGCCTGATTGACTCTCAAAGTTCGTACTCTTGCACTGGTAACACGTGACACCGAGACGATCGGCAAGGCGCTGTAACGTCTGAACGTCAACCCGTTCGACTTTCTTGCACCGTCCGCTGCACATGACCACCGGGCCCTCGTTGTTGATGGCTAAGTCGGCTTTCCCACTGCAATTAGAACACTGCGGGTTCTTGAATCGTTGGTCTAGAGCGGCCAACTCTTCAATGACTCGGTTTGCCGGTATTCGCCCGGTTTCTACGGAACGACGTGTTTCATTCGGGCTCAATGCTTGTTCGGGTTCTGGAAGTTTCGGTTTCGATGTTCTGCTCTCTTGCTCCGACTTAATGCCGGGCTGATTGCTCACTCGTTCGCGATCCACAGGACGTTCGGCGCTTGCTCTCTCTGGCTCTTTCTTGTCGTTCGTCAGGATTGTAACTGGCCTCGATCGATCTCTTGCTGTGATTGGCTTCTGGTTTCGAGCTGTGTTGATCGCGCCGATAATCGCTTCCTTTTCCTGCTGTTCAAAATGCCACCAGTTCGTGCTCCAGACGCGATGAATACGCCAGCCCAGCGATTCAAGCACCCGCTGTCTAGCGCGGTCACGAGTTCGAGCCACCAAAGAACTGTGGTAACCGGCACCATCGCATTCAATAGCGAGAATGTTTCTGCCACGTTCCTTCACAACAATATCGATCCAAAACTTACCCGCACCGTATTGGCATTCGATCTCGTACCCTTCGTTTTCTAAGAACTCGACAACTTGTTCTTCGAAAGGCGAATCGCAGTAGACAACATTCGAGATTCCATCGCGTCTCTTAGTGAAGCGTTTGTTACCAATGCCGAAAGTGCGCGCTTGCTCTGTGTTCTCCAAGTCGAGGAGGAAGGCTTTTAGACATTGGAATCCCTTGCTTTGGGCATGACTTGCTTCCAAGTCCGCCGCCTTCAAAGACGAAACAACTGTCAAACCACTGCGAGAACGGGTAATGGCGACGTTCAGTCGACGTTCGCCGCCGCTCCTCGTAAGAGGGCCCAGTACATTCGCGTTAAAAGGCGTAGAGGGACTATTCTTCCCATAGGTTAAGCTCAGAATGATGCGGTCCATTTCATCGCCTTGAACCGTTTCTAGATTACGAAGGAAAAACTTAGATTCGTCGGCACAAAAGGCACGAACCTCCTCAGACCTGAAAAACTGAAGTTGGTCGTCAATGAGTTCCATCTGTGGGATGTTCATCGTTACCACTCCGAGAGATTTGTCGGGGTACTCCCGCACGTGCAATTCAATGAGCTTTACGACTTCATTTGCTTCGGCGGGATTGTTCCTTTGTCCCGCCTTCTCTGAGTAAATAGCGTTCGGCACATAGTGAAATCGCCGGCCGATACCGCTTATGTGCGCGGGTGGATACATTTCCAGCTTATTGTCATAAAACCAGTCGTTGGAGAACCGGATTAGGTCTGGGGTCTCGCTCCGGTAGTGGGACATCAACATAAGCTGCGTTTGGTCCGAGTCAAAGGCACCGGCAAATTCGTCCAGTAAACTTTCGCTCGTGCCAAAATCGAGCGAGTCCAATTCTTCATCGTTAGCGAAGCTAGCAAAGAAGTCAGTTGGCGGGAGCTGATTTTTATCGCCAACAATGATGACCTGTTTACCAAAGGACATCGACAGGAGCCCGTCAAGAACACGAATTTGAGACGCCTCGTCAAAAATGACTAGATCAAATGGCACACCGTGGTCGTCGAAAACCTGCGAATCGATGAGATTTGCCAGAGAGGTTGGACTCATCATCCAGCATGGCTTGGCGGCGAGGAGATAATCTAGATGCAACCTGAGAGCCGCCGAAGTTCGGCTTCACTATGCGCTGCGATGGCGGCAGCCTTTGACATTGCCTCCCGGAGGTTTGCTTTCATATGATCAATAATCCACGAGGCAAGCTTTTCATCCTGCGCATCGAAAGCGTTAAGGGTGTGTTTCAACTCAGATCCGTGTGGTTTCGCAACGGGGTCGCAAAGTCGGAGTAGGTTAAAGCAGAACAGCCGTTGTGCATGTTCTGGTCTGACTGTACCTTCGAGGATCTTGCTCCAGAGTTCTTTTACTTCAGGGAATGCGGGAATCTTGGCCCGCCAGCGTTTTTTCTCCAACCACAAAGGATGCCGCGGTAAATCGTTCACGATCTCGGCGACAACTGCCGTAAGAGTCTCATAATCACTCAACCCGTAGAACGGCTTTAGGAGAGAAGTTCCGTCGTCCGCGTGTTCTCGATAACCCTCGAAGAGTACCTGTAATGCCTCATAGGCGTTTTTCATGTTGGCTCGGTGATTAATCAGTCCGTCGCGGAGCTTCAGCCAAAGAGGGCTGTCGACGTCTAGCTTTTGTTGCGCGCGCAGCCGTTCAAATAAGTCCCTCCACGCAATTACGCTGTGAAGCCAATTCCAGTCAGGATGCACCTGCCCTTCGCTTTGCAATTGGAGATATTTCGCGAGTGGAACTAGGCGGTCTTGGCAACGAGAGAATTCCTTTTGTGCTGCAAACGCTGCCATCACTCCCTGAGTACGGTCACCGTCGCTGCTTTCGTAACTTTGAAGAAATTGCTGGATACCAAGTCTTGACTGATCGTAAAATTTCAGTGCCTCTTCTAAATTATCTGTTTGGTTGTCCGGCAGACTCAAGGTGTCGAGCTCTGAGAGGAGGTTTTCCACATGGCTCAGCAGGTTTGGATTCTGCGACTCCCAAAATGTCTGCCAATGCGGACTGCTAATTTCAAACCAGTCGTTTCTTGCCCGCAACTGTAGAACCGACGCGGCAGCCTTCTCGAGCTTCTGCACGTCTTCATGTAAAAGATAGCTGTCAGCCTGGTCGCGATTATCATGAGCCACCGCAAGGTATGCAGATGTCAATTGCTGTAAAACGACGTGGGTCTCGGATACCGACCGCAAGGAATTCATTTCGTGTAACGCGCTAACGGCATGGAGTGTGACATCCGGCCATTGTTTAAACCGTCTCGAAGGAATCGTAGGAAAGACTTGACGAAGAGCGAACTTACATTTTCTATCGTTAACGAAATGTAGACAGTAGCTAACAAAGTTAAAGCCATGCTCTGCTTTTGCCTCGATATGCTGCCAGTGAGTTTCGGCGATGCGCTGCAACGCTATAAAATTCAGCGGAAGTGGTGCGCGTTTGGCCTGATGGACACACGCCTGGAAATGGGCCTTCCAGCCGGCGACTGATAGAACTGGTGTAGCGCTCGAAGTCCACCAGGACCGAGGAACAGAAGCTCCTACCGCGCCCAACGATAGAACGGCGTGCAGCTGTGCCCGTCGAACTTTTAGTAGAGGTGAATTGACAAGGCCGATTTGGTCGCAGAGGCGCCGATAGCGATTCTGGATTTGATCGATCTCAGCGTGTCGGCCGGTATGATAGGTCTCCCGTTGTGACAAGTCTTGCCATGAGGTCGCACTTTCTCGGGCTAGCAAAACTTTCGCCTGCTGCTCAGCTTCCACTGGATAAATGTCTGTTAATGAAACGGGATGCCGCATTGAAACTAGTTCTTCGCGTCGTTCCCATTGATTCTTCAATCGCTCAAGTTCTTCTAATTGGATTTGGGGATTTCCTATTAGTCTTGGGTGGCAGGCTGGTCTTGCCAAAACAGTTTCAACCAGCGTCACAACGGCAGCGACATGTGCATCTGACCTGATGGGAAGTTCGATGCCTACAGATGCGGCTTGTTCTCGCACCGTGTCAAGGGATTCCAGTTGCCGTAGGATTTTTTGAGCCAATCTCTGGATATCATTCTCGGCATTTGGATTGTTGTCGAAGCTTTCAACGCACACTTCGTTCCATATGTTTTCTGCGTTGGTGAGAATGCCCGCGAGATCTGGCCATTCAGCCAGGCATCCGAGCAACTTAGACAGGCGATCTTTGGACAGTGACTGCCAATTCGCGATTTGAATATTCGGTACATTCCTGAGCTCCTTGCGGAGCTGAATCAGCCCACCGAGGGCATCGCGTTTGGTGACTTGAAGTGATGGGTGAGCGATGGTGCGTGCGAACCTAACTCTGTCATTAAGAGTCTTGCGTGTGTCACGCAGTTGATCAAATGGGTAACTCGCCGGCGAGGATCTGTCCGACGCAATGGTGACTGATGGAAACTTTTCTGTCGCCTGCTTGAGAAACTCCCGCTTGTCCAGGTCTTCGTCGTGCAAATTTAGCAGAGCTGGCTTTAATCCACAGTTCGCCAGGCGCTCTTCGACTTGAACGATTGCTGCCTTTTTATCGCAAACCAATAGAATGTTGCGGCCGTGATACATGGCGTTGCTGATAATGTTTGCGATTGTTTGCGACTTACCGGTACCAGGTGGCCCCTCCACTTGCAGGCAACAACCCTGGTCAGATAGCTGCACAACGCGCAGTTGGCTGTCATCGCATGGAAGTACAAGACCAAGTTCCTCTAATCCCTCATCATTAATTTCTCCCAAGTCGACCGCCCGTACTTTTGCGCCTTCAATTTTGGACTGAACAATCGGATTGCGAGCGAGAGCTTGCCGCAATGGCGGGTCCGTTAATCGATTCTGAAGAACCATTTGCTGACTGCTGAAAAGTCCGATATAGCCATCAGATCTTACCTGCGTGGCTTGGTTGCCCAATTGAGCTTTTAACCAGTTTGTAGCTTGATCGGGATCAGTAGCCAAGCTTGTGGAATTTTGATGTTTAAGTCTCGAAGGCGCGCTTCCAAAACGGGATTTAGTTGCCAAACATCATCTTCCGACACCGTCGTTTTGATTTGATCGCCGTTGGATTGGAGCGAAGAACGCTTAAGGCAAACAGGAAACAAAGCGGCCCGCGCCTGTTGGCCAACTCCGCCAGCTATGGTCATCTCAATTGAGCCATAACAAATGAATGCACAATGCTCTCCGCGTTCACGGATACGAGTTTGGAAGTTCTTATACAGGTTTCGAGCGATCGGCTCGCTCGTCGTGCCAATGACGAGACTCCCGCCGTTAGCGACGGCGTTGAATTCAGGCGGTTGTAATAGCCGAAATCGCTTGACCGGCATTTTGACGAGCGGGTTGTTCAAACCCTGCACAGTGGAATTCTTAAGCACTTGTCAAGATATTGGGCAAAAGTTTCAGACATTTGATGACCTTAACACAGGGTAGTTAGATCGGCCAATTGTTAAAAATTAAGAATCAGGAGATCTGACCATGTTTGCGCTCGGTCGCATAATGCAGATGACTGAGGGCGGCATTTAGAATGGGCGAGCCTCAATCTACCGGTAACTTGACCCGGAAGCGATGCACTCCCAATGTAGCGGGATTGATAAGTCTGCCCTAGAAGCGTTTTTCCGAACTGTTTGAGGTTGGAGCGTCGCTTGATCCCACTCACCATCGTCGACGAAATCTAAGGTTCAGAGCACCCCCCGCTGCTACAAGTGTTTCTGGAAAAAGTTTCTTACCCTGCGCTGGTAATCAGAACCCATTTGGCCGTGGGCAAATTCGTCGTTGAACCAAAATTCGGCGCGGGGATTGTTGATCAGCGCTCCCTGCAAGGTCTTGGCTTGGGAAAAGGGAATCACGGCGTCGGTGGATGAATGGGTTATGAGAATAGGCACGGTGGTGTTGCGGACCTTTTCTGCCGGTGACACGTCTCTGACGTCGATCCCCAGAAAAAGCTTAGCCCAGAAGCCGATCAAATATGCCATGGGATAATTGAGCAAGGGAACTCTGAAGAGCTGTAAAGCCATTTCTGTGAGACTTGCGTAACTCGATTCTGAAACTACCGCCCTTATCTCGGGAGCTTTGTCGATCGTCATCAAACCGACCGCGCCACCCATGGAAAACCCCCAAACGCCTACTTCTTCTATCCCTCTGGTTTTGAGAAATCGAATGGCCGCCAAGAGATCCTCGACTTCTTTAGCTCCGGCCGTTGAATAACTACCGTCACTCTCTCCGAGGTAGCGGAAGTCGAATAAGAGTAGATTAAAATCCGCGTGTAGAAACGCCAGCGCCGGCAAGATATTTCCCTTGTCCGCAGGGTAGCCGTGAAGCAGGATCAAGGTTTTGGCCGCCCTTTTCCCGGACAGGATGAACCAGCCGCGCAGCGAGAGTCCGTCCGCCGTTGTGAACGACACTTGTTCGTAAGGCATGTTTAAGTTGCGCGGAGTGATCGAGGAAACCATCTTCGGCGGGCGAATGGAAATATAAAAAAGCCAAGCGCTTGCGAAGATCAAAAGTGCCGAGACTATGAGAACGATGCGGAGGATAGCGTTCACCTGTGCCTATTTTCCCCAACCGGGAGAAACTGTCAACGTCGCAACAACAAAGTAAAGCGACGGAGTCGGCACAAACAAGCAAGCAGAGTACACTCGCAAGCAGTTGAGTCGAGGACGGGTACGCGGTAACCATCCGTAGCGTAGCCTCTTCCGTGCAGCGTGTGTCCATGGTTTTATGCTGAGACGCGACCACCGTCAGCAAACTGTGGACCGGCCTTTCCTCAGTGAAACATAACCGTCTAGACATTTTTCTACGGCCACGGTACAGATGGCGACGAAAATTGTTAGCCGCTGACGAGGTTAGAGATGCCCATTCTTCAAGCGTCATCCCGCTTTTGTCTCAGAGGAGCAGAATAAATGGCCGAGCAAACATCCATTCGACTTTACGATTCCGCAACCTCTCCTAACTGTCACCGCGTGAAGGTTGTTTTGGAAGAGAAACAACTCCCGTATCGGCTAATTCCTGTTGATCTCAAAGCGGGCGAGCAAAAGAGACCTGATTTTCTTCGGCTAAATCCGTATGGAAAGGTGCCGGTCATCGTCGATGGGCAAACCGTGATCTATGAGTCGTGCATCATCAACGAATATCTGGAAGAGAAATATCGCGATCGACCGTTGATGCCCGATGATTTTGCCAAGCGAGCCAGGATACGCATTCTCATCGATTATGGTCTTAACCATTTCGCTCCGCCGTATCAAAAGCTCCGGGAAGAGCTGAGATGGACAACTGAGAAGGAAAGAGAGCGACAGGTCATAGAAGCGGCTGTGAGAAATCTTGTAAATCTATTCCAGCGATTTGAGAGAGAGATCGGAGACAACTCCTACCTTGCCGGCGACTTCTCCCTTTTAGACGCCGCGCTCATTCCGCGTTACTTACGTATGGAAAAATGGGACGTGGGGATCTTTCCTAATTCTTCGTTACCCCGTATGGGAGCGTGGTTGGAACGAATGAAGCAACGACCTTCGGTGCAGACATTCTCAGAGAGCGTATCCGTTTGATTTTCGAAAGAGGATGCGAACGGTGGTCCCGGGGTTGGTGTTGCACCCAAGCGGTGTAAATTAATGCGCCTAACGAAAACATTGTTTACAGTGCTGAGCCTTTGTGTTTTCGTGTCGTCACACGGTTTTGCATGGGCACAGCTTACTAAGCTCAATGTCAGTTACAGCTCGATAAGCACCGAACAGCTTCCTGCGTGGGTGGCGAAAGAGACAGGAATCTTCGCACAAAACGGCCTCGATGTTCAGCTTATTTACACCGCGCCGAATATGGGAGTCGTCGCTCTGATTTCTGGAGATACACCGATCGCTCAGGCCTCGGGACCTGGGATTGTGAGTAGCCGGCTCGGTGGCTCTGATGCGGTAATGATAGCCGCGGGATTTGTCGGCCTGGACCATTGGCTGTTGAGTCAGAAAGAAATCAAAACCCCGCAGCAGCTCAAGGGAGGGACCGTTGCGGTTGGACGCATCGGTTCATCCAATGATCATATCGCTCGCTTCGCCCTGCGGTCTATCGGACTCGCGGCGTTAAAAGATGTCACTATAATGCCAACCGGTTCACCGCTGGACCGCCTCGCGGCCTTGGAGTCCGGGCGGGTGCAAGCAACTGCGCTCACCTTTCCGTCGAGCTATGTTCTATGGAAAAAGGGATTTAACATTCTGGCAGATCTATCCACCCTCGACTTTCCGTTTCAAACGACCGGTATAGCTACGACCAGGAGTTTCATACGGAACAATTCCGACGTCGTTAGAAAATACGTCAAAGCCCAAATCGAAGCGGTTCATCGGCTCAAAAAGGATCGTGCAACTACGCTGAAGATACTGGCGAAATATTTTGTCGGCGTGAAAGATGCCGAGGCTTTTGAGAAAGCTTATGAGCGAGTCGTCATTAATGATAAGATTGTTCCTCCTAAACAGTACCCCACCGTTGAAGCAATTAAGTCCGTTCTAGACATGATGGCAGATACTGAACCCAGAGCCAAAAAGGCCAATCCGCAGGATTTTGTCGAAACGCGTTTTGTCAGGGAATTGGATGAGAGTGGTTTTATAAACCGTCTGTATCAAAGATAGGTCAGAAAGCCTGCTGCCTCAGCCGGATAAATTGTCTTTTTTAGTCACGCGTCCGTGATTCTCCAGGCGCGTGAAGGGCTGGATTTTCAACACCAACCGTTTCGACACCCACGTCTTCCAACGGACTCAATCGTGACCCCGGGGTAGGCAGTTCTGGTATATTGGCATGAAACCCAGCGTCCCCTCCGTTTAACTGTGAACTGATCTATCCCGGCTCCACGCCCACGTCTCAAGGCGTCTCCAAGGATTCTTCCAAAATTGTCCAATAATAGACAGACGGTTCCAATGGAGTCGTCTTATAGTATCTCAGTAGTCTCAGAACGGCAGACTCGACACGGAGGTCTTGTATGGCGGCAATTGCGCCCCTTGTGGCAATGGTTTTGATCTTGATTGTCATTTTTAAGCTGGCAAAGTGGAGCGCCTACAGACGGAAGTAAAAAAGTTGTTCATCGGTGCAGGCGAGATTTCTTTAGGCCATGGACTTCGCTGAGTTTTCCGTTTATTGGCAGCGAGCAGGCGAAAAATGATCCTGCGTGGCGCATTCTGCCCTATCGGGACGTTGTGGAAGCGCCACGAAGGTGCCATGGTACTCTCAGACAGTTATCGAAAGGCGGATGCATGTACCAATACAAGGATCATCCCATTTACGGCATCGGAATTCGCGGACCGGAGAAAAAATGGTATGGCCGGGGCTTGATATTTGACGCTGAAGATAAAGTGACAGAGATCAAAAGATTAGAAAGCGCCGAATTAACTTTTGCGACTAAGAAAAAAGCGGAAGAGCACGCGGTCAAACTATGCAAAGAATGGATTGATGAGCAAAGCAGCGGAATCGATTCAAGCGGCCTCACACACTCGGCGCCACTCAAAGCTGGCGCTTTATCACTCTAATCTGCGCAACGCGGATTTTCGGGAGCGAAGTAAAAGGTGATGGGTCCGATTTGTTAGATTTGTTCGCTGTCCCGTTTTCCTGCACGCGCGCGAAGCGCAAACTCCAGCCCCAAGTGTTTCACTGCCGTATCCGCCAGTTTTCATTTCCATAACGCTGACCCTTGTTGAGCAGATGATCGCAACCTTCGACGATTCTTGCGAAATCGTTCAATCACTGGGGTTTGATTCTCCGCACCTGGCTGCGGGGTGGTTCATTTTCATCGCGGCTCTTTGGCACGCGACCATATCTAAGTCGTTGTGATTTCAGGAGAGGGATGGACGACGAACATCCGTGGACAGGTTTGGTTAACACGATCCAATTTGTTGGATACGACTCATACTCTGACACGAGCATGTGGGAAGCGGTGTTAGACCGAGGTCATTTTTGTAACGACTCCAAGGCGTAAATCGCTAGGCCTTCGGCGACCGAAGTGAACTCCTGGCCGACGCGTATTGGCACGGTCGAACCAAATTTGTTTTCGAAGATTCTCCTGATTGCCGGCACGAAGGATGAACCGCCGGTCATGAAGATCGCGTCGACATCCCTTGGCCATGACATCACACTGCGACAGCAGCCGATCGACGCACTCGCCGATTTGTCGTAGCTCTCGATCGATCCAACTTTCGAATTGGTCTCGCCTCACGCTGTCCGCGATTTGGATCGCGGCTTCGGTAAATTGGAATTCACTGACCGCCGCCTCCGAGAGCTCGCACTTTCCTTGCTCGATGGCTTGATAGAGGCGATAGCCAAGATCATGGTCGACCAGCTCGATGAGGGAGTCGATTTTCCGCGGCTCTAAGGCTTGAAAACGGATTTGCCTGAGCAGATCCAAGTTTTTTCTCGTTTTCAAAAACGACAGGTAATGCCAGCGCTCCAAGTGCTCATAGAGCCAGTTCGGCACCGGTAGGATGTTGCCGAACTGGGATTTGTATTCTGAACCGAAACCGAGCATCGGCGCGACCAGTCGACGCACCAGTTTGCTATCGAACGCGTCGCCGGCGATGCCGACGCCGTCGGTGCCGAGAACTTGTTTGGCAATGTCATTCCCATTCAACCGCCCAGGCTGCAGTTGCACGAGTGAAAAATCACTGGTGCCGCCGCCAAAGTCGGCGATGAGTACGACTTCACGGTGGTCCAGTTGACGCTGGTACTTATACGCCGCGGCCACCGGCTCCGGCAAAAACCGAACTCGATCGAATCCGGCGTTTCTAAAGGCGCTGCGCAGCCGGTTAACCGCGAACTCATCGTCGGCAGGATCCTTGGCGCCGCTGAAATGGACCGGACGGCCGACTACGAGAGCGGTTCCCAGGTCACCGAACTGCTCTTCCGCGGATTTTCTCAGATAGCGAAGCAGGATGCCGATCAGTTCTTCGAGCGAATAGGTTTGGCTGAAAATCTGCGTCTGATTGAACAAGCGGCTTGCCAGTTAGGACTTCGTCGACTGGATGAGCCGGCCGGGCGATTTCGCATTGAGATAACTCTGTATCGCGTCCGGTCCGGCAACCACGCGGAGTTTCTGCGATCGAGAAGTGTCGTCTTCTTCGAAGTATAGGATCGAGCGAAACGTCGCATTGCCGCTGAATTGTGCCAATCGACCGCTGCCGTCGGTGCTCGCATGGGCGAGGGCACTGTTAGTCGTGCCGAAGTCTAAGCCGAAAGCTTTGGACAAGTCCGTCTCCGTCTTTTGGCAATTGCACCGATGGATTGTTTCGCTGTCGAGCGGCGGGAAAAGCCAATCGTTATTTTAACATTAGCCGCGACGAATCTTAAGGTGGGAGAGTGCGATGATCGGAGACTGCAATTATCGCTTCGCTGCCAATTCTTTGGCGGCTGCCGCGGCGAGGGA
>WNGI01005477.1_pt1 | contig 11444 bp, 8 predicted proteins | sample 5400621 | NCBI WGS metagenome assembly WNGI01 (sample SAMN13153374, study PRJNA577476) | soil metagenome | isolation source: 20 cm soil or saprolite under Garry oak tree replicate 1 | place: USA:California | collected 2016-06-15
GCGCGGGCGCCGCTGAAGGCGCCATCGACGCCAGCAACATGCTCAAGCCCGCGCTGGCGCGCGGCGAGCTGCAGTGCGTCGGCGCGTCCACCCTCAACGAGTACCGCAAGTACATCGAGAAGGATGGCGCCCTCGAGCGTCGGTTCCAGACCGTGATCGTCGAGCCGCCTTCGGTCGATGAGACAGTGGAGATCCTCAAGGGTCTGCGCAAGAAATACGAGGAGCACCACAAGGTGACGATTCCCGACACTACGCTCGAGTCAGCGGCGAAACTGTCGGAGCGCTACATCACCGACAGGTTCCTTCCCGACAAGGCGATCGACGTGATCGACGAGGCCGGCGCGAGAGCGCGTCTGGCCACGCAGTCACCGCCGCCGGCTGTCGCCGAGCTGAAGGGTCAGCTCGATGCGGTCAACGTGGACAAGGAGCAGGCGGTTCGCGACCAGAACTTCGAGCGCGCGGCGTCACTGCGCGATCGTGAGCGCGAGCTGCAGGGTGATATCCGTCGCAAGCAGGAAGAGTGGGAGAAGCACCGCCAGTCACACCGTCCAGTGCTGGGTGAAGAGGAAGTCTCCTTCATCGTCAGCCGCTGGACCGGTATTCCGGTGATGCGTCTCCAGGAAGCGGAGACCGCGAGACTCCTGCGCATGGAAGAGGAGCTCCACGCATCGGTGGTTGCCCAGGAAGAGGCGATCAAGGCCCTGGCGCGCTCGATCCGCCGCAGCCGCGCCGGCCTGAAGGATCCGAACCGCCCGATTGGTTCGTTCATCTTCTCTGGTCCGACCGGTGTCGGTAAGACGGAGGTGGCGCGTGCATTGGCGAAGTTCCTGTTCGCTGATCCGCAGGCGCTGATCCGTGTCGACATGAGTGAGTACATGGAGAAATTCTCGGTCTCTCGTTTGATCGGTGCTCCTCCGGGCTACGTTGGCTATGAAGATTCCGGTACGTTGACCAAAGCAGTACGTCGCAAGCCGTACAGCGTGGTGCTGCTCGACGAGATCGAGAAGGCGCATCCGGATGTGTTCAACATCCTGCTGCAGGTTCTCGACGAGGGCCACCTCACTGACAACTACGGCCGCGTGATCGACTTCAAGAACACGGTGGTGATCATGACGTCGAACGTGGGAGCCCGCGACATCACCAAGGGTCGCGGACTGGGATTCCATGCGCCCGACCAGAAGACGAATTTCGAGCGGATCGCCGAGAAGGTGAAGGAAGAGATGCAGCACACCTTCAATCCGGAGTTCCTCAACAGACTCGACGACGTCATCGTCTTCCACCCGCTGTCGCAGGAGAACATCGCGGAGATCGTCACGATCCTCCTCAAGGATGTTCAGAAGCGTCTCGGCGACGAAGAGCTGACGCTGAAGCTCACCGAGCCGGCATCGGCGTTCCTGGTGAAGCACGGCTACGACGAGAAGTTCGGAGCGCGGCCGCTGAAAAGGGCGATCCAGAAATTCATCGAGGATCCGCTCTCGGAGAAGATTCTGCTCGCGGAGTTTGCCAAGGGCGACGAGATCGAAGTGGATCTGGCTGCGGCTGGCGAGAAGCTCGAGTTCCGCGTGCTGAGCGGTACGCCAAAGGCTTAAGAAAGACACCCACACACGAGTCGGAAAGGCCGCTGGAGAGCAACTCTCCAGCGGCCTTTTTGTCTAATCAGAATGGTCATCGCTGAGGACCTCCAGCAAACCGACTAGTGTATATTTCCGAGATGCGAAAATTTGCTTCATACGCACTGGCCCTCATAGCGGCCAGTGCCGCTGCTTTGCATGCCCAGGAGGCCACGCCCGGCGCGTGCGCGACGCCTGAACAAATACAGGTAACAGGGAATTCGCGGGTCGACTCTGCGGCGATTCGCGGCAGCAGTGGTTTGTCGACCGGGACGCAGTTGAGCGTGCACGACATCCAGACGGCGATCAAAGCACTGTATGCGACTGGCCAGTTTGACGACGTGCAGATCACCTGTCGAATTGCGCCGACTACCAATAAAGCAACGTTGTTGATTCAGGTGCGCGAACGGCCGGTCCTCACGGACTACAAGGTCATCGGCGCCAATCGCGTCTCACCAAAGGATGTGAAGGAGAAGCTCGCGTTTCCGACGGGCAGCCCGGTCGATCCCGGCAAGATCGCAAAAGCGATCGCCAGCGTCGACTCGCTCTATGAGGACAAAGGATATTACCTCGCGAGCGTGAAGGCGGAGTCTACGGTTACCGACGGCAAGCTATCCATCACCTTCAACATCGATGAAGGTCGCCGGCTCGCCATTTCCGGAATTCGCATCAACGGCAACAAGCAGATCTCTGACGCCGACATCGTCGGCGCGATGGACACGAAACCGGAAGGCTTTCTCTTCACGCGCAGCGGCGAGCTCGACGACGCGAAATACGCTCAAGACCTGAGCGAAAAGATTCCCCAGCTTTACGCCAGTCGCGGCTATATAGACTTCCGAATTCTCAAGGACACGCTGGTCGTTGATCGCGCCCGCGGCAAAGGGCTAATCGACATCACAGTCGACGAGGGGCCGCGCTACCGGGTCGGCAACTTCGAGGTCATTGGCAACAGGCGGTTTTCAACTGACCAGATCCGGCAGTTCTATCCCTTCGGCGACAATAGCCAGTCGACGGTGGTGCAAAAGGCAACCAGCGTGATCCGGCGAAGCTACGTGAATCCGGCGAACACGTTCGATGCTACCAAGTGGGACGACGCGCAGCAGAAGCTGGTAGAGGCCTACAACGATGAGGGCTACATCTACGCCAACATCCGCCCGGTGACGGAACGCGTTGCTGGAACGGGGCCGGTGCGCACCGTGAATCTGCGTTGGGAAATCGATGAGCGTTCGCCGGCGATCGTCAACAGAATCGAGATTGCCGGCAACGACTATACTCACGAAGCGTGCATTCGTGAGCAGATCGTTCTCGCCCCGGGCCAGGTGTTCAACCGCAATTATCTGATCAGAAGCTACCAGAACATTGGCAACCTGAATTTTTTCGAGCAGCCGATGCCCGCCCCGGAGACGCGTCCAAGCGGCGATCAGGGCGATGTCGACATCGTCTTCAACGTCAAGGAAAAGCGGACCGGCAACGTCAACTTTGGCGCATCGATGGGTCAGGGAACCGGTCTCGGCGGGTTTATCGGGCTCGACCAGCCGAATCTGCTGGGGCGCTGCAAGCGGGCGCAGCTGCAGTGGAATTTCGGCCGATTCATCAACGACTTCAGCGCGACCTACAGCGATCCAAACATTCGCCAGTCGCGCATTTCGGGCAGCTTCACCGCGTACCACAGCCGCGCCCGATTCCAGCTCGCCGAGCTTGGTACGGCAATCAGAACTGGCGGACAGTTCCAGCTTGGTTTTCCAGTGCCCCAATCGATTTACACCCGACTGTTCGTCTCGTACGGCGGCGAGAAGGTGCACTACGACAGTGAAGGACTTCTTGGCACCGTTCAGAACGGTTGTAAGGATTGTTTCCGCTCAACACTCGGATTCACGGTCCAACACGACACCCGCACGGGGCTACCGTTCCCGGCGGACGGCGGTCTGCAGTCGTTCAACGCTCAGTTCAACGGCGGACCGCTGGGTGGCACCGCGGCATTCCAGCGGTACACGACCGAGCTTCGCTCCTACGCCCCGATCGGCCGCTTCGGCGGGAGCGTTCTCGGCGGTGAGCCGATGATGGTCGTCGTCGGCTTGTCGGCACGCGCGGGGGCCATATTTGGGAACACCGGTCCGTTCTTCTATTCGCAGTCCTTCTCCGTCGGCGGCACGCAGTACGGCGAGCCACTACGCGGATACGATGAGTTCTCGATTACACCGCTGGGCTACAATCCGCTTGCCGACCAAACCCAAGCGAGTGTGTCGTCATTCGGCAACGCATTCTTTGTCGGAACCGGCGAGCTGGGGCTCCGGGTCAACCAGTCGCTGTACGTGAATACCTTCTTCGAGGGCGGTAACAACTGGGCCAAGCCCCGCGAGTTCGATCCCACGCGGCTGTTCCGGAGCGCAGGCTTCGGAGTGAGTACTTTGAGCCCCCTTGGACCCTTGGGCGTAGACATCGGGTATGGGTTCGACAAGATTGATACGCAGGGGCGTCCGGCACCCAGCTGGAAGCTTCACTTCAAACTCGGACAATTCTTCTAACACTGGAGTAAATAAATGCGAGCGTTTCTCCGTGCGAGCTCCATCGCACTGGCCACGTCGCTGATACTGGTCGGGGTCGCTGGAGCGCAGGGATCGTCCGCGCCTGCTGCGGCCCCCACCAAGATCGGCTACATCAATTCGGCCGTCATACTTCAGCAGGCGCCTGGCCGCGCCGAGGCTGAAGCCCAGTTCGACAGGGAGGTAGGCGTCTATCGTCAGCAGATTCAGCGGATGGACGATTCCCTCAAGACGCTGATGGCGGCGTTCGACCGCGAGGCTCCGAAGCTCGATAGCGCCACGCGTGACGCACGCGGGACAACCATTCGGCAGCGCGAGGCGGATTATCAGAGCCGCGCCCGCGGCCTTGATTCGACGATGCAGGCGCGTCAGGCCGAGTTGGTGAAGCCGATCATGCAGCGCGTCCAGACCGTCATCGAGGCGATTCGCGCCGAAGACGGCTACGCCGTAATTCTCGACGTCGGCTCCCAGGTCAGCGTGGTCGTCGCGGCGGACAAGAAGCTCGATCTCACCGATCGCGTTCTCGCACGCCTCAAAGCCCAGGGCCCCCCGCCAGCCACCAGCAGCACCGTTCCCCAGCCTGCGGGAGTGACACGGCCCAAGAAGTGACGGGCTCTTCGAACGGCAGGACTTCTATCAGCGGTGATGGCGCAAGCGCCATCACCGCTGAAGCTATAGCGACCCTGGTTTCAGGCGAGCTGATTGGCGACGCCGGCGCGGAGGTGAGGGGAGTCGCGCCGCTCGACCGCGCAGAGGCAACCGACCTCAGCATTCTCTCGAGTGGGAAATACACACCGATGATGGCGACGACAAAGGCGGGCGTCGTCCTCGTCGATCCAGAATTCCGCGACGCCCCTGGCACACCTGGCGCGCGCATCGTGGTAGAGAAACCGCTCGAAAAACTGCTGGCGCTCCTTCCGAGGCTTTACCCACCGGAGCTTCCGGCGCCGGGTGTTGCCGCCACGGCGCGCATTGGCAAAGGCGTCCGATTGGGAAAGCGGGTAGCGATTGGTGAGTATGCAATCATCGGTGCCAACACGACACTGGGCGACGACGTCGTCATCGGTTCGCATTGTGTCGTGGGAGACCGTGTATTGATCGGTGCCGGCACCCGCTTGTGGCCATCCGTCACCATTTACACCGGAGCGACGCTGGGCGAGCGAGTGTTCGCTCACTCGGGCGCGCGCATCGGGTGTGACGGCTTTGGCTACGTCTTTCGCGACGGAGCCCACCAGAAAATCCCGCACGTCGGCCGCTGCGTCATCGGCGACGACGTCGAAATCGGAGCCAACACGACGATCGATCGCGGCAGCATCGACGACACGGTCGTCGGCAATGGCACCAAGATCGACAACCTCGTCCACATTGCGCACAACGTTCGCATCGGTGAAAAGTGTCTGCTGATGGCGCAGGTCGGAGTGGCCGGCTCGGTGACGATCGGCGACGGCGCCATTCTCGCCGGGCAGGCAGGTATCAGCGGACATCTGTCGATCGGAGCAGGTGCGCGTCTCGCGGCGCAGGCCGGAGTATTTGGCGACATTCCCGCCGGCGAGACTTGGTCCGGCTATCCTGCGCGTCCGCACCGTGACGCCCTTCGCGCATCGGCCGCATTGTTTAAATTGGCCGGGATGATGCGCAGTTTGGAGAAATTGCTCGCAGAGCCGAAATCCAGGTGAGCCGTAAGACTCTAGCCCGTCCGGCGACGCTGGAGGGCATCGGCCTGCATCTCGGCGTGCCGTGTCGAATCACCTTCCAACCCGTGGCGAAGAAGCAGGGTATCGTCTTTCGCCGCACCGATTGCCCGGGATCGCCGCGCATCCGGGCTCACGTCAGTGAGGTCAGCGCCAGTGAGCGACGGACGCAGCTGGGCAAGGGCGATCACGCTGTTCACACGGTCGAGCATGTTCTCGCTGCGGTGACGGGGATGGGCATCGACGATGTGACGATCGACATGGATGGACCGGAGCCGCCGATCCTCGATGGTAGCGCCGCCCCATTCTTTGCGGCACTGTGTGAAGCAGGTCTTGCGGTGGTGGATGGTGAGCCGGACTTTTTGGAGCTGAGCGAGCCTGTGCGGATCATCGACGGCGCATCGGTATACGAGGCTTACCCGTCGGAGAAGCTCGAGCTCGACGTGACAATAGAATTCCCGCATCCCCTGATTGGGAAGCAGGCGCGCAGATTCACCGTTACCGAGGAATCATTTGCCAGCGAGCTGTCGCGGGCGCGCACGTTTGGATTCGTGCACGAGGTCGACTCGCTTCGTTCGAAGGGTCTGATCAAGGGCGCATCGCTCGACAACACGGTCGTGCTGGACGATAGCGATATCCTGAGCGGCGACCTTCGGTGGAGCGACGAGTTTGTACGGCACAAGGCGATGGACTGCATCGGAGACCTGGCGCTCGCCGGCGCGCGTGTCCGAGCCAGAATCGTAGCGGTCAAGCCGAGTCATCGCGGAACGGTGACTCTGGTGCGAGAGATGGTGAAGGCCGGCCGAAAGGAGAAGGGGATGTATACGATCGAAGACATCATGAAGGTGCTGCCCCATCGCTATCCGTTCCTGCTCGTCGACCGGATTCTCGAGATCGAAGAGAAGAAGCGCATAGTGGGACTCAAGAACGTCAGCATCAACGAGCCCTTCTTCCAGGGACACTTTCCCGGGCACCCGATCATGCCGGGAGTGCTGATCATCGAGGCAATGGCGCAGGTGGGTGGAATGCTGCTGATGGGCTCGATCGAAGACCCCGAGAGCAAGGTCGTCTACTTCATGTCTCTCGATAACGTGAAATTCCGCCGACCTGTGAAGCCTGGAGACCAGATCCGGTTCGAGCTGGAGATCACGCAGCTGCGGGGACCTGTCTGCAAGATGCGCGGCGTGGGCAAAGTCGAGGGCGAAGTCGTGGCTGAAGCAGACATGGCAGCGATGGTGCGCGACCGATGACCGCGCGGATCCATCCGACCGCAATCGTCTCGCGCAAGGCGGAAGTCGCCGCTGACGTCGAGGTCGGCGCGTTCGCGATCATCGGCGACAACTGCGTCGTTCCGAGCGGCTGCATAATCGCGCCGCGGGCGACGCTCGAGCGGAACGTCACCCTCGGCCAGAATGTCCAGGTCGGGATGGGCACGATACTGGGTGGGCCGCCGCAGGATCTCAAGTTCGCGGGCGAGGAAACCACAGTGGAGATCGGGGAAGGAACGGTGATTCGGGAGTACACGACCATCAATCGCGGAACCTCGCAATCGTTCAGGACGACAGTCGGCCGCAACTGCCTGCTGATGTCGTATGTCCATCTTGCCCACGACTGCCACATCGGGAACAACGTAATTCTCTCGAACGTCGTCCAGCTCGCCGGTCACGTGACGGTCGAAGACAAGGCGATCATCTCCGGCCTGTCCGCGGCTCACCAGTTCGTACGCATTGGGCGAAACAGCTTCATCGGCGGTTGCTCGCGAGTGTCGAAGGACATTCCGCCGTTTCTCAAAGCAAGCGGCAATCCTGTAACTCTTTACGGACTCAACACGGTTGGATTGCAGCGAAGCGGGATGGATGAAACAACTATTCGCGAGCTGAAGCGGGCGTACCGACTTCTTTTCCGGTCTGAGATGAACGTCACCCAAGCGATCGAGCGCGCGCAGGCCGAGATCGAAGCGCTGCCGGAAGTGCAGGAGTTGATCCGATTTGTGGAGGCGAGTGAGCGCGGAGTAGTGATTTGACGACAATTCCGCGCGTCGGCGTCGTCGGCGCGGGCAGTCTCGGGTTCCACCACATAAGGATTCTGCGCGATCTGAAGGGGGTTCAATTCAGTGGTTTCTTCGAGACGAGACCAGAGCGCAGGGCGGAAGTCGAAAAAGAACTGAAGGCCCGCAGCCACGCGACGCTCGAATCGCTGCTCGATGCATCGGATGGCGTGGTGATAGTCGTGCCCACCTCTTCGCATTTCGACGTCGCCAGCGCCGCGATCGCGCGTGAGAAGCATGTCTTCATCGAAAAGCCGATCACGACAACTCTCGAAGAGGCAGATACCCTCCTCGATCTCGCCCGGCAAAAAGGAGTGCTGATTCAGATCGGCCACATCGAGCGGTTCAATCGCGCGGTGCGTGCCGCGCTGCCCCACGTCAAGCGACCACGGTTCATCGACAGCGAAAGGCTGGCGCCGTTCAGCCCGCGCGGCTCCGACGTCGCCGTCGTGCTCGATCTGATGATTCACGACATCGACCTGCTCCTCACTCTGGTCGGGTCTGAGGCGCATGAGATCTCCGCCGTCGGCGTTCCGGTTCTGACCCCCATGCTGGACATCGCCAACGCGCGCGTGACGTTCGTGTCAGGAGCGGTCGCGAACATCACATCGAGCCGCATCTCGCGGGAGCGAAAGAGAAAGATTCGAATCTTCCAGGAGCGTGAGTACTTGTCGCTTGATCTCGCCGCCGGCACGGGCGAATACTATCGGCTGAAGTCGGACTTCGATCCGGCCAAGATTCGGTCGGGGCCGGCGGATATCGCCGCGTTTGTCGACCGCGAAAAGCTGCACGCACCCGACGGCGAGCCGCTCAAGCTCGAGCTGGAAAGCTTTGTCGCTGCTCTCAATGGGCAGATCCCGGTGGTCGTCACGGGTGAAGAGGGGAGGTTGGCGTTGGGTGTCGCGCTCCGAATCGTGAAGGAGATCGAGCTGACTCTTCCTTCTCTGGTTGGGCACGCGCACCACCATGCGTAAGGTTCTATTCGTCGCCGGCGAAGCATCCGGTGATCTTCATGCCGCCGGGGTCGCCGGCGCAATGAGACGAGTTCGACCGGATCTCGAGCTGGTCGCTGTCGGCGGACCAAGGCTGGCCGAGCAAGGCGTTGAGCTGATTCATCGCGATCATCAGCTCGGCGTTATGGGGTTTCTGGAAGTCCTCAAGCACGTACCTCGCCACTTCGTGCTGCTGAGAACGATTCGGAAGATGCTCGAGCGCCGAGAAATCGCCCTCGTCATTCTCATCGACTACCCGGGCTTCAACATGAAAGTGGCGGCGGCGGCCAAGGCCGCCAGCGTTCCCGTTCTCTACTACGTGACACCGCAGGTCTGGGCGTGGGGAGCGGGAAGAATTCCGAAGCTGGCGCAGCTCATAACGAAGGCGGCGGTGATTCTTCCGTTTGAGGAGCCGCTGCTGCGCGGGCACGGAATCGATGCAACGTTCGTCGGACACCCGCTGCTCGATCGAACGGCGAACATGCCGACGCGACAGGAAGCACGCGAGGCGCTTGGCTTGCCGCAGAACCAGCGGGTGCTCGCCCTCTTCCCCGGCAGCAGACAACAGGAAATCGATCGCCATATAGACGCGTTCGTGGCAACGGCCAAAGAGGTGCAGGCCCGCGTCCCGGGATTGCACGTCATCGTGAGCGTGGCTCCGACCGTCGCTCTCGACTCCGATCGATGTCCATTCAAGCTCGTTCATTCTGCATCGCTCAGCGTGCTGCGCGCAGCTGATGCCGCACTCTGTAAGAGTGGGACCACGACACTGGAAGCGTCGATAGCGGACTGCCCGCTCGTAGTTGCGTATCGCACCGGACGCATCTCGTTTGCGCTCGCCAAGCGGCTGGTGAAGGTGCCCAACATCGGTCTCGTGAACGTCGTAGCGGGCAGGGAGGTCGCTCGCGAATTCATCCAGGACGAGATAGTCCCCGCGAAAATTGCCGACGTTCTGGAGGACCTTCTGGACGACAAGAGTCCGGAGCGACGCGATGTCCTCGCCGGTCTGGCCGAAGTGCGCGCGCGACTCGGCACGCGCGGGGCGGCGGAGCGCGTCGCACGAATGGCAAGCGGGTTGGTGGGTGATCGCTGATGGCGAAGGCGAGCGAGGAGTTTCCCTGGAGCTCCAAAGCTGCCTTGCTTCTCGGGAGGGGTGTTCTACACCTCCTGGGGCGCACCTGGCGATTCCGTGTCGTGAACGGTGGACCTGTCGGGGAGCTACGCGGCAGGGAAGGATTCATCTTCTCACTTTGGCACGGACATCTCCTGCCACTGCTCTGGTATCACAGGAACGAGGGCGTCCTGGTTCTGATTAGTGAACACCGCGATGGCGAGCTCGTTGCTCGTGCCGCAACGTCGCTCGGATTTGGTCTCATTCGCGGCTCGACGACTCGAGGCGCCGATCGCGCGCTCATCTCGATGGCCCGGGAACTTCAGGTCGGACGAGAGGTCGCGATTACGCCAGATGGTCCGCGTGGACCTGCCAACAAATTTGCCCCCGGGGCTCTCGTCGCGGCACAGCGCTCCGATTCGTTCATTGTTCCGGTCGCAGCGGTCGCCGATCGCGCATGGCATCTCAAAAGCTGGGATCGATTCATGATCCCCAAACCTTTCGCGCGGATTACCATTGCGTATGGCGACCCAGCAAAGGTATTTGCATCGACACCGCGGGCGGCGGCGGAAGAAGGTGGTCGCTTCGAGGAGCTGATGAGCGAAACAGTCCGGACCGCGGGTGGCTGATCGACGCCGGGTGATAGAGGAGATCTGGGCGGGCCGCAGCAAGCGCGCCCGGGTGATGCGAGCGCTGCTCACGCCCGCCGAGTGGATGTACGGTGCGGCTGTCTCAGTTCGCGGCAAGCTCTACGATTGGGGAGTCTTTCCCGCCGAAGATTTCTCGGTACCCGTGCTGAGCGTTGGGAACCTCACGGTGGGTGGTACCGGAAAGACACCGATCGCGGCGTGGTTTGCCCGGCAAATTCTCGATCGGGGCGTCACACCTGCCATCGTGTTGCGTGGCTACGGTGGGGACGAGACGATCGTCCACCAACGGCTGAACGAAGGCGTTCCCGTCATCGCATCACCGGATCGGCGGCGCGGCATTCGTGAGGCGATTGCCAGCGGTGCCGGCGCCATCGTGCTCGACGACGCATTTCAGCACCGGCGTGCTCGGCGGGATGCGGACGTTCTACTAATCAACGCGGACGCGTGGGGTCGCGGGCCGAGACTCCTTCCGGCGGGGCCCTGGCGCGAACCGTTGCGGTCAGCGCGCCGGGCAAACCTCATTGTGATCACGCGAAAGATCGCCGACAGAGCGATCGTAGAAGACGTAAAGCGAGCTCTGGGGAACGTCGCGCCGAGCGTTCCAGTGGCGTCGGTCCAGCTCGTGCCGTCGGCGCTGAGAAGCACGGCGACTGGACAAACGCTCCCGTTGCAGGTCGTTCACAGCGCCGATCTAACAGCGATCGCCGCAATCGCACAGCCGGACTCTTTTTTCAAGCAACTCACGGAGCTGGGAGCTGTAGTTCGTCCGATCAGTTTCCCGGACCATCACGCGTTCACGG
>WNGI01007246.1_pt1 | contig 11442 bp, 16 predicted proteins | sample 5400621 | NCBI WGS metagenome assembly WNGI01 (sample SAMN13153374, study PRJNA577476) | soil metagenome | isolation source: 20 cm soil or saprolite under Garry oak tree replicate 1 | place: USA:California | collected 2016-06-15
GTTCAAATCCAGGAATTCTTGTTTTATTACGAAAAGTTTGTACCTCTGCCAGAAACAAGGTCAGGGTGGGCCAACGCCGCAGCCATCTTGATGAGATCGCTGAACGAATGATCTAGTTCTCTCTCGGAAAAAATGCCTTCCCGGGTTTGGGATCCCTTAGTCAAGCAAACTTATTCCGTCTGGGTGGAAACTGAGAGAGGGAGACGAAAATGGCACCTAAGTAAATTATTTTTCCGTATCCTGTAGACGATATTTGATGCTCATAATCCAGCTTAGCTGCGTATTTTACACAAGCAACAGTAGATAGGCTTGGTACCGTCGACGACATAGCAGGCGTACGTGAACTTATTGTTCCCAATGGTATATTCAAGAGCACGCGGTCCAACAAGAATCGCAACAAATCGGATGAACCAGGGAAACCCGTTGACAAGTCAAAACCACCATCGGCTGGTACGCGGACTTATGCGCCATTTCCTAGTCCAGCCTTGTATCCAACATCAAATCCAAGCCAGCCTAACGTAGCACCGTCACAAGAGGCCCCCTCATCATCCCTTCCGTACACCGAGCACCTTGCTTACAATCAATACTACCAAACCCAAGTTCAATCTCATCTCTCTGAATTCTTTAATCAAGCATTTCACACGTTCGGTCATGAGAGTCCCCATGTTTTGCCATCTATACCCGCTTCTCAGGATCATTATCTCCAGCAGGCAACCCCGAAACATGAAATTTATACAAAAGAAATCGACGAGTCATCACAAGCCAGATATGTTTCGATGCCTCGTAACAACCCTCCTTCGTATACCCTTGCGCGGCTTCCTATGGCACTGGAATCAACCCCTGAAAGCCCTACATATGCGCGAGGGCCATCCATCGACTCTCCCCCTCATCCTGTAACCTGTTCCCGCGGTTATGAACCCACTTCAGATGTACCCAATGCCGTGGAGAATCAGAGTTACGTATATGATCTTCAAGCCATGCAGATATCCGACCCTACAACACATCCCCTTCCTTATTCACGCCTAGAGGCGTATTCGGATGCAGACCACCAGGAGGGGAGCCCTAATTTGCCTCCACTCCATGTAGTGGAAGGAATACAAGCGTCCGTGAATGCTATGGCGACTCCTAGCGATGCTCTTATACCCGGAGAAGGTCGCAAACCAACTGTTGGCCCTAATCGGCATCTTGTACCTTTGCACTCTTTGACAAGGCCTTGCCCATATCGGCGGGAGCCACTGGACGACAAGACTCTCCGTCTTCTTCGTCCACGCGATTAGGCAAAGCATCTAAGAAACATGTAAATCCATTTGAAATACCTATGTTCCTTATAATTTATGTATATGTAGCCCTTTGCTCATTTCGACTTACGCATCGTTGGAAACTATGCTTAGTTGTGTAGTTATAAATTCAAGTGCAGCTCCAAAAACTAATCATGTTGCGGTAACCACGGGGATCGATGCAGAGTATTTACGAGGAAAATTATATTGCCGGATGATAAAAAATCTCTTCGCTACAGAGAACAGTTCTCGGCATGGGGGATGGTCGATCACTTGGGCGAGAAGCTACACGAATCAGCAAGTAGCACTCCAATTCACCATTCGAATTCTCTGCGTCACCCAGGGTTTAGTCAGATTTAGGTCCGAAATACAATGTACTTACCCTGTACATTTCGCGAACAGGTAATCTCGACCATTGATATGTATCATACCATCTTTTAAGATACATTTCCATTTATTCTTGACCCTAGCCACCTTTGACAATGACAATGAAGTGAGGGAAATAGCCCATAACTAGCGAGTGAACAAACCTTATCGTATGTACAAAACACTATATCTGTCTCTCCGACCGTACCCTCCTCGGCATCTTCTTCGCCTTCCGTATCGGAATCGTCCAAATCACTGTTAATGGCTTCTGAATCATCACGCTGCAACGTCGGAGGAGGGTTTGAAGGAGGTTGGGGTAAAGATGGATGAGAAGGACGCGGCGCAAATGCCTGGCCATGAGAGGGTGAGGGTGATGGCGTATCCTCCTCGCCGGATGACTCTGAAGGGCCGTCAACTTGGGGTATGCGCTGTTGTTGCTGGCTAGACTGGCTGGGTGGCTGCGCGGGTTGCGAAGGGAAGGGACGCGGGCTGATTACAGGCGGTTGGCCTGGTGCTTGCGGACGAGCGAACGATAATACTCCTGTCTGTCCTCCTGGGTGAGGTATGGGAGGCGGCAATTGTCTACCATTTGTCAACGCAGGACCTGGTAGGGGAGGCAGAGTATACGACATTCCAGGAGCAAGCACATATCGACCGTCCATAGGTTCCGCTTTTACGGCTGGCTGACCTGGCACGGAGACGGCGCTATATGGGTTATGAGCAGCGTAAGGCGGTTGAACCATGTGCATGGCATGTGGTGGATAAGGGTGGTGCTGTTGGGGAAGCTGCGGTACTTGCTGGGCAGGCGGTTGTTGAGGTGCATCAAACTCGGCTACATGCGAGGCTAACACTTTCTCCTGCCATTTCTGCGAAGGGTAGTTGAGATTCTAGGAGGGCCTGTGAATCGGAAAACTCACGCGTTTAAGATCTGCCAAAACGTCCTCGTCTACACCATACTCATCAAATTCAGGTTTAATTGCAGTGATAACGTCTTCTATGACAGAGCGGTAGATGGACGGCTCAACGGCACCAAGAATTGTCGTGTTAAAACGGGACAGTACTACTACGGCGACAAATTGGTGAGCAGCTCACCACTATCTTATTCGACATCTCGAAGTAGTCGGTGAAATTAGCTTTGGCGGATGCGACAACACCACCCAGCGCAGCGTGCGAGGTGATGAGAGGAAGGTGGGAGTTCCCTTTTATACTTGATGCCCATCCATCTGAGGGTCGAACTTTTCAGACTCCGACTAAATCTTTTCCCTCGGTGTTATTCCCACGCACAGGCCCCTTCTATCGCTGTGTATTATCTAGCACGCCTTTGACACGATGATAACGCATGGACGTGGGTCATAAAGCTCGCCCCAGTGGCATCAACACGCGTCCTACTCCTTGGCAGATCCACTTCGATGAGTCTCATAACTCGATTCAAGAAGGGGAGCACCGCCAATTCACCCAATAGTGGCTCTTCAGGGTTTTCATTTTTAAATCGCCCGGCAGCGAAGTCTGCAAACAAGAAGGAACAGCATATCTCTGCTCATTCAGAGCCTTCCACCCCTGCTCATTCGTCCTTGAATCCCGTTGGACTGTCGGCCAGTGTCCGATCCGGGATAAGTGGAATTTTTGGTTATCCGTCCCATGTCTCGGCAGCACGACAAAAGGTGGAGGATGCGGTAGCTGCTGAGAAATTGGCGGACAAAGCCCTTACGGACGCTAGGAAAAAGGTTAAGGAGGCGAAAGATCAAGCTAAACTTCTGGAAAGGGAAGCTCTCGAAGAGTAAGTCCCCCAAGTTTCTTGCCACACTGATCGGTGTTGAAGCGTAGATACAGGTCTAAACGAGTAAAAGCAAACCAGGCCGAGGCAAAGAGGGTGATTAAGAGTGCCAAAGGCCTAGGACGGCACGGCTGACAGATGTTGCAATTTGCCTTATCCCCACTACTGTCGTCATTTATATATTTGTACAAGTACACACCACACTTGGTCTATTGTACGATATAACTCAATGTATTTAATACTTGATAACTAAAAGTATGAACCCGCGCCTGCATATGATCCTATTGGCTGACTAACTTTCTCCAACTCATGGTGGGACATATTTTCCTGTTCGCTCGCTGAAGAGGTAGGGCCGAAGACTGGGGTAGGAGGAACGTATTGCTGAGCTTCTATAACCAATCTTCCGACAGGAACACGTCTTTGAATGTCGGCTTGACTGGGCACAGGCTGGAAATGTACCTACAGATCCGTCAGATAGCAGTATGGAGTTTTTTGGACGCAAACATACCGTGTCATTCATTTGCTGATAGTGCTTATGAAAAAGAGTGATGCTGTTCAATTCTAGCGCAACGCGATTTTTGAGGTCAGTTTTTTGTTCCTTGTCGACCTTCCTTCGGTTGATCCCGTTACTACTGTCCTTGACCTCCAGCAATTCCTTTTTCGCCCAGGCCATGAATGCGACGGCCTCTCCACCTCTACTCGCTCCTCCATTTTCGCCTGCGTCAACTCCTAACCACTTTTTGGAAAGAGCTCCGTGAAACGCCGCTTCTTCAGTCAAGTAACGACGTAAATCATTGGAAACGTCCCCGTGTACATCGGATTTGCTCGCCTCGAGATTTTTTATGAGTGAGCGCGCCGAAGAATAGAGGGATGCACACTCCAGATGAAGCTTCGCTAATAGCATGGGGGACGGGTGGGACCTGGGCAGGGGCGGTCCAGGAGCGACGCTACTTTCAGACGATGCTTGAGAAAGTAGTTTTCGGATAGCTAAGCTCTGGCCATCCGCAAGGGAGATTCTGTCGAACACGAATATAACAATGCTAATCAACATTAATTAACACGAGACCTACTTGGCTAACGCGCTGCTGACCTCCTGGATAAGATCTGGCGGTTTTTTGAAATTTGATGCACTACCGGGCTTGCCAACAGTCCAGTTTGCTAGGACGTTCTCGCCTACATACGAGAAGATACCGCTTGCCTTCCGCAGGAAACTCACCGCTACGCTGAGCTGCTCGTCTTTTGATTTGTGATCCAGTTCATAAACTGCCGCTTGATCGCGCCCGTAAGCATCGAGAGCAGTGACATAAGATCGAGCCAGATTAGACAAGGCGTATCCATATGTGAGCAAAACAAACGCGAGATCTGCAGTCAAAGTGGGTACAGATAGTCGAGGCGGGGTATTGAACGAGTTTGATGACAATGTTGTTCTCCACCTAAAGACTTGAGAAGCATCGAATGATGAGCATTGCGCCTTGGCGCAGAGCGGGAAAATTATAACCTAGCTCTGAAGATAGCTTGATTTCATTATGGGCGACGCGATTCATAAGACCCAGCAACTGAGGAATGTAGTCTTCGATAAGCTGAAAAGGGGTCGGGAACATTCCACAAGATGCGGACGATAGGTGTACCTTTAGTAGGTTGAGGTTGTCCTTGTCGGGATGGTCAACATGTTTGCTTTCTTTCAATGCACCTCGGATGTTCGCTCTGGACTGCGTAACTTCTTGCAATGGTTGAGAATATCTCCTATCAGCGCTCAAATCCACGCAGATATCAGAGAATACGATGGCGCCCGTTGTCGGCAGTTCATACAGATACATGAACGTCGGAGGATAAGAGCATACGGGAGAGGATCGAACAAAAAAAGACTGAGACGACTCAGGTTCGAACTGAGGACCTTCTGTGTGTTAGACAGATGCGATAACCAACTACGCCATCGTCCCGCGATAAGGTTTGTATTTTCAAATTTATCATTTCCTTTTCTGTACTAAGCTCAAGCTGTTTGCCGGCAACTCTATTTCCGATCCGACGGACGAACTCATGGCTACGTCGCGACTTCAAGAGTTCGCGCTGCATTATGGCTTCCTGGCGCTGGCAGCAACACGGCTGGCTCTCTGCTTTACGGACGCTCCCAGGCTATTGAAACAAGATCATCTGGTGTCTTCACCACTGACATCTTTTTCGAATCGTGCGTCGTATGCCTACGTGTATAGCCTCGCATCGAACAGGAATTAGTACAGGAGGGGATATACCTCTTCAAGCATGGAATTAATCCGTACTCTGGAGGTCCCTTTCGTCACGTAAGCGTCACTTTCTTTTCCCGTGCTCGTGGTTAACATGCCTTAGTCACCCCTCTTTCTACTTGTTTTCACAACCGTAATACCCTCTCATATTGCACCCTTACTATGGGCATTGTGCGATATTGTCGGTGCATTTGCTCTCGTTCACATTTGGAGGGCTCGGCAGAGCACTTCTACTAGCACAAGGGATAACCTCATTGCTGCATGGTATGTGGGAGACCTTTGCATCACTAAATGCTGACCTCCATTGTGAAGCTACATCATGAATCCATACCTGCTTTTTTCAAGTCTTGCGCTATCCACGTCAGCGTTGGAAAACATGGTTGTTCTGCTGGCTGTCATGTTTGCCAGCCATGGTATGCAATAGTTCCGTCTTCGCGAGGTAGTTCTGACTCTAGCACGACATGCCCAGGCAATCGCTCTCTAACTTTACTTCTCCTCGCCGTTCTTGCTCAGGTTTCTTTATTTTACACAGTCCTTCTCGCGCCAATTGCTATACTATTAATTCTGGGACCGACTTCTCGCCTTGCGTCTCCGTATCAACCAAATGTACCACGTCTTAATATTGCTCTTACACTCGGTCAATTTCTCGGATTCTCTGTACTCCTGACAGCAGTATCTGGTCTAGCGTCCGGTAACTGGTCGTGGTTATCACAGACTTGGGGCGCCAGGTATGCGAGTTCATGTCTACCTTCACACATTCTTACCCTTCACCAGTTTCACGCTTCCTGACCTTACTCCTAATCCCGGTTTATGGTGGTACTTCTTTACGGAAATGTTTGATCATTTCCGTCCTTTTTTCTTAATGGTTTTCTCGGTAAGGTCTAGCTCTTTGTTATTCGAGCCCCCCTTTGATTCCTGCAGGTCCATGTATTCATTTACGTCCTCCCTTTCTGTATCAAATTCCAGTATGTTCCATTTTACCTCAGAAAAATACACGAGTGGCTAAAGTACCGAAAGATACGATCCTCTTTATGCAATGTTCTGCCTTCTTGGAATCCTCGGCCTCTTCAAGCCGTACCCAACGCTTGCCGATTTTGGTTTATTCATCAGCATGATTACTATCTTCCCGGAGGTATATCCATGTACGTGGTCGTCTTTCCTACCCACAATACCATCCAATGACCGAGCCGAAGACTTCCGCCATCCTCTTGTAACAACCATTCTGCATATCCACGCTTCGCTCTTAATGCCGTTATTTCACGGTCTGTGGCTGAAGCAAGGGACTGGAAACGCTAATTTTTTCTATGCATCAACTCTGGTTTTTGCCTGTGCTAACGGGGCTGCTCTGATTGATTGTATATGGGCAGGTCTCAGGCTTGCCCTCGGCCCAAAAACTGAAAAATACGTAATTATACAAGAATAATAATATGTATACGGCGTTTGGGGGCTGCACCATCCCCTAGAGATAGAATTTCGATACAAAACCAGGACCTTGGCGATTTCGCCCCGTTAACAGCAGGTAAACAGATTGTGTTACCCCAAGCAGTGCCTGCCCTACCGTACCGAAAACACGCAGCAGGGCACATGTGCCACACGCGTTTGGTCCTCGTTTTAGCACAGCACATTCGTTGGTCTGTATTCAGTCGAGCTTTGTGGCCAGTACAGGCTTCATAACATACAGAGAGCAATTTTGCAGTACCAGCGTCCCAAGGTACATTCCGAACGCAACCTTCATTCTTGGGCCCTTTCAACTTTCCAAATTTGGGTTCTCCTTTGTCTTGGGAACTCTGCAGGTGTGAATTGATTGGTCCCGTCAGGAATAACTGGCCTTCGAGTACATCGTTGATTGCTGCCTTCTGCCTCACGTCTCATAGCCATGTCCGTATAAAATGATGGCACACCCTTCATATCCATCATCCAGGCATTCCTATTGATCGTTGTACGCCCAATCCGCCCGTACGCTAAGCTCACTCTAAAGCAGGGCTCCGTGCTTGCCCAGATGTCCTCCCGCGCACCAACACCAAATAGCGTACAACGAGACACTCGTCCAAGTTCGACGCTATCACTAGCACAAGTAATAGCAGAAGCTTGGAAGAGGGAAACATTGCAAAGCCAGGAGCGGTGGAGGAGGATAGACGCGAACGTCAAATTGAGGTATCTTGCACCTCGACAACACGACTCCAGATCTAAGATGTAGTCTGTGACTCCGCGATGATTGGGGGTAAGCCAGCATGACCATTCGAACAAGTGCATGCTAACCCTATGGCCTGTCGCATACTCCATTAAACCTCTAGGTTTGATTTATAGGCTTGTTCGGGAAGACGCTGTGCTGTATTTATCAACTTGGTTGTATGTCTAAGTAGTTCGACACTCACGAACCCTTATTTAACTACTTGCATTTGTTACAAATTCATCTATTTTTCGTTGCCGGGGCCATCGGCTTCGGCGTGACCTTCACTGCCGTCGTAGTCCTCATCCTTTTGTTCATCGTCTTCGTTCTCATCTTGTTCTTCCATGGCTGCCTCAGCCTCAGCCTGAGCTTGGGCAGCTGATGCAGCCTTGGCGATTGCTTCCTCCAATAACCTTGTTTGTTCATCTGATAGACCATACATTGAAAGTGTAGGGAGCGTAGCTGCACCTGAACCATTGTTAGATTGATTTTCCTCTATTGGATTGGATTCCGAAGTGTTCCGCTGACTCAATGGTTGGAGTGAAACAGCACGCTCAGATGATGTGTCTGCAATAACCTCCGACGGCAAACTGTGTGGCAAATTCTGCAATTGAGCCCGAGCGATCACGCTGGCCAAGGTCGCTTGGCTGCCGGTTGCGTCTACCGAAGCAGCGGGTGGACCGGCCGCAGTTCCAAGGGCGTTCCCGACGTGCGCCTGAAGAAGTCCATGTAGGCTGAGAACAGTAGCTTGAATGGTGGATATTAAAGAGGATGGGATTTCGCCCTCTTCAACCTCGCCCCGGTGAGGGAGGCTTGCTGTCCCACTCATCTGGTTGACAGCGATACCACTCCATAATTTTGCCCTCCTTTCCTCTCTCACGGATTCCTCCTCCTCACCGTCCAACTCTACCTCCAACACCTCTGCATCTACGCAAACTTCGGCCTTTGGCCCTCGCGCTCTGCTGCCATTTTTGTGCCGTTTAATCGCGTCCCGTCGAGAAAATACCTTTGAGCATCCACCGCACTTCCACGCCTTGTTGTCATGGAGTTTTACGTGTCGTTTCAGATCATGGTTCCGCACAAAGGAAGCAGGACACACGTTGCACCGAAAAGGGCGACGCACTGTATGTAGTCGTTGATGACTTCGTAAACCATACAGGCGGGAAAACGTTTTTCCACAGCCGCCTACCAGACAAGGATATACAGCGGTGCCAATATCGGTCGCAGTGCTTGGTGTTTGAAGCCATGGATAAGCAGGATTTACGTCGTAAGATTGTGAATTCTGTCCGTTCGTATTGTCGGGCGTGTGGCCAATTTGAATGCCACTGAGCACACCAATAACCTGGATCAGTCCGCTGATCTCTTGTAGAGCGTGCATATCATGACCACCACCAGCAGATGATGTAACAGCAAAGAGAAAGACCTGGTGAAGCTGAAGCCGTATGCTCGATATGAGGGTCGAATCAAGAGTCTTGGCACCTGGGCTACCGAGTGCCTGTGCAATGGTTCGAACGGCCCCCTCGATGCGGCTCTGCAAGTCCGTTTCTGGCACATACGGCCGCTTGTACGGTCGAGCATCAGTCTGTCGCTGCGGGTCATCCAGTTCATCCCTTTTCCTCTTCCCTATGTCAAGCTGCAGCGCTGGGACATTTGAATGGCGCAACGAGCTGAAGAGGATCTCGGACTTGGCTAATTTGATGAGAACAGTGCTGAGCGGCAGGGCTGCCTCCTTAGATATTGTTCTGGACGTGGCCATCTTCTGCAAGGCTGACAGCGCCGTTTCGTCTCCCAACCCAGGAATGGACGTTGACGCAAGAACGGAGCGTGCAACATCGTCGAGCTCGACGAAGCCTAGGATGTCTTTGATAGTTGCCAAAGCATCTGGATCGTTCTGAGTTGGTGCTGCGAGAGGCGCCGTTGCCTCCTTGGCTTTTCTGATATCTGCCCAGAGCTCGGCGCCCAGTCTGCGCGCAATCTCCTCCGCCTCCGCGTCTATATCGTCATCGTCGTCGTTATCGTAATCTTCGTCTTCGTCCCACTCGTCGTGCTCTCCATTCGGATCGGCGGCGGACATGGGCGGCCAAGTGTTTAAGGTTATTTGACATTATGGCTCCAACAATAATAACTACTTGAGCATTCCTTCAGGCTCAGCATATGCCCATAGCACTCCTTCTCCATCGAGAAAGTCTATCCCGTACTTTTCAAATTTCTCCACCCACCAGATGAAAACGTCTTTCACCAGTCCATCCATATCAGCATCAACCAGAAATCCCACTGTACGGACCACTTCCAACTTGGGATATCTAGCCGGCTTTATTGCCATAAGGTGTGCTTTTACCTCCGTCTCTTTATCGGGGTACAATGTATCTGCTCTGATGCCCCGAAGTCCGATCCTGCGAAGACCATTATGAGCAGAAGCGCTGGGAACGGGAGAGGACACCGGGTAAGTGAATGACACAAGATACGGGCATACGCCATCTTCAAGGAACTGTTCAGGGTTGATGTAATCCACATTGCGCCGCACGCCAGAGAATCCAAGATCACAATCTAGATCCTGCGACGGCGAGCGTAAGTCGACAGTGACCAACGACGCGCCATGAACGTGCAAGAAAGCCTTGAGAAGGGACACGGCTGAGTTTCCGTTCATGTGAGGTTGGATAATTAGATTGCGTAATGATGGCATATGAAGTGCGGTTGCTGTCTGCAGACTGCATGTTTGCGTCGAGAGGATGAGATCCTGTACACATGGCATCAAAGGCTTTAAATCTTTATCGTATTCTGTAGGATAGCTCCCGATTATGTGGCGAAGATCTAAAGCGCGCAAATTGCGAAAGGTCGCCAAAAACGCGATAGTGCCGTGCAGCTCTGGGGAATGGGGGCACTGTTCATTCCAATATAGACTTTGCAACGTCTGGCCATATAACCGTGTAATGCTATTCAGAAAATCGGGAGGAAGATCATGATTCCATGATCCAGCGAGTATGCGCAGGTTTGGGCAGTACTGGAAGATGTAGAACAGAGCCTGCAAGAATTGCAGGGTGTGTGCACCTCGAGCGTGAGTAAAGATCTCAACATGCTTTGTCCAATACCCATATCCACCGGGATGCGTGTGTTTATCAAAGTGCCTTGCACGGCGAAAGCTGGAGCGAAGAACGTCGAGAAGAGCATTCGCCCGCGAGGGACTGCGAATGACGACGTATCTATACAACAAAGGCATTGCGATCTCTCTCCATGAGCGACATACTAGGACTAAGGAAAGCTTTGTGCGCAGTGCCATTGATGGAGAGTTTGGGGCGAGTACATTTGTGGAAATGCGTCTTGGAGCGAACGGATCCAAGGGAACAATAGAGGCCTCGCGATGGATATATGTGGAAAACTGGAATATTTCGAGCCACAACTCTGGAGGTAGATCAAGGGGAGGGTTGGGTAATTTGATGGACGGATTGGGAACAAGATTTGCAAGTGGACTGATTTACGGAAGTAAGAGGATATCCTTGAACAGGACATACGAAAAATACCAGTGGTAAGTGGTGTAGAGTGCTTCAGGAAGACGAAGAACGGAAAACATGCCAGATGGCATTCGACTCAAAGCAACCTTTGCGCTTACACACAAAC
>WNGI01023449.1_pt1 | contig 11441 bp, 10 predicted proteins | sample 5400621 | NCBI WGS metagenome assembly WNGI01 (sample SAMN13153374, study PRJNA577476) | soil metagenome | isolation source: 20 cm soil or saprolite under Garry oak tree replicate 1 | place: USA:California | collected 2016-06-15
CCGCGCTTGCGCTCGTGCATCGCGCGTTCGACTTTCTGGCCTGCCTTCTTCCCGTACTTAGCCATGCATACCCTCCATACCGGAAGTCCGTCGCATGCGTGATCTATGCCGACTACCTACGAACCGTCTCGAATGATGCGCCCGGCTTCGATGTCGCACGTGACCGTGCCGATCGCAAGACGCGTCTGGTCGCGCAGGCTCCCGGCAAACTCGATGAAGCGATGCGCGTCGGCGAAGTTGCTGACGAGGCCGAACGACACGCGGATGGCGCCCGCACTCTTGCCGCCACGGCTGGTGACGAGATCGAGAAATCTCGTGAGGTTCATGTTCTGCGGGTCGAGCGCGAGCGCGGTGCGCACGTCCTCTTCGGTAATGCCTTCGGCGGTCTCGCCCGCACCCGGGTTGCAGAAGCAGCCGGTGCGCAGCGAGATCCCCTGCGCGCCGGCCATCTCCTCGACACGGCGGTAATCCAGCAGGTGCCCATCGGGGTCGTAGAAGTTCAGCGTGATGGTGCCGCCGCGCGAGTCGGTCGTGATCGGCTCGTAGATGCGCACCAGGTGATGCCCATTGCTGTGCTGCAGCCCCACGAGACGCTGCAGCATCCAGCCAGTCAGACAGCGGACACGCGTATTGATCGTGTCCACATCGACTCCGCGAAGATGACGCAGCCCGATCTCCACCGCCGGGATCGCAAGGTAGTTCAGCGTCCCGTCCTCGAAGCCCGCCTCCCCTGACGACAGGATGCACGCGCGCCCACCCACTGTGGCGAAATTGACGGTGCCACCGGCGAACCACGGGCGCTTCATCGACGCCAGCGTCCGGCTGCGCGCCAGCAGGCACCCCACGCCCGTCGGATAGCCGAACATCTTGTAGAACGACACGCTGACGAAGTCCGGCTTCACCGCGGAGAGGTCGAGGCGGCTGGTCGCCACGAACGCCGCCGCATCGAGCAGCACGTCCCAGCCGCGTGCGTGCGCGAGCTCGATGAGGTCGAGCGGATGCTTCACGCCCGTGAAGTTCGACTGCGCGGGAAAGGCGAACAGGCCCGGCCCCGTGGACGGCGCCGCCAGCATCCCGTCGAGCCGATCGCGATCGATCCGCAACTCGGGAACCGTGAGCGGCGCGTACTCGACGGGCGCTCCCTTCGCGCCCGCGAACTCGCGGATGCCGTTGACCGAGTTGTGATTGTCCGTGGTCAGCAGCAGGCCGGTGCCCTGGCTGAAGGGATAACACTCGCCGACGTGCTTCAACGCGCCGGTGGCGTTGGGCGTGAAGATCGCGACGTATTCATCACGCGGGGCGTTGAACCAGTCGAGGACCGCCTGGCGCGCCTGCTCGACCAGCTTCGTCATCGCATGCGACGAAGGGCTCGCCGAGTGCGGGTTGCCGAAGATGTGCTCGTTGAGCAGCCGCGCGTGCTCCATCACCTGCGATTCCGCGTACAGGCTGCCGCCGGTGTAGTCGAGATATACGTGATGCTGATCGTCCAGCCGCCGGTACTCGCGGACACGCAGGGCGTCGATGTCGTGCGTACCGGCGTACTCGGGACAGGCGGCGAGGAACTCCTCGTAGGCGTCGATCACGGATGATCGATCTTCAGCGCGAAGCCGACGGGATCCGTAATGGTGCCGAGGTCGTAGACCTCCACGCAGTACTGCCCCGCATCCGCGGCCGTGCTGATCTGCGGCGTCGTCCCGGCGGATGCGTTGACGCTGACGCCCAGACGGCAGCCGCCACCGGTCGTTCGCGGCAAGCCGACGCCCAGGCCAAGGGCGTCCGCGCCGGCGGCCGTGAGTGTCACGGTGATCGTTCCGGAGGTATCCACCGTGAACGTCCGGCTGCTCTGTCCATGGGGCGCCACCGTGCCCGACCACGTCTCGCTCTTCGTTCCCGACGTGCTGCTCGGCGTCGTCGGCGTGTTGTTGCCGCCGCATCCCGCGACGAATAACGTGATGACGAGCCACAGAGACACCGAGGCACAGAGACTCATTGTTCTCTGTGTCTCTGTGGCTCCGTGGCCCGTCGCCGTGAAGAATGCCCCGATCATGGATGTGTGATCCGCATCGAGAAATTGGCGGAATCGCGCAGGCCGCCGACGTCCGCGATGTTCGCGCAGTAGTCCTGCGCGGGCGGAAGCGGCTCGTTCATCTGCGACGCCAGCGCCGGTGTCGTCTGCAGCACCTTCCCCAGCTCGCAGCCGATTGGGTTGCCGGAATCGTCCTTGATCGTCTTCCCCCAGCCGATCTCCATCGTCGCGTTGATGGCAGCGCTGCCGGCGATCGGAGAGAGGCTGGCGAGGTTGATGGAGGTCGTGCCGCTGGAGCCGACGGAGAAGGCTTTGAACTTCGACTCACGCACGTTGATGATGTCGTCGAACCGCTCGGTGGCGCGGGACGCATCCGTGGGCGAAGGGCTGGTCGCGGTGTCGCCGCCGCAGGCCGCGCAGAGAGAGATGAGGAGGAACAGGGCCGCTAACCGCATGGTCAATATCTGATATTAACCAAAGACGCGGACGAGCGGCCCCCGGCCGGGCTATTTCAGATGCTTGTTTACCAGCTTCGTCATCTCGAACATATTGACGGATGACTTGCCGCCGAAGACCGCCTTGAGGTTGGCGTCGGCGTTGATCATCCGCCTGTTCTTCTCGTCCTGGAGTCCGTTCTTCTTGATATAGGCCCAGAGCCGCTTGGTGACTTCGGTGCGTGGAATCGGCTTGGAGCCGACGACTTCCGCGACGGTCGCATCAGGGTTGACGGGCCGCATGAAGGCCGCGTTCGCCGTGCGTTTCCGTCCACCAGCAGTCTTCTTCTTCGATCCCTTTGCCGCTTTCCTCGCCGTCGCCGTCTTCTTCGCCATGTCGTCTCCTGTCGCCGTACGCCCACGCGCGCCAGCGACAGAGATTATCGCCCGAAGATCGCTTTTTCGCACCGAAGAAATCGTTCGACCCGGCGCGACGAGTGCAGCGAGACGTTATCGACCGTAGCCGACGCCGACGATGAACCGCGTCTGGCTCCCGTTGCCCGGCGTGTTCGTGTTGTAGTTCTTGTCCTTCGCCGTGTACCAGAACGAAAGGTCGATCGACAAACCGGCGCCGACGCCGATCGAACTGTTGGCAAACGCGGTCGCGGCAATGGTGCCGGGTGATGCGGGAACCGCGAACCCGGTGCTGGCCGGCCTCGACCCGTAGCGATACAAGCCCCCGCCGACCATCGCCGACCAGCGCGCCTGTCCGGGCTGCGTCGCGCCGAAGCGCGCCGCGCCGAACACATCCATGTCTGTTTGATCCTGGGTCGCCGCCAGCGTGCGCCCGTTGTTGATGACGAGGGTCTCCTGGCTGCGGTTCGGCACCACGCCCGCCTGCACGCCGACATGCCTGTAAAACATGTTTCCGTAGACCGAGAAGATCGTCATCGTCTGGGTGTCGGCGAAGCCGAAAAAGCCCGGCCGATCCGGCTCGGTCGTCACGAGATCCTGGACCTTGTTCATCCAGCCGCCGATGCCCACGCTCGTGTTTGCGCCCGTGCGGAACACGAGATCGGCCGCGCCGATGTACCCGCGGTCGCCACCCTCCACCTTCCCGCCGACGGTGGCCTCATCCGTCCTGGCGTCGTGGACGAACTGGAACCGCCAATCAGAGGCACCGCCCATCAGATGCGCTGCGCCGACACCGCCTCCACGGGCGGGGGCGGTCGAGATGATCTGCGCGCGTGCGGAATGCGGCCAACCGAGCACAGCCGTGGTGAAGACGATGAGAGGGAGGAAACGCATTGTTGTGTCTGCAAAACGATGCAATTGCCTTGACCTCGCGAAGCGCCGTTGTGCTTGAAACGCCATCATGTGAGCCGTACTATGGTGAACCACTCGCGGACAACTTACGAGGTTTTCAAGAGCTGATGCACAAGATTGCCGTTACCGCTGTGCTCGCAGTGCTCGTCAGTATCGCCGGTTCGCCGGTTCGGGCGACCTCTGCCGCCGCGAAAAAGGCTGCCCCGACGACAACGGCTCAGGTGATCGCGCCCGCGTTCAACATCGACCGCCCGGTGGCGTTGCAGGACGGTGTGAATGCCGACGTGCTCAACCTCGCGCTGGGTGCGGTGACGTGCGGTGTCGCCTCCGGCGACCTCGATGCGCCGCCGACGCTGACGCTGATCGACTACTCGCTCCCGTCAACGACGCCGCGGCTCTGGGTGTTCGATCTGCACACGGGGAAGATCCTCTTTCACGAACTCGTCGCGCACGGCCGCAATACCGGCGACAACATGGCGGTGCACTTCTCGGATGCGATGGAGAGCCGCGAATCGAGCGTCGGCCTGTTCCGCACGGCCGACACTTACGTCGGGCACAACGGCTACTCGCTGCGGCTGGATGGTCTCGAGCCCGGCTTCAACGCCCACGCGCGCGAGCGCGCGATCGTGATCCACGGCGCGGCGTACGTGAACGCGGGTATCGCCAAGGCGAACGGCCGCCTGGGCCGCAGCTGGGGATGCCCGGCGCTGCGCGAAGCGGTGGCGCGGCAGGTCATCGATACCGTGCGCGACGGCGGAGTGATCTTCTCCTACTATCCCGACCCGCAGTGGCTGAAGAGCTCGAAATTCCTCAATTGCCGGGTCCAAAAGGACCCGGCCTACACGGTCGCGACGCGATAGGCACCGGCCTACACGGTCGCCACACGGTAGGGCGCCCACGGTAGGGCGGGTCCTTTCGGACCCGCAGGGTAGGGCGGGTCCTTTCGGACCCGCCTACATCGACGCACTAATCGAATCGAGAAGCGCGGCCTCGCGCTCCAGCGCCTTCGCGACCCGCGCGATCTCCCGTTCCGCCTCCGCGTATTCCTTCCTTCGGCAGGCCCGCGTCATCGGTGAGCTGACGCTCCGCCTGCAGCAGCTTCGCATTGATCGCGCGGACGGCCGCGCTGTTCGATGCCAGCTGTGGACGCGCCGTATCCACCGCCTTGCGATAGCGCGCCGCGGCCTGCGTCAACGCTTCGGCGGCGTTCTCGAGCGGCGCGAAGTTCAGCGCGGGCGCCACGGTCTCCTTCTTCGGCGCCTGCAGCGGACGTTTCGGATCGTTGATAGCGGCGAAAACGCCTTCGTCGATCTGCCGGTTCCGCTCGCGCATGTCGTCCTGCTGCGTCTTGAGCAGCGCTTCGATCTCCTTCACGTAGGTCTGCACGGTGTCGGCCTGATCCGTGTACTCGAACGGCAGCACATCCGCATCCGCCAGGCGGATGATCGTCGAGCCGGCGACCTGCGCCAGCGCGCGCCCATACGCGAAGTCGGTGTCGAGGAACTTCGTGTAGTAGTAGTAGTCGTCGTAGATCGAGTGATAGATGCCGTCGCTGCTGTCGAAGCCGCCGAAGCGGAGGTCGAGCGACGGCACGCCCGCGTGCTGCAGGAAGGACGAGTAATCGGATCCTGATCCGAGTGCCGCGATGCGCAGATCGCCGCGCGTGCGCGCGTCGTTCTTCTCGTCGCGCGTGCCGTTCGCGATTCTCCTCGCCTGCTGCCGCTTCCACACCGTCAGCTTCGTTTCCGGATCCTCGACGTCGCGCGCGACGTTGTTGACCAGGTTCTCGAGCGCGTGCGAGCCGGACGGATTGAAGAAGCCCCGGCCCGTTCCGTCGGAGTTCAGATAGGCAACGGCATGCTCGCGCAGGTCCTTGTCGTGCGCCTCGACCCACTCGGTCGAGCCGAGCAGCCCCTGCTCTTCGCCGTCCCACGCGGCGTAGACGTTCGTCCGCTTCGGCCGTGATGGTTGCCGCGAATCACCCACTCGTCCGGATACGTCGAGCCCTGCATCCGCGCGATGACGTCGTAGACCGGCACGCGAGTCCAGTTGAACGACGCCTTCATGTGCACGCGCGCCGGCCCCGGTCCGAAGTGATAGGTCACGGGCAGCGAGCCGCGCCACGATTCGGGGACGACCGGGCCCTTCAACGCGGCGAGCAGCGGCTGCGCATCCGCGTAGGAGATCGGCAGCACCGGAATCTTCGTCAGCGTCGTCACGTCCTTGATGTCCAGACGCTTCGCGTCGCCCGTCGCACCCGCATTCGGCGTCAGCGGATCGCCGGGATAGGTCGGCATGTCCATCCCGCTTCCGCGCTGCACGCCCTCGCCGCTGCGAGACGGACCGTTGGGGAAGATGTCGTCGTTGAAGTAGCCGTCGTCCATCGGGTCGGAGTAGATGAGACAACCGACCGCGCCATGCTCCGCCGCGACCTTCGGCTTGATCCCGCGCCACGAGTTGCCATAACGCGCGAGCACGATCGCGCCCCGCACCGAGATGCCGCGCCGCTCGAGATCCTCGTAGTCCTGCGGGCGGCCGTAGTTCACATACACGAGCGGTCCCGTCACGTCGCCGTCGATGGAGTAGGCGTTATACGAGGGGAGCTGCTCGGGCTTCTGGCCGGAGGTCGGATCGCTCGAGACCGCCGGCTCCTCGAGCTTCAGCTTGAAGGGCGCCGGCGCGAGCATCTCGACCACGCGCTCCTTCGGCGTCGGGAACAGCACGTCGAACGTTTCGATGCGCGCGTCCCATCCCCACTCCTTGAACTTCGCGAGAATCCATTCCGCGTTGTCCTTGTCGTAAGGCGATCCGAGGTGATGCGGCCGCGCGCTCATCCGCTTGATGTACTCGCCGATGTTCTTCGCATCGGGGATGGCGCGGAACTTCGCATCCCACGACTGCGCGGCCTGCTGTGCGGCAAGCGTCGACATCGCGACGGCAACGAGCGCCAGGACAAGAAGAAGACTTCGCGAACTTCGCGTCCTTCGTGGTTTCATCATTTGCTCTTCCAGATCTCTTTCACCCACGGGACCGCCTGCCGCAAGGCATCGACGAACCTGTAGGTCTCGTAGTGCTGAATGCCGTTGACGACAACGATCTGCGCGTTGACGCCCCGCTGCTTGAGCACCGCAATCCGCTGCTCGACCGGACCGATCGGCATCGTCTGGTCCGCGCGGGAGTGCACGGCAAACACCGGCACGCGCCAGCCATCCGGCGAGGGCGTCGGCCGGCTGGCCAGCGCAATCGCGGCGCTGAACCGGTCCGGATACTTGTCGGCCCAGTACCACGTCCCCGCGCCGCCCATGCTGAAGCCGGTCACGATCACCTTCTTCTCATCGATGGCGTACTTCTTCTCCATCTCCGCGAGCAGCGCGTTCACCGCGTGTTCATTGGTCGGCGTATTCCATCCGCCGTCGAGCGAATCGGGCGCGACGATGATCGCGCCGAGCTCGCCGAGGGCGGGCTGAATCAGGATGCGCGTCATGTCGCGCCCCGCGCCGCGCGGATCGCCGCCGTAGTGCAGCGCGAGGATCAGAGGCGTCGGCTCGCCGTGGTACGCGCGCGGGACCCAGATGGCGTAGGAGATCGTGGGGCCGTCCTTCTGATCGAGGAACTGATCCTTGATCGTCTGCGCGGACGCGCCCGTCGCGATGAACAACGCCAGGAGGTAGGGGACGGCTTTAGCCGGCCCAGTGATCATTCTCATCTTCAGTACTTTCTGAACGTCAGGTTGAATCGCCCGTCGATGCCGAGCTCCGCGGGTGCGGTGCCCGGAATGATTCTCGAGACGCCGTGAAACCGCAGGCGCGCGGCACCGCCGAAGACGAATGCGTCACCCGATTCGAGCAGGTGCGGCTGCACCTCGTCGCGGCGCTTGGGTCCCCCGAACAGAAACCGCGCCGTGTCGCCTAGCGAGATCGAGACCACCGGCAGGCCGGCCGCGATCGACTCGCGCCCCTCGTCCTTGTCCTGATGCAGCCCCATGCGTCCGTCGGCGTCGTACCAGTTCATGATGCAGAGGTCCGGCTCGAACGTGAACCCGGCAGCGCGCGCGACGCGTGATGCGAGCGCCACCCACTCCGCCGGCAGCGCCGTGACGGGCGCATCATCGTAATCCGCGCGCGTCGGTTCGTATGTATAGGTGAGCGCATTCCAGTGCCGCCCGAGGCACAGCATGCGCACGTGCATCTTACCGCCGCCGCGCACGGTCGGCACGTAGCCGCCGGCCGACCCCTCCATCAGCGTCCGGCACTGCTCGACGAGCGTCCGTTGCTCGTCGATGGCGAGCGCATGCCGCAGCCACATCGCGCCGTCCGCCACCACCACTGCGATAGAATCGTGCCTGCCCGCCGGTTGCCCTGATGCTTTCAACATTCCATCCCATTGTCGCGCGTTGGTTCGAGGAGACGTTAGGTCCACCGACGTCTGCGCAGCTGCGCGGCTGGGAAGCCATTCGAGCACGACGTCACACGCTGATCGCCGCGCCGACGGGATCCGGCAAGACGCTGGCGGCGTTTCTCAGCGCCATCGATGACCTCGTGCGCGAGGGTGTCGAGAACCCGCTTCCCGACGAAGTCCGCGTCCTCTACGTGTCACCGCTGAAGGCGCTGAGCGCGGACATCCACAAGAATCTCGCCGAACCGCGGCGCGGCATTCGCGATCTCGCCGAGCAACTCGGCATCAACGCGCCGCGCATCACGGCAGCGGTGAGGACGGGCGATACCACGTCATCGGAGCGCGCGGCGATGCTGCGCAAGCCGCCGCATATCCTGGTGACGACGCCGGAGTCCCTCTACCTGCTGCTCACGTCCGCTCGGAGCCGCGAGATCCTGCGCACGGTGCGCACGGTGATCGTTGACGAGATCCATGCGGTGATCGGCGGCCGCCGCGGCGCCCATCTGGCGCTGTCGTTGGAGCGCCTGGAATCGATCGTTGCGGAAGGTCCGGCTAAAGCCGGACCCCACCGAGACATTGTGACGGATGCATCGGTGGGGTCCGCCTTCAGGCGGACCATCCAGCGCATCGGCCTTTCCGCAACGCAGAAACCGATCGAAGAGGTCGCGAAGTTCCTCGTCGGCAGTCGGGACGCGGACTGCTCCATCATCGACGAAGGTCATCGACGCGAGATGGACCTGGCGATCGAGATCCCGCGCTCGCCGCTCGACGCCGTCATGGCGCACGAGGTGTGGGAGGAGTACTACGACCGCCTGACGCAGCTGATCTCCGAGCACAAGACCACGCTGATTTTCGTCAACACGCGGAAGATGGCCGAGCGCACGGCGAGGCATTTGAGCGAGCGGCTCGGCGAGGACGCGGTCACCGCGCATCACGGCAGCCTGTCGAAGGAGATTCGCCTCGACGCGGAGCACCGGCTGAAGTCGGGGACGCTGAAGGCGCTCGTGGCCACCGCGTCGCTCGAGCTCGGCATCGACATCGGCCACGTCGATCTCGTCTGCCAGGTCGGATCGCCGCACCGCATCGCCACGCTCCTGCAGCGCGTCGGCCGATCGGGCCACACGATCAGCGGCACGCCGAAAGGACGTCTGCTGCCGATCTCACGCGACGACCTGATCGAATGCGCGGCGCTCGTCCGCTCCGTACGACGCGGTGAGCTCGATGGCATCGTCTCGCTCGACGCGCCGCTCGATGTCCTGGCCCAGCAGATTGCCGCCGAAGTGTCGTCGCGCGAATTCGGCGAAGACGACCTGTTCGCGTTCGTCCGGCAGGCGTGGCCGTATCGCGAGCTCGCCCGCGCCGATTTCGACGCGGTGGTCACGATGCTCGCGGAAGGATTCTCGACGCGGCGCGGCAGGCGCGCGGCGCTCGTGCATCGGGACGAAGTGCACTCGGTGCTGAAGGGGCGCCGCGGCACGCGCATGCTCGCGCTCACCTCGGGCGGCGCCATTCCCGAGGTCGCGGATTACCGCGTGGTGCTCGAGCCGGAGGACACCTTCGTCGGGACGCTCAACGAGGACTTCGCCATCGAGAGCAATGCCGGCGACATCTTCCAGCTTGGCAACACGTCATGGCAGATCACGCAGGTCGTCGCGGGCACCGTGCGCGTGCGCGATGCGCATGGCGCGCCGCCGAACATTCCCTTCTGGCTCGGCGAGGCGCCGGCACGCAGCGACGAGCTGTCCCGCGCGGTGTCCGATCTCAGGAAGGAATTCGATGAACGTGGGGCGAGCCTTTCAGGCTCGCCTCGCGGACCCGAAGGGTCCGCGCCACTGGCCGAATGGCTCGCCAACGAAACCGGCCTGTGCGCCGGCGGCGTCGAACAGGCCGCCGCGTATCTGCTCGATGGCCGTTCCGCGCTTGGCGTCATCCCGACGCAGGAGACGCTCGTCCTCGAGCGCTTCTTCGACGAAGCGGGCGGCATGCAGCTCGTGCTGCACGCGCCGTTCGGCAGCCGCATCAACAAGGCGTGGACGCTGGCGCTGCGCAAGCGCTTCTGCCGTCAGTTCAACTTCGAGCTGCAGGCGGCAGCCACCGAGGATGCGCTGCTGCTGTCGCTCGGACCGCAGCATTCGTTCCCGCTCTCGGACGTCTTTCGGTACCTGCATCCGGCGACGACACGCGACATCCTCGTGCAGGCGCTGCTCGACGCGCCGGTCTTCAAGACGCGCTGGCGATGGAACACGACCATCTCGCTCGCGGTGCCGCGCAGCCGCGGCGGCGCGAAGGTTCCGCCGCAGCTGCAGCGCATGCAGGCGGACGACCTGATGGCCGCCGTCTTCCCGGATGCGGCCGCCTGCCTGGAGAACATCCCCGGCGATCGTGAGGTGCCCGATCATCCGCTCGTCAACCAGACGGTGCGCGATTGTCTCGCCGAGGCGATGGATTTCGATGGGCTCATCGCCGTCCTCAATCGCATCCACGCCGGCGAACTGCGCCTCATCGCGCGCGACACGCCGGAACCATCCGCCTTCGCTCACGAGATTCTCAACGCGAAGCCGTACGCGTTCATGGACGATGCCCCGCTGGAGGAGCGGCGGACGCACGCCGTGCAGACGCGTGTGCCGAGCGATCGGGCGGGCAGCGAGATGCGCGCGCTCGATGCCGACGCGATTGAACGTGTCCGCGACGAGGAGCGGCCCGATCCGCGCGACGCCGACGAACTGCACGACGCGCTGCTCACGGCGGGGTTTCTGACCGATGACGAAATGGTCCGCCTGAAGGCGGACCCTACCGATGGATCCCGGCCGGACGCAGGCGATGCGGTCGTATTGGCAAGGACGCAGCGCGCAACGCGCGCGTCAAATCCCGAATCCCCAGTCCCGAAACCCGTGTGGATTGCCGCTGAGCGCCTTCCCGAATTCCTCGCGATTCATCCCGGCGCGACGCTCGAGCCGCCGATCGCTGCTCCGCGCTCGCGCGCCGCGCGCGTGTGGACGCGCGAGGAAGCGATCGTCGAGCTGCTGCGCGGACGCCTGTCGATCGTCGGGCCGACGACGGCGGCAGCGCTCGCCACCTCGCTTGGCATCGTCGACGCCGACGCGGACGCCGCGCTTCTGGCGCTCGAATCCGACGGCACGGTTCTCCGAGGGCATTTCGAGTCCCGAGCCCCGAGTCCCGAGTCCCGGCTGCAATGGTGTGATCGCCGTCTCCTCGCGCGCATCCATCGCTATACGCTGAATCGCCTGCGCGCCGAGATT
>WNGI01007167.1_pt1 | contig 11440 bp, 8 predicted proteins | sample 5400621 | NCBI WGS metagenome assembly WNGI01 (sample SAMN13153374, study PRJNA577476) | soil metagenome | isolation source: 20 cm soil or saprolite under Garry oak tree replicate 1 | place: USA:California | collected 2016-06-15
GGACGAGGGTGTGGTCCAGGTCGAAAACGCACAGAGCCACGACCAGACCGTACCACAGCCGTACGACGAAGCCGTGCTACGATGATTTGTCAACATGATGCGCAGGTTGCCGCGCGTGACGGCGGTCCTCCTCGTGCTGATGGTGGCACTCCCGGCCGTGCCCACGCACGCGCTCGACGAGCCCGAGCGGCTCCGGCTCGTCGGCGAGCGCGCCTTCGCCGACGGCCTCTACGCCGTCGCGCGCCGGGCGCTCGAGCGCCTCGCGGACGAGTACCCGAAGGACCCGAAGCTGCCCGCGGCGCTGCTCGTGCTCGGGCGCGCCCGCCTGGCGCTCGGCGACGCCGAGGCGGCGCTGGAGGCGTTCCGGCGCCTGGAGAAGCTCCCCGCGCCGGGCTCGCCGCACGAGGTCAAGTTCTGGCAGGGCGAGTCGCTGCTCCGTCTGCGTCGCTTCGCCGAGGCGCGCACCGCCTACGAGGCCGTGGTGCGGAACGACGCGGCGTCGGCGTTCGCGCCCGGGGCCTTCTACGGCCTCGGCCAGAGCGAGCTCGAGCTCCGGCGGCCCGAGGCGGGGGTGGCGGCCTTCCGCGAGGTGCTGAACGGCTGGCCCGACCACGCGCTCGCGCCCACCGCGGCCTTCTATCTGGCGCGCACCCTCGTGGAGCTGAAGCGCTTCGGCGACGCGGTGCCGGTCCTCGCCGCCTTCCCGACGAAGTATGCGCACCACAAGCTCGCCCCCGACGCGAAGTACCTGCTCGGCGTGGCCCGCGTCAGCTCGGGCGACAAGGCCGGGGTCGAGGACCTGCGCGCGTTCGTGGCCATGGCGCCGAGCCACGAGCAGGTGCCGGCGGCGCGCCGGCTGATCACCCAGACGCTCGCGCGCCAGGGCGACCGCGGCGAGATGCAGGACGCCTACAAGCAGCTCCTGGAGCAGACGCCGCCCACCGCCGAGGCGCTCTACGACGCGGGCTCGCTCGCCGGGCGGCTCGGACGCCCCAAGGACCAGGAGGCCGCGTGGCGGCGGCTCCGCAAGGAGTTCCCGACTCACGCGCTCGCCCTTCGCACCGCGCTCGACCTCGCGCAGGCGGCGTTCAAGCGCAAAGAGTGGAAGGAGGCGGCGGCCCAGGCGCAGGCGGCCGCGCGGAGCGACGAAGACGCCGTCCGGGCGGAGGCGCTCGTGCTCCAGGGTGAGGCGGAGCTGAAGCTCGGGCGCTTCAGCGCGGCGGGGAAGGCGTTCGAGGCGGCCTCGGCCGTGAAGAGCCGCTATCGCGCGCTCGCGGGCCTCGGCCTCGCGAAGGAGCAGCTCCAGGACGACCGTGGCGCGCTCGCGGCCTACGAGCAGGTCGCGGCGAAGAGTCCCGACGCGACGCTGCGCAACTGGGCGCGTGACCGCGCCGCCGCGCTCCGCGGCCGGGTGCCGAAGACGGGAGGCGGCTCCTGAGGCGCCGGGCGCTCGTCCTGCTCCTCCTCGCGGCGTCGGCCCTCGTCCCGGCGGGTGTCGTGGCGCAGACGCTCCTGCCGCTCACGCCGCCCTTGCCCGAGCTCGCGCCGCTCGTGCCGTTCGCCGAGGCGCCGGGCGAGAAGCCGGCGCTCGCGCCCGCGACCCTGCCGCTGCCGGCGCCGCCCGCGGACCTGCCGCCGTTCCCCCTCGCGGCGCTCGCGCCCCCGACCGGGGGAAAGCCGACGGCCCCCGTGGCGCAGCCGGGCGGGCTCGCGTGCGTCGGCGCGTTCTTCGGCGTGGCCTCGCAGGCGCTCGAATGCGGGCGCGCGCGCTTCGCGAAGGCCGAGTACGAGGACGCGGCGAAGGCGCTCGAGCAGGCGGCGCGGAGTGGGAGCGACCGCGACGTCGTCGTCGAGGCGCGCTACTGGCTCGCCGAGACCTACTGGGTTCTCGGCCGCATCGAGCAGGCCGACCGGCTCTTCCTCCAGGTCACGCAGACCGCGCCCAAGGGGCGCGACCTCGCGCTCTGGAGCACCTACGGCGGGGCGTGGACGGCGCTCCGCCTCGGCAACGCCCAGCGCGCGCGCGACACGTTCACGCAGGTCCTGGCCGGCCCTATGCCGCCCTCGCTCGAGGCGTGGGCGCGCCACGGCCTCGGGATCGCGAGCTACGCGCTCGGCCGTCACGAGGACGCGGTCGAGGCGTGGACGACGCTCGGCGCGAAGGGCGTGCCGGGCCCGCTCGCGCGCGACGTGTCGTTCTGGTTCGGCGAGGCGCTCGGGCGCGTCGGCCAGTACGACCGCTCCGTGAGCACGCTGACGGCCTTCGTCCAGGGCGGGCCGCACCCGCTGCTCGATCAGGGCCAGCTGCGGCTCGGCTGGTGGAGCCTCCAGGCCGGTCGCTACCGGGACAGCGTCACCGCGTTCCGCGCGTTCCTGACGCCGATGTCGCCCGCCGCGGCGCCCAAGACCGGTACCGAGCGCGACTGGGCCCAGGCCGGCATCGTCCTGGCGCTCCTGCCCTCCGACCCGGCCGCGGCGCGCCAGGCCGCGCGCGATCTCGAGGGCCGGCGCTCGCCGCTCCTGCAGCCCCTCCTCCTCCGCTTCGCGCGCAGCCTCATCGACGGCGGCAAGGGGGCCGAGGCGCTCGTCATCCTTCCCGAGGTGCTCGCCACCAACCTCACGCCCGCCCTGCGCGCGTACGCGCTCATGCTGAGCGGCGAGGCGAGCCGCGGGCAGGGCAACCTCGACGACGCGCGCACGCAGTACGAGCTGGCCCAGCGGGCCGAGCCCGGGTCCGCGACGGGCTGGTTCGCGGCGTTCCGTCTCGCCCAGGCGAACGTCGAGCTGCGGGAGTTCACCCAGGCGGCGAAGGATCTCGCGGCCGTCGTCGCGTCCGCCACGACGCCCGACGCGCGCGCGGTCGCGCTCCTGCTCCAGGGCGAGGCCGCGTACCGCGGGGGCGACCATGCCACGGCGAGCGCCGCCTTCGGGCGCCTGCTCGTGGAGCTGCCGCGGCACCCCCAGGCGCCGGCCGCGCGCCTCGGCGTCGCGTGGAGCGCGCTCCGCCAGGACCGCGACGACGACGCACGCCGCGCGTTCCTCGAGTTCGCGCGCCTCCACCCGGAGCATCCGTACGCGCCCGAGGCGCTCCTGCTGGCCTCGGAGCTCGCGCTCGGAAAACCCGCGGAATGGTCGGCCGCGCGGGCGCTCCTCGACCGGATCATCGCGGATTATCCGAAGCAGCCGCGCACCGACTTCGCGCGGCTCAATCGCGCCATCCTCTCCCTGCGCACGGCCGACGCCACGGCTCTCCAGGGGGAGCTCGCCGACTGGATCAAGCGCGCGCCGTTCCCGCCCCTGCTCGGCCGCGCCCACGTGGCGATGGGGGTCGCGTTGCTGACAGCCGGCAAGCCCGCCGAGGCTGCCAAATCGTTCACGCTCGCCCGGTCCGAGACGGGCGCCCTCGCGACGCTGGGGCTCGGCGTCGCCCAGCTCGCCCAGGGGCAGTGGGAGCCCGCCAAGGGGCTCCTCACCGACGCCCGCGACAACGGCACGCCCGCGGTCGCCGCCGCCGCCGCGTACGGTCTCACCGTGGTCGCCTACCAGCAGGGTGCCCATGCGGACTGGAAGAAGCCGGCGCTCGCCCAGCTCGCCGCCGCGCCGGCCGGCCGGGCGGCGCCCCGCTTCCTCTACGTCCTCGCCGGCGTCGCCGGTGAGGCGAAGGACTGGACGGCGGCGCTCGACTACGCCAAGCGCCTCGTCGCCCAGTTCCCCGCCGACGAGGCCGCCGACGACGTACTCGAGCGCGTCGGCGCGGGCGCGGCCGCAGCGGGTGCCTGGCCGATCGCCTACGAGGCGTACGCCGAGCTCCAGCAGCGCTTTCCGCAGAGTCCGTTCGCCGCCGCCGGACGCCTGACGCTCGCCGAGGCGCTGGTGGAGACCGGGCGTGCCGCCGCCGCGCGCCCGGACCTCGAGAAGCTCGTCGCCGGGGAGCCGGCCGACGCGAAGACGACGCGCGCCTGGCTCGTGCTGGCCCGGGTGCGCGAGGCCACGGGCGACCGCGCGGGCGCGCTCGAGGCCTACGCACACGCGGCGAGCGACGGCCGCCGCGGCTGGAGCCCGGCCGCCCTGCTCGGCAACGCCCGCGCCCTGCTCCAGGAGAAGAAGTGGACCGAGGCGCGCGCGCTCCTCGGCGAGCTCCTGAAGGTCCCGGAGGAGGCAACCGTCGCCGAGGCCGCCTACGGGCTCGGCGAGGCCTGGCAGGGCGACGGCGACCAGCTCGCCGCCGCGGAGTACTTCATGACGGCAGCCTACGTGGCGCCGGAGTCGTCCGCCGGGCGCAAGGCGCTCCTCGGCGCCGCGACGAGCTTCCTGGCGCTGAAGCAACCGGACTCCGCGGCCATCGTCTACCGGAAGCTCCTCGACCAGCCGAACGTGCCGGCCGATCTCGCCGCCGCCGCGCGCCGGGGGTTGAAGGACCTGGGCCGGTGAAGGGTTACGGCGGCCGGGTCCTCTTCGTCGACCTCGGAACCGGCACCGCGCGCCAAGAGGCGCTCGACGAGCGCAGCGCGCGCGCCTACCTCGGCGGCAACGGCCTGGCGGCGCGCCTGCTCTACGATCACGTGCCGGCTCGCACCGATCCGTTCGCCCCCACGAACGCGGTCGTGTTCGCCGTCGGGCCCATCACCGACACGACGGTGCCAGGCAACAGCCGCGCCTGCGTCGCGACCAAGTCGCCGTTGACCGATCTCTTCTTCGACTCGACCTTCGGCGGGCGCTTCCCGGCGACGCTCAAGCGGACGGGCTTCGACGCCATTTTCATCACGGGCCGGGCCGCGAGGCCGTCGTACCTCTTGGTGACCGAGACGGGCGCCGAGGTGAAGCCCGCGACGGAGCTCTGGGGCGGGACGACGCGCGACACCGTCCACGCCCTCGTCGCCAGCGAGGGCGCCGACGCCGACGCGATCGCCATCGGACCCGCGGGCGAGCAGCGCGTGCGCTTTGCCGCGATGGCGCACTACTGGAGGAACCGCGAGGGCGTCTCGGGGCGCGGCGGCATCGGCGCCGTGCTGGGCTCGAAGCATCTGAAGGCGGTCGTGGTGCGCGGCGCGCGAAAGACCGAGGTCGCCGACACCGCGGCGCTGAAGGCTCTCCTCGACGAGACGCGCGAGCCCCTGAAAACGGGCACGCAGGCGCTCTCGACCTACGGCACGTCCTTCCTCGTCGGCCCGATCAACGCGCTCGGCGGGCTCGGGAGCTTCAACCTCAAGACGGAGACCTTCGCCGAGGCGGGCGCCGTGGGCGGCGAGGCGATGAAGGCCCACTACCATGACCGCGACACGACGTGCCTCAAGTGCCCCGTCGCGTGCGGCAAGCAGTACGCGATCGGCGAGGGCGAGTTCGCCGGGACGAAGGCGAAGATGCCCGAGTACGAGACCATCTTCGCGCTCGGCCCGATGCTCGGCATCGCGAACCCGGAGGCGCTCATCCTCGCCAACGACCTCTGCGACCTCCTCGGCATGGACACGATCTCGCTCGGCGTCACGCTGGCCTTCGTCTGCGAGGCGCTCGAGCGCGGCTGGCTCACGACCGCCGACCTCGGCGTGGACTTCGGCTGGGGGAACTGGCGCGGCATGCTCCGGCTCGTCGAGCTGACGGCGCGCCGCGAGGGCTTCGGCGCGCGCCTCGCGGAGGGCGCCTGGCGGCTCGCCGAGCGCGTCCACCCCGAGGGGACGAAGCTCGTCTATGCGGTGAAGCGCCTCGAGCTGCCGGCCCACTCGGCGCGCGCCCTCAAGGGCCTCTCGATCGGCTACGCCACGGCGACGCGCGGCGGGAGCCACCACGACACGCGCCCGACGCCTCAGTACGCGCAGGGGTTCGACCGGCGTGGGACGAAGGGGAAGCCCGCCTTCGCCGTGCGCAGCCAGCACTTCACCGCCGTCGGCGACTCGCTCGTCATGTGCCGCTTCACCGCCGAGCGCGGCTTCGGGCTCTTCCTCGAGGAGCCCTACGCGCGCATGGTGCGGGCCGTCACCGGCTGGGACATGACGCTCGAGGCGCTCGAGCGCGTCGGCGAGCGCATCATCAACCTCGAGCGCCTCTTCAACGTGCGCGAGGGCGTGCGGCGCGCGGAGGACACGCTGCCGTGGAGGGTGATGCACGAGCCCATCCCCGAGGGCCCGTCGGCCGGCGCCTACTGTCCGCCCGACGAGCTGCGCGCGATGCTCGACGAGTACTACGCGCTGCGCGGGTGGGACGGCGAGGGGATCCCGACGGCCGTGCGCGTCGACGCGCTCGACCTGCGCTAGGGTGGCGCCCGTGGGCGCGTCGGCCGTGCGATGACGCCCAGGGTGCGGCGCATCTGGGGTGGCACCCTGCTCGTCATCGTGGCTTTCAGCTCCGCGGTCGCGTCTGGCTTCGCCACGTACTGCATCGTCGCCTCGACCGGCATCGGGGGGCTCGCCCCGCGCATCGGCCCCACCGGCTGCGAGGCCTATCTGACCGGGGTCTCCGCCCTCCTGACGCCGACGATCGCCGCGATCGCCGCCTACATCGCCTACCAGCAGCACCAGACGGCGCGGACCAAGCTGCGCCACGACCTCTACGAGCGCCGCGCGGGGATCCTCCGGGGGGTCCTCGTCGCCCTCAGCCCCGTGTTTCGCGACGGCCGCGTCGCGGGCGAGGTGATCCCCGAGCTCATCCGAGCGACCAGCGAGAAGGAGGTCCTCCTCAACGCGGAGCTCTGCAAGTATCTCGACGACCTCTACCGCAAGGCCGTCTATATGTACGCGCTTCAGCTCCAGTACGCGGATCTTCCTGCCGGGCCAACCCGCACGCGTCTGGTCGACGAGCACACCGAGCTCCTCGTCTGGCTCACGGAGCAGCCGACCGCGCTGCGCCAGGGCTTCCTCACCTACCTCCGGGCCGGCGACGCGGAGTGAGGGCCGAGCGCGTCCCTGTTGGGCTCAACGAGGCCAATACATGAGATCGTACCGACTGATCGCGCTCCTCGCTCCTGTGGTGTTGACCGCGTGCACGCTCGCTGGAACCGCCGCAGAGAAACCGCTCACGGACGTCAAGGAACTCGCAGGGACATGGCAGGGCTGGGCGACCACGCAAGTGGGGGGCAACGCTCGGGTCCTGATGATCATCAAGGAGGACGGAAGCTACGAATCCTCCACCACGGTACCGGGCGGGACGTTGACGGTCGGGAAATACTATCTGGAAAGCGGCAAGTTACGATACCGATCGTCGCGCACCCAAGGAACGGCGACAGTCTCCGAGGAGAGGGGCAAGACGATTCTCACGGTCACTCCCGAAGGCAGCTTCAGCTTTGATACCGGATCGGCCGTGTTTGAACGGGTGAAGTAGGCCAGGAGGGCTGCCGTGTTCGATCGCCACCATATCGTCAGCCTGGCCGATCTCCAGGAGCTCGCGCACAGTTCGCGGGCACGTATGAGGGCACGTCGGGGGGTGCTACGATAGGCGAGCGTTCCGCGATTCGCTGATCGTCCGAGCACGGGCGGCTAGCTCAGCTGGGAGAGCGCAGCCCTTACAAGGCTGAGGTCGCAGGTTCGAGCCCTGCGCCGCCCACCACGTAACTTCTCTCGCTTTCTGCGCGTTCTCGCGATTTTCGGGGTTTCCACTCGTCACCTCAGAAAACCGCAGAATCACCCCGAATCCCCCGACGTCTCCCCTGCCACGCCACGTGTCAAACTTGTGAACCTGGCGATCGTGTCCATTCAGTGCTCCGCGCTTATGACGGCCTCATCTCAACCCCCATGACGAGGCGGAGGTCTTCTCTTGAGCCATGCTAGCTGTTGACCGTCCTCGGCCCGCGCATCGGTACCTCGCGCTGGATGGTTGTGTTCCCTCTCTTTCCCTCATTTCATGTGCTCAGCCAGGAAGCGCCGCACCTGATCCTCGGCGTCCTTCGCCGCATCGCGCTTGTACTGGAGCGTATGGCCGCAGCAGTTTCTGGCAGCGACGTCATCAAAGTCGTGGTGGGCATCTTGATAGACCTGCACGCGCAGTGGCGGGGCGTCGGGGTTCACGAGTTTCAGTCTCGCCTGCATGTCCTCGCACTTCTTGGCCGGGGTCCAGTCGTCACTACCACCGATCAGCACGAGTACCGGAACGCGAAACGGTTCGGTGAGTGCGTCGCGGCACCAGGGGTAGAACGCGATGGCGGCGCGGAACTGGTCCGGTGAGCTACGGTAGTGCCAAGACGCGAGCGCGTCCAAGGTCGTCCAGCCGCCGTGGGACCATCCCATGAGGACTACGCGGTCACCGTCTACGAACGGCAGGCCCTTGAGGTGCCGTAGCGCCCCGTAAGCGTCAGCCGCTCGATCCGTCGTCATCGCGGCCATCGTCTGGCTGCTCGCGCAAATGCTACGGATCCCACGAGGCCGAAAGCTATCTACGAGGAGCGCGACATAGCCCATGTCCCGGATGGCTCCAGCCCACTGCACGAAGTGTGTCCGGATTCCGCCGCAGCCGTGGAGCAGCACCACGGCGGGAAACGGCCCCGCCCCGTCCGGCTTGAACAGCGTGCCATCGACGGTCGTGGTCTGGTCGGCGCTGTGGAAGCTGACGCGGGTCGCGCAGCCCGACAGGGTGATGATGGCGCTTATGAACAGGAGCAAGCTCAGCCGGGATTTTCGATATGGACCCACTTTCGAGTCCTCCTAGCTTGCCAAGGGCTCCGCCTGGTGCGGAATGAATGACTCGGGTCAGAAGAGTAGGCTAAGCGACAGCATGCGCCGTGATGATCTCCCACATTGAGTCGCAGATTCCGTTGGGCCGCGTCGGAACCCGACGACGTCGGTAAAGCCGCCGTCTTCCTGGCGTCGGATGATAGCAGCTACGTCACCGGCATCGAACGGTTCGTCGACGGGGCATGGCATAAATCTAGCGTCAGACGGCTATCCGATAGACGCGAGCGGCAGTATCGTGGAACATCGCGGCGCGCTCGGCTGCGGAGTAGCCCTTCGACAGCCGTTTGAAGGTGTTGTACATCACGTTGTAGGAGTAGGACACCTTGTCGACGGGGAAGTTGCTTTCGAACATGCACCGGTTTGGGCCGAACTGCTCGATGCAATAGGTCATGAAGGGGGCCATCGCCGCCGCCAGCTTATCCGAGCCGATGGGCGTGCTCCGCGTGTGCCAGTCAAACCCGGTGCGGGGCATGCCGATGCCACCGAGCTTGACGTAGACGTTGGAGCACGCGGCCACCGCAGCAATCCCGCGCCGCCAGGTGGCCAGCACCTCGTGGTCCCGGTTGGCATACGGGCCGACCCGCAGCAGGCCGCCAATATGGTTCAAGATGATGGTCAGGTCCGGAATGGCCTTCGCGAAGGCCGCCAGCTCGGGCAGCTGCGGAAAGTACAGCCATGCCTCGAAGGACAATCCCAGCCGCGCCAGCACCCGCGCGCCGCCACGGAACTGCTCGCTGGCGAGTTGCCCCTCGATCTGGTGCGCGGCCGTGTTCTCCACCTCGGGATGAGGATCCCACGTCACGGAATGGCGGATACCTCGAAACCTGTTAGGGCTGGCCGCGCGCAACGCCTCCAGCACGGGTGAAACCCTTTCGCCCAGGTTCAGGTTAGCGTGGCCGACGATGGCGGCGGCAGCGCGGCCGGGGCCGTACAGACCGCTGGCGCTGGCCGCGGCCAGCCCCTGGACGAATTCGACTTCCCCAACGGGACGCATCTCCTCCGGGCCGTCAGCGCGGTACATCGCCCGGGCCTCGATGAACACCGTGGAACGCACGTTGTGCCCGCCGTGGATATCAGCAGCGAGCTCATGGAGCAAATACCTCTGATACGGTATGCGCGTGGTGCGAAAGTCCCAGAAGTGGTGATGGGGGTCGCAGATGGGCATCTCCGGTTCCAGAGTCGGTTCCTGGGTCAACGCGAGCCAGTCATTGCCTCCGAATGGCACAATCACACCTCGGTGACAGGATAAGCGCTCACGCCCCGAGCTGCTCAATGAGAAATACGTTCCCTGAGCCGCTCGTAGGTCGCCGGCGGTTCCTTCGCGACGACGATGATCGTGCGTTTGGCGTGCTCTCCGGCACTTGGTTGCCGGTAGCGATCCCGCCAGCGAGGCGACGAGGGTTTTAGGTCTTGACAGCGCGTGAACCAGGAGGTACACCGAGGCACTTTCGTTGAGTTCAATTCCGCCCCCCGGAGGTGGCCCGTGATCAGCCGACGCGACTTCCTCAAGACCAGCGGCTCCGGGGTCGCCGGCGCCTCACTGCTCACGATGCTCGACGCTCGACAGGCTCCTGCGCTGCTCAAGGGGACGATCCTGAGGATCATCCAGTGGAGCCACTTCGTCCCCGCATACGATGTCTGGTTTGACGGGTTCGCCAAAGACTGGGGGACGAAGAACGGGGTCAGCGTGCGTGTCGATCGCATCCCGCATCTCGAGCTGCCGGCGCGGATGGCCGCCGAGTTCGCTGCCGGGACGGGTCACGACCTGATTTACTTCACCAGCACGATCCTGACCGGGCTCTATTACAAACACCTGGTCGACGTCACGGACATCGTCGAGCGCACCGGGAAGAAATGGAGCGGCTGGCTCCCCGCCGCGACGCCTGCGTGCGTCGTCGACGGGCGGTGGCACGCCTTTCCGGACTTCTACATCGTGGCCCCGATGCTCTGGCGAAAAGACCTCTTCGACCAGGCCGGCCTCCAGCCGCCGGACACCTGGGACTTGGCGCGGGTGGCGGCGCGAACCCTGAAAGCCAAGGGGCATCCGAGCGGCCTCGCCTTCTCCCACTGCAACGACGCCAACCTCTTCCTCCGGTCCTTTCTCTTCAGTCACGGAGCACAGGAGTCTGACGGCAAGAACATCCTCATCGACTCTAAGGAGATGCGCGACGGGCTCCGGGGGCTCAAGGCATTGTTCGACGAGGGGATGACCCCTGAAGTCTTCTCTTGGGATGATGCATCCGATAACCGCTATCTGGCCTCGGGGGTCGCGTGCTGGGTCCACGACGCGATCTCGGCGTATCGCACCACAGAGGACACGAATCCTCCGGTCTTCCGTGCGACCCAGGTTGCCCTGGAGCCGCAAGGGCTGCCGGGCAAGCGCGTCTCGGTCGCGCCGCCGAACATCTACGCCATCTGGAAGTTCGCGAAGAATGTGCCGGCGGCAAAGGAGTTCGTTACGCACCTCGCGGACAACTGGAAGGAGTCGATGATCGCGAGCCGCGGCTACAATATGCCCTTCCTCCGCGACGGCTATACGAAGCCGATGCCGGTGATTGGCAGCGATCCCAAGCTCCAGATCCTCCAGGACTTCCCGAACATCGTCGCGTTCGCCGGATACCCGGGCCCCTTCACGACACCGATTCAGGAAGTCATCGCGACCTTCGTCTTCCCAGACATGTGCACGCGCGTCGCGCGTGGCCAGAGCCCCGAGGAGGCCATCAAGTGGGCGACGGGTGAATACCGCCGCATCTTCGCTAAGCATCAGCAGGTCTGAGTGCCCG
>WNGI01005484.1_pt1 | contig 11438 bp, 14 predicted proteins | sample 5400621 | NCBI WGS metagenome assembly WNGI01 (sample SAMN13153374, study PRJNA577476) | soil metagenome | isolation source: 20 cm soil or saprolite under Garry oak tree replicate 1 | place: USA:California | collected 2016-06-15
TTCCAGGACGTCGACACCTTGCTGACCACGCTGATGTTGACCACGGCCGGACCGTACCTCTGCACCATGGTGCTGAAGTCCGGCAGCATGAGCGGGCCGGAGACGGCGGGCGCCGCCGTCGCCGGGCTCGCGGCAGCGGCGCTGGTGGTCGCGGCGCCGGTGGTCGCGGCGCTGGTGGTCGCGGCGCTGGTGGTCGCGGCGGTCGTGGCCACCGCGCGCGTCGCTCCCGCCAGGTACAGCGCACCCGCCGGCACGGCAATGGTGACCGCGCCGAGGGCTGCGGCAATGAGCGGGTTCCTGATGAGGTTTGACAGCTTCATGGCAAGTCCTGCGTAAATGGTGGGGCCTTGACGCCGTACCTTAGAAAAGCCGTCTTATGGGAGCCTTAAGGCAGCTACTTGGCGGTGAGCCAGGTATAGGGTCGCGACTCGGTGCTGAGCGAGGGCGTGAGGGCGCTGAAATACTGCGCGATCACCGCGATGTCCTCGTCCTTGAGGGTCGCCGTGAAGCCCTTCATGACCGGGTTCTTGCGTCCGCCTTTGCGGTACTCATCGAGCGAGCGCACCAGGTAGTCCTGGTGCTGACCGGCGAGCGAGGGGTACATCGGCGCGATGGCGACGCCGTCCTGGCCATGGCACGAGACGCACAGCGCCACCGCCTGCGGCACGCGGCCCGGCGCCTTGCCGCTCGCCACGAGCGGTTTGCCGGCGAAGTAGGCGGCGATATCGGCAATGTCCTGGTCGGACAGCGTCGCGGCCTGCGAATGCATCGTCACGTGCGCGCGGTCACCGTCGCGATAGCCCTGCAGCGCCGCCGCCAGATAATCGGGGTTCTGTCGCTCGAGCTTCGGCACGCTGTACATCGGATAGGCGTTCTTGTAGCCGTCGATCCCGTGGCAGCCGAGGCAGGTGTAGGAGATGGCCTTGCCGTGGCGGGCGTCGCCGTGCGCGGGCGGCTCCTGCGCCCCTGCCGTGCCCGCCAACGTCGCCACTGCGATCGCGGCGATCGAAAGTCCCGCGTGCATTGCAGACCCTCGCGCGCGCCCCTGCATCCGCGTCTCTCCGCCAGACAAAAAAACGGCCCCGAATCTTACGGACGGGCCGGGCCAAATGCCACACAATCCCCGTGCCATGATCGCTCTCATCCAGCGCGTCAGCGAGGCCCAGGTTCGTGTGAGCGGCGAGGTTGTCGGGGCCATCGGACGCGGCGTGCTGGCGCTCATCGGCGTGCGGCGCGCGGACACCGACGCCGCCGCGGAGCGGCTGCTCGAGCGCGTGCTGTCGTACCGCATCTTCCCCGACCCCGAGGGCCGGATGGGTCTCGCGCTGCGAGAGGTCGGCGGCGGGCTGCTGCTGGTGCCGCAGTTCACGCTGGCCGCCGACACCCGCAAGGGCACCCGCGCCGGGTTCAGCGTGGCCGCCGCACCCGAGGAGGCGCGGCGGCTGTTCGCGTACCTCCTGGAGCGCGCGCACAGCGCCTATGCCCCTGTTTCGGCTGGCGTATTTGGCGCCGACATGCAGGTGGCGCTCGTCAATGACGGCCCGGTGACGTTCTGGCTCGAGACCGCTTAGGGCGCGGGCGTGACATGGGTAGCGGAATCGAGCGAACTTCTGGGGTTCCGGGGGCTCATTTGACCTATCATCCGGTTGTTTTCTCTGCGCGGGCGGAGAGTTACGTGGAGTCGTGAGCCATGGGTGGTTTAGGAATGCGCGAGCTCGTGGTGATTCTGCTGGTCGTGCTCGTCGTGTTCGGCGCGAAGAAGCTGCGCACGGTGGGCTCGGATCTCGGCGCCGCGGTGCGCGGATTCAAGAAAGCGATGAGCGACGGCGAGGAGGAGCAGAACGCCCCGCCGAAGCAGATCCGTTCCGAGGGCACGGACGCGGAGTTCCCGGAGGTCGCGAAGAAGAGCGACACCAAGAACGAACGGAGCACGTGATCTGTTCGAGGGCCGGTTCTCGGAGATTCTGATCATCTTCGTCCTGGCGCTGATCGTGCTGGGACCGGAGAAGCTGCCGCGTGTCGTGTCCGAGATCGGCCGCTGGGTCGGGCGGGCGCGCGCCATGGCGCGGCAGTTTCGCGAGCAGCTCGAAGAGGAAGTGCAGCTCGAGCAGGCCCGCAAGGCGCAGGCACCGACCCCCCCGGCACCACCGCCCCCTGTGACACCGGCTCCTGTGCCACCGCTGAGCGCGGCGGCCACCGAGACCCCGGTCGCGCCCGATACCTTCTCGCACGCCCACCCCACCGACGCCACCGGCGCGGACCCCTCGGCCGTCCGGACCGGCCCGACGCCGCGCGCCGATGAGCGAGGAACCTGAAAAGCTCGCCGAAGGCACCCTGATCTCGCACCTGCTGGAGCTGCGGGACCGGCTGCTGCGCGCGCTGGTGGCGGTTGCGATCGCGTTCGGGCCGTGCGTCTATTATTCCAACGACCTGTTCACGTTCGTCGCGCAGCCGCTGCTCGCCAAGCTCCCGCGGGGAAGCAACCTCATCGCCACCGGGGTGATGTCCCCGTTCACGACACCCTTCAAGCTGTCGTTCTTCGCCGCCTTGCTCATCGCGATTCCGTACGTCATCTACCAGCTGTGGTCGTTCGTCGCTCCGGGCCTGTACCGCAACGAGCGCCGCTTTGCGGTGCCGCTGCTCGTGTCCTCGATCGTGCTGTTCTACGTCGGCATCGCCTTCGCCTACTACTTCGTGTTCCCGGTGATGTTTCAGTTCTTCGCCAGCACCACGCCCAGGGGCGTGGCCATGATGACCGACATCAACAATTACCTGGACTTCGTGCTCACCATGTTCTTCTGTTTCGGACTCGCGTTCGAGGTGCCGGTGGCGGTGGTGCTGCTGGTCGTGATGGGCATCGTGCGCATCGAGAAACTCAAGGAGCACCGCGGCTACGTGCTGATCGGCATTTTCATCCTCGCCGCGCTCCTCACCCCGCCGGACGCCATCTCGCAATGCTCGCTCGCCATACCGATGTACCTGCTCTATGAAGGCGGCATCCTGATGGCGCGCCTGCTGTCGCGCCCCAAGGGCGCGCAAGCCGCGGCCAAGGCCGGCGACAAGGCCCCGTTATGAATCAGGTCGCCGAGGTCACCCGCGCCGCGGCTGCCGCGCCAGGTCGGACGATCTTCGGCCAGCCGCGCGGCCTCGCCACCCTGTTCCTCACCGAGATGTGGGAACGGTTCACCTACTACGGCATGCGCGGGGTCCTCATCCTGTTCATGGTGGCGGCGGTGTCCAAGGGTGGCTTAGGTCTCGATGACAAGACCGCGAACAACATCTACGGCATGTACATCGGCGGCACCTATCTCTTCGGCCTCCTCGGCGGCTGGATCGCCGACCGGCTGCTCGGCGCGCAGCGCGCGGTGGTGAGCGGCGCAGTGTTGATCATCGCCGGCAATCTCATGCTGGCCGTGGGCAGCACGCAGGTCTTTTACCTCGGGCTGCTCGTGATCACGGTCGGCGTCGGCCTGCTCAAACCCAACGCCAGCGTCATGGTGGCCTCGCTCTATCCCGAAGGCGGCTCGCGCCGCGACGCGGGGTTCTCCATCTTCTACATGGGCATCAATCTCGGGGCCTTGATCGGGCCGCTGCTGGTGGGCTGGTTCGCCGACCGCTTCGGCTGGCGCTGGGGCTTTGCGCTGCCGGCGCTCGGCATGACCCTGGGACTCGCGCAGTTCGTATGGACGCGCCAGCACCTGGGGAGCTCGGGTCTCAGCTCCAGCGCCGCGCAGCAGGGCTCGTGGAAGCCGGTGCTGGTGCTCGCCGCCGCCGGCGCGCTGATCGCGCTCCTCGCCATGACGGGCGTGCTCAGAATCAACGCCGTAGTCATGGCGACCGCGGCATCCTGGGCCATGGTGCTGCTGGGCGTGGGGTATTTCGCTTATCTGTTGGTCTTCGCGCGGCTCACGCCCGTGGAGCGCAACCGCGTGCTGGTGATGGCGGCGCTGGTTGCCGCCTCGGTCACCTTCTGGGCCGGCTACGAGCAGACCGGGGCGTCGATGAACCTGTTCGCCGAGCGTTACACCGAGCGGCATATTTTCGGCTGGAACATGCCCGCCGCGTGGCTGCAGTCGGTGAACCCGCTGTTCATCATCGCATTCGCGCCGGTGCTCGCGGCGCTGTGGATTTCGCTGGGCAAGCGCGGCCGCGATCTGAACGCCGCGGCAAAATTCGGCGCCGGCCTGCTGCTGCTCGGCCTCGGATTCATCGTCATGTATTTCGCCTCGCAGTATGTGCTCGCCGGCCAGACGGTGTCGCCCACCTGGCTGGTGCTCGCTTACCTGCTGCATACCTTCGGCGAGCTGTGCCTGTCGCCCGTGGGCCTGTCGTACATGAGCAAGCTTGCGCCGCCGCGCTTCGTGGGCCAGGTCATGGGCATGTGGTTCCTGTCGATGGCGCTCGGCAGCAATCTCGCCGGCCAGCTGTCCGGCCAGTACGACGCCAGCCACCTGGAATCGCTCCCCGGCCTGTTCCTGAAGATATTCTGGTACGGAGCGATCGGCGGCGCCGTCATGTTGCTGCTGACGCCGTTCGTGAAACGCATGATGGCGGGGGTGAGGTAGCGCCAGCCGCAGCCGGCCGCATGCGCCCGCTCCTGGCGGCGCGCCCTGGCAGCCCCTTTCTTGATCTTCGCAACGCCCGCGCGCATCCTCGCACGCCCGCTCAGGTCCGTACCCGAGCGCGTTGCAACAAAAAGCCCACGCCATAACCCAAGGGGGATCACATGAAGAGGCTACTGTCACTCATATTGCTCGCAGCGGTGTTCTTCGCCGCACCTGCCTTCGCTGCAGATCCGATCGTCGGGAGCTGGAAGCTCAATGTCGCGAAATCGAAGTTCGCGGACGCGGCGCTGACGGGGGGGACCCGGGTCTACACCGAAGCCAACGGGCTGTACACCCTGGACCAGAAGCTGACAGGCGCAGACGGCAAGGAGAAGTCCAGCCGCACACAATACCGCGACGGCAAGGAGGAAAAGCAGGCTCCGGGAGGAGTCGCGGACGCGACGGTCGCGAAGAAGATCGATGCAAACACCTGGGACTTTGATCTCAAGAAGGCCGGCAAGGTTGTTGGCCACGTTCACCGTGTCGTATCGGCCGACGGCAAGACGCTGACCGTACACAGCACGGGTGCGAAGCTGAGCGGCGCCGAGGGCGACCAGACGCTGGTGTTCGACAAGCAGTAGTTCCGCAACTGTGCGCGCACAGGGACGTGCGCTCAGCCGGCGGCGGTGGCAGGATCCGGCCGCGCTACTCCGTCACCCGCACGGCGGTCACGAAGTATTCGCTGTCGCCGAAGCAGGAGCTTGGAATCCACTTGTGCTGCTCGTAGTGCAGCGCCATGCGCTTGCCGACGTTGGCGTTGAGCTTGGCGGCGACCGCAGGCTCGCGCACCGTGAAGGCGAACTTCTCGGCGACCGTGCCCGGCATGGTCACCATCGCCATCTCTCCCTCCCAGGTCTTGCACAGCCATCCCTTGCGTGACAGTTTCTGCACATAACCGGCGCGCTCGCCGTCCGAATACGACCAGTGCAGCGTCACCCAGGTGAACCCCGCGAGTCCGGCGACGATCAGCACGACCCCGACGAGTACCTTGCCCATGGGTCGCAAGCATACCGCCCCGCCCCCGATGCACGGCAAGCGCGCACTCGAAGTGAAGCGCGGCTAAGATGGCCGGGCCATGGATTCGCGACCCCTCGCCGGCCGCACCGTTGCGGTGCCCGAGACACGTGAGCTCGAGGTGTTCGCCGCCATGCTCGAGCGGCGCGGCGCGAGTGTGGTGCGCTGCCCGCTGGTGGCCATCCGCGACGCCCCGGATCCGGCACCGGTCCTGGCGTTCGCCCGCGGCTTCGCCGGCGGTTCCTGCGATGACCTGATCCTCACCACCGGCGAGGGCCTGCGCCGTATCCTCGCCTGCATCGAGCGGCACGAACCGGCACTGAGAGCCCGGTTCCTCGCGGCGCTTGCGCGTGTGCGCAAGATCACCCGCGGACCGAAGCCGGCACGCGCGCTGCGCGAGCTCGGGCTGAAACCGGACCTGCCCGCGCAGCCCCCGACGACGGCGGGCATCATCGCCAGCCTCGCGGGACAGGCTCTCGAGGGCCGGCGGGTGGGCGTGCAGCTCTACGGCACCGAGCCCAACCGCCCGCTCCGGGAGTTTCTCGAGCGCGCCGGCGCGATCGTGCTCACGGTCGCGCCCTATGTCTATGCGGACGCCGCCGACGATGCCGCGGTGCACGGGCTCCTCGCGCGCCTGACGGCCGGTGAGGTGGACGCGATCGCCTTCACCAGCACGCCGCAGGTCGAGCGGCTGTTCGCGGTCGCACCCGCCGCCACGGTGAGCGCAGCGCTCTCTCACACGCTGGTCGCCGCGGTCGGTCCGGTGGTGGCCGAGGCGCTCGTGCGGCATGGCGTCCAGGCGCGCCTCATGCCGGAAGAGTCTTTCTTTCTGAAGCCGCTGACGACGGCGCTGGAGGAGGCGCTGCGCGCGCACGCCTGAGAGAAGAACGATATGAAGACCGAATCGCGGGCCGAGCTCACCCTGCGCGGACTTGTCCTGGGCGTGGTGCTCACCGTGGTTTTCACCGCCGCCAACGTCTACTTCGGGCTGAAGGCCGGGCTCACTTTCTCCACCTCCATCCCGGCGGTAGTCCTCTCCATGGCGTTGTTGCGCTGGCTCGGCAACACCACCGCCCAGGAGAACAACATCGTGCAGACGGTGGCTTCCACCGCCGGCACGCTCTCCTCCATCATCTTCGTGCTGCCCGGCTTCATCATGATCGGGTGGTGGACCGGCTTTCCCTATTGGCAGTCGGTAGCCATCTGCGCTACAGGCGGCATCCTCGGAGTCATGTATTCCATCCCACTGCGCCGCGCGCTGGTGACGGACTCGGATCTGCCGTATCCCGAGGGCACCGCCTGCGCCGAGGTCATCAAGGTCGGCTCCGGCGACGTCGCGGACAAGGATTCGGTGGAATCCGGCGGCAAGGGCCTGAAAGCGGTGCTGGTGGGTTCGCTGGTCTCCGCCCTGTTCCTGGTGATGGTGCACACGCGGCTGTTCCTGGGGGACGTAGCTCACAGCTTGCGCCTGGGCAGTGACCCACGGGCGCCGGTCACCGGCTTCGATTTCCAGCTCTCCTTTGCGCTGTTCGGCATTGGCCACCTGGTGGGCATCAGCTGCGGCATCGCCATGTTCGTGGGCGCCCTCATCGGCTGGGGCTTCGGGGTGCCGCACTACAGCGCACTGCACGCGGCCGCAGGCGATGCGGGAGAGTTCGCGCATGCCACCTGGAGCCACTATGTGCGTTACGTGGGCGCCGGCGCCATCGCCGTGTCCGCCATCTGGACACTCATCAAGCTCGTGAAGCCGGTGATTGGTGGCCTGAAAAGCGCCATCGCTTCCTCCCGGGCACGCAAGGCCGGCAAAGGGGACACGCTGGCGCGCACCGAGCACGACATTCCGGTGGATCAGGTGGGCTTGGTGTCGTTGATCTGCATCCTGCCCATCTGCTGGCTGTTGTGGAACTTCGCGAGAGGTGCGGGCCTGGGCGAGCATGCGCTGCTGCTCACGACCGGCGGCATTTTCATCGTGGTGGTCGTCGGCTTCCTGGTTTCGACGGTTTGCGGCTACATGGCGGGGCTGATCGGCGCCTCCAACAGCCCGCTCTCAGGGATCGGCATCCTGGTGGTGGCCATCACGGCGCTGTTTCTGGTGGTGAGCGTCAAGTCCTCGCTGCCGCCGGAGATGGGCAAGGCGCTCGTGGCCTACGCGCTGTTCGTCACTGCTGTGGTATTCAACGTGGCGGCCATTGCCAACAACAACCTGCAGGATCTGAAAACCGGCCAGCTGGTGGAATCCACGCCCTCGAAACAACAGTGGGCGTTGGTGATCGGCGTAATAGCCAGCGCGCTGGTGATCCCGCCGGTGCTGGACCTGGTCAACAAGGCTTACGGTTTTGCGGGCGCCCCCGGCGCGTCAGCCCACGCACTGCCCGCGCCCCAGGCGGGCCTCATCTCTGCCCTCGGCCAGGCGGTGATCCAAAACGACCCGGAGAAATGGCAATTGATGGGTTGGGGCGTCCTCATAGGTGCCGCCATCATCACGCTCGACTGGCTGCTCTCGAAGACCACCCGCTCCACGCGTGTGCCGCCGCTCGCGGTGGGCCTCGGCATCTACCTTCCCACGGCATCGACGCTGATGGTCACCGTGGGCGCGCTGGTCGGTTGGTGGTCTGACAGAGGCGCCGACAGGACCGCCAAACCAGAGGCCATGAAGCAACTGGGGGTGCTGCTCGCTTCCGGTCTGATCGTCGGCGAGAGCGTGCTCGCGGTGATCTTCACGGCCCTGGTCGCCTTCACCAATAACCAATTTCCCATCGGCGTGGTCGGAGACTCGTTCTCTACCGCTTCGGAGTGGCTCGGCGGCATCGCCTTCGTGCTGGTGATCTACGCGCTCTACCGCTGGGTGGGGCGGATGCTGCCGGCGAGCAGCTAGTTCCGATGCGCGCGTGCCCGGCGGCACGATAGGCGCGAGCGTCACGAGCGCCCGCGCACTGTCTGAGCGCTGCCTTGCTCCGCGGCGGCGCGCGCCTCAGCGGCGGGCGTAGCGCTCGAAGCCGTGGTGGCCGATGAACCAGGAGCCGACCCAGCCGGTCAGCCACACGATGAGCGCGGTCAGCAGCGCCGCGCGCAGACCCGCCAGGTGAAACCCCGGCAGCATGGCCGCCACCAGCGCCACCATCGCCGCGTTCAGCACCAGCAGGAACAGGCCGAGCGTCAGGAGGGTGAGCGGCAGCGTGAGGATGAAGGCGATCGGCCGCACGATGGCATTCACCACCCCGAGCAGCACCGCGGCGAGCAGCAGCGTCCCGACGCCGCGCATGTGCACGCCCGGCACCCACACGGTCGCGAGCCACAGGCCGATCGCGGTGATCACCGCGCGTAGCAGGAATCCCCTCATGGCGTTGCTCCCTGCTTCTCGACCAGCACTTTGAGCCGGGTCATGGCCTGCTGCCAGCCGGTGCGCAGCCGCCGGTACTGAGTATCCCATTGCGGTGTCGCCGGCACACCCGAGCCCAGCAGCCGCACGATGGTCCCGCCGGCCACCGGCTCGAGAAGGAAATCATCGACGAGGACGCTGTCTGCGGGCGGCAGAGCGGGCGAGCGCAGGTAGATCAGGCGCAGCCGCCGGCCCGGCTCGAACACGTCGATGTGCGCCTCGAACTCCGTCACCCGGTCGACGCTGGCGCGAAACAGGCCGCCCTTGCACGGGCGGATTTCCGCACCCGGCGAACACCAGAGGGTGAGCTGTCCGACCTCCGTGAGTGCACGCCACACCTGCTGGGTGTCCGCGCGCACATCGACCCGGTGCGCGTAGCCCCGCTCCCTGTCGCTCATGAGCGCATTGTGCCACTCTGGCTCGAAAGCCGGAGGTCTCATGCCATTCGTTCACCTGGTGATTGCCCTCGCCCTGGTCGAGTTCTTCCTGTTCGGCGTGGCGGTGGCCCGGGCGCGCGCCCGCTACGACATCCCCGCTCCGGCCACGATCGGCAACGAAGTGTTCGAGCGCTATTTCCGGGTGCAGATGAATACCCTCGAGCAGCTGGTCATTTTCGTGCCGTCGGTGCTGCTGTTCGCGCGCTACGTCAACGCTTACGCGGCCGCGGCGCTCGGCGTCGTGTTCCTCATCGGGCGGGCGCTGTATTTCCAGGGCTACGTGAAGGCGCCGCAGGCGCGTCACATCGGGTTCATCCTGAGCGCGGTTCCGAACCTCGCGCTGCTGATCGGGGCGATCATCGGCGCGATCGTCGCGCTCGGCGCGCGCCCCTGAGGTCCGCGCCGCGGCCTGGTCACTCGGCGGGCGCGGCGGGGCGGCGCCACAGGGCGCTCGCCAGCGGCACCAGCGACACGGCGACGATGAGCAGCGTGACCACTCCGAAGTGCCGTTTCACGAGCGGAATGTTGCCGAACAGGTAGCCGCCCCAGACAAACAGCAGCACCCACGCGAAGCCCCCCGCGAGGGTGTACGCGAGGAAGCGCGCGAACGGCATGCGCCCGACGCCGGCCACGAATGGCGCGCAGGTGCGGATGATGGGCAGGAAGCGCGACACCAGGATCGCCATCGCGCCGTGGCGGCGGAAGAACTCCTCGGTGCGCCTCAGGTACTGCACCTTGAGCAGGCGGTAACGGCCGCTGAAGGCCGGGGGGCCGATGGCGCGCCCGATGCTGTAATTCACGGTGTTGCCGAGCACGGCCGCGGCCCCGAGCGTCACGCTCGCGAGCGGCGCCTGCAGGACGCCGCTGCGATCCACCGCCGCCAGCGCACCCACCGCGAACAGCAGCGAGTCCCCGGGCAGGAAGGGCGTCACCACCAGCCCGGTCTCGGCGAAAATTACCGCAAACAGGATCGGATAGATCCACAGCTCATAGCGGGTCAGCAGCTCGAGCAGATGCCGATCAAGATGCAGGACCACGTCGATGAGCCACGCGAGCATGTGGCCGGGAGGATATCGGGAAGCGTCCGCCGGCGGTACGCACCGCGAGGCGCACTCGGCCCGGGCGAATCCTCAGGGCACGAGCGCGCGCAGGGCCGGCGGCAGCGCTGCGCGTTGCGCGAGGGCGGCACGGGTCTTCAGGGTGTCGAGTGCCACGCGCACGTCGGTGTCGCGATCGGTCAGGGGCGGTGAGCCCCGGCCCGTCAAGAGCTCCGCGGGCGGTCCCCCGGGGCCCTCCTGGACGATATCCGGAACGATGCCCTTGCCGTGAATCGAGGTGCCGGAGGGCGTGAAGTACCGGGACGTCGTGAGCTTGACCGCGCCCCCGTGAGTCAGGGGCATGACCGTCTGCACCGAGCCCTTCCCGTAGGTGCGGCGGCCGACCAGGAGGGCGCGGCCGTGATCCTTGAGCGCGCCCGCCACGATCTCCGAGGCGGAGGCCGAGCCGCCGTTCACCAGCACCACGAGCGGTGCGCCGTCGAGGAGGTCACCGGGCGTCGCCTCCATTCGGAAGCGCGCCTCGGGGGTGCGGCCGTCGGCCGACACGATGACGCCGCGGTCGAGGAAATCGTCGGCAACGGCCACGCCGGACTCGAGTACACCCCCGGGATTGTTTCTCAGGTCGAGCACCATGCCCTTGAGGCCGGCCGGATTGTCTCGCTTTAAGCGGGCAATGGCCCGGCCGACGTCCGCAGGCGTGGTCTCACTGAAAGTCGTGACGCGCACGTATCCGTAGCCTGGCTCAAGGCTCTGCTGGATGACGCTGCGCACCTGAACCTCGGCACGGCGCAGCGCGTACTCGAGCAAGCCGGGCCGGCCGTCGCGCCGGATGGTGAGCTTCACCAGGCTTCCGGAAGCCCCCCGCATGCGTGCAATGGCGCCGGCCAGGTCGGCGCCGATGTCGTTGCCGTCGATTTTCACGAGCTCGTCGCCGGGCTCGAGTCCG
>WNGI01005489.1_pt1 | contig 11437 bp, 10 predicted proteins | sample 5400621 | NCBI WGS metagenome assembly WNGI01 (sample SAMN13153374, study PRJNA577476) | soil metagenome | isolation source: 20 cm soil or saprolite under Garry oak tree replicate 1 | place: USA:California | collected 2016-06-15
CGCGGCACGAGCTCGCGCGGCGTCATCGCAACTTCAGCGTGCTCAGGGCGATAAAGGCAGCCAACACTCCGAGTATCCAGAAGCGCACGACCACCTGGGCTTCATCCCAGCCTTTCACCTCGAAGTGGTGATGCAAGGGTGCTCGCTTGAACACTCGATGCTCGCGGGCGTACTCGAGTCCGTATCGTCGCTTGCGGTACTTGAACACAAAGCGCTGGACGATCACGGACACCATTTCGGCCACAAAGACGGCGCCCACCAGAAGTAGCAGGAACTCTGACTTTAGGAGGATCGACACCGCAGCGAGTGCGCCGCCGAGCGCCAGCGATCCCGTGTCGCCCATGAAGACTTCAGCGGGATGAGCGTTGTACCAGAGAAATCCTATACACGCGCCCATGAGCGCCGCGCAGAAGACGGTCAGCTCGCCTGACCCGCGCAGGAAATAGACGTGCAGGTACTGACTCGCATCGACACGGCCGACGACGTACGCGTAGAACGCAAAAGTGAGCGCGGCGATCGCAGTGAGACCGGCGGCGAGCCCATCGAGCCCGTCGGTAATGTTGACTGCGTTACTGGCGCCGGTCATCACGAAGGTGACGAACAACACGTACAGCCATCCAAGGCCTGCAGTGAGCGGGACGATCAGGATGTATTTGTAGAAAGGAAGCGTTGTCGACGCGCCCGGAAGATTCGAGAGCGGATGCTTCCACAGGTAGTAGCCGACGGCAAACCCAAGCGTGACTTGACCGGCGAGCTTGTAGCCCTCCACGAGACCCGTGTTCTTCTTGCCGGCAAGCTTCTGTTTGAGCTTGAGGTAGTCGTCCCAAAAGCCGATGGCTCCCATCCATGCCATCGAGATCATGGCGATGAGCACGTAACGGTTGTCCAGGCGGGCCCAGAGCAGAGTGCTGATCAGCGTCGCGCCCAGGATGATCAGGCCGCCCATGGTCGGAGTGCGTCCCTTCTGCTGGTGCGCGTCGGGTGTCCCTTCGCGTATCACCTGATGCAGCCGCATGCGGCGCAATCGACGCATGATGCCCGGACCGACAATCCATGTCAGCAGGATCGCGCTGACCGCAGCGCCGGCGGCGCGAAACGTTATCCACTGAAACAGTCGCAGAAACCCGAAATGAGGCAGGCCTACGAATGGAACGAGCAGATAGTTGAGCACTATGCGGTGGCCCAGGTGGTTAGATGTGGAACGAGACGCTCTAGCTGAACACCGCGCGACGCTTTCAGCAATATGATCGCGTTGCGCTGTAGCCTGGCCTGAAGCTGCGGCCAAAGATCCTCGACATCCGGCGCGGTGATCACCCGGTCGCGCTCGTTTTGTTTCTGGAGCGCTGGCGCGAACTCACCAATTCCAGCAACGATGTCGGCGCCTGATGCCAACGCGAGACCCGCGATGTCGGCGTGACATTGCTCCGACGCCGACCCGAGCTCCCGCATCGTACCAAGGACGATTACCCTCTGGCGTCCGCTACCGGTCCCCTTGAGCAGCTCGATCGCGGCGCGAGTCGATCCCGGGTTTGCGTTATACGCGTCGTTTATCAGTGTGACATCGCCTACCTGTTCCCAGGAAGAGCGCATCTTCGGCTGCGGCGCGTCGGCAATACCTGCGGCCGCATCCTCGTAGCTCACGCCGCATTCCCGAGCCACGGCGAGAGCCAGCATCGCGTTTCTGAGATTATGTAAGCCGCGAACCGGTGGTCGAACCATCACCCCAGCGATCTCGATGACGCCGAGTCCATCGGGTCCGAGCTCCCAGCGATCGGGGCGGACATCCGCGGTCGGTTCCAGGCCGGCGACGATCAGCCTCTTCGCTTTTGCGCGGGCGACGTCGGCGATTTCCGGTTGGGCGGAAGGAGCGATTCCAAGCGCAACGCCGTCGTATATTGCCGCCTCTTCGCGCAAGACGCCGGCAAGATCCCCCAGACCCTCGAGGTGCTCCTCGGCGATCGAAGTGACGAGCGCCATATCCGGCTCAACGATGTCCCGAAGTATCGAGACCTCACCAGGAATGCTGGTACCAACCTCCACGACCGCTATTTCGCTCTCTGACGGAAGTGCGAGCAACGTGAGCGGAACGCCGATCCGATTGTTCAAATTGCCGCTCGTGGCGTGAACCACGTAAGCACGACTGAGCGCGGACTTGATCAAATCCTTGGTGCTCGTTTTCCCGTTGCTGCCTGCAACGGCGACGATCGTTTTCCCCCATGCCCTCCGCCAATATCGAGCGAGAGCTCCCAGCGCGACGAGAGTGTCACGCACCTCGAATAACGGAACTTCCAGAGTACCCAGTTTGGGAGCTCGCGAAACGACGAGCGCTGACGCTCCATCGCGGACCGCATCGCCCAAATAGTCGTGGCCATCGAATCGTTCGCCGCGCAGCGCTACGAACACATTTCCTTTCTGAATCTTTCGTGTGTCGGTGGTGATGGCGCTGACTTCGCCGGGCCCACGCGGCAGGTTGCCGATCGCCTGATCGGCTAGCGCCGCGGCAATTCGATCCAGCGTCCAGAAGCCTGCGCTCAAGCGTGACTCCCCGTCATCTCTCGCACGATTTCCCGTTCGTCAAATGGATAGGCAGTTGTTCCGCGAACCTGATAAGTCTCGTGTCCCTTGCCTGCCAGCAGCACGATGTCCCCTTCCCGAGCGATGTCGATTGCGCGCCGTATCGCGGCGAGGCGGTCTGTCACACGCTCATAGCTGGAGCCGCGCATGCCCGTCTCGATGTCGTCGATTATCGCGTCCGGGTCCTCGGTGCGTGGATTATCGCTGGTAACGATAACGCAATCGGCACCGCGCTCCGCAATCTCTCCCATGAGTGGCCGCTTGCCCTTGTCGCGGTCTCCACCTGCTCCGAACACGACGATCAGTTTTCCGCGCGTGAAAGTGCGAGCGGTCTGCAGGCTGCGCTGGAGCGCGTCGGGCGTATGTGCGTAATCGCGTACGACGGTCGGGCGCATCGATATGATCTCGAGTCTGCCGGCGACTTGCGGAACGCTGCGCAAGCGACTCGCGATCTCTGCCGGCGTTTGACCGAGAGCGAACGCAGCAGCGGCTGCGGCCAGAGCGTTCTCGACGTTGACGTCGCCGATCAATGGTAGCGAGACATCAGCAGAACCGCCCGAGGTAACGAGTCGCCAGCGACTCCCTTCGGACGTGAAGCGAATGTTTTCCGCCCTGACGTCCGCGGTTGCGCGAACGGCGAAGGTGAGTGGCTGCGAGGGGAGCCGCAGTGATTGCCACTCTGGCGCGTCAGCGTTGACGACGGTGGTTCCCCCATGCTTCAGGTAATCGAGCAGGCGCGCTTTTGCCTGCATGTACCTTTCCATCGTGCCGTGATAGTCGAGATGGTCACGCGTAAGGTTGGTGAACACTGCGACATCGAACTCGAGTCCGTCGATCCGCCTTTGATCGAGACTGTGCGAGGAAACCTCCATCGCGATCGTGCGCACGCCGCGATCAGACAGCTCTCGCAGGGTTCGTTGCAACTCGACCGGTCCGGGAGTGGTAAGCCCTCCGCCACCGGGCAAAGCTTCACCCTCGCTGCCGATCAGCGTTCCGAGCGTTCCGATGGACGCACTCGATCCATCGCCGTCGTCGAAGAGATGGCGCATGATGGAAGTCGTTGTCGTCTTGCCATTCGTTCCTGTAACACCAAGCAATCTCAGCTCGCGCGCTGGCTCTCCGTAGGCGCTGGCCGACGCCAGCGCAGCGGCCCGTCGTCCTTCGTTTACCACCAGCGATGGCAGATTGCCGCGCGATGCGTCTTCGACTATCGCGACAACTGCTCCGCGCTGAGCGGCGGCGTCGAGAAAGTCGTGGCCATCGCTATTCCATCCTCTGACTGCGATGAAGAGATCGCCGGGTGCGACCTTGCGGCTGTCGTCCGAAATACCGGCCACTTCGTTCGGAATTTCCCCTCTGGCGCCAACCAGCAGCCCGCGCTCGGCCAGCACGGTCTTGATCTTTCTGACATCTACATTCATTCGACCGGGCGGCTTAACTGGACGACGGTGCCAGGTGGCGCGATAGCTCCCGCCGCAGGCGATGTTCCTGTTGAAGGTGTAGCGACAAGCCGGACGCGAAATCCCGCACCGTGAAGTGCGCGCACCGCTGCGCGAACGGAGAGTCCTCGGACATCAGGAACCGGCCGTGGTGAAATCCCGACCGGGGCGGCCTTAGGCGAGGCTGGGAGTTCGACGATGAACGACGCTGTAGTTTCGCTTGCATCCCCTCCGACAACGTTTCTGTTTGGGTCATAAGATTCCGAGCCCGATCTGACTGGCCGCTCGCTATCACGGCGGAAAAATTTCACATCATTCCGGGAGCTCGACCCGCCGGACTGCTCGTGCTCGCGCTGTGCGACAGTGGTCTTCTCCGACGCAGCTAGATCTCGCCGATCCAATGCCGCGTCGCGAGCGGCCAGTGCGGCGCGCAGGACAACCTGCGTCACTGGTGCCGCAATATCGCCGCCCGCGTAGTGCGCGCCCTTCGGGCTATCCAGCTTTACTAGCACGACGTACTGCGGATCGTTACCCGGAAACAGGCCAACGAACGAAGCTGTGTAGTTTCCGGCGGTATATCCTTCGTTCTGAGCAGTACGTCTGGCGGTGCCACTCTTGCCCGCAACATCGAAGCTGGCGAGATCTGCCTTCGTCGCCGTTCCTTCGCGGACCACCGCGAGCAGCAGCTGCTGAACGGTTCGCGCCACCTCTCCCGACATCACCCGCCGCACAGCCCTCGGCTCGGCCTGGTAGACAACCTTGCCATCGATCGATCGGACTTCCTTGACCAGGTGCGGCTCGAGCAGCTCGCCACCGTTTGCAATGGCGGCGTAGGCCGTAACCAGCTGCAGCGGAGTGACCGCGATCTCGTAGCCCATGAGGATCGACGCCGGCGTCTGCCTGGACCACTGCCGCGGCTCTCGCAACGTTCCGGCTGCTTCAGCCGGAAGCGGAACTCCCAGTGCCATCCCGAAGCCAAGATCGCGGAAGGTCTCATATTTCTGGCGTGGTGTGAGCCGTTGGCCGAACTCCACGATACCAATGTTGCTCGAATAGCGGATGACATCAGCGAGCGAAAGTGCTGATGCCTTGTGCATGTCGGTAATGACGCGCCCCTCGATCTCGAGCTGTCCGTTATGAGTATTCACGATATCCGTCGGCTTCGCTCGGCCTCTTTCCAAGAGCGAAGCCGCGACGAATGGTTTGAGGGTCGAGCCCGGCTCGAACGGTTCGGTTACGGCCGTATTGGAGAAAGTCGTGTGTCCGACTCTGTTGCTCGCGAGAGCGAGGATCTCTCCCGTGTGCGGATTCATTACGACGATGTCACCGCCATCTGCGTGCAGGCTGTCAACCGCTATCGAAAGCTCACGCTCGCAGATGTCCTGCAGCGTATTGTTGATCGTCAGAACAACCGTCGATCCGGGCTTCGGTTGTTCAGTCCATCCATCGGGGGAATCGAGCGGTCGACCATCCTTGTCGCGAGCCAGCCGCACCCTTCCAGAATCGCCGCGCAGAATCGTGTCGAGCGCGAGCTCCAGCCCATCCACAGCACGCCCGTAACCATCCAGCGTGCCGACGATGCGCTTGATCCCGCCTGATCTCGCATACACCCGCTGCAGAACCGGCGTCAGGTGGATTCCGTTCAGCTTCGAGATCGAGGCGACATCGGATGTTGTGTAGAGACCAGGCAGGTCGATCCAGCGGCGTCGGTGCGCAATTGCAGCGCGCAGAGCGTCGGCATCGACCTGAGCTCGATGGAGCGCCTTGAGAACGAATGCGGTGTCGCGCACTTCCGGCAGCGAGACCGCGACACGCGTCATCTCGCGACTCTCGACCAGCGTATTCCCACCCGCATCGAGGATCGCCCCACGTGGCGCCGAGAGTGCCGAGGCGAAGAAATGCTGTCGCTTCGCGCGCGCAGTCCACGATTTCCCTTCGACGACCTGAACATTCGCCGCGCGCGCGATGAGCGCGAGCGCGAAGAGCAGGAAGAACCCGTGAACGATCGCGATCCGCTTAGGGGTTTTCATCCTGTCGCGTTCTCGGCAGTATGACAACCTGCTTGTCGGTTGGGATGTGCATCCCGAGCCGATGTTCGACCGTCGCACCCAGCGTCCCGATCGCAGAAGCATCCCGGATCTCACTCTCGAGCCGGGCGCGCTCACCCTCGAGCGCCACTCGCTTTGTATCGAGCGCGGTTACCCGCTCCGATTCGCTGATTCCAATCGTGCGACGCCAGACGATCGCGAGCGCCACGAGAACGAACGCAGCGAGGATGAGACCGACGACGGTTCGTCCCCGGAGACCTACGCGGCCTTTCGCCATGCTCGTAATCGGGCGCTGCGTGAACGGGGATTCGCCGCGACCTCTGCGGGACTCGCCGAGATTGATTTTTTGGTCACGAGCTCTCCCAGCGGCCTACCACGGCAGGTGCACTGCGGCTGCTTCGGCGGGCAGATGCACGAGAGGCTCCACTCCCGCATGGTATGCTTGACGAGGCGATCCTCACCCGAATGGTACGAGACAATGACGAGGAGGCCGTGAGGAACGAGCCTGTCGCGCAGTACGGGAAGCGCTCCATTCAGTACAGCGAGCTCGTCGTTCACGGCGATACGAACGGCCTGGAACAGTCTCGCAAAATCAGCGGGCCCCGTGCGAGCGCCCATCGCGCCGCGGATAGCGTCGACCAGATCATCACTTAGGCGCATGGCTTTCCGTCCGCGGCGACGCACAATCTCACGGGCGAGCCGGGCAGCGCGCGGCTCGTCACCGTACTCGCGAAAAATCTGGGATAGCTCGGCTTCATCGAGGTCGTTGAGCAAATCGGCGGCGGTGGCAGTACAGCGACGGTCCATCCTCATGTCGAGTAACGCGCCAGGTCGAAAAGAGAAACCTCGTTCGTCGGCATCGATCTGGTGCGAGGAAACCCCGAGGTCAACGAGGATCCCATCGAACGCACGTCCCTTGAGGGCGGGAAGTTGCTCGATATCCCCAAAATTCGCCCGTAAAGCGAGAAAGCGGCCTGACGCCTCGAAGGGCGCCAGCCGCTTTCGTGCTTCGGTTATGGCGGTGTCGTCGCGATCGATCGCTACTACCGATGCGCCGGCGGCAAGGAGAGCCTCGCTGTGACCACCACCGCCCAACGTACAATCCAACACCTGGCTTGCACCTTCGAACAGCCGCACGACCTCTTCGACCATGACCGGCGCATGGTAGGAGCTATCCCACCGGCCGGTCACGGAGTCAGAGTCGGTCACTTACAGAAGCGCTTCACCTCGTTGTCGACAGCCGGGGTGAACTGCGGAATCGCCGTCAAGAGCTGAGCCGCCTCATTGGGGTACTTCTGTCCGCCTGCCGGCAGATTAATCGACGCGAGATTGAATGCATCACGAGCCATGCGTGCCAAGTCGCAACTCCGCTTGTCGTTGGCGTCGATCGTCGCGCTCTGTCCGAGCGAGAACGCGCTGGCGCCGAGCAGGAACTTGGCGTCGGCGGAGCTCTGTAGCTGATCGGAGAGCTGGAGGAACTTGATGGCGCGCTGGAAATCGGCGCGATCCTTCGAGCCCTGACCTGCCTTGTAGGCGTTGCTTCCCTGCTGAAGCGCCAGCTGCGACAGAACAGCGGGATCTGCCCCGTTTGCCCTGGCCTGGTTGAGGGTGTTGGCAAAGTCGTCGTACTGATTGAGACCGCCCTGGATGCTAGCGAGCAGGTAGTAGGCTTGCGGATTCTTGGGATTCGCGGCCAGCGCTCTCCTGCCAGCGTCGAGCGCCTGTTGCAGTTGTCCCGCCTTGTACAGCGAATTGGCAGTAATGAGCGAGAGCGCTGGATCGTTCGGGAATTTCTTCGCGGCGAGGTTGGCAACTTCGGACGCCTTCTGCGGCTGGTTGAGTTTGGTGTACGCCGCGGCGAGCCGCGTATAATAGTCTGCTGTTGCCGCGGCCGTGTCGACCCGCACCAGCTCGGTGCCGACGTTGATCGCGCCCTCGTAATCCTCGGCATTGAGGTAAACCAGCCAAGCGAGATTCAACAGGCCCGGATCGCCAGGGTTGTTCTGGAGCAGATCCCGCACAAGCGGAATAGCCTGCCTGGAATGTCCGAGCTGAGCATATTCGTTTACCACATCCTGGATCCGACGGATATTTGTCGGGTCCGAAGCGGCAAGCGCACCAAGAATGTCCAATAGCTTCGCGGTGTCGGCCTGCAACTGAACCGCGGTTACTCCAGGCGAGGGAGCGTCTATTCGTGCACGGTAGGTCGTCGTCAGTAGCGTAAGTGCCGGAATGTTGCGCGGGTCGTTCGCGCGAATGCGCTCCGCCACCGCCACCACGGAGTCCTTGTTCTTCAAACCGTTGTATGCTTCAGCCAGGCAGACGCCGACGATGTTGGCGTTGGGATACGTGGTCAAACCCTGTCTCGCAGCAGCGATCGCTTCCTGATACCTGCCTTGCGCGACGTTGTTGTGACAGGTCTCCTCGGCGGGAATCTGGCGGCGCGCATCCTTGATGGCGCGTGCTACCTGGTTCGCGGCGTCGTCAAGCTTGGCCCCCTGCGCCGACGGCAGAGCCTGACCCTTGGTCATGTCACGCGAAATTATGAGCCGTGAGTCGATCTTAAACCCAGTAGGCGTTTTAGTGACGCTGCCTTCGAGGTACTCGGGCGCCCGCACCAGACTTGCAAGCGCTTTCGCATCGCCCGGAGCCAGCGCTTCCGTCGTGGAATAACCGGATGAGGCCAGGCTGTTATTGATGTCTGCTTTTGGCACCACGACCAGATCGCGAAGATTGGTCTGCTTCGTGAGTTGGTTGCGGATTGCTTCAGCCGCCTGTACGCCCAGATCCTTGTCGGAGCTCTGGAGCGTCGGAATCATAATCCTGGGGCCTGTCTTGGTGCTCTGGGCGAGCACCGGCGAGCCGACTAGCCCGACAAGCGCGGCGAGAACAAGACCTGAATTACGTAAACGTCCCTTCAATGGTATAACCTCCAAATCGATGAACATTCTACCCCACCTCCCGATCCGTGGGTCCGCTGCTTCGTTAAATGGGCGAGGAGGGACTCGAACCCCCGACATCCTGCGTGTAAGGCAGGCGCTCTAACCAACTGAGCTACTCGCCCGGTGCAGAATCCGAGCCTGTACTCTCACCGGAGGATGGCCAGCGGCACCAGCACGCAATACCCGATCACGAGCAGAATCGGGGCAAGCGTTTCGCCCCCTCGAGCGAGGTCGGCGAAGCCCGCGAGCAACACTAATGTGGCGGCGGTCCAATACAGCCAGGAGCGGCGCGGGCCGGAATCGCGTCCCGCTCGGGGGCCGCTGGCAAGATCGGTTTTGGCCATAAGCGTCGTAGTGTAGGGCGCGAGGAAAACCCTGTCAACCTGGGCGCTGCAAACTGCGGACTCACTGCTTCGGATTTCGGACCAAGTGCACTTCGGACTGCCGTTGGTCCGCGGTCCGCAGTTATTTCGCTGCTCGCTTCCCACCCTGATAATGAAGCTCGACCCAATCGCGGTAGCTCCCGTCCATGACCGAGCGCCACCAATCCTCGTTGGAGATGTACCACTTTATTGTCTTCAACAATCCGGTGTCGAAAGACTCTGACGGTCCGTAGCCTGTCTCCAGGGTCGCTTTCATGGCGTCGATTGCGTATCGGCGGTCGTGTCCGGGACGATCCTTCACAAAGGCAACCAGTTCGGCGGTATCGCCACCACTGGCTGCGGGACACTCAGGGAAACGCTCCCTGATTTTTTCGTCCGCCGCGAAAATCTTGTTCAGCTGAGCGCAGATCGCTTTCACGACATCCAGATTCTTGCGCTCTGAGTTTCCGCCGAGATTGTACGTCTCGCCGAGCCGGCCTTTCTCGAGCACGCGCTCGATTCCCCGGCAGTGATCGCGGACAAACAGCCAGTCGCGAACCTGCTGGCCGTCGCCGTAGACGGGCAGCGGCTTCCCGTCCAATGCATTCACGATTGTGATCGGGATCAGCTTCTCGGGAAAATGATAGGGACCGTAGTTGTTCGAGCAGTTCGTAGTCGTGACAGGAAGTCCGTAGGTGTGATGATACGCGCGGACGAGGTGGTCCGAGCTGGCTTTGCTCGCGGCATAGGGAGAATTGGGGGAGTAAGCCGAATCCTCGGTGAAAGGCGGCGCGCTGGGGGCGAGACTGCCGTAAACCTCGTCGGTTGATATGTGGTGAAAGCGGCGCGCTCCCCCGGACCAATCCTCCGTCCATACGGCGCGCGCGGCCTTCAGCAGTTCGTGAGTGCCGCGGATATTCGTGTCGATGAACGGATCAGGCCCATGAATGGATCTGTCGACGTGTGACTCCGCCGCGAAATGGACGATAGTGTCGATTCCCTCACGTTTGATGATGTCGCGCACCTTGTCACCGTCGCGAATGTCTCCCTTGATGAACTTGAAGCGTTCGTTTTTGGCAAGCGGCTCCAGACTGGCCAGATTGCCGGCGTAGGTCAGCGCATCGAGTCCAACGATCATGTCGCCTGGACGGTGCTCTGCCCAGAAGTGGACGAAGTTCGAGCCGATAAATCCGGCGGCACCCGTTACGAGCATCCTACGCATGGTTATTGCTTTCCTCGCTGATATTGCTCTGTTCTGTGAGTGTGGAGCGACGGAGAATCGGAAATGTCGAGTTCTCCTTTACGTGGTCGCCGAATTGTTCGGCGAACGATACCTGGCTACTTCTCATGCGCCAATCTCCCGGGATCGCGCAGCGCATAAACCACTGATCACCGGCGCAATCTCGCTGACTGGCGCGATGCGATCCGCGCCGGCAGCCGCAAGCGCTGCCTGTGGCATCCCATAAATGATCGAGCTTTCGCGATCCTGAACGATTGCCTTGCCACCGGCAGCGCGAATGCGGCGCAGACCTTCCGCTCCATCGCGTCCCATTCCCGTCAGTACTACTCCGATCGCCGAGCGGCCAAAGATGTCGGCGACGGAGAAGAACAGCGGATCAGCGGCAGGCCTGACTCCCCAGATCGCCGGAGAACTGTCCAGCCGGATCGATGCATTTCCGGTTTCGCCGCCGAGCGTCAGGTGAAGTCCGCCTGGCGCGACGTAAACGCGATTCTCCCGAAGCACTTTTCCATTGATCGCCTCACCCACCCTCAGCGAGCTCATCGCGTCGAGCCGCGCAGCCAGAAGTTTTGTGAACTCGCGTGGCATGTGCTGCACAATGACCACCGCGGCGCCGAGATCATCGGGAAGGTGTGGCACGATCTCAGCTAGTGCTCGCGGTCCGCCGGTCGATGATGCGATTGCCACGACTCTCGTTGCTGCGCCGGGCGATTTGCTTGGCACCGCTTCATCTATCATTGTCGTCGCGGGCGCTGGGCTCCGCATCCCGCCCATGTTCATTGCTCGCGCCGCGTCCAGAGCAGACATCAGCTGCTCGCGTACCATCGAAAGA
>WNGI01005490.1_pt1 | contig 11437 bp, 11 predicted proteins | sample 5400621 | NCBI WGS metagenome assembly WNGI01 (sample SAMN13153374, study PRJNA577476) | soil metagenome | isolation source: 20 cm soil or saprolite under Garry oak tree replicate 1 | place: USA:California | collected 2016-06-15
CGCCGCGTCGACTCCTGCGCCGCCGAGGTGGAAGCCTCGTCCAACTACTTCTACTCGACCTGGGGCGAGGCGGACGAAGAGCCGCCGAGCGGCGGTTCGGTCGTCATCCTCGGCTCCGGCCCCAACCGGATCGGCCAGGGAATCGAGTTCGACTACTGCTGCGTCCACGCGGCGCAGAGCTTCCGCGCGCTCGGCTACCAGGCCGTGATGGTCAACTGCAACCCGGAGACCGTCTCGACCGACTACGACACCTCCGACCGGCTCTACTTCGAGCCGCTCTGCGCGGAGGAGGTGCTCGAGATCTGCCGGCGCGAGCGGCCGGAGGGCGTCGTGATCCAGTTCGGCGGCCAGACGCCCCTGAAGCTGGCGCGGGCGATCGAGGCCGGCGGCTTCCGAATCCTCGGGACGCCGTTCGAGGCTGTCGACCTGGCCGAGGACCGGGAGCGCTTCGCGGCGCTCTGCGGCGAGCTCGGGATCGAGGTGCCGGCGTGGGGCATGGCCGACTCGCCCGAAGGCGCCGTCGAGGTCGCGGAGCGGGTCGGCTACCCGGTGCTCGTGCGGCCCTCGTACGTGCTCGGCGGCCGGAGCATGCGCGTCTGCTACGACGCCGAGGCCGTGCGCGAGGCCGCCGCACCGCATGGCGGTCAAGGATCACTCCTCGTCGACCGCTTCCTCGAGAACGCGATCGAGCTCGACGTCGACGCGCTCTGCGACGGCCGCGCGACCTACGTCGGCGCCGTGATGCAGCACGTCGAAGAGGCCGGGATCCACTCGGGCGACTCGAGCTGCGTCCTGCCCGCGCCGTCGCTGACCAGGAACGAGCACGCCCAGGTCGTCGGCGTCGTCGAGCGGCTCGGCCCGGCACTTGGCGTGGTCGGGCTCCTGAATGTCCAGCTCGCGCTGGCCGACGGGAGGTTGTTCGTGCTCGAGGCGAATCCCCGCGCCTCGCGGACGGTCCCGTTCGCGAGCAAGGCGACGGGCGTGAATCTCGTCCAGGCCGCCTGCCGGCTGGCGGCCGGCGAGACCCTGTCCGAGCTGAACTTCACCGGCTACGCCCCCCAGAATCACGCACAAATCAGTGTCAAGGCGGCGGTGCTCCCGTTCGCGCGCTTCCCCGGCGCGGATCCCGTGCTCGGCCCGGAGATGCGCTCGACCGGCGAGGTCATGGCGAGCGCCTCCGACCTGCCGACCGCCTTCGCCAAGGCCGAGCGAGCCGCCGGCCGCCGGCTGCCGTCGAGCGGCACCGCCTTCCTCTCGGTCCGCGACGAGGACAAGCAAGCGGTCGTGCCGGTCGCCGGAGCGCTCGCCGTCCTCGGCTTCAAGCTGCTCGCGACCGCCGGCACGGCGCGCGTGCTCGCTGCGAACGGGCTCGCCGTCGACTACGTGCGCAAGGTGACCGAGGAGAGCAGCGGCCCAACCGTCGTCGACCTGATCCGCCGCGGCCGCTGCGACCTCGTCGTCAACACGCCCCAGGGCTCCGGCGCCCGGACGGACGGCTACCTGATCCGCGAGGCCGCGCTCGTCGCGCGTGTTCCGTGCGTGACGACGATCTCGGGTGCCGCGGCGGCCGTCGAGGCGATCGCGCACGCTCGCGACGAGGTCGCGCTCAGCCTTCAGGAAAGGATCGATGCTCACGCGCGCAGCGCATAGCGTCACGGGCACCGAGGCTGTCGGCCCCTACACGCTCCTGAGGATTCAGCGCGGCGACCTCGATGCGGGGCTCCCTGGCCAGTTCTTCATGCTCGAGGCTCCGGGACGGCTGCTGCCGAGGCCGATGAGCCTCTGCCTCGTCACCGAGAGCGAGCTCGCTTTCCTGATCGACCCGATCGGGCCCGGAACGCGCGCCCTCTGCTCGCTCGAGCCCGGCGATCGGCTCGCGATCCTCGGCCCGCTGGGAAACGGCTTCCGGCTCGACGTCGAGCGGCCGCTGCTCGTCGGCGGCGGGATCGGAATCGCGCCGCTGCCGTACCTCTCGGAGCGGCTCGACAACCCGCCGGCCGTGCTCGGGTTTCGCACCTCCTGGCACGCGGAAGCAGCTGCGCTCGTGCCGAACGCGGAGGTCGTCCTGGAGCCGATCTACGTGACGGAGGTCATGCCCGCCGGGCACGACGTGCTCGCCTGCGGGCCGGCGCCGATGCTCGAGGCGATCCGCGCGCTGACGCCGCACGCCCAGCTCGCGTGGGAGGCGCCGATGGCGTGCGGCTACGGCGCCTGCTGGGGCTGCGCGGTTCGCATTGACGGGGAGCTGAAACGACTGTGTGTCGAAGGCCCGGTGCTCGATGCGGCTGCTTAACGCCAGCGGCTGCCTCGATGCGCTCACCGCGCTCGAAGTGGCGCGGAGCCTCGACGTGTTCGTGACCAAGACCGTCACGCCGCTGCCCCGCGAGGGGAACGACCCGGTCCGCATCGCGGAGCTCGACGGGGGAATGCTCAACGCGATCGGGCTCGCCAATCCCGGGATCGAGCGCTTCTGCGGCGACACGCTGGCCAGGCTCGCGGGGCTGGAGGTCTGGGTCTCGGTCGGTGGCTTCTCGGTGCAGGACTACGCCGACCTCGCGGCGCGGCTCGACGGCGAGGACGTCGCCGCGATCGAGCTCAACCTCTCCTGCCCGAACGTCGACGAGGTGCCGGAGAGCGTCGGCGAGGTCGTGGCCGCCGCCCGGGCGGTGACGGAGAAGCCGCTCTACGCCAAGCTCTCGCCTGCGGTCCCGGACGTCGCCGAGACCGCGCGCGCAGCAGAGGCCGCCGGCGCCGACGGCCTGAGCCTCGTGAACACGATCAGGGGCCTCGCGCTCGACGAGCGCACGCTGCGGCCGGTGCTCGCCCGCGGACCGGGCGGGCTCTCCGGCCCGGCCCTCCGCCCGGTCGCGCTGGCGGCGGTCCACGCGTGCCGTCGCGCCACCGCGCTCCCGATCGTCGGGATGGGCGGAGTCGCGACCGGGCGCCATGTGCTCGAGCTGCTCGCCGCGGGCGCGAACGACGTCGCGCTCGGCACGATCCTCTTCTCCGATCCCGCTGCACCCGGGCGAATTCGGGCCGAGCTGGAGGCCGAGCTCGCCGCGCACGGCTTTGCCGACGCTGACAACGCCGTCGGCGCCGCGCACGAGGCCGATCTCCCCACTCTCCATCAGAGGTCGAGGGTACGCGTTGAAAAACACCTGCATACGGGCCTAAACGTCGCGGGTTGATAAGCGCGGGGAGGTTGTTAGTATCCTCCGCCGTGGCCGCGCTCAAGACTCAGGCCCAGGCGCCACTCCGCTCACTCGACCAACGGATGGAAGCGCTTAAGCGGGCGAACGACATTCGCGTGCGTCGCGCGCAGCTGAAAAAGGACCTCAAGTCCGGCTCGGCTCACATCGAGGAGATCCTCAACGATCCGCCCGAGTACGTCTCGACCGCAAAAGTGTTCGACATGCTCATGGCAGTGCCGAAGTTCGGCCGAGTCAAGGCGGCCCGTTTCCTGAACCAGTGCCGCATCAGCCAGTCGAAGACGGTCGGCGGCCTCTCGGACCGTCAGCGGGCGGAGCTGATTGGGCTCTTCAACCGCTAAGCCAGTATTTGTCATTACCGGCACCTCGGGAGAGGGCAAGAGCACGCTTGCGCGGCGGCTGGTGGAGCGCATGCCGGAGCTCCAGCTCGCCGTGTCGGCAACGACGAGACCGCAGCGCCCGGGCGAGGTCGACGGCCGCGACTACTGGTTCATCTCGGAGGACGAGTTCGACCGGCGGCTGGCCGAGGACGACTTCCTCGAGTGGGTGGAGCTGCCCTGGGGGCCGGGCTACCGGTCGGGAACGCTGCTCTCGGAGATCGAGCGGATCCGCGGCAAGGGCCGAGCGCCGCTGCTCGAGATCGAGACGACCGGCGCGCTCGCAGTCCACGACCGCGTCCCGGGTGCGGTGACGATCTTCGTCACGGCGCCGAGCCGAGAGGAGCTCGAGAAACGGCTCCGCTCACGGGCGACCGAGAACGAGGGGGAGATCGAGGAGCGCCTCGACGTCGCGGAGCAGCAGCTCGAGCTCGAGTCCGCGTTCGACCACCGCATCGTCAACGACGACTTCGAGCGCGCCTTCTCGGAGCTCGAGGAAATCGTCCGCGGCGATTTGGAATGTGCAGGTACCATTCCCGCCCGTGATCCATCCACGCGTTGACGAGCTGCTCGAGAACGTTGATTCCCGCTATGCGCTGGTGATCGTCGCTGCCAAGCGCGCGCGGCAGATCAACAACTACCACCACCAGCTGGGCGAGGGCACGTTCGACCAGTTCCTGCCGCCGCTCGTCGAGTCGCGCTCGAAGAACTACTTGACCATGTCTCTCGAGGAAATCTCCGAGGGCAAGATCAAGTACACCTATCCCAAGTAGGTAGAGAAGAGGCCGCCGAGGCGGCCCCTCCGCGTTACTTGATGACCTTGAAGTCCTGGTGCATCTGCGCCTCGTGCACGGAGCAGTAGGCGCGCCAGCTTCCCGGCTTCAGCGTCCAGACGATGGTCTTCGTCGTGGTCGCCGACGTCGAGGTGATCAGCTTCTCCAGCTTCGGCTTCGACGGCTTCTCGCGTTCGAGCGTGAAGTTGTGGAAGCTCGACTTGTCGCTGACGACAATCCGGTACTTGCCGGCCTTGAGCGTCTTGACCTTCTTGCCGCCCTTCTTCAACGAGATCGTGAAGCCCGGCCCGACGACGCCCTTCAGCGTCGGAGTGGCGGAGCTGCGGCTAAGGGCGGCGCCCGCCACGGCGAGCGCCACACCCGTGCAGGTTGCGAGTACGGCTACGGCTTTTCGGTTCATGCGCCTCCTTTTCGATGACGCACTGGATACGCCGCCGACGCAAGTGCGGATTTAGCCGGTACGGGCACAATGTGCGGGTGGCGCGAGTGCTCCTTGGAGTCACGGGCGGGATCGCGGCCTACAAGGCGTGCGAGCTGACGCGGCTGCTCGTCCGCGCCGGGCACGAGGTGACGCCGATCCTCACGCCCGACGCCGAGCGCTTCGTCACCGCGCACACCTTCGAGGCGCTGGCGCGGCGGGAGATGCCTCGCGAGCTCTACCCGCACCTCGTCGAGGCCGACCTGCTCCTGATCGCGCCGCTCTCGGCGAACACCCTCGCGAAGCTGGCGCAAGGGCTGGCCGACAACGTCCTCACCCAGACCGCGCTCGCTTTCGCCGGCCCGGTGCTCGCGGCCCCGGCGATGAACCCGCGCATGTGGTCGCATCCGGCGACGCAGGAGAACGTCGAGACGCTGCGCCGGCGCGGAGTCGAGCTGATCGGCCCCGACCAGGGCGACACGGCCGAGGGCGACGTGGGCGTGGGGCGGATGACCGAGCCGGACGAGATCTTCGAGCGCGGCGTCTCGCTCCTGGAGATGCGCGACCAGCTGCGCGGCCGCCGCGTGCTCGTGACCGCGGGCGGCACGCGCGAGCCGCTCGATGCCGTGCGCTTCCTCGGCAACCGCTCGTCGGGCCGGATGGGCGCGGCGCTGGCCGCCGAAGCGCGGCGGCGCGGGGCGGAGGTGACGCTCGTCTCCGCGAACCTGTCCGTGCCGGCGCCCGTAGGCGTGGATGTGGTGGCCGCGCCGACCGCGGAGGACGTCGCCAGGGAGACCCTGGCCCGTCGCGACGCGGACGTCGTCCTGATGGCGGCCGCCGTCGCCGACTACCGCCCGGCAGAGCGCGCCGAGGGGAAGCGCCCGAAGGGCGGCGAGCCCTGGACCGTGACGCTCGAGCCGACAACGGACGTCCTGCGCGAGCTCGGCGCCGGGCGGACCAACGGCGCGGTGCTCGTCGGCTTCGCAGCTGACGTGGGCGAGCGCGGCCTCGAGCGCGCGCGAGAGAAGCTCGCGACCAAACAGGTCGATTTGATCGTCTTCAACGACGTGTCGCGCGAGGACATCGGGTTCGACGCCGCCGACAACGAGGTCGTGCTCGTCTCGGCCGACGGGGAGCAGCGCCTGGAGAAGGCGTCGAAGGAACGGATCGCTGTGGCTATCCTCGACGCGGTGGCGCACAGGCTGGGGTCGTAGATGGACGAAGCGGTAGGGGCGGAGCAGCCTGCGGTCGTCGGCGCGGACGCTGTCCGAAAGATCGTCGAGAACCTCGCACTCGTCGTCCGCGCCCCCGAGGAGACGCTACGCCTCGTTGTCCTCTGCGTCGCCGCAGAGGGGCATCTGATCATCGAGGACTTCCCGGGGGTCGGGAAGACGATGCTGACGAAGGCGCTCGCCCGCTCGGTCGACTGCTCTTTCTCGCGGCTTCAGTTCACGCCGGACCTGCTCCCGTCGGACATCACAGGCGTGAACGTCTTCAACCAGAAGGAGAACGAATTCGAGTTTCGCCCGGGACCGGTCTTCGCGAACTTCCTGCTCGTCGACGAGATCAACCGCGCCTCCCCGAAGACCCAGGCGGCGCTGCTGGAGTGCATGCAGGAGAACCAGGTCACCGTCGACGGCGTCACGTACGAGCTCGCGCGGCCGTTCCTCGTGATGGCGACGCAGAACCCGATCGAGTACGAAGGGACGTACCCGCTCCCCGAGGCCCAGCTCGACCGCTTCACGCTGCGGGTCGAGATCGGCTATCCGCCGCTGGCCGAGGAGGCGCGGATGCTGACCGAGCAGACGAGCGATCCGCCGCTCGACTCCCTCCGGCCGGTCGCGACCGCCGAGGACGTGCGCGGGTTGATCGCCGAGGCGGCCGACGTCTTCGTCGAGGAGAGCGTCAATCGCTACGTCGTCGCGCTGCTGCGGCACACGCGCTCCGACGGTCGCCTCTACCTCGGGGCCAGCCCGCGCTCCGGCATCGCGTTGCTCCGCGTCGCGAAGGCGCGTGCGCTTGCCGACGGGCGCAGCTTCGTCTCGCCCGACGACGTCAAGGCCTGCGCGGAGCCCGTGCTCGCTCACCGGCTGATCGTGGCTCCGGAGGCGCGCGCGTCCGGGCTCGCCGGCGGCGACCTCGTCCGCGAGGCCCTCGAGCACACTCCCGTACCCGTATGACTTCACGCGGGCGGCTCGCGCTGGCGCTGGGCTGCCTGACGTATCTCGCCGCCTGGGCGTTCGGCTCGAAGCCGCTCTACCCGGTTGCGCTCGGGCTGATCGCGGCGGTGTTGCTCGCGCGGCTCTGGACGCGGCTCGCGGGCCGTCCGGTCGAGCTGCGCAGGCGCTTGCCCGCAGGCGAGCGATTCGCCGGTGACGACGTCCCCGTGCGGCTCGAGCTCGTGGCTCCGCGGCGGCTGCCTGCCAACGTCCTCGTGCAGGAGCGGATCGGCAAGCTCGGCGAGCGCGAGACGCCTGTGCCGCGCGGTAAGGCGTCGTACGTCCTCGAGCGGCTCCCGCGCGGGCGCTACGCCTTCGAGGACACGACGGCCGTGATCGAGGACCCGCTCGGCTTCGATCGGGTGGAGCTGCCGCTGCCGACCCCGGGCGCGCTCCTCGTCTACCCGCGCCTGGTCGACCTGGAGCGGCTGTTCTCCGAGTCGGGCGCCGCTGCGCGAGACGGACGGCGGCTTCTGCTGCGCCGCCCGAGCGGCTTCGACCTGCACAGCGTGCGCGAGTATCAGCAGGGCGAGTCCCTGCGAATGGTGCACTGGCGCTCGACCGCCAAACGCGGACAGCTGATGGTCAGGGAGCTGGAGGACTCGCCGCGCGACGAGGTCGCGGTCGTGCTTGACGCAGACCCGGTCGCGGTGGTGGGGGAGAGCTTCGAGCTGCAGGTGCGCGCAGCCGGCTCGCTCCTGCTGGCCCACGCCCGCCGCGGGCGGCGCTCCGTGTTAGTCGTCAACTCGCCGCGGCGCGAGCAGCAGCGGATCCAGTCGGCCGACGGCGACTGGCGCTCCGCGCTCGACCTGCTCGCGGCCGTCGAGCCCGCCGAGGGGCCTCCGCTCGCGGCGCTGCTGGCCGACGAAGGCGGTGCGGCCGCGAGGTCGCTCGAGCTCGCAGTGGTGACGGCTTCGCTGCCGGCACGGCTCGTCGAGCGTCTCGTCGAGCGATCGCTCGGCCACCGAGACGTCTCGCTGGTCCTCGTCGACAGCGCGAGCTTCGGCGCCGCCGGGCCGCAGCGCTTCCCCGAGCTGCTCCGGCTGCAGGCCGCCGGAGTCGCGGTGGCCGTCCTGCGCCGCGGCGACGACCTGGCCGCCGTGCTCGGTGCGCAGGCGTTCGCAGAGGTCGCGCGTGGCTAGAACCCTCGCCCTGGGCGGCATCGCCGGCACGCTCATCGCCTGGAACTGGCTCCGCCTCGAGAGCGGGCCGAGTGACGGCCAGGCGGTCCTGATGGTCGTGCTCGCGCTCGCGCCCGCCGCGGTGCGCGGCCTGCGTGCGAGGATCGCGACGGGGGTCGTCGCCTTCCTGATCGCCGCCGGGAGCGCGTTCGACCTCGGACCGGGGATCCACTACCCAGGACGGCTGCTGGCGCGCTTCGGCCAGGGCTTCCTCGACTTCTACGACGTCAAGCTGCCGTTCAACCCCGCCGCGCAGCCGCGGATGCACGGGACGATCTTGCTCGCGGCGTTCGCATTCGCGCTCGCGGCGTCGCTGGCGATCGCGGCGCGGCGGCCGCGCTGGGCGGCGCTCGCGCTGCTCGTCGGCGCGGGGTGGCCGGCCACGCTCCTCCGCGGCGACGATTTCCTGCGTGGTGCCGCGCTGCTGGCGGGCTTGCTCGTGCTGCTGGTCGCGCTGCGGGAGCGGCCGCGTGTGATCGGGTACGCGCCGCTCGCAGGCCTGGTGGTGGTCATCGTCGCCGTTGGCGCCTCGAGCTCGCCCGCCCTCGCACGGCAGGCTTTCGTCAACTGGCAGTCGTGGGACTTCTACACGCGCCCCGCCAAGCCGGTCTCCGTCAGTTACGTCTGGAACTCGGACTACTCGGGCCTCCACTTCCCGCGCAGGCTGACGGTCGTGCTGAAGATCAAGGCGCCGTCGAGGCCGCAGTACTGGCGCGCGGTGACGTTGAACGACGTCATCCGCGGTCGTTGGATCGAGGACGCGACGCCGCAGCGGCAGAGCGACGGCTACGTCGGCGAACCAGGCCTCGTCCCGGCGGCGGCCGTCCCGCCTGAGCCGCGCGAGTGCTCGCCGAACTGTCTCCGCGCCGCACACTCCAATTTGGTCGAGCAGCAGGTCACCGTCGAGGCGCTTCGAGACCGTCACCTGGTCGCGGCGACCGTGCCGATCCAGTTCGATGCCAGGAAGCTCGGAGTCGTGTCCTATGACCCATCGGGAATGGCGTTCGTCGAGCGAGCACTTCGCCGCGGCGACACGTACGACGCGTGGAGCTACGAGCCCGAGCCGAGCCCGCAGCAGCTCGCCCGCTCGAAGCCGGATTACCCGCCACGCATCCGCGTCGATTTCAAGTACCTCGCGGTCGACCAGAAGGTCTACGTGCCGCCGTTCGGCACTCTGGGCCGCACGCAGGGCATCGACTGGCTGTTCTCGCAGTCCATCCATGCGCCCGAGATCGACCCCTACCGGCCGCTCTACGACAGGGCCGAAGAGATCGCCGGCGGGGCCAAGAGCCCGTACGCGGCCGCCGTCGCGCTCGAGTCCTGGTTCCGGAACAGCCCCACCTTCGTCTACGACGCGCACCCGCCGAAGCCGCCCGGCAACACGCCTCCGCTCGTCGATTTCGTGACGCGCACCCACCGTGGCTACTGCCAGCACTTCGCGGGCGCGATGGCGCTGATGCTCCGCTACCTCGGCATCCCGGCGCGAGTCGCGGCGGGCTTCAGCAGCGGGCAGTTCGACAAGAGCAACGGCCAATGGGTCGTCACCGACCACGACGCCCACGAGTGGGTCGAGGCGTGGTTCCAGGGGTGGGGCTGGTTGCCGTTCGACCCGACGCCGAGCCGCGGTGGGCTCGCGGGGGCGTACTCGGCCTCTTCGAGGACCTTCGATGCCACGGGCGCCGCGCTCGTGCTGGCCGGCAAGGAGGGGCTGAAGGCCTTCGACCCGGGCGACCTCGGCTTCCCGCAGGGGAACCTGCGCCTTTCGCCGGACACCCCGGATCTGAGCGCTCCGCCCGTGCAGGTCGCGGCGCAGCACTCGCGGACGCCGGGCCTTCTGCGGCTGATCGCGCTCGTCGCCGCCGGCCTCGTGCTCGCGATCGCGCTCGCGAAGCTCGCGGTGAGGCGCAGCCGCTACCTGACGCGCGACCCGCGCCGGCTCGCGGCTGCCTGCCGTAAGGAGCTACGGGACGTCCTGCTCGACCAGCTCCTCGACGTGCCACCGAGCGCGACGCTGGCGGAGTTGGCGGCCCTCGCCCAGGCGGAGCTCGGTGTGTCCGCGGCGGCGTTCGGGCTGCATGGAACCGCGGCGCGCTTCGCCCCGCCCGGCTATGCGCGGGAGGCGGCACGCGAGCTGCCCCGCGCCATGCGCGAGCTCCGGCGTGACCTGCGCCGCGAGCTGACCCGCTTCGAGCGCACGCGCGGCCTTCTCTCGCTGCGTTCGCTCGGGCTAGCCTGAGGGAAGACCGTTTCCATGAGCGAGACCTTCGACCTCTTTCAGCAGGGCCGCGACCGTCTCTCGAAGGGGATGGCCGCGCAGGCGACCGTCCCGCTCGAGAAGGCCAAGGCGCGCGAGCCCGAGAAGGCGTCCATCCGCGAGGCGCTCGGCATCGCCTACTTCCGGATCCACCGCTACGCGGAGGCCGAGTCGGAGTTCCGCAAGATGCTCGAGCTCGCGCCCGCGGACGACTATGCGCATTACGCACTCGGCCGCTGCCTCGAGAAGCAGGGTCACGACCACGAGGCGAACGGGCACTACAAGCTTGCGAGCTCGTTGAGGCCCGGCGAGCGGGCGTACGAGTCCCGCATTCGCGACCTCTCCTAGAGCGTCCTAGACTCGCCCTGTGCTCCAGCGCAAGGTCGTGACCGTGCTCTTCTGCGACGTCGTCGGCTCGACCGCGCTGGGCGAGACGACAGATCCCGAGGCTCTGCGAACGCTGCTTGCCCGCTACTTCGAGCGGATGAAGGAGATCGTCGAGCTCCATGGTGGAACGGTGGAGAAGTTCATCGGCGATGCGGTCATGGCCGTCTTCGGCATTCCCACCGCTCACGAGGACGATGCCCTGCGTGCTTGCCGCGTCGCCCTGGAGATGCAGAGGACACTCCCGGAGCTCGAGGTCGAGGGCCGGATCGGACTGACCACGGGCGAGGTCGTCACCGGCACCGACGAGCGCCTTGCGACCGGAGACGCGGTGAACGTCGCCGCGCGATTGCAGCAGGCCGCCCTCCCAGGCGAGATTCTCCTCGGCGAGCCGACCCTCGAGCTCGTGCAGGGAGCCGTCGAGGTGGACGCGCTGGAGCCGCTCGAGCTGAAGGGCAAGGCGCGCCCGGTCGGCGCTTATCGCTTGGCCGCGGTGCATCAGTCGCCGGAGCGCCCGCGCGGTCGCTTCGTCGGCCGGCGGCGTGAGCTCGCGGCTTTGCAAGAGGCCTGGCAGCGCGCTGTCGACGAGCAGCGGTGCGAG
>WNGI01018386.1_pt1 | contig 11437 bp, 5 predicted proteins | sample 5400621 | NCBI WGS metagenome assembly WNGI01 (sample SAMN13153374, study PRJNA577476) | soil metagenome | isolation source: 20 cm soil or saprolite under Garry oak tree replicate 1 | place: USA:California | collected 2016-06-15
AACGCCGCTCGCTCTGCTCGCGGCTTGTTGTCAAATCCCTCGGGGTTTGTTCCGCGAGGGGAATCGGTCCGCCGTGATTTCGCAAACGCCGCTCGCTCTGCTCGCGGCTTGTTGTCAAATCCCTCGGGGTTTGTTCCGCGAGGGGAATCGGTCCGACGTGATTTCGCTGACGCCGCTCGTTTACTCGGGGCTCCGGTGTAAACGTTTCCATATTGAAGACGCCGGTGTCGCTTGCGACAGCGGCGTTTTCTCTTCTCCGGTTACCGTGTAAACATGTCATTCGCAAGCGAATCGATGTCAGGAAAAAATCTACTTGACAACTTGAATCTGCTACCGTAATACAGAGTGTCTTCCGAGCGATTTTCGCCAGCGGTTGTACCGCTCGGACCAGGCGTTGTGAAGTGGGCAGACTTACCTGACTTCCCTTTATGGAGGGTTGTACGCAGCTGCTTCGTTCATTCGCCCTGCTGCTGTGCGGCCCCCTGTTGGCCGCCTCGCCGACGTGTGTCGTCGGTCAGGCCGACCTTTCCAGACATTCCGATAATTCCGAGCAGATCTACCTGATCATCCGCAGCGATGACGCCGGGATGAGTCACAGTGTCAACATGGCCCTCGAGAAACTGATCGAGACCGGCCTTCCCGTCTCCGTGTCGGTGATGTTTCCGACACCGTGGTACCAGGAGACCGTGGACATGCTGAAGCGTCACCCGGACGTCGCCGTCGGCATTCATCTGACGCTCAATTCGGAGTGGAAGAATTATCGTTGGGGGCCGGTGCTGGGTCGTGGATCCGTTCCGTCGTTGGTAGACGGCGACGGATATTTTTTTGCCACCTCCGAGGCCCTTCACCAGAACCACCCCGATTTGGGAGAGGTCGAGAAGGAGTTGCGGGCCCAGATCCAGCGAGCGCTTCGCTCGGGGCTCAAGATCGATTATGTCGATTACCACATGGGGACAGCGGTTCGCTACCCCGAGTTCCGTGAGATCACGGAGCGGCTGGCGAAGGAATATGGATTGGGCATGGCGCAGTACTTTGGGGAGACGAGACACGATCCTCAGTACTTGGCGTTGCCGCGCGACAAGACCGATAGCCTGTTGGCGATGATCGGTCGCCTGCGGCCGCCTTTCAACCTCGTAGTCACGCACGTTGGGATCGACGACGCCGAGCTCGGCGCATTGCTGGATATGAACGTTGATGGCGGGCTCCCTGACATGAGCAAGAATCGACAGGGGGAATTGGATGCGGTTACGTCACAGCGCTTCAGGGACGCCATCAAGGCGCGCAACGTCCAGCTCTTGACATACCGCCAGTTGATCGCCATGCAAGGTCTGAAGTCCATGCGACGCCCCGAAGGATGAGAACGTACGTGTGCTACCGGGAGGAGTGCTCATGCAGTTACTGGGAGGATTACTCATGGAGAAGAGGATGGTAAGTAGGCATTCATTGAACAGCGGCCGCGGCTTCCTGCGCGCATTGGGGATAGGCCTGCTGTTCGCACTGACTGTAAGCGGAACGGTACTGGGCCAGCAGATCGCGGTCACCGGAACTGTGACCTCCACGGTCGGCGCTCCGCTTCAGGGAGTCACGGTACGTGTGCAGGGGACGGATGTTCGCGCGGTTACGAATGCGAACGGGAAATATTTTCTCAATGTTCCTGCCGATGCGACGCTGACTTTTTCGTTTGTCGGTCAGAAACCCATTCAGGAAGCGGTCGCCGGACGCAACACGATCAACGTCACGATGGCGCAGATCCCATATCTGGAAGAAGTCGTCGTTACCGCTTACACAGCACAGCGGCGCGCGGATATTACCGGCGCGGTCTCCAGCGTCAACGTGGAGAGCATGCAGCGAGCGTCGGGAGCAAGTGTCCTCCAGCGGCTGGATGCCGCCGTGCCTGGAGTGGCGGTTGCCAACAGCGGTTCGCCCGGCTCACGCAGCAGCATCAGAGTTCGCGGCGTCAGCTCCTTCCAGAACAATGAGCCCCTTTATGTCGTCGACGGCGTACCGGTCGAGGACTCTTACATGAATTTTCTCAACCCCGACGATATCACGTCCATCCAGGTCCTGAAGGATGCGTCGGCGGCGTCGATTTACGGCTCGCGAGCCGGCAATGGCGTCATCGTCATTGAAACCACCAAGAAGGGAATGGCCGGACCGCCGCAGGTCACGTTCCGGGCAAGAACCGGTGTCGCCAGCCCCGTCCGCGGGTATGATGATTTTCTCATTACGGACGCACTGGACTACTTCCAGGTTATCAAGGCAAGCAATATAAACGCGGGGTTGGCGGTCCCGACCAACGTTTACGGGGACCCAAACAATCCGACGGTTCCAGCATACATCTATCCCCTCGCCTGCCCGAGTGGCGCCGGTTGTTCGGCGGCCGTGACGAAGTACGACACGTGGGGACGCCCCACCGAAGTGAATGCGGCGGCCTATTCCTACCCCAGCCAGTTGATCATGCCCGGCAGCACCGGCACAAACTGGTGGAAAGCTGTTTTCGGCTCGGCGCCAGTTTCGGATTACAATCTGGATATCGCGGGTGGCAGTTCCGACAACGCCTACCGTGTCTCGTTCAACTACTTCGATCAGAAGGGCACGGCAGTGTTCAACGACTACAGGCGCGGCAGTGTTCGCGCCAACACGTCATTCAACCGGAGTTTGATGAACTTCGGCGAGAACGTCGTAGTTGCTCTCGATCGAAGTTACGGTGGCATGGGCGACCCGGGCGGCGGAACGGATGCCGAAGCGGGCATCATGGGCAAGAACATTCTGATGCAGCCCGTCATCCCGGTGTACGACATAGCCGGCAATTATGCGGGCCCGAAAGCCATGGCACTCAACCAGAGCAATCCGGTCGCTTTCGCTTTTCAGCATAAGAACGACGTAAACAAGAACGTTCGAATCTTTGGGAACGTTTTTGCCGGCCTCGATCCCCTCCCACAGGTGGCGCTGAAGAGCTCGTTGGGGTTCAACGTGGGTCAGAACGCGTTCGCCGGCTACGGTCCGATTACTCCCGAGAACGCCGAGCCCAATCTCATTAATTCCATCAACGAGAACAACAATCAATTCACGAATTGGACGTGGAGCAATACGCTGGCCTGGGACCGAAAGGGTTCGTCCAGGCACAACTTCTCGCTCTTGCTCGGGCAGGCCGCAGGGGCTGGCACCAACCGGTTCATCACGGCGTCGATGGCCAATCTGCTCAACAGCGCTTTGGATTCCAGATACATACAGGACGCGCTCGGCGACGCGAGTACGAAGAACGTCGCCAGCTCGGGCGGCCGCTACGCCGAGCTGTCCTGGTTTGGCAAGGCCGACTACAACTTTGCCGACAAATACGTCGCGAGCTTTACGCTTCGAAAAGACGGTTCGTCCCGCTTGGGGCCGACCCACCGGTGGGGAACCTTCCCGGCATTCGGTCTCGGGTGGAGGTTGTCGAATGAGCCCTTTATGGCTAACAACAGAATCTTCTCCGACGTTATGCTTCGTTACGGCTGGGGAGTGACGGGAAACCAGAACATACCGGCGGGACGAATCGTCTCTCAATTTGGCGGCAGTCGCGGAGATACCTACTACGACATCACGGGAAGCAACACCAGCGTGCTGGCGGGATTCCGGCAGACTTCGCTGGGTAACCCGGACTTGAAGTGGGAAGAAAACAGATCCACCAACGTGGGGACCGATCTCGTTCTTTTCAACGGCATGTTCAACGTCGTGCTCGACGTCTACCGGCGTAATACGAACAACCTGCTGTTCAATCCGGCCACCCCCGGGACGCAGGGGATCGCCTCTCCCCCGATCGTCAACATCGGGAAGATGAGAAATACCGGGTTTGATTTTTCCATTGGCCATGCAAGCGCCAGCTGGAATGCCACGTTCAACGGAAGCCACTACAGCAACAAGATCGTCTCGATCGACGGAGTCCAGAACTTCTTCTACGGCCCCGTATCGACGCGTTTTGGCAACCAGGTCATCAACCAGATCGGCTCTCCGATCGGTTCATTCTATGGCAAAGTGTTTGATGGCTACTTTAGCGATGCGGCTGACGCGAAAGCCCACACCGCGGCCGGAAACTGCGGCCCCGTCACCGCCACCAACCCCAACGGCACCGGTATCTTTTGTCAGGCCGGTGCAGAAATGGGTCGGATCAAGTTCAAGGATGTCAACGGCGACGGGATCATCGACTCCAACGATCGGACCATCATCGGAAATCCGCATCCGAAGTTTACTGCGGGATTGGATCTGGGAGCCCGCCGCGGGAATTTCGACCTGAGCGCAACCTTCTTTGGATCGTTTGGCAACGATATCTTCGAGAACCAAAAGGAATTCTACGTATTCCGCGAGTTCGGCACGAACGTCAAGAATGACCTGCTTGCCAATTCGTGGACGCCCACGAACCAGAACGCCAAGTATCCGCGACTGAACGCAAACGACGGTACCAGCTATGACATCAGCAGCTACTATATCGAGAGCGGGACGTACGTCAGGCTGCGCAACGTACAGCTAGGCTACAACGTTCCGTCCTCGATGGCACGATGGATCTCGGCTGCGAGAGTCTATGTGCAGGCGGATAACCTTTTCACCAAAACCAATTACGAGGGTCTCGATCCGGCGCTGCCGGCGCCACAAATCTTCGGATCCGCCGGAGATATTCGGGACCAATATCTGGGAGTTGACCGCGGTGCGTATCCAAGCAACAGAATTTTCAGCATTGGCGTTGTCACCTCGTTCTAGCCACCCGACTTTTTCAAGGAACCGCAGACGATGAAAATCGTAACGAAGCACCCGGTGCTTGCCGGGATCGCGCTCCTGGCTCTTGCGACAGCCGGGATATATGGATGCAAGGACTTCCTCGGCGCGGCCGCTGCTCCGCAAGGGACATTGGACCAGGGAACGCTGACGAATAAGACCGGCGTCGAAGGTACCCTCATCGCCGCGTACCGAACGCTGGACTGCACGAGCGCAACAAATTCCAGCTGGGGATGCGCCGCCAGCAACTGGGTGTGGGGAAGCGTCGCCAGCGATGATGCTTACGCAGGGTCTACTTTCAGGGATCAGCCGGGCATCACTGACATTGAGCTCTACAGCTGGGGAACGCCTGCCACCGACGGTTACGTGAACACGAAGTGGCGAGCCGTCTACGAAGGAGTAGTGCGGGCCAACTCGACGTTGCGCCTGCTCAAGGCGGTAACGACGGGGAGTCCGGGCGCGATCTCCACGCTCGACGCCAACGGAATTCAGGGAGAAGCGCTGTTTCTCAGGGCGCACTATCACTTCGAGGCCTATCGGATATGGGGGAACATTCCCTATTACCGCGAAGATGATACCGACTTCAAAAAGGGGAATTTGACCGGCCCTGAGGTTCTCACCGAAATCCTGAAGGATCTCGATGCGGCGATCCTATTGCTGCCGCCGGATCCGCGGAACGGACAGAAGGGACGAATCACGCAGTGGGGGGCCAAAGCCTACAAGGGCCGCGTTCAAGTCTATGCCGGCCAATATGCGGCAGCCGTGCTAACACTGCAGCCGGTCGTGGCCAGTGGGAAATTCGCACTACAACCAAGCTATGATCAGGTCTGGACCGGATATCAGGACTTATCGAATGGCCCGGAGACCATATTTGCGTATCAAGCCTCCGCGAACGACGGAGAGCCTGATGGCACCAACGCCAATTGGGGCGAACGCCTGAATTTCCCGTCATCCGGCAGCCCCTTGGGATGCTGCGGTTTCCATCAACCATCGCAGAACCTGGTCAACTTCTTCCAGGTCGACGCGGCTGGACTTCCGCTGGCTTTGTCTGCACCGAACACGTGGAACGCGTCGGATGCCAATTTGACGTCGGCATCAACGCAGCCGGTGGATCCGCGGCTGGATTGGACGGTTGGCCGGGACGGTGTGCCCTTCAAGGATTGGGGAGTCTACAGCTCCACTGGCGGTTGGGTGAGGGAAATCGCAAACGGAGGGCCCTACAGCGCCAAGAAAAACGTTCATGAAAAATCGAGTGGCGCTCAGAGCACCGTCGGTTGGACGAACACGCAACTGAATTCCGTGAACATTCATCTCTTCCGATATGCGGACATGCTGTTGCTGTTAGCCGAAGCGGACGTCAAAACCGGAGATCTGGAAGGCGCGAGAGCGATCGTCAACCAGATCCGAACACGGGCAGGGAAGACGCGCCAGGGTCCCGGGGACGCCGGTCGCGCCAGCATCGCAGTGACCATTCCGGATGCCACCGTTCCCACTGCTACTCCTTACGGAGTGTACCAGGTTGGTCTCTACACGGCTCCGTGGACTGATCCGGTCTATGCGCTTGCAGCCGTTCAAGCTGAACGGAGACTCGAGCTGGCGATGGAAGGTCAGCGGTTCTTTGATCTGCGCCGCTGGGGAGCCTTCATTGCAACGCGCAACGGGTACGTAACCGGTATCGGCGGCGGGCGCGAAGACACCAGGAGACTCTACCTCAAATCTGCGGTGCCACTGGCCACGAAACATCTACTGTTCCCTATCCCCACCATCCAGATCGAATTGAGCGGAGGGGCGCAGAGCGCACTGAACGACTTTCTGATGCTGAAGGTCTGAAGAGAATCCCCGGTATTGGCGACGACCAGCGCCTTGCCGGGGATTCTCTTGATCAGCGCCAGCCCGGCGACGTTGAGAGGGGCCAGCAAGCCACTCTCAGTCGGAGCCACCGGCGCGAAGTGGCCGCGCCCGTCACCTCGCAGCCAGAGTCCGTTACTCGCGTCGGCCCTCGGCGTATTTGGCTCAGCGTCGTAGAGATTTCCTGCCACGATAAGATCGAGGTGTCCGTCCCCGTCGACGTCGTAGGCGATGATTGACTTGATCGGCGCAATCTGCGCCAGGTTTGGCAACGTCGACGATGTGAACCTCCCGCCCCCGTCGTTGCGCAGATAGAGGCTCGCAAACGTATCTGCCTCGTAGTGAAGACTCTGCTTCAACTGAGCGGCCCCGAGCAACTCAGGGATCGAGACTCGCGCAAATGATCCATAAGTGGGGAACCGGATAGCGAACGGATAGACCTCCCGGCCAAGTGGAGCGAAACCAGCGAGTGGGTATTCGGTTCCGTCTATCTGCTGCGTCAGAATTATGTCGCTAGTCTGGTTTCCGGTAAAACTGTTCGCGTACACGCCGAACCTGCTCTCCTTCGATGTCGTGTACGTGTAGTTCAACCCGAGATTGCCGGCGATCAAGTCGGGACGACCGTCGCCGTCGAAGTCTCCAACAGCCAGGCTGTACCACCAGCCGCGCAGGGGCGGGAGACGCGTCGACTGCGTTACGTTGGTGAATCGCTTTCCATCGTTCCGATAGAACTGGATGGGCATCCACTCGCCCACGGTGACCAGATCCAGGCGCCCGTCGCCATCGAAATCGAGCCAGGCCGCGTCGGTGATCATGCCTCCGGGATGAGCGAGCTCCGGCGCCATTTCTTCGGTGACATCCGTGAAGTGATCCCCGTCGTTGCGCAGGAGATAACTTCGGGTTGGATATGGATAACTGCGCGGCGTTAGTCTTCCGCCCACGAACAAATCCAGTCGTCCATCGCCTGTAAAATCGGCGGCTCGAACGGTGGCCGTGCTTGTCAGCATGATCGGAAGGGCTCGAGCATCTCTCGCGAACTTGCCGCCTCCCTGATTGATGTAGAGCCGATCCTGCAATAACTGGGAGCTCGGCGCGAGCTGATAGCCTCCGCTCGCCACATACAAGTCCGGCAGTCCGTCACCGTTGGCATCGAAGAACAGCGCTCCCCAATCTTCGTATGCCTTATCAGCTTCCCAGGGCTGGCCGCGTGTGGATTCGACGAAACTCCCGTCCCTGCGCTGGATGAACAGCTTGCCTGGAACACCGGCTCCGCCGCCGATGAAGATGTCATCGAGGCCGTCGCCGTTGACATCGGCCGCCGCGATTGGAGGACCGTGTCTCGAAATCATGTACGGCAATAGCGGCTGTACGCCGTAATCCAACGGTGGCGCCACTTGATGCTTGTACGCCAATCCCTGGTGCGCATCCAGCTGCTGAAACACCTGGGCTTGAGCCGGAGTGGGAGAATCGCTTCGCCTTTTCTCCGACGCATCGGCTTGTTTGACTGTCAGGAGATGATCGACGCCAAGACCCGTCAGTAATTGATACCGCCCATCGGGCCAGATGACTTGAAGACTGTCAACGCGGGTTGAGCGACCGAGCCCGAAGTGAAGCCGGTCGTCCATTGTGGACGCGTAGCCTCGGTACGGTGATTGGTAGAGGTATTGCCTTTGTCCGCCGGCGCTGAGAATCAGTTTCGCTCCGATCCCTCTTCTGTTAGGGGTGTCGCCCTCGAGCCTGATCGCCAGATAGTGATGGAAGTCGTCTTTGGGTTGGACATTCTCATAGATGAAGGCGGGCGCATCCATGTTGTTCACCACGAGGTCGAGCCTGCCGTCGTTGTCGAGGTCGGCGTAGGCAGCGCCGTACGAGAAGCTCGGCTGATTCATTCCCCATTCTTTGGTCTTGTCGGTGAACGTCAGGTCTCCCGCATTCCGGAAGACATAGTTCGCCTGCTCGTAACTGGGGAGCCTGTTCAGCAGTTCCAGGCCGCGTCTACGCGACGCCGGATCGTCGCGGGTGCGTACACCGAACATTGCGTTCTGGTAATCCTGATCGTTTACCGCCTTTGGATACCCGTTGCTGATGAAGATGTCCTTGTTGCCGTCGTTGTCGAAGTCCGCGAAAAGGGCGCTCCAGCTCCAATCTGTATGCGAGATACCCGCCAGCCGGCCAATCTCGCTGAAGACGACATCGCCGTCTTTCGTGATGCCGTTGCTGAGTTGCAATGAGTTGGCGGTGTAATCATCCAGAAATCCCCAGCCACGCATTTGCAGGAGACTGCCGTAAGTCGCGAAGCCGCTCATTCGCTTACGGCGACTCAGGTCGCGTGGCAGCATGTCCACCTGGAGAATGTCGGGCCGGCCATCATTGTTGAAATCGGCAATGTCTACACCCATGCCGGCGGAGCTCGTGTGCTTGAGTGACTGCGCCCTCTTGTTGGTGAACGTTCCATTTCCATTGTTGATGTACAGAACGTCGTTGGGCAGAACGTCGTTGGAGATGTAAATGTCGGGCCAGCCGTCTCCGTTCACATCAGCAACAGCGACGCCGAGTCCATAGCCGGGGTCGTGAAGGATGCCTGCTTCCCGGGACACATTCGTGAATTTGCCGTGGCAGTCGTTCCGGTAAAGCTCGTTGTAACTGCCGGGCGTCTGCCCCCGCATGCCCGTGGGATGGCTTGAAACGCCACGAAAAAAATCCTTGGGCGAATTGTTGAGCAGGAAAAGGTCGAGGCATCCGTCGCCATCATAATCCAGAAAAGCGGCGTGCGCGGTGAAGCCGGTGTCGGCGATGCCATATTGTGCGGCAGCTTCAGTAAATGTGTGATTCCTGTTGTTGATGAACAGGAGATTCGCGCGTTCGTTCCCCTTCGACCACTCGGGCCCCGAAACCGAAACGTAGATGTCCAGGTAGCCGTCGTTGTCTATGTCCACCATTGTTACGCCGGTGGCCCATCGGTTTGTGCTGACACCGGCTTGCTTGGTTATGTCCTCGAACCGCATTCTCCCTTTGTTCAAGTACAGGCGGCTCGAGACCATGTTGCCCGCCAGGAAAATGTCCGGCAATCCATCATTGTCGATATCGCCGACGCCTACGCCTGCGCCGTTATACACATAGACGTCAGTCTGAAAATTCAGAGAGTCATCGGTGGTGATGGTGTTCGCGAAGGTGACGCCGGTCTGATCCGGGTTCAAAAGTCTGAACACCGGCCGCTCGCCCTTTCTCGCGCAGCCGGCGAACCAGAGAATAAAGATCAGGGGTGAAAGGACACGCGAATAATGCATGAGGGCGAACCTCGAGGTATTTTTTTGCATGACCCAAAGCTTGCCGATTTCCCGCGTCATCAACTTGATCTCAGAAGGGTCTCAACGACTCTGGACGACCGACGAATCTGAAGCCCGGCGCCGGTTGCTCGCTAGTGACATCGGAGCAGTTCTCCGCATCGACGGCTCCTTTGCGCTGGTTGTTCAGGATGGTGAACGAGTCCTGTTGGCGCGAAGTCTCGACCGTCCCATGCGATACTTCCTGGCGAAGGCATCCGATGGACCGGTGCTAATCGTCGCCCAGCGCATAGACGAGATTGCAGCGGAGCTGGCGCGGCGCGGTTGGTCCGCACAGTTCCATCCGAGTTACACCCGCATGGTTCCCGCGCATCATGTCACGACTCTGCGCCTGATCGGATGCCCTGATCCCAACCCAGTGCATCGGCGCTTCTTCGACCCGCCTCGCGGCACTCTGTCCGGGGATCTGGATCTTATCGGCCGCCAGTACATTGAGGCCGTTTACAGCGAGCTGCGCCGGTGGCTCGCCGCGCAAGATCAAGCCATGCCGATTGGCGTTCCGTTTTCAGGTGGCATCGACAGCGGCGCGATCCTCCTCTGCCTATACAAGTTGCTGCTGAACGAAGGGCAAACTCCGGCACGTCTGAAAGCATTTACACTCTCTGTCGATGGTGAAGGAGAGGACGCGCGGCAGGCGCATGACTTCCTGCGTCTCACTCATCTCGAGATGCTTGGCGAGATTATCGATGTCTGCTCGACTTCGCTGGATCCACTGGGCGCCGTGGCCGTCATCGAGGATTATAAGAGCCTCGACGTCGAGTGCGCCGCTGTGAACCTCGCGTTACTCGCCGGCATTCGCGGGCGCTATCCCGATTGGCGCCTGCTCGTGGATGGTGATGGAGGCGACGAGAACCTCAAGGATTATCCGATCGAGGAGAACAGCGAGCTCACCATCCGGAGCGTCGTCAACAACAGCATGCTGTATCAGGAAGGGTGGGGCGTCGACTCCATAAAGCACTCACTCACCTACTCGGGCGGCTATAGTCGCGCCTGCGTGCGGACTTATGCCTGCGCGCGCGAATATGGGTTCTACGGTTTCAGCCCGTACACCCGTCCGTCCGTGATCGCGGTCGCGGAGGCGATTCCGTTCGCGGAGCTTACTGAGGGCTCGCACGAGAGACTGTACGCCTTAAAGGGGGAGATCGTCTCGCGCGGCATTCGCTTTGTGCTGGGACTCGAGATGCCAATCTTTCCCAAGCGCCGGTTCCAGCACGGGTCCGTCTCGGGGACACAAGCCGCTCGACTGTTTCCGCAGGACGAGGCGCGCTACCGCCGGCATTTCGAGGCGCTGCACGCCAGCGTCGTGTGAGCGCGACGGCCGTCGATCGACGAATTCGCAGTCTTCGCTCGCCGAAGGCTCATGTAGATCCGTACAGTGCCCACGGATTCTTGCTCGAGGACGAGCGCCGGCCTGATGGGAAAACCGAGCGGGCCCTAACGGTTTTTCTCGCCGGCGCCGAGTGTCCCTTCACGTGCTCGTTCTGCGACTTGTGGCG
>WNGI01005491.1_pt1 | contig 11436 bp, 9 predicted proteins | sample 5400621 | NCBI WGS metagenome assembly WNGI01 (sample SAMN13153374, study PRJNA577476) | soil metagenome | isolation source: 20 cm soil or saprolite under Garry oak tree replicate 1 | place: USA:California | collected 2016-06-15
GAGCCGGCTACCGAGCCGGTCGGAGACCGTCCCGGAGGCGATGCGGGCGGCGACCGCGAGCACGTAGATCCCCGCCAGTACTGCGCCGGCCGCTTCCTTGGACAGCCCGCGCTGCTCGTGGAGGAAGAGGACGACGAATCCGGTGATCCCGATCTGGGCGAGCAGAAAGAGGCCGGTGCCCGTGCCGAGCCGCCACATGTAGGGGTCGTGGAGCGGCCGCGTCACGTCGCCGACCTCCAGCTCGCCGCCGGAGGCGCCGCGGATGAAGACGGCGGCGATCACCGCTCCCGTCAGGCACGCGGCGGCGAGGAAGATGAACGCGGTGCGCGTGCCGTCGGACGAGCCGAGGACGGGGAGGACGGCGGCACCCAGTGCCCCGCCGATCGGGATCGCCGTCTGGCGGATCCCGAGCGCGAGCCCGAGCTCGGTCGAGGGGAACCAGGCCATGATCGCCCGGCCGCTCGCGGCGTTGACACTCGCTCCGAGCGCTCCGACGCCGACGAGCGCACCCGTGACGGCTCCGAACGTGTGCGTCCTCGAGGCGACAACGAGCAGGGCAGCGGCGCCGGCGAGCCCCGTCGCGATCACCCAGCGCTCGTCCACGCGGTCGGCGACGAGCCCCCAGGGCAGCAGGGTGAAGAGCATCCCCACTCCGACCGCCGCGAGCACGACCCCGGTCTGCGTCAGGCTCAGTTCGTACTCGGACTTCAGGGTCGGACTGAGCGCCGGCAGCCCAACCGAGGACGCGGAGAAGCTCGCCTGCGCAAGCGTGCCGGCCGCGAGCACGACCCAGCGATAGCGCGCAGCGGACACGTCTCGAACGTACATGGCTCGGTATCAGTTACCGAGACACGTCCAGAGCGGCTCCGTTCCCGACTTCTAAGCGGAATTTGGCGGGGCACACCTTCTCTTCGGCCACGTCTCGGTATCAGATACCCGGACATCGCCGGAACGGTCAGCCCAGCCAGCGCGCCCGCAGCTCCTTCGTCTTGCGGATCTCGTTCGCGTCCGGGCCACGGTTCTCGGGGCCAGCGGTCTCGAGCACGGCCGGTAGCCCTTCCAGGCGCGGACTGGACAGGAACACGCCGAGCTTCTCGCCGAGCTCGCCCTCCAGGATGTTCGCGTGCCGGTCGCGGTTCGAGCCGAACGGGGCGGCGGCGTCGTTGACGTGCAGCGCGCGAAGCCGCTCGAGGCCGATCCCGGAGTCGAGCTCGTCGAGGCACGCGTCGAGCTCGGCCGGGTTGGTCACGTCGACGCCGGACACCCAGAGGTGGCAGGAATCGAGGCAGACGCCGAGCCGCGGATGCCTCTCGAGCCGCTCCCAGATCGTCGCGAGCTCCGCGATCGAGCGGCCGATCGTCCCGCCGGCGCCCGCCGAGTTCTCCATCAGCAGCCATGTCTCCTCGGAGCAGAGCTCCAGCACCTGCTCCAGCGCGGGAACGACGCGCTCGAGCCCGGCCTCGAAGCCGCTGCCGAGGTGCGAGCCGACGTGGAAGACGACGCCGTCGGCGCCGATGGCGCAACCGACCTCCATCGTGTTGCGCATAGCGGCGACGGACTTCTCGTAGACGGTGTCGTCGGGCGCGGCGAGGTTGCAGAGGTAGAGCGCGTGGCAGAGGACTCCGCCGATGCCCGCCTCTGCCCGTTTGGCACGAAAGCGCTCGAAGCTCGCCGGGTCGTGGTTCGTCGGCCGCCACGCGCGCGGACTCTGGGTGAAGACCTGCACCGAGTCGGCGTCCAACTCGACCGCGCGGTCGATCGCCTTGTCGATCCCGCCCGCGGAGGAGATGTGCGCGCCGATCAGCATCAGCGCAGCCAGCCCTCCAGCCGCGCAGCCTCGTCTGCGACCTCGCGGCGCCACACGCGCGGTAGCGGCGCGAACGGATGGACGGTCACCTTCCCTTTCGGATCCACGGACCAGGTCGCGGCGACGAAGCCGTCGACGAGGACGGTCTGCGCGACATCGCCGTTCTTGCCGATCACCTTCTTGCGAATCTCGTCCGACATCACACGCGTCCGGTCCGCGAAGCCGAGCAGGGCGTTGTCCCACTTCGGCAGAAACCGGACGGGAGCAGGCGCGTCGCCGTCCGGCAGCGGCGCGCGTGGCCCGTCGTAGAGCATGCGGCCCTCCTCGGTCCGGTGCGTGGGCAGGCCGTCGAGCGCGTGCTCGAAGTCGCGGACGCGGAGGCCGGACCAGTCGGAGATGTCAGCCTTCGTGGCTGGACCGAACGCGCGCAAGTAACGGTGCACGAGCTCGGTGCGCGCACCCGCCGCGTCGACGGCCTCCGGCTCGTCGTAGGCCTCGTATCTCGCCGCAGGTCGCGTCGTCCAGAACGCCGTCTCGCGGGCGTGGAGAAGGTGCCCGTGCCGCCGCGCCGCGTGGACCATCCGGCGGCAGTCGATCTCGGGGAGATCCGGATGCGCGGCCCGCAGGTGCGCGAGGAGTTCCGTGTAACCGATCGGGCCGTCGCGCAGCAGTGCCCGGACGCCGTCGAGGGATGCGACCGCGCGCTCGAGGTGCAGGGGACCAAACCACGTGTTCATCTCCCGGAACGCCGCGTAGAAGACCGGGTAATCGCGTGCCGTGACGAGGTGCAGCGTCCCCCGCATCACCGTGGGCTTCAGCACCCGGCCGCTCCGGAGCAGACGCTCGAGTGTCTCGCGTCGGAAGCCGTCGACGCGCGTCCAGAGACCGATGTACGGCGACGGCGGCCACTGCGCCTGCATGCCCACCAGCCGTTCGACCGCCCTGAGGACCGGCAGCCGCCGGCGCTCGAGCAGCAGCTGGCGCGCCAGCGTGGCGCGGTTCAGCTCCCGCAGCGTCAGCGTCCGCTCCCGCACTCGGCCTACGCTATCCGCATGGCCGTCCGCGTCAGAATGGCTCCCAGCCCCACAGGGCTCCTCCACATCGGCAACGTCCGCACCGCGCTCTTCAACTGGCTCTACGCGCGCCACGAGGGCGGGGAGTTCCGGCTCCGGATCGAGAACACCGACACGTCGCGCGAGGTAGCGGAGGCGGTCGACCAGATCCAGGAGTCCCTGCGCTGGCTCGGCCTCGACTGGGACGGGCCGCACACCTTCCAGCTCGACCGCATGGACGACTGCCGGCATGTCGCCGACGAGCTCGTCGCCGCCGGTCGGGCATACGAGGACGAGGGCGCGGTCCGGTTCCGGATGCCGGACGAGGGCTCGACGGGCTGGGACGACGTCGTTCGCGGCCGGGTCGAGATCGCGAACGAGACGATCGAGGACCTCGTGCTCGTCCGCACCGACGGCCGGCCGACGTACAACTTCGCCTCGCCGATGGAGGACGTGTGGGACGGCATCACGCACGTCATCCGCGGCGAGGACCACATCTCGAACACGCCGAAGCAGATCAACATCATCCGGGCGGTGGGCGCGGAGCTTCCCGTCTACGCGCACGTGCCGAACGTGAGCGGTGCCGACGGCAAGAAGCTGTCGAAGCGCCACGGCGCGGTCACCGTCGACGAGTTCCGCAAGGCTGGATATCTCCCCGAGGCGCTCATGAACTTCCTCGCGCTGCTCGGCTGGGCGCCCGACGGAGAGACGACGATCATGCAGCGCGACGAGCTGATCGAGCGCTTCACGCTCGAGCGCGTAAGCCCCAGCCCGGCGCAGTTCGACTACGCGAAGCTCGACTGGATGAACGGCGTCTACCTCCGCGAGTTGTCGCCGCAGGAGTACGCGCACCGGCTCGTCATCTGGCTCGGCGAGAACGGCTACGAGTGGGACGCCGAGCGCGTCACCCACGCCGCGCCGCTCGTGCAGGAGAAGATCGCGAGGCTGGCGGAGTTCCCCGACTTCGCGGGCTTCCTCTTCGGCGACGTCGAGCCCGACCCCGCCGATCTCGACGGAGGCGCGCCGATGCTCGCGGCGGCAGACGAGGCGCTGGCCTCGCTCGAGCCGTTCGAGGCCGGCGCGATCGAGACGGCGCTACGGGCGGCGGCGGACGGGCTCGGTCTCAAGCCTCGGCAGGCATTCCAGCCCCTCCGCGTCGCGGTGACCGGCTCGAAGATCTCCCCGGGCCTGTTCGAGAGCATCGAGCTGCTCGGGCGCGAGACGACGCTCAGCCGCCTTCGGGCGGCGGTCTCGTCCGCGGAGTGAGCGCGTCCGGCGGCAGCGGCTTCGGCGGCGCGAGCGGATCGAGGGCTTGCTGGAACGCGAGCCACGATCGGCGTCGGAAGCGCTGAGTCGGGTGGGGCAGGCCGGCGGGATCGGCGCTCCGGACGCCGCGCGGCCCGGCACTCACGGGCTGCGGGAAGTCCTTTGCCACTTCAAAGGGGTAAACGACCGCCGGCGGAGCGCGGGTACGGACCGACCCCGACGGCCGTTAGACTCGCGGCGATGGGGGATCCAAGGGGTCATGCGGCGACCCGGATCCTGGTCGTCGACGACGACCCGTCGATCAGGCTCCTGTGCAGGATCAATCTCGAGCTCGACGGGCACGAGGTGGTCGAGGCGCACTCTCTGGACACCGCACGGGCGACGCTGGCGGCGGGAGACATCGACGTCATCGTGCTCGACGTCCACCTGCACCGCGAGCGGAGCGACGCGCTCGTGGCCGAGTGCCACGCGCGCCGGCCACCGATTCCCGTGGTGCTGGTCACCGGCTCGGTGGAGGTGACGGACTCGGGCCTGAGTGCCGCCGACGCCGTCCTTCCGAAGCCGTTCGAGCTCGAGCAACTACTCTCGACTGTGCGCGATCTCGCGCATGCCCCTCGAGGATGAGCACAACCGCCGTTCGCACCCCACAGGAGTACGAGTCGCGTCTACGCGACTACTACCGGGATGAGGGGGAGGAGGTTCGGGCCGTCAGGGTCGGCGAGAAGGAGCTCTCGGAGCTGGCGGCGATCGTGGCCCGCTATGCGGATCTCTTCACGCGGCCGCAGCTCGAGTTGTTGCGCGAGGCAGAGGAGTCGGCCGAGGGTGACGAGCGCGAGCGGCTCCACCGCCTGCGCAAGACCTGCGAGCGGGGGCTCGTCGAGGCTGTGATCGCCGGGGACCAGGACGCACTCGAGAACGCGTTGCTCGGAGCGCGGCTCAGCTTCGACGGTGAGGAGCTTCCGCTGCGGTCTGCCGACGCGAAGCTCGCCGTTCTGCCCGACTACGCGAAGCGCGAAGAGCTCGGCGAGCTGGCGCTGGAGCTCGATGCGAGCTTCAACGAGCAGCGACGCGAGCTTCTCGTCGCCGGCGAAGACCTCGAAGCTGAGCTCTCGGGTGAGCACGATGCGGTCGCCCGCAACGAGGCCGAGAAACAGATCTCCCTGCGCGAGCTCGAGAGGGTGCTGCGCCGCGCGGCGGACGACGCAGCTGCGGAGTTCGAGCGGCTACGCGGGCACTGGTTCGAGCGTTTGCTCGGCCCGGAGCGCGACGAGCTGCCGACCAGCGCGCAGCTCCGCTGGCTGCGACGGCTGTCGCCGCTCGAGTCGACGTACACCCGGGAGCGTTCCCTCGAGGTCTGCCTCCAGACGGTGCGCGCGCTCGGGTTCGAGCTCGAGGCGATCCCGAACATCCGCCTCGACCTCGAGGACCGGCCGCAGAAGAGCCCGCGGGCTTGCGTGATCGCCGCCGACGCGCCGGAGATCGTCCACCTGATCACGCGGGCGCAGGGTGGTCTCTCCGACTACCAGGCCTTCCTCCACGAGGCGGGCCACGCGCTTCACTATGCGGGTGTCGGGCCTGGGCTCTCGTACACCTTCCGCAACATCTCGCGCGACCATGCGCTGACGGAGATCTACTCGTACATCGTCGAGGCGGTCACGCGCGAGCCCGGCTGGCACGCGCTCCACTTCGGGCTCTCGGACGCGGAGGCGGAGGAGAACGCCGAGGCGACGCGCTTCCTCTTGGTCCTTCTCTACCGCCGCTACGCCGCGAAGCTCCGCTACGAGCTCGGCTTCTGGGCGGCCTTCCCGACCGAGCGTGGAGAGTCGTCCCGCGACTACGCGCCGTTGCTCACCGAGGCGACCCGCCTCCGCTACGACGAGCGCGGACACCTGTCGGACATGGACGCCGGCTTCTACTCGGCCGACTACCTGCGAGCCTGGATCCGCTCGGCGCAGCTCAAGGCGTACCTCCGTCGCGAGGTGGGCGGGGACTGGTGGCGGAACACCGGGACGGGCGAGATCCTGCGCGGGCTGTTCGCCGAGGGCACACGGCCCTCGACCGAGGAAATCGCGCGGCGGCTCGGCTTCGACCCACTCGACACCGAGCCGCTCGTCGCCGAGCTCACCGGGGCCTACTAGCCCCGGATCACGGCCGTCACGAGCGGGAGGAGCTTTTGCCTGTTCCGTGGCCGCTGCAGGTCGGCGCGGACGAGCTCGTCGAGCTCCATGGCGACGAGCAGGACGACCGCCGCGATGTAGAAGTAGGTAGCGAGGAAGATGAACACCTCGAGGCTGCCGACCGGGGTGCGGAAGTTGGCTACGCCTCGCACGTAGGCGCCGAAAATCACCGTCTCGCCGATCCAGCCGACGACGACGAGCGCCGAGCCGAGGCTCGCCCAGCGCACCCGTCGATGCTCGGCCGGCGCCCAGCGAACGATCACCTCGAACGCGAGCGCGACGAGGACCGCCGCCGCCGGCCAGCGCAGGATCAGGATCGGGAGGCTCCAGCCGCCCGAGACGTGTCCGGCCCAGACGATGGCGATGGCGCCGAGCATTGCCGCGAGGACGAGGATCGCAAGGCCCCACGACAGCGGGAAGCGGATCCAGAACGGCCGCGAATCGGTCGTCTCGTAGATCTCGTCGAGCGCGCCGATCCCGGCGCGGATGATCCCCGACACCTCCCAAATCGCGAGAGCCGCCGCGAGCGCGAGCAGTCCGGCGGTCGAGGACGAGAACACGCGGTTCACCGTCTGGTCGATTCCGTCGAACACGTGGGGGAGGACCTTCGGCTCGATTTCCGGACCGATCGTCTGCTTCCACAACTGCTGCTGGTGGGAGGCGCCGAGGATGCCGAGCGCGAACAGCGTGCACGCGACGGCCGCGATGAACATCCGCAGCGCGATCGCGCTCGCGTACGTCAGGAGCTTGTGCTCGTCGAACAGGTCGACCCAGAGCCGGACGATCTTCTTCAAGCTGCGCCAGCGACGGTCCACCGCGCGTAGCGCGTTCCCGAGCCTGACAACTCGAAAACGATGCGGGGGGCTAGCCCAGGCTGCCGAGGCCCTGCTGGGCGAACTGCGTCGCGTCGAACACGGCGCTGCTCGGCGGCGCAGCGATCGAGATGTGGGCGCCGTAGTCGTAGAGGTTCATCGTCATGGCCGCATGGGCGTTGCCCGACGGCGTTGCCAGGTTGTAGGCGAAGCTGACGCGGCGAACGAGGCCGTCCTTGCCGATCCAGACGTTGTCGGTTGCCGTCTTCATCCGGCCGGCGATGTCCTTGAGCATCGGGCTCGTCAGCCCCTTCGCCTGCAGTGCCTTGGCCAGGTCGATCTTGACGGTGTAGTGCGTCGTGGCGACGCCGTCGATGGTCGCCGGGCCGAGCTTCTGCACCTTGGCTCCCTCGGCCTTGAGCATCCCGAGGAGGTCGTTGGGCTGGAGCTGGCTGCCGGACATCAGCTGCCCGAGATCGAGGCCCGCCGACTTGCCGAGCGTCGTGAGGTCGAGCTTGACCCACTGCTTGCCGCCGGGCAGCTGGGACGAGAGGAAGCCGAGCTTCAGGTAGATGACGTAGTCCCCGTCCTGCTCGAGCGCGATCTCCTTGAGCTTGGCGTGCTCGAGCTGCGGCGCCAGCGGCCCGGCCATCGAGCCGAGCTTGAGGCTCAGCTCGGTGCTCGTGCCGTCGATCGCGCCGGAACCGTGCATCCCGAGCCGTTGTCCCTGGCCGCTGACCGCCAGGTTCAGGCGCACGCGCGCTGCGCCGGCGTTTTGCGTCTTCGTCGCAGCGGCCGCGACGGGGTCGAGTTGGAGCGCGCTGCTGGTGCTCCCGCCACCGCATCCCGCCGTGACGGCGGCCACCGCGGCGACTGCCAGCGCGGCTGCGATCCCTGCCCGACGGCCCCGGAGCATGGCCGGATTGTAGTTGGGAGTTGGGGGCGACCGCGATGGCCGTGGCGATCGCCCCCTGCGAGGAGCGGGACGGCCCTCGGAGGACCTGGGTGGCCGCCCCTTGTCGGTGCTCTCTCTACTACTCGCGGCGGCGTCGTTCGGATCTCGTAAGAACTCGGTAAGTCGGTACCCGATCCAACGAACCAGATGGCCGGGGCGGACGTCTTAGTGGTCAAGGGGCGGGCCCCGGAGAAGGGGGCCGCGACCGAGGCCCGCCCCCTCCGAAGATACGCTCGCGCCGCCGATTGTGAAAGGGGTCGGCGCGGGCGACGTTCGCGTTTTGCGAACGTCGGTGCTCAGGAAGCGCTCATCGTCGGTGGGGCAGGTCAGGCAGGTCCGGCATACGGAGCCGGAGGTTGCCGCGCTCGTTGTCGAGGAACCAGAGGAGGACGGCGATGAAGGCGGCGAGGTCGAGCCCGATGCCGAGGAGCCAGAACGTCCAGCCGGGGCGGATGATCGTCCCGACGAGCAGGGTGAAGTTCTGGCCGAAGAAGCCGGTGAGGAACGTGAGCGGCAGGAAGAACGTCGCGACCCACCCGAGCTGCTTCATCGTGAGGTTCATCCTGTTCCCGACCGTCGACTGGTACAGGTCGGTGATGCCGGAGGCGAGGTCGCGGTAGTCGTCCAGCTGTTCGGCCACGCGGATCAGATGGTCGTAGACGTCGCGGAAATAGCGCTCGTGCTCCTCGGTCATGCCCGGCAGCTCGTAGCGGCCGGAGAGGATCCCGGAGAACATGTCGCGCTGCGGATTGACGATCTTCCGCAGCTGGACGAGCTGCCGCTTCATCGTGATCACCTGCTGCAGCGAGGACGGCTGCGGGTCGGTGAGGACGGTGTCCTCGAGCTCGTCGAACTCGTCATCGAGCTCGGACAGCTGCGGCAGGAAGCTGTCGACGAGCTCGTCGACGACGAGGTAGAGGATGCCGAGCCCTTCCTCGTAGCGCTGCAGGTGCTTGTGCGTCTGGTTCCGGAGCTCCCCGAAGACCGGGCACTCACCCTTGTGCACGGTGATCAGCCACTTCTCCGAGTAGAAGCAGTGCACCTCGATCGGCGCGAGCCCGGAGCGGCGGGTGGGGTCGTCGATGGCACCGAAGACGACGAGCAGCGTGTAGTCGTCGAAGGCCTCGAGCTTGGGCCGTTGCCCGAACTTGCGCGAGTCCTCCAACGCGAGCGGGTGCAGCTTGAAGACGTCGCGCAGCAGCGCGAAATCGGCCTCGCCGGGGTTCTCGATGTCGAGCCAGAGGAAGACCCCGTCCCGCAGGCGCGATTCGACGCCCTTCGGGTCGACGTCGGGCTCGACGGTTCCCCTGGCGTCGATCAGGTGGCTGGCCAAGCTCGGCCGAGCGTACTTGCATCGCCGGACGAAGCTGAAGAGGCGCATACGGGATTCGAACCCGTGCCGCCGCCGTGAGAGGGCGGTGTCCTAGGCCACTAGACGAATGCGCCCGGCGGAGGCTTAGTCTAGCGACGTCCAGGGCAGGTCACGGCCCATGTGGAAGCGGCTCTTCGGCAAGCGGGAGGACGAGCCTGCGGCGGCGCGGCAGGAGGGGGACGTCCATGCGCTCGACCGGCCGGGCGACCCGCGCGGCGGCGTTCAGAGCGACGAGTACCGGCACGCGCGTCCCGAGGATGTCGTCGAGGAGGACGGCGTCGTGATGGCCGGCCCGGGTGGCGCAGCGGCAACCGACGAGACCGTCGAGGAGCAGCGCGAGCGCGACCGGCCGGACGAGTTTGACTAGCTGGGGGGATCGGCGGCGGCCGCGGCCCGGCGTCGCCGGCGGAAGGTGAAGGCTCCGGCTGCAACGGCTGCGAGCGCGAGTGCTCCACCGAGTGGCCCGCCGACCAGGAGGGCCATGTCGCTTCGGGACGAGACCTGCGCGGACGCCGGCCGCACGCCCGCGAGCGGCAGCGGCGCTGCGCCCGAGGCCGCATAGCTCAGTGGATGCGGGAACGGCCGCTGCACGACCGCCGGAGGGCCTGAAGCCGAAGTCGGCGCCGGCAACCCGAGCAGGTGGCGGGCGACGAGCAACTGGTGCCAGACGACCGCGGCCTCCTGCCGGGGAGCACCGACGGGCGCCTTCAGCCTCGCCGGCTGTGGGATCTCGTCCGCCGGCACGTGCTCGATCTTCCACTTGTGCAGGTAGGTGGTGGGATTGACCGCGCCGTCGTAGCCGAGCTTGACGAAGGCCGGCTGATGGGGGTGCACCTCGAAGTGCACGTGCGGCGTCGTCGTGAAGGCGTCGCCGGTGCGGCCCAGGAAGCCGATTACCTGGCCGGCGCGGACGTGCCGGTGCGTGAGGATCCAGCGTGCGTAGCCGGCGAGATGGGCGTAATAGAAGGAGTTCCCCTTCTTGTCGGTCAGCCAGACCCGCCAGCCGCCGAGCTCGTTCCAGCCGACGAGGCTCAGGGTTCCCCTCGCAACCGCGACGACCGGGGTGCCGAGCGGCGCGAACAGGTCGTCGCCGTGATGCCAGCCGTCGTAGACGTCGTTCCGGTTCGCCCCGTATGTGTCGATGTATGAGGCGCCGCCGTCGATCGGGAAGACGTAGTGGGACGGCTTGTAGCCGAGTCCCGGCACCGCGGTGAGCGGCTGCCGCACGACGTGCTTCCCGTGCCGGTGCTTGCGCGCCTTACCCGGGGAGCCGGAAGACGTGGTCGTCGTGTGCGTGCTCCCGGCCGAGTGGTGGTGCGTCGGCCGGGACTTGTGCGCGGCCTGCGGGGACGCGCCGAAGGCGAAGGCGATCGTCGTGCCCGCGGGCAGGCCGTGGTGCGCCGCGAGGAGCTGCACGACGAGCGGGGCCTTGAGCCGTCCGACCGTCTTCTCGAGCGTCACCTCGCCCCAGCCGCCGATGCGCACGGCGTGTCCGGCGCGGAGCGTCACCGGCGAGCCGTAGATCGCGAAGCCGCTGACCGTCCCCCTCCCGTGCGTCGCCGCGACGCTTCTCGCCGTGACGGCGCCGCCGAACAGCGACACCGACTCGAGCGCGACGTGCGCGGTCTTGCACGCCGAGCCGGTCGCGGTCGAGGAGAGGAAGCGGACGATCGGAGCCTTGGTCGGATAGGCGGAAGGGCCGAGGCTGGACGCCGGCGTGCCGAGCGTCAGAACCCGGCGGCCGGGCTCCGCGATCGCGGCGGCGCCCGCGCCGACGCAGCTGCCCGGCAGGTACGAGGCCGTGAGCCTCGAGTAGCTCGGCGGGGGCGTCGACGTGGTCGTGCCGTTGGTGGTCGTCGTCGCCGTGCTCGTCGTCGATGTGGTCGACGTCGTGGTGGTCGTCGCCGTGGTCGTGGTTCCGGCCGCGTATGCCGACGCCGCGCCGAGCACCGCCAGCACAACGCCGAGGACGAGGGACCAGACCCCGAGCCGCAT
>WNGI01005493.1_pt1 | contig 11436 bp, 8 predicted proteins | sample 5400621 | NCBI WGS metagenome assembly WNGI01 (sample SAMN13153374, study PRJNA577476) | soil metagenome | isolation source: 20 cm soil or saprolite under Garry oak tree replicate 1 | place: USA:California | collected 2016-06-15
GGGTGCTAGATGCCCGCCGCGATCGCCGCCGCGCGCGTGCCGAAGCCTTCCTGCTTCACGTAGAACTCGATGGTGCGCCGGATTGCGGTATCCATATCGGTGCTTGGCTGCCAGCCGAGATCGCGCCGGGCGGCTTCGACGTTGGGTACGCGCACCTGGATGTCCTGGTAGTACTTGCCGTAGTACTCGCCGGCGGAGACATCGATGATCTCCGTGGCCCGGGCGTTGTCGCGCAGCACCGGGAACTCCTGTGCAATCCTGATGGTGCGCTGCGCGAGATCGCGGATCGAGATGCAGTTGCCCGGATTGCCGATGTTGAAAATGCGCCGGCTGGCGCAGCCATCCTTGTTCTCGAGGATCGTCAGCAGGGCTTCGATGGCATCGTCGATGTAGGTGAAGGAGCGCTTCTGGCTGCCGCCGTCCACCAGCTTGATCGGCCGCTTGTAGAGCACGTTGGAGAGAAACTGGGTGAACACCCGCGAGCTGCCTTCCTTCGGCTCCTCGACGTTGTCGAGATTCGGACCGATGAAATTGAACGGCCGGAACAGGGTGTAGTCGAGGTGATCGCGCACGCCGTAGGCGTAGATGACGCGGTCGAGCAGCTGCTTGGAGGCGGCGTAGATCCAGCGCTGCTTGTTGATCGGGCCATACACCAGGGGGCTCGCCTCCTCATCCAGCGCCGCATCGGGCGACATGCCGTAGATCTCGGAGGTCGAGGGGAAGACGAGACGCTTGCCGTACTTGACGCAATGGCGCACGACGTCGAGGTTGGCCTCGAAGTCGAGCTCGAACACCCGCAGCGGGTGGGTCACGTACTGCGCCGGGTTGGCAATGGCCACCAGCGGCACCACCGCGTCACACTTCTTGACGTGGTACTCAACCCACTCCTTGTTGATGGTGATGTCGCCTTCGACGAAGTGAAAGCGCTCGGTTTTCGGCAGTTCGCCCAGCTTGTTGTCCGCCAGGTCGATGCCGTATACCTCCCAGGGCCGGGTGCGCAGGATCGCATTGGTGAGCGCGCTGCCGATGAAGCCGTTTGCCCCAAGAATCATTATTTTCAGTGCCATACCCGTCCTTCCACCGCTTGCGCGCCGCCCGAAAGCGTCCGACAACGCCCCAAGGTTAAGCGTGTAATGCTAGCATTTTCCGGCACTTTCGGCCGGCGTCTGGCGACGCGCGAAACCTAACCGCGCGAGCGCCGGCCGCCCTTTTGCAGGAGATGTTTCATGCGCTCGGTTGGCCGCGATGCCCTGTTCAGCCTGGCGGCGCTCCTGGTGAGCGTGATTCTGGTGCAGTCGCTGTACGCCACCGTCATCCGCCCGCGCGCCGAGGCGATCCTCGCCGAGCCCGCGATCCCGCAGGACCAGCTGAAACCCGGACAGCCGGTGCCCCATAACCTGCGCTCCCCGTTCGTGATCCTGAAGGATTACGAGCAGGAGGCGGCGCTGATCCTGGCGACCTGGGCGCTGTCGCTGATCGCGTACCAGGCGCTTGCTGTGGGCCGTAACCGGCGCCTGCTGGAGAAGCCCTACATCGAGCTGGGCGAAGGGCACGTGGTGCTGCCCGATGACGCGCGCGCCTACGGTCGACCGATCGAAAGCCTGCCGCGCCAGGAGCAGGAGATGTTGTTGCCGCGCGCGCTGATGGTGGCGCTGAACCGCTTTGGCGCGACACGCAGCGTGCAGGACGCCGCGGAGGCGGTGCGCGCCGAGTGCGAGAACGAGCTCGACCGCCTGGACGCGCAACTGTCGATGGTGCGCTTCACCGCGTGGGCGATCCCGGCCGTCGGCTTCGTGGGCACGGTGCGCGGCATCGGCCGCGCTCTGCAGGAGGCTCAGGGTGCGCTGCGCGGGGACATCTCCGGCGTCACCCTCGGCCTGGGGATCACCTTCAATGCCACCCTCACCGCACTGATCTCCTGCATCATAGTCATGTTCTGCCTGCACCAGCTGCAGCAGGCTCAGGATCGCCTGGTGCTGGATGCGCGCGGGTACATCGACCGGCGCCTCATCCGCAACATGCGGGTGAACTGACGGCGCTGCGCCCCTCAACAGCAGCGGCTGACGCCGCTCCACTTGCGCCGCTGGGCGTCCTCGTAGAACGCGCGCCGGCTTAAGGCCGGCTCGTCCGCGTGCCGCGCCGCCTGGTGAGCGCGATAGCGCTCATAAGCGTCATCGCCCGAAGCCGCGCGCAAGGCGCTCCACAGCGCCCCAGCGTGCCGCGCGGCCAGGCGTGCCACGCCCCTCATGGCTGCGCCTGCGCCGCCGCGCTTTGCAGGCGGCTTGACTGATACGGCGCTTCCGAGCTCGAGCGCAGCGACAGCCCCCGCAGACGCCGCACGCACACCCTCGCCATGTCGAGAATCACGAACCACAGGATCGCCAGGAGCAGCATCGTCAGCCAGGCATCGAGGCGCTGATTGAATATGAGTTGCGGGGCTACCGCGGCGCGCTCCGGCGGCAGCGCCCCAAGGGCCAGCTTGCGCGCCAGGTCATCGGCCGCGGCGAACAGCCCGATGCGGCTGTCGGTGCTGGTGATCTTCTGCCAGGCCGCGGTCGTGGTGACGAGCGCCACCCATGCGAGCGGCAGCAGCGTCACGAGCGCATAGCGCAGCTTGCCGGATTTGATGATGATCCCGGTCGCCACCGACAGCGCGATGCCGGCCAGCATCTGGTTGGAAATGCCGAACAGCGGCCAGAGGATGTTGACACCGCCGTTCGGGTCGATCACCCCGATGTACAGGAAGTAACCCCAGGCGCCGACCATGAGTGCGCTCGCCAGCAGCACCGACGGATACCACGAGGTACGCCCCAGGGGCCGCCACAGGTGCCCGAGCAGATCCTGCAGCATGAAGCGGCCGACGCGGGTGCCGGCATCGAGCACCGCCATGATGAACACCGCCTCGAACATGATGGCGAAGTGATACCACAGCGCCAGGAGTCCGCGGCCGAAGGTGCTGCCGAAAATGCTCGCCATCCCCACCGCCAGCGACGGCGCCCCGCCGCTGCGCGCGAACAGGGTGCGCTCGCCCATGGCGCTGGCGAGCGCCTGCATCTGTTCCACCGTGACCGGAAACCCCCAGCTGCTGATGGTCTGCACCGCAGCCGCCGGGGTCGCGCCCACGACTCCGGCGCCGGCGTTGATGGCGAAGTACACGCCCGGGTCGAGCAGCGTCGCGGCAATCAGCGCCATGATCGCCACGAACGACTCGAGCGCCATGCTGCCGTACCCGACCAGCCGCACGTCCGCCTCGTTGGTGATGAGTTTGGGAGTCGTGCCGCTCGCCACCAGTGCGTGAAACCCCGACACCGCACCGCAGGCGATGGTGATGAACACGAACGGAAACACCTTGCCGCCGAACAACGGGCCGGTGCCGTCGGTGAACGCCGTCACGGCCGGCATCTTGATCTGCGGGTGGGTCAGCACGATGGCCACCGCCAGCAACGCCACCGTCCCGAGCTTCAGGAACGTCGACAGATAGTCGCGCGGGGCGAGCAGCAGCCACACCGGCAGGATCGCGGCGCAGAAGCCATAGACGATCACGAAGCCCGCGAGCGCCATGGCCGCATAGTCGAACAGCGGGCGCAGCGCCGGCTGATGATCGACCCAGCCGCCGGCGAGGAGCGCCAGCAGCACAAGCGTCACGCCCAGCAACGATCCTTCCAGCACCCGCCCCGGCCGCCACAGCCGCAGGTACAGGCCGACGATCAGCGCCGCGGGGATGGTGCCGAACACCGTGGAGGCGGCCCACGGGCTGTGCTTCATGACATTGACGATCACCAGCCCCAGCACCGCGCTCAGGATGATCATGATGATGAGCGTGCCAAGGAGCGCGGCAAAGCCGCCGAGCGGACCGAGCTCATCGCGCGCCATCTGGCCGAGACTGCGCCCGTCACGGCGCGTGGACAGCAGCAGGATCGTCATGTCCTGCACGCATCCGCCCAGCACCGCCCCCACCAGGATCCACAGCGTGCCCGGCAGATAGCCGAACTGTGCCGCGAGCGTCGGACCTACCAGCGGCCCCGGGCCGGCGATGGCGGCGAAATGATGGCCGAACACGATCACGCGGTGCGTCGGCACAAAGTCGCGCCCATTGTTGAGCCGTTCGGCCGGAGTGGCGCGCGATGCATCGACGCTGAGCACGCGGGCGGCGATCCAGGCTGCGTAGAAGCGGTAGCCGAGAAGATAGATGCACACCGCCGCGGTCAGGATCCACAGAGCATTGATCGGCTCATGGCGGTGCAGCGCCACGGCGCCGATGGCGATGGCGCCGGCGATCGCCAGCACGGCACCCGAGACTTTCTTCCTCATGGTGGCGTCTCCGAGGCGCGCAGGCGCTGGAGCGCGCGCGCGTAACGCGCCAGGATCGCGTCGCGCCTGTGATGGCGCCCGTTGCTCACGACCTTGACGCCGGCGCGCCACACGCAGTCGATGACGCCGCGGCCGCCGGCAAAGATCCAGCTGTCCAGGATCTCATCGTCGCGCCGTTCGAGCAGCGCCGGATGAGCGGGCATGAGGCTCACCACATCGAGCGGCGCTCCGACGGTGAGCCCCGCCGCACGCCCCGGCCCGGGCGCGCCGGCCTGCAGCACCTGCCGGCCACCTTCGAGCGCGCCATCGAACAGGCACCGACCGGTTGAAGCGCCGGCGCCCGAGGCGAGAACGTTGCGCGCGCGTTGCCGCAGGCGCTGGGAGTACTCGAGGGTGCGCAGCTCTTCGGCGGCATCCAGCAGGATGTTGGAATCGCTGCCGATGCCGATGCGGCCGTGCTGCGCGAGGAAGGCCGCCGCCGGGAATATCCCATCGCCGAGACTCGCTTCGGTCAGCGGACACAGGCCGACCACCGCGTGCCGCGCGGCGACGCCCAGGAGCTCCGCGCGCGTGGCGTGGGTCGCGTGCACCAGGCACCAGCGTTCATCGACCGCCTGGTTGTCGAGCAGCCATTCGACGGGCCGGCGGCCGCTCCACGCCACGCACTCCTCGACCTCGCGGGTCTGTTCCGCGACATGGATGTGGATGAGGCCGCCTTGCGCGAGTTGCACCACGGCGCCGAGCTCCTCCGGAGTCACCGCGCGCAGGCTGTGGGGCGCCACACCCACGCCCGCTCCGGCGAGCGTGCGCACCGCCTTGCGGCTGGCCTCGACGATGCGGGCGAAGCGCTCCGGATCGTTCACGAAGCGGCGCTGCCGGGCGGTGGGTGCGGTCCCGCCGAACCCGCTGTGCGCGTAGAAGGTCGGCAGCAGCGTGAGTCCAATTCCAGTGTGGCTCGCGGCCGCGGCGATGCGTCCGGCGAGCTCGCCGGGATCCGCGAACGGCACACCGGCATGGTCGTGGTGCAGGTAGTGAAATTCTCCGACGTGCGTGAAGCCCCCCTCGAGCATCTCCGCGAACGCCAGCGCGCTGATCGCCTCGAACTCGTCCGGATCGATGTGCTCGACGAAGCGGTACATGAGCTCACGCCAGCTCCAGAAGCTGTCGTCACCGGGTCCGCGGCGCTCGGTCAGCCCCGCAAGACCACGCTGGAAGGCGTGACTGTGCACGTTGGGAAGACCGGGCAGCGCAATCCCATGGCGCTCATCGGTCTGCGCCGCCGCCACGTTCGCGGTAACGCGCTCGATGTATCCGTCGGTGGCGCTCAGGCGCACGCCCCGCGCCCAACCCTGCGGCAACAGCGCCGTTTCAAACCACAGGCTCGCCATGAGATACATTATTGATGATTGGCCGGCACCACGCAGCTGAAGGAGGTTCGGCCCGGTGATCGAGCAGTCGGGAGCCCCGTGGCTCACGGTGCGGCGCGGCTCAGCGCCCCTGCTGCTGTGCATGCCGCACACCGGCACCAGCATACCGGCGGCCATCGAGGCGGACCTCGCCTCCCCGTGGCTGGCGCGCAAGGATACCGACTGGTGGATCGAGCGGCTGTACGGGTTTGGCGGGGACCTCGACGCCAGCATCGTGCGCACCGGCGTCTCGCGCACGGTCATCGATGCGAATCGCGACCCGTCGGGCGCATCGCTCTACCCCGGACAGGCCACCACCGAGCTGTGTCCCACGACCACCTTCGACGGCGAGCCACTGTACCGCACCGGGTGCGCGCCCGCGCCCGGGGAGGTCGCCGCGCGCCGACGCGAGTATTTCGAGCCGTATCACCGCGCCATAGAAGAGGAGATCGCGCGGCTGCGCCGCCTGCACCCGGCGCTGGTGGTGTACGACTGCCACTCGATCCGCTCAGCCGTCCCGCGCCTGTTCGCGGGCACTCTGCCTCACTTCAACCTGGGCAGCTTCTCCGGCGCGAGCTGCGCTGCCGCGCTGACGCAGCGCATCGAGCGGCTGTGCGATGCGACGGGCCTTGCCCGCGTCACCAACGGTCGTTTCAAGGGCGGCTACACGATCCGGCATTACGGACGCCCGCAGGACGGCGTGCACGCCGTGCAGATGGAGCTCGCATGCCGCGGTTACCTGCGCGAGCCGCTTGGGGCGGTCGACGAGGGGACCTGGCCGTGCGCGTGGGATGAGGGATTCGCCGCGCCGATGCGCGCCCTGCTGGAGCGAGTCCTCACGGCGTGCATCGGGTTTGTATCTTAGAAGCGGATACCGAAGCGGATCGGGATGTATTCGGTCGGCTCCTGGGTCTCGATGCGCTCGTAGCGAGCCTCGACGAACCAGGACTGGCCGCGGGGCAGCGCGAAGTCCATGCCGGCGCCCGCGTTCCAGGCGAAACGCGTCGTGTCCTCGCTCGCCACCGTGTTGGACACGAAGCCCGGCCCGCAGAAGAACGGCTCGCACAGGAAGCCGTTCTGCGTGAGATCGATGCGGCGGTAACCCAGTCCCACCCCGCCGGTCACGTAGAAGCGCGTCCAGGCGTTGACCGGTGCTTCCAGCACTCCGCTCAGAAACCCCGTGACCGTCTGGCCGTAACCATTGTCGACCGGCGCCTGGTTCACGGCCTGACCGAGTGCGATGAGCTCGTTGGTGGCGCTGAAGCGGTTGTAATTGAGATCCGCCCGCAGCATGAACGGCTGCCCGGGAACCGGCCGCAGCGTGAATCCGGTGCCGATGCTCCAGCCGCTGTCGAGAAAGTCCGCGGTGCGTCCCTGCGTCACGCTGCCGCCACCGTCGATGAACCACTGCAGCGGTCGCGCGGCCGGGTACTGATACCCCTGCGCGAGCGCCGGCGCGCTGCAACCCAACAGCGCCAGGGGCGCGAGTATGCGAATGTACGACTTCATGTCTTGCATCATCCGGTCCTTCGGCTGAATTGGGGCTGAATTAAGACCCGCGGCGGCGCACGCCTCACGCCGCGCGACGCACCCTGCGGCGCACGGCGCGCACAATCTCGTGCACTTCGCCGATCCCGAGCGCGTTGGCACACAGGAAGAACGCGCCAGCGGCGCTGCCGATGACAAGGATCAGGCTCACGCACTTGGGCCAGAAGCGCTGCACCGCCCAGTCGGCCAGCAGCAAGTGCGCCCCCGCCCAGGAAATCCCCAGGAGCACGGCCGAGGCCAGCGCGACTCTCCACAGGAGCGAGAGCATCGCCCGCGATTCCAGGCGCCCGAGGTGCGAGCGCATGAGCAGATACAGAATGAGGAAGTTGCTGGTGGCTACGCAGGCGGTGGAGAACGCCAGCCCGCGATGACCCCAGCCGAAATGCAGGGTCAACATCCAGTTCAGCAGCAGGTTCAGGCCCACCGCGAGAAAGCTGACCATCATCGGTGTCTTGCGCCGATCGAGCGCGTAGAAGGCGTTCACCAGCACCTTGAGCGCCGCGTAGCCGCACAGCCCGATGGCGTAGAAGCGCAGCGCCGCCGCAGATTCCGCCGTCTCGTGCGGCCCGAAACGGCCGTGCTGGTAGAGCACGGAGATGATGGGCTCGGCGAGCACCATGAGACCGACGCTCGCCGGGATGGTCATGAGAAACGCGAGCCGCATGCCGCGCGCCAGCTCGCTGCGAAACGCCTCGGTGTTGCCGGTCGCCGCCATGCGCGCCAGCAGCGGCAGCGCGACGGTGCCGAGCGCGACGCCGAAGATTCCCAGCGGCAGCTGCATGAGGCGGAACGCCACCGTCAGCCAGAAGGTCGGGCCGTCACCAAGCCGCGAGGCGAACACCGAGTTGACCAGCACATTCACCTGTGTAGTGCTCGCCGCGATCACCGACGGGCCCATCAGGCGCAGGATCGCGCGCACCCCGGGGTCGCGCCAGCGAAGATCCGCGTGAAACCCGTAGCCCGTGCGGCGCAGCGCCGGCAGCTGCACCAGCAGCTGCAGCGTGCCGCCGATGAGGGTGCCGATGGCGAGTCCGAGAATCGCGTGCGGACCGAAGTGCGGGTCGAGCCAGTACCCCAACACCACCCCGCCGACGATCGACCCCAGGTTGAAGAAGCTCGAGGCGGTCGCCGGCACGCCGAACACGTCGCGCGCGTTCAGCATGCCCATGACCAGCGCCGCCAGCGACACCAGCAGGATGAACGGGTACATGACCCGTGTCAGGGTTACGGTGAGCGCCGCCTTGCCCGGATCGAAGCCGGGCGCGAGGGCTGCCACCAGCCAGGGCGCCGTGATGATCCCCAGCACGGTGATCGCGCTCAGGGAGACGGCGGTAAGGGTTGCGACCTTGTCGGCGAGTCGCCAGGCCGCGGCGTCGCCCTCCAGCGCCGCGGTGCGGGTGAACACCGTGACGAACGCCGTGGACAGCGCGCCTTCCCCGAACAGGTCGCGCAGCAGGTTCGGTATGCGAAAGGCGATGGTGAACGCGTCCATGACGCGCCCGCCGCCAAACAGCGCCGCGAAGATCTGCTCGCGCGCCAGTCCCAGCACCCGGCTGCAGAGCACCGCGAGCCCGACGACGCCCGCGGCCCGGGTGTTCAGCCGCTCGGCGCGGCTGTCGGGTGCGGGCGGTGCCGCTGTCTCGCCTGAGGGCATGAGGGCCCTCAAGCTACCATCGGCCCGTGCCCGGCGCGAGTCAGCGTGCGTGCCAGACCAGATTCAGCCCCACGGTACGCGGCCGGAACGAGTATGTGTTCTGCTGCGGCGTATAGGTACCATCGATCTGACCGAGGATGTAGTTGGTCGTGGTATGCGAGTCGAACAGGTTGTCGCAGAAGGCCGTGAGCTGAACATTCCCGAAGTTCATGCCGGCGCGCAGCGAGGTGTAGGAATTGGTGGGATACGCATACGAGTAGCCGTAAAAGTACTGCCCTCCGGCGGCCGGGTCCTGCACGTTGGCAAGCCACGGACTCTGGCTCTCGTACTGCCAGTCCACGCGCACGAACGCATCGCGTTGCGTCAACTTGAAGTTGTATTGGGCGCCTACGGCCACGGTCCAGGGCGGCATGGTGCCCGGAGCGTAGTTGATGCCCTCCTGACCGGTGACGGCATCGCCCGTGACGGCCAGACACGGTACGCCGACCCCCGTGGACCCGGGCGTGCAGTCGGCCGGGGCGTTCTGGGTGTAGCGCGCGCTGGTGTAGCCGGTGGCCAGCTCAACGTTGAGCGGCCCGAACGCCATGTCTGCCTGCAGGTCGAAGCCCTTGGCGACCGCGGTGGCGAGGTTGTCGGTGAACTGCAGGCCGCAGTTCCCGGAAATATAGAGGTTCTGCTGAATGTTGTGCCATTGGATGTAGTAGACACTGGTGGCCAGCCTGAGCCAGCTGCCCACCGCGTTCTTCGAGCCGACCTCATAGTTCTGCGTGAAGTCTGACTTGTAGGTGAGCGGCGCGCCGTTGGGGTAGCCGGCGGCGGCCAGGTCGCTATCGCAGTACGGAGGCAGGGGCGCGTTACCGCCACCGACACGGAAACCCTTGCCGTAGCTCAGGTAGTAGAGGTTGCGGGGATCGGCCTGGAACGACAGCACCGCCTTGGGCGTGTTGGGCGTCTCGGCCTGGCTCGCCGAGGCTGGCCCCGGCCCATAGTTCTCATAGCCGTCCGCATAATGCTCCAGCGAGAAGGTGGAGTGCGCGATGCGCTCGCCGACGGTCAGGCGTATCCGGTCGGTGAAGGCGTAGCTCACCTCACCGAAGCCGGCGAGCTGGCGGTCGATGGTGGTGTTGTTATTGTAGTAGATGTCGCAGGCCGGAATGACAGGATAGGCCGCGTTGGTCGGACATGAGTAGAAGGAGGCGGGGGTAACCCCGTCGGGGGAATAGAAGTCCGACGGAGCCAAGCCATACAGGTAGTTGAACACCTGGGCGATGTTGGTCGACTTCAGCTCCTCGATGCTGCCCTCCTTGGCCTGCTGCCAGAAAACACCAGCGGTCCAGGCCCAGCGCGAGCTCGCGTCGGTTGACTGCCAGCGCAGCTCCGCGGTGTAGCTTTTCTGAGTGTTTGTCATGATGTTAGGCGTCTGTGTGCCGCGCAGCGCGGCCGGCAGATGGATGCCGGTGGCGTTGATCAGCGGGAACCATGAGCAGCTGGTCGCATCATCGGGGGCCGTGCACTTGGGCGGCAGCGCGAACCCAAGCGATACCAGGTTGCTCGGGATCGTGCTCCAGTAGCTCAGGTCATACACCGTGCCCTGATAGGCGGTGAGCTGGCTGCGGTTGAAGTAAGAAACGTCACCGATCAGCTGGCTCTTGGCGAGGTTCCAGTCCATCCTGAGCGCCGGCAGGTAGTAGGTATCCGGACCCCCTATCCGCTCCGGAGTCGCGGTGTTGAATTGCCCCTGACTCAGGTTCGAATACGCTGGCCAGTAGGTGGACTCGTCGTGCTTGTCCTGCTTCTGGTAAAGGATGCTGGGCGTAACGGTAACGCTCGGGCTCGGCTGCCACGTGGCCGCCAGGCGCGCCATGTAAGAGTGCGAATAATTGATGTTGTGGTTGACGATCGCGCCGGTGCCGGGATCGACGCGGTTCATCCAGCCGCCGTCGTAGCGGTACCAGACGCTCCCGCGAATGCCGAACACGCCGTCGACGACCGGGTGGCCGGCCGCGATACCGAACTCGGCATTGGGCTGGCCGTACTGCGTATAGGAAAGGTCGCTGCGCACGTAGGCGTCGGCCCTCGTGGTGCTGGCAGGGGTCATGATGTAGCGCACCGCGCCGCCCTCGGCGCCGGCGCCGAAGAGTGTGCCCTGTGGACCGCGCAGCACTTCGACGCGCTGCAGGTCGAAGGCCTTCGGCAAGGTGTCGTCGGGATTGAAGCCGACCGAGCGCATCTGAATCGGGGTGTCGTCGATATAGATCCCGGTCGTGCCGGCGCCGCCCGAGGAAGAGATGCCGCGGATCGAGATGGCATTGGTGCCGGAGTCATCGATCGTCACCCCGGGGGTGAAGCGCACGATGTCTCTCATGTCCTTGATGCCCTTCTGATCGAGCGCTTCCTGGGTGAGCGCCGTCACGCTGATCGGCACCCTGCTCAGGGCTTCCTCGCGACGGGTCGCCGTCACGACGACTTCCTGCAGCCCGCCGCGCGCAGTGCTGCTCTCCCCCGCCGGTGCGCTGG
>WNGI01005495.1_pt1 | contig 11435 bp, 13 predicted proteins | sample 5400621 | NCBI WGS metagenome assembly WNGI01 (sample SAMN13153374, study PRJNA577476) | soil metagenome | isolation source: 20 cm soil or saprolite under Garry oak tree replicate 1 | place: USA:California | collected 2016-06-15
AAGGGCGCGCCTCCGCGGCAAGGTCAGGGTGGACCAGGACTTCAAGCTCCTCGCAGCGGCAGGCAACTTTGCCCGGCTCGCGGTCCTGGGTGTCGCCAGCATCGCCGGAGGATGGGCAGCCGCCTCGATCTGACGGCAGACCGGCAAAAATGATGCCGATCCGGAGCTTGTGAACGCCAGATCGGTCTCCGTCAGCGGTTAGCGGCCACCACCAAAGGCGTTTTCCCGCGAAAGCCGGCCCCAAGGACGGTTCGATCCAGCGCTATGCCCAGCTCACGGGGCCCCACAGGGACCCATTGGGCACCACCCACCTAGCCCCCACTACCGTTTCCTTACGGTGCCTCGTCCAGGGGGCCTGGGTTCTTTTGCGTACGGCGTGGCGGAAACCGCAACGTGGTTCGCAGAGAATGTTAGGCGGCCCTGGCTCTCCAGCGCGCCGTTCAGGAGGCGGCGACCGTCTCCGACCGCATCGCCGGCTCTGTCCGGCCCTTGCCGCCCGAGCGGAGGGCGAGCGCCGCGACCACGAGGCCGAGCAGGCCCACGACGATCCCGACCACCGCGAGGGTCGTGGCCCTCGAGGCCTTGCTCGCGGCCTGGGCCTGGGCGGCCTGGAGCGACGCGAGGCGCGGGTCGAGGTTGGTCAGCTTGGCGGCGAGCTCGCCGTTGGACGGGTCCTTGGCCGGGAACTGGATGCCCTCGGCATCGGCGACGTTGCTGAAGGTCTTCTCCGACGAGGTGAAGGTCTCGTCGATGTTCTGCCCGGCGATCGAGCCCGTGAAATGGAAGGCGTAGGTGCCTGGCCTGGTCGGCGTGAGGGCCGAGTCGTACTCCCCCTGGGTCCCGTAGGTCGCCCCAAAGGCGGGCCGCAGCGCCAGCGTTTCGCCCTTCTGGCCGTTGAACACGGGCGTGACGTTCAGGGTGTCGCCGAGGTTGGTCACCGGCTTGCCTGCGGCGTCGGCGAGGAAGAGCTGCACGGCGTTGCTGAAGCCGGAGTACGTGGGCTCGTTCTTCCACCCGACGGTGAAGGTGTACGCCCCGATGGTGCGGTGCTCATGGGCGAGAGCCGGTCCTGCGGACACAACGACGGCGGTGAGGGCTGCGGCGGCAACTGCCGCGCGGCGAAGAGCAATCGACACGAGGGATTCCTTTCGGTTGAGGTGGGTGGTCAGAGCTCAGATGCCGGCCGGCACCGGTGGAGCCCTTCCCCTCGAAGCGTCGCAAAGGAACTGGAGTGCCGGAGCGGCGAGGCCGTCGGGCACATCGAGTCCCGAGGCTGTCCTCGGTGCGCCCGGCACCCGAAAGGCGATCCCGAGAGCCTCGGCGGCCCGGGCCAACCACCGCAGCAGCAGAGCCCCCGCGACCGCCACGAGCAACTGGATGGCGACCCCGAGGACGAAGAGGTGGTGGGCGAACATGCCCGAGACGCTGGCTCCCGATACCAGGCGCTCCCCCGCCTCGAGGGCACTGAATGCCCCTACCTGGATCGCTGCGAGCCGTAGTGCGAGCTGGGGGCCGCTGTGCTCGATCGGCAAGGTGCCGCTGAGCCCGGCACGGAAACCCCGCATCGCCACGACACCGAGGCCCAGGACCTCGAGCAGCAGGGCGAGCACCAGGGCGTTGCGCCAGTAAGAGTGGCCCGTTGCCGCGAGGTAGGCGCCGCGCTCGTTGCTGCCGGGGAGAGCCGCGAAGTAGGTGAGCGAGTGGCCCGCCACGACACCGGCGAAGGCCACGCCGGCCATCCAGGCCCCACTGCGCCTCTTCACGGCTACAAGGCTACCTTTGGAGCCCGTAGCGAGCCAGTACCGCGGGGGCAGCCGGGAAGACCTGCGCCAGGATGTCGATGAGATCCGCCGGGCGGGCGATGCGATGGGCGTACCGGGCGACGTACAGACGCAGGGCGCAGTCCACCTGAGCCGGAGGCCCGAGGGCAGCCAGCGCCTGGGGCGTCTGGGCGTAGACGCCGCGGTAGTAGCTCGAGCTGTGGGAGTTCCAGTACGTCAGGGGCTGGCCTGCGAGCCCCCTGGCGTCGGCAGGGGCGGGAGTCGATATCCAGGCGGACAGCGTATGTTCGTAGCCGTACTCCGCCCAGCTTGCCAGGCCCTCGTCCAGCCAGGGATCGCGGGCCTGGTCGTCGGTGACCAGGGCGTAGAACCACTGGTGGCCCAGCTCGTGGCTCGTGGTTCGGCCCAGGGTGCCCGGGCCCTGCATCACATGCATCGGGTACTCGATGCCCGACGTCCCCGGTCCAGAGGTGAGGGCGAGGCTGAAGCTCGGCCATGGATAGGCACCGAAGCGGCGGGCGTAGGAGGCGATGACGTCGCGCACCTTCGCAACGTAGGGCTGCGGTGAGTCGCCGAGGCCCTGAGCCACGCCCACGGTGATGGCGACGGGCGCCGTGGTCCCCCCGTCGGCGGTCCCGGTCGCCAGGCTGAACTGCCCGGCCGAGAGGCCCACGTCGGGCACCCCGACGGCGCTGAAGTGGCCCGGCCGGTCGCGGAGCCCGGTCGCGAGGACCGTCCAGCCGTCGGGAGCGGTGACCGTCAGGTCGAAGTCCGCCGCCGGGGAGGTCGTGGCCTCCGCGTAGAGCGTCGTTGGCGGGTCCGTCGCCCACCCAACTCCGGGCTCCCAGGAAAGCAGGGGGTAGAAGGTCCCCATCCGCACGGCCGGCCCGTCGTCGCCGATCCGGTCCCGGACGTTGCCGGGCAGCGTCAGCCGCCACGGCATCGACGCAGTGACGGACCGGCCCGCGGCGAGGGGCCGAAGGAGCGGGACGATCATGGTCGTGGGGTCGGGCAGGCTCGGCGTGGCCGGCGACCCGTCCACGGTCACGGGTCCGGGGGCCAGGTGCGCCCCCTCCTGCGTGAGAACCGGCCCGTTCGGCCAGAGCCGGAAGACGAGATGGTCCGTCGGGAGATCGGGGGTGAACACGACGCTGAGGGTGCCGGTCGCCAGGTGCTCCGCGGGCTGGATGCTGCTCGTGAGGGTGTAGCGGGGACGGTCGGCCCTGGGTGCGGCCCGTGGCGGAGCGGCGGGACAGGTGCCGTTCGCCGCAGCGATCGGGGTCCCCACGGTCGGCGTCGGGATCGCGGTCGCGCTGGGTGCCTGGGTGGCTGTGGCGGTGGGGCTTCCGGCTGGCGTGGCCGAGGGTGACAGCAGCGAGGTGGCAGGCTTCGCCGGGGCCACCGCCCTGCGCGCCCCGGTCGGGCTGCAGCCGCTGCACAGGAGGGCCACGAGCACGAAGGCGGCCCGCCTGGCCCGGCTCACCGGAGATCTAGACGGAACGGCGGTATTTGCTCACCGAGAGCGGCACGAACACCACGAGGATCCCGACAACCCAGGCGAGGGAGGCCACGAGGTGGTAGCTCTGCGACGGCCATCCCTCGAGCAACGCACGAAGCGAGTCGACGGTCACGCTGACAGGGTTCACCTTGGCCCAGGCCTGGAGCCATCCCGGCAAGCTCTCCGCCGAGACGAACGCCGTGCTGGCGAACACCAGCGGGAAGATCCACACGAAGCTCGCCGCCTGCGTGGACTCGACGTCTCGCACCGCCAGGCCGATCCAGGCAGAGATCCACGAGAACGCAAGGCCGAATGCCAGCGCCAGCACGACCCCGCTCACCGCGGGGACGAGGCCGGTGTGGATCCGGAACCCGACCAGGTAGCCAACGATGGTCATGAGCAGGACCACGAACGCGTTGCGGACCGTGTCCGACAGCGTCCGGCCGGCCAGCACCGCGGAGCGGGCCATCGGCAGCGAGCGGAACCGGTCCACCATGCCCTTCGTCAGGTCTTCGGCCAGGCCAACACCGGTCTGGGTGGAACCGAAGATGACGGTCTGGATGAAGATCCCCGGCATCAGGTAGTCGACGTACGGATAGGGAAAAAAGGGCAACCGGATGGCGTTCCCGAAGACGTACCGGAACAGCAGGACGAACATCACCGGCTGGATGGTGGAGAAGACGAGCAGGCTCGGCACCCGCACGTAGCGGAGCAGGTTGCGCCGGGTAACGGCAAGGATGTCGGAGACCGTCGTCGCCACCGGGTTGGGAGGCGAGATCACCTGTTCCCGGATCTCGACGTCGGTCGCACTCACCGCGGTCTCCTCCCCCGGCCCCTTCCGCGGGCGCCCGCGGCCTGGCCGTTCTCGGACACCTCCTCGGCGGCATGCCCGGTAAGGGTCATGAACACATCGTCGAGCGTCGGGCGGCGCAGGGCCAGGTCCGTGAACTCCACGCCCGCCTGGTCGAAATGCCGGACGATCTCGGCCAGCACGGAGGCGCCGTGCTCACCGGCAGGGACCGTGATCCGCCGGGTGATCTCGTCGACGTGCGGCTCCCCCACGCCCAGGCCGGACATCTCCGCCACCGCGACCTCGAGCTGGGAGGGGTCGCCGACCACCACCTCGATCACCTCGCCCCCCACGTGTGACTTGAGCTCGTTGGCCGTGCCCTCCGCGATGACGTGGCCTCCGTCGATAACGGCGATGCGGTCGGAGAGGACGTCCGCCTCCTCCAGGTACTGCGTGGTGAGCAGCAGTGTCGTCTCCTCCTGCACCAGCTCCCGGATGATCGCCCAGAGCTGCATCCGGCCCCGAGGGTCGAGCCCGGTGGTCGGCTCGTCAAGGAACAGCACCTGCGGGCGGGCGACCAGGCTGGCTGCCAGGTCGAGGCGGCGGCGCATGCCCCCGGAGTAGGTCTTGGCGGTCCGGTCGGCGGCCTCGACGAGGTCGAAGCGCTCGAGCAGCTCCACGGCACGTTTCCTCGACTCGGCCCTGCCGAGGTGGTTCAAGACGCCGACGAGCTCGAGGTTCTCCCGCCCGGTCAGGTGCTCGTCGACCGCCGCGTACTGGCCGGTCAGGCCGATCACCGAGCGAAGGGCGGCGGCGTCCCTGACCACGTCGTAGCCCGCCACCTCGGCCTTGCCTTCGTCGGGCGGCAGCAGGGTGGTGAGGATGCGGACGATCGTGGTCTTGCCGGCTCCGTTGGGGCCGAGGAGTCCGAACACGGTCCCACGCGGGACCTCGATGTCGACGCCGTCGAGGGCGAGGACCGCACCGAAACGTTTCTTGAGTCCCTTGGCGATGATCGCGGCTTCGGCCAACAAAGGCTCCTTTCGGTCCCCCGAAGTCCACTCAGGCACGTCAGAGGCTGATCAGAAGGAAGCTGATGATTCCATACCTTGTGGCCGCGTGCCCGGCTTCGCGCCTGCGCCGGGCCGCGTGGGCCCGGCGCAGTGGATCCAATCCCCGAGGCGCCCCTCAAGGCGCCGGATGAGTCTCTGGGTTGGTTGGCTACCGCGGGATCTAGCGGATCTGCCCCTTCAGGCAGTTGGCGAAGCCGGTCATCATGGCTCCGGCGACGTCCTGCATCATGCCGCGGCCGTACTGGGCGACGGCGCCCGACATGTTGATGTCCTGGCTGACTTTGACGTGGGTCTGATTGCCCTGGTCGGTGATCTGGGCCACGACGTTGGCGTCCGCCTGCCCCTTGCCCTTCTCCTCGCGGCCAACGGCTTTCATCACGACGCGCCCCGTCTGGTTGTCGAGTTCGGTGATGGTGACGGTGCCGGCGAAGGTGAGGTCCATGGCCCCCATCTTGATCTTCATCTTGCCCTTGTAGGTCTTGTCGTCGACGATCTGGGTGAGCTGGGCGCCCGGCATGCACTTCGCGACCTTCTCCGCGTCGAGCAGGTAGGCCATCACCTTGTCAGGTGAGGCCGGTACGGTGAACTCGTTCTCGATGATCATGCCCATGTTGAACCACTCCTCCCTTTCCGTGTTCCGCTCTGCGCGCTTGGCAGAGCTCAGGCGCCCTCACTCAAGCGCTTGGCAGAAGGTATGTACCCGGAATCGGGTGCGACGTGGCGACGTGGAGCTGAGGCGACTCGAACGCCCGGCCTCCTGCATGCCATGCAGGCGCTCTACCAGCTGAGCTACAGCCCCGCGGCCCTCAACCATAGCACCGCTCCTGCAGCGCCTCCACGCAGTGGTGGGCTCAGTCGGCGGCAGCCTCGCCTCCGTCGGGCGCAGCGCCTGGGGAATCACCCGGCGACCCCCGGGGCGAGTCCGGTGACGGCTTCTGGCCCGAGTCCTGGCCCGAGTCACTGGCCGAGTCGCTGCGAGGACCGGCGGCGTTCGGGCCTGCCCCCTCGGCTCTCCCGCCGCCACCGCCCCGGCCGCGGCCCCGCCGGCGTCGGCGTAACCGGCCACGGCGGACGGTCGGCGCCGCCTCCTTCGGGGCGTCGGATGCCTCGTCGCCGTCGACGGCTTCTTCGTCCGTTGCCTCCGCTGGCCCCTCCGGCAACGCGGACGGTTCCCGGCGACGGCGGGCGCCCTGGCGCTCGGCATCGTCGGGGGCGATCCTCACGATCAGGCGGTACTCCTGCGGCGTGGCGGGATACCCGTACTCCTCCCGCATGTCGTCGATGATCTCCTCGGCGACAAGGCCGTCGGCGGGAAGGGTCTGCAGGACGCGGGGGCGGTTCGCCATCTGCTCGAGAACCGATGGCTCGGCCCGCGACGCCCCCGAGCGCCGCCGGCGGCGGCGCCCTCCGGAGCGGCGGGCGCCCTCGGCTCCGGGAGGCGTCGCTGCCTGCTGGCGGCCTCCCTGGGGGGTCTGCTTCTGGCGGGAGCCGCCCTTTCTGGGTGCCGCCTGAGGCGGCGGTGACTCGGTCCCCGGGGTGGGCGCGCTGGCGGTTCCCTCGCCGGCGGCCAGCCTGGGGGCACCACCCCGGCGCCGCCTACCGCGTGACATACGGCCTCATCCCCTGCCCCCGGCGATCTCTTCCTGCCCCGAGGGGACCTCGACGCTTCCGTCCTCTCCGACATCGACACGGTCCGCATCGCGCCAGAGGCGCTCCAGCTCGTAGTACTCCCGCTCCTCCGTGTGAAACACATGGACAACGAAGTCCAGGTAATCGAGGAGCACCCAGCGGGCCTGCCGGTCGCCCTCGCGGCGGTACGCCTTCAAGCCCTCGGCGCCAAGCTGGCGGTCGACCTCCTCGACAATCGTCGCCACCTGACGCTCGTTGCGCCCCGAACAGATCACGAAGTAGTCGGTGATCCCGATGAGGGAACGGACGTCGAGGATGACGACGTCGCTGGCCAGCTTCGAAGAGGCCGCCCGTGCGGCCGCCAGCGCCTTCTCCATCGAATCACTCACCGGTTCCGCCTTTCCATCCCTCCCTTCCCTGTCCCGCTCATGTCCCCCGTTTCTTATCCGGCGCCTTGAGGGGCGCCTCGGGCGTTTCCCTGAGCCGGGAAGTCGGCTCCGAGTATCACCGTCACGTCGGCCACGTCGGATTGTGGGGAATGGGGGCCATCCCGCCCCGACACGGCGACGGTCCCCACACCCAGGGCTGCCGCCGCCTCCCCCCCGATCCGCGTCGGGCCTAAAGTGCCAGAGTAAACGACGATCCGGGTCGAGGCGACGGGACCGCCCCCGGCGGCCGCCTCCCGGGCGGTGACGAAGCCGCTCGCAGCCAGGAGGAGCGACGCCTGGCGGGCGGCGGTCGGCGATCCCGTGCCGTCGCGCAGCTCCACCCGCCGGCCGAATGCCCGTTCGCCCGTCAGCCGGGCACCCGCCAGGTGGGCGGACACCAGCGCCTGGACGTCCGAGGCCGTGGGACGGAGGGGGAGCCGGTCATAGGCCGTGCCGCCGGGAAGCGGTGGCGGAGAGGGATCGGGGACCACGACCGACCGGTCGAGCGCGACGCCGAGCAGCCCCGAGACCGCCGCGGCCGCCAGCGGCCGCCCTCCGCTCGCATGGGCCTGCTCCAGGGTGAAGGATCCGTAGCCCGGCACCTGCACCGCCGTCTCCGGCGAGAGGGCCAGCCCGTACGTAGCGGGCGCTTTCGCCTGAGAGGACGTGGTCACCAGGACCGCGAACCACGAGGGCCCGATGAGCAACGATACGTGCGCAGCGGCCGGCGCCGGGCTCGATGGAGGGTTCGCCGGCGCGACCTTGGAGGCGGGGAGCGGCCGGGGCGAGCCGCAAGCTGCGCCGAGGACAACCGGACCGATCAACGCTGCCGCCAGGCGGCCCCTCGGATGGGAGATCAATCTCCGGCGTGCTCGTAGAGGTGCCGCTCCTCGATGTACGAGGCCACCTCGGCCGGCACGAGGTAGTGGATCGGCCGGCCCTCCCGCACCCGGCGGCGGATATCGGTCGACGAGATCGCGAGTGCGGGGATCTGGATGACGCTGACGCGGTCGCCGAAACGGCCAAGGTCCAGCTTGCCGAGGTCGAACTCGGGACGGGTCGCAGCAATGAACCTGGCGGTCTGCAGCACCGAGTCGGGGTCCTTCCAGGAGAGGATCTCGAGGACGGCGTCGGCGCCCGTGATGAAGAAGAGGTCGGCGGTGCCGTGGAACTCGCGGAGCGCGCGCAGCGTCTCCAGCGTGTACGTCGGCCCGCGCCGGTCGATCTCGAGGCGTGACACGGAGAAATGGGGGTTGGAGGCGGTGGCGAGCACGGTGAGGAGGTACCGGTCCTCGGCAGGGGTGACCTGCCGCTTCTGCCACGGCTGGCCCGCCGGGACGAAGACGACCTCGTCGAGCCCGAACTGCCAGCGGGCCTCCTCGGCACAGACCAGGTGCCCGATGTGGATGGGATCGAAGGTGCCGCCCATGATGCCGAGCCTGTGGCGTCCATTGCCTTCCGTCGTGGCCTCCCAGCCCCGTGCCCCATGCCCCTCGGCCGCCTCCGGGCGACGGGGCGCAAGTCTACCGGTGCCTCCACTTACAGGATCAGACGCGGGAGAGGCCCGGTGTCGGCCAGGGCGGCGTCGGTGCCTTCGGAGCGGCTGCCGCCCGACACCAGCGACATGATGAGCCGGTAGACCTCGTCGGGCCTGGGAATGGATGTGAGCTCCCGGAGTCCGTCGTGGGAGCCGGCGGAGTCGAGGCTGATCGTGCCGTAGCCGAGGAGCCGCCCGGACAGCGTGCGGCGATAGTCCGTGTGGGTGATCTTCGAGAGCGGTACCGCCCGCACCCGGCGGGAGACAACCCCATCGATGAGCAGGACGCGCTCGTCGGTGATGACGTAGCGCGCAATCCACCAGGCTCCCGTTTTCCAGGTCAGGAACCCCGCTCCCGCCAGCACGATCCAGCCGCCGATCACCCCGAGGTTCCAGTGGGGCTCGTGGGAAGCGAGCAGGCCGAACCCGACTCCCGCTGCGATCGCGGCCAGCCAGATGCCGATGGCCCTCTCGAGCACGACGGCGTGCCGGCGGAGGACGAGGACGACCCGTTCTCCGTGAGCCAGGTACTTCTCGATGTCTCGCGGCCGCGACCCCGGGGGCGGAAGCACCGACCTCACCGCCGAGCGGTCACGAGACCAGCGTGTTGATGAACTTCGCCAGCGAGGCAGCGACGCCCCTGACGCCGTGCCAGGCATTCTTGACGCCGACGTGCACCGCGTGGCCGGCGACCTCCGGGTTGTGCAGCACGTAGTAGACGACAAAGGCAATCGCGGCGAGAACCAGTACTTTCTTCAACATGGCTTGCCTCTCGGTGGTCGATCCCCGCGAAGCATATCTGTGACGAAAGTAATCTAATGGGATTCCAGTGATTTTTGTCAACAAGCGAGTCATGCTGATGCTGGTGGTTCTGACCCTGAGTGCCTGTGCGCATGCCCGGACCACGACGGGACCCGTGCCCAACCCCTCGCTCGACCTGCCGCAAGGCAACCTGACGGTCGCCGGGTCGGGCGGGCCGAAGCTGTCGCTGCATGTCCAGATCGCAGAGACGGCTCAGTCCCGGGAGCAAGGTCTCATGGGGGTGAAGAAGATGCCGGATCAGGTGGGCATGGCGTTCCTGTTCGGCGAGCCCCCCTCGACGGGGTTCTGGATGAAGGACACCCTCATCCCGCTGGACATCGCCTTCTGGGACAGCAAGGGGCGGATCGTCGCCACGTTTACCATGACCCCGTGCAGGACCGACTCCTGCCCTCTGTACCAGCCGGCGACGACCTACGTCAGCTCGGTGGAGATGAATGCCGGACTGCTCGCCGCCAGGGGCGTCAAGGCCGGCGACACGGTCACCCTGACGCGTTGACCGTGGCTTGCAAAGCTTCTTTGTGTGCTGAAGGGTAATTATGACCCCGTTTTCACCCAAAGAAAGTCAGCGCAGGTGCCATTGGTACGGCGCAACGAGTTCTTTGGCTCGCTCCGGCCCCCAACTCCCGGAGAAGTACGGGTCCGGGGGCAGGCGTTCCAGCACGGGTTCGACGATCTCCCAGGCGCGCTCGATCTCGTCTGCTCGCATGAACAGGGTGTGGTCCTCGACCATGACGTCGTGCAGCAGCCGCTCGTAGGCCTCCGCCGGCTTGGTCATGAAGGACTTCTCGTACTCGAAGTCCATCTGGACCTGGCCGAGCCGCATCTCCGGACCGGGGACCTTGGCGTCAAAGCTGAGCGAGATCCCCTCGTTGGGCTGGACGCGGATGCAGAGGTTGTTGGGGCCGGGCAGGTCGAGGCCCGATTCCTCGAACAGCAGGTGGGGTGCTGCAGCGAACGAGATCGTGATCTGGGTGGCCGACCGGGCGAGGCGCTTGCCGGTCCGGACGATGATCGGGACGCCGGCCCACCGCCAGTTCTCGACGCGCATCCGTATCGCCACGAAGGTCTCGGTGATGGAGTCCGGCGCCACGTCGATCTCCTCCCGGTACCCCGGGACGAGGACACCTCGGACCACGCCGGCGACGTACTGGCCCCGCACGACGTCCCGCTCGCGGCGGCGGACAGGCGGCACGGAGCGAAGAAGCTTCACCTTCTCGTCCCGGATCGATTCGGCGTCGAAGCGAGCCGGCGGTTCCATGGTCACGAAGGCCAGGAGCTGCATGATGTGGTTCTGGACGATGTCGCGCATGGCCCCCGCCTCCTCGTAGAACCTGCCCCGCCCCTCGATGCCGAGCTCCTCCGCGACATCGATCTGTACCTGCTTCACGTAGCGGCGGTTCCAGATGGGCTCGAACATGCCGTTGGCGAAGCGCAGCACCAGGATGTTCTGGACCGTCTCCTTGCCGAGGTAGTGGTCGATCCGGTAGATCTGGTTCTCGTCGAAGACCTCGTGCAGCTCCCGGTTCAGCTCCCTGGCGCTGGCCACGTCGAAGCCGAAGGGCTTCTCCATGACGATGCGGCTGCTCCGGTTGAGACCCTCCTCCCCCAGCCGGGTTGCGATCTTGGGGAACAGCGACGGTGGCACCGCGCAGTAGAACATCCGACGTCCCCCCCCGTGGATCGCAGCGTCGATCTCCTCCAGGCGCTGGGCGAGGGAGTGCATCGCCCCTTCGGGCTCGAAGCCGCCGGCAATGTAGTCGACGTGAGTGGCGAAGTGCTCCCATGCCTCGGGGTCGAGACCGGTACGGCTGTACTTGGCGACGTTGGCAGCCTGGTGCTCACGGAACTCGTCGGTGGACATCTCGGTGCGGCTGTAG
>WNGI01009957.1_pt1 | contig 11434 bp, 13 predicted proteins | sample 5400621 | NCBI WGS metagenome assembly WNGI01 (sample SAMN13153374, study PRJNA577476) | soil metagenome | isolation source: 20 cm soil or saprolite under Garry oak tree replicate 1 | place: USA:California | collected 2016-06-15
CTGGGAGCATGCTCCTGGGCTCCGTATGTGCCGGTAGAAGCCTCGCTGTTGCAGCGACTCATTCCGCCGACCATGCGAGGACAGGTCTTCGGTGCGCGTCTTGCTCTGACGACTGCGGCGGCACCACTGGGAACATTGATGGGCGGGCTCCTTCTCCAATACCTCTCACCTGCACTGGTGATTGGTCTTTCTGGCATCGCATGTATGCTGGCGGGGGTAGGAGGATTGCTCTCTCCAACGATGCGCAGTCTGGACGGGAAGACGAAAAGCGTGACCAGATGAGCACAAGAGAGGAGCGCTCAGCTTTCTCATCCTACAGTTGTAGATGACCAGCCGGGCAAGAAGGTACGTTCACTTATCTCCTTTGAATAGAGATCTCCCCATCCCCCACGCGATGCGCAACGGGCGACGAACTGGGTGAGAGCAGAGGTAAATACATATGTGTCATGGTGAGAAGAAAAAAGGAAACACCTTCTCTCAGGAAGGCACCGTCCTATCCTAATGTACCAGGCCCTAGCTGATAGATGAGCGCAAGATTCACTGCACACATGAGCCCAAAGCCTATTCCCAGGAAACGTTGACCCGCGAAGCAGAGTGCCACAGCGGCAGAGCCGAAAAAACCTACTTGGAGGAAAAAGAACCAGGGTTCGTGCAGGTGCCACACGGCAGTCGGAGTTCCAAACAAGCGCGTCGGCCTCCACGACCACGGTGCCCACGACGCCCATCAAAATCCCTCTTCAGCCGTGGAAGGTCTCGATGAAGCCAGCGAAAATCAGGCTTTCCACCGTGGCCCAACGCTTTGTGAGCAGTGATGGTGCCCTCGAAGTCGATGTGCCCGCTGGCAGCCTGGACGCGAGCCAGCTTGCCTCAACTCCGGACAGCATCCAGCCGCACATCACCCAGGTCAAGCCGGATGGGGGAAGCACCGACTGGACAGGCAGATTTCCTTTGGCACCTATGAGTTCCAGTTTTTTGTGAGAATACCCAGGAAATGCCGAACATCAGCTCTGCGCCATGTTATACGTGCGGAAAATCATGCTCCTCCCGAAACGACTTCTGATCAGCTAGCACACTGAAGGCTTAACGTTGTAAATCTCGTCGGCGGGCCTAATAGGCCATCATGGCTGCCGAAAGCGAGCAAGCCATCGAGGCCCGGCTCGCGGACGATCCGTGGACGCCTCTGCGGTTGTTGCGCACGGCCTGGGTCGAGTGCTGGGAAATCCTCCTCGATGGCAGGCAGTAACGAGCATCCTCACTGCTAAAGCCTCCGACGAGTCTGCATGTCCTGGCCCGTTCTCACTTGCTTCAAACTGATCTTCAGGGTACTGCCTGATTACTCGACCGGCTCTCTAGCTTTTTTTCGGCATCGGGCTAGAGAGCTGCTCCATCTACCTCCCAACAAGTGCGGCTGTAGTGCTCCGTCATTTACCTCATCCGTTACTTTGCGGCTGGTGACAGCTTACGTAGCGCTACCCCTATTTTATGCTCGTTATCGTTTTCATTATTAAGGATGAGTATTGGATGATAGTCGCAATTTGTGAGGCAGTAACGAAGTTGACGAGTCTCACAAGATAGTTGCGTGTTTGCTAAAACGGAGTTCGAGAATTCGAATGAGACGAAACCTTCCAGTATGTAGATTAGTGTTATCTTACCTTGTGCTTTTTGGGTTAAGTGGTCTCCTGATACAATCCCCTTCAAGGGTCAGTGCTAGCAGCCCGTCCTGGCAACAGTATATATATTCTGATCCCGCAGGTAGCCGCCCGTATTTTGTGTATACTCCCGAAAACTATCATGTTGGAGTAGCCGTACCGCTTGTAGTAATGCTACATGGATGTACGCAGACGGCTACTGATTTCGCGTTTGGCACAAAGATGAATCAACTGGCTGATCAATATCAATTCATCGTGGTATATCCACAACAAATGAATAGCTATAATCAGAATTTGTGCTGGAACTGGTTCGAGTCTTCTAATCAGATACGGGGCAATGGAGAGCCTGCTATTATTGCCGGAATTATCCAGGCAGTCGAACAGAATATCTCTCGGTGGACAATAGATATCCATCGTGTTTATGTTGCTGGGTTTTCCGCTGGAGCTGCAATGGCGGTAATATTGGGAGCAACCTATCCCGATATCTTTGCTGCAATTGGTGTTCATTCAGGTCTGGAGTATCAAGCTGCAACCAATACAGTCGATAGTTTGAAAGTGATGAGCCAGGGTGGACCTGATCCTCAACAGCAGGGCCAGGCAGCGTTTGAAGCTATGGGTGCAAATACACGTGTCATCCCAACGATCGTTTATCAAGGTTCAAGCGATCTCGTGGTTCATCCGATTAATGCTGATCAAGTGACGCAGCAATGGATGCGGACTGATCAACTTGCATCAAGTGGCACATACAAATCCGAATTTGGCAATCCCAGTAGCATCGAGAACGGGCAGGTTCCATTTGGACATTCATATAATGTGTTCAGATGGAATGATAGTTATGGTTACGAACAACAGGAGTATTGGAAAATCGACGGCATGGGTCACGCATGGTCTGGAGGTAGCGCGGGCAATTCTTACACTGATCCCTCAGGTCCAGATGCAAGCCTGGCCATGGTCCAATTTTTTATGAATCATCCTTTTACTCTGAGCGATCTGCAAGCCAGGAGTCAATATGTGGCCAGGTAAATTTCAGCGCACCACTTCCTGCCATCATTCCGATGTGGCCTCCCTTCACCTTCAACAGGAGCTGATCCTCGCTACTGACCTTCGTCATGATGCTCTCTGATTGGCATGTTGGTGAAATATGATCAGCAAGGGCGATCACATTGAGTAGGTTAGCATGGATGCGGCTGAGATCCACCCTCTCACCACGAATAACCATCGTTCCCTGAATAAGTCGGTTCTCACGGTAAAGCTCCTTAATGAGCTGCAGGTAGGTGGCTCCGGCCATTGGGATGAGATCAGTTACCCATGTATTCATAGCGTGCCATGATTCTACGATACGCGGATTATCCAGGTTGTCCCACAGTGTTAAGTAGGAACCGATATAGTTCTCGACCGGCTTAAGTGCCTTAGCACCATAGTCGATCATCTCGCCCGGCACATTACCGAAAGCGGAAACAATCTTATCGGGATCGAAAGCCTCGTCATTAACCCAGCGCACAAATCCTCCGGCCTTTTTATCGGTGAAATCCAGCGGTGCAGTCAGCAATAAAAGGTTTTTGAGTCCATCATTGGGTCGGAGAGCTGCATAAATTGTCGCCAGAATCGCACCGATGCACCAGCCAAGCATGGTAAACTCATCGCAACCTGAGACCGCTTTCATCTTGCGGATGGCGCGTGGAAGGTAATCAAGTATATAGTCATCGAATTTCAGATCTTTGTCTTCGATACCTGGCGCTCCCCAGTCAAGAAGGTAGACATCATACCCTTGCTTGACCATGTACTCGATAAAACTGTTGCCCGGCCGCAAATCAAGGATATACGGTTTGTTCATTAACGCGAAGACGAGAAACAAGGGAACCCTGTGCCGCTGTTTCGCGGGAACGACGGGAATGTAACGGTATAGTTTGGCTTTGTTAAGTGTCCAGATCACTTGTTTAGGTGTCTGGCCAACTTTTGCGCGGCTTGTGCTCACGCGTAACAAAGTACGAGTGTTCTCTTCGATTCGCTTCAATTCGTCTTGGAGAGCGGCTGGATTTATGGGTGATGATGAGGCGGACATTAGCGGGCCCCCTTTGTTTTTGCTGAATTGTTTGTTGTAGATTTTGGTGTTATAGGTTTAGGTGTTGTAGGTTTTTGTATAGAGACTGCCTTTATAGCGCTTAGTATGTCATCCAGTTTGGCATCCTGATCATCCAGACGAGTCTCGATATTGGTCAGGCGTTCAGCCAGACTCGTCACATCAGATCGCATTGGAATATTCAGCCCAGTGAGTACCTGTGTCATCATTAGATCAATAATGCGCCGGAAAGGTTGTGATAACGTCAAATAGGTGTCTAACCATTGGCCAGTTGTACGGCTGTATTCATCTGAATTGACTGTGTCGATCATCGTCTTGGACCAGCTATCCAGGCTGGTATCACGCATCGATTTCCAGTTTTTCAGGTTGGTTTCCCACAAAGTAGTCATCGTTTCAAACGGATCAAGTGGATTGGTTGATTCTGATTCATTGCTCATTGTAGATGGTGGTTCCTTTCCTTCAAGTTAGCTCTTCTCGTACTACCGGATGCCAATTCACGTTAGTGGAATTGGCATCCGGTGCGGAAGAGAGCGTTTGCGCTTACATGGCTTCAAAGATGGCAGCGATGCCCTGGCCCCCACCGATACACATACTCACAAGTGCATACTTACCACCGATGCGTCTGAGTTCGTACAGGGCCTTGACAACCAATATACAGCCAGTCGCACCAATAGGATGACCAAGAGAGATGCCACTCCCGTTTGGGTTTGTGCGATCTAACGGTAAGTCCAGGTCTCGCATAACAGCCAGGGCCTGAGCGGCAAAGGCTTCATTGAGTTCGATGACATCCATGTCTTTGATGGTCAGTTTGGCACGTTCGAGCACCTTTCGCACGGCTGGAACTGGTCCGATGCCCATGTATTTCGGCTCTACTCCGGCATGTGCGTAGGCTACCAGCTTGCCAAAGGGATGCAATCCGCGCTGTTGCGCTTCATTGGCTTCCATCAACACTACTGCTGCTGCTGCATCGTTGATGCCTGAGGCATTGCCTGCTGTTACAGTTCCATCTCCTTTGAATGCTGGGCGCAATTTCGCCAGCTTCTCCAAGGCCGTGTCCGCCTTAACATGCTCATCGGTGTCAAAGACCACAGTTTGTCCTTTGACCTTTGATTCAATCGGCAGGATTTGCTCCTTGAAGTAGCCCGAGGCGATAGCTGCTGAGGCACGCTGGTGGCTTTGAAGTGCCAACTCATCCTGAGCCTGGCGGGTGATGCCCCACTTCTCAGCTACATTTTCAGCAGTAATGCCCATATGACAATCGTCGAATGGATCACTGAGGGCAGCAACCATCGCGTCTATCAACTTTCCATCACCCATGCGTTGTCCCCAACGCGCTCCTGGCAGCCAATATTGGCTACGGCTCATCACCTCAGCTCCGCCGCCTATTGCCACTCTGGTGTCACCCATATAAATGGTCTGGGCTGCCGATATGATCGCTTGCAAGCCGCTCCCACATAGGCGGTTGAGCGTTAAAGCGGGGGTCTCGACGGGAATACCGCCGTTCACAGCGGCCACCCGAGCAAGATACATGTCGTGAGCGTCGGTGTGTATCACATTTCCGAAGACCACATGCTCCACGTCTTCTGGAGTGATTCCCGCCCGCTTGATCGATTCACGAACGACAGCAGCACCCAATTCGGTAGGTGGCTTGTCCTTCAAACCTCCGCCATAGTCTCCAATGGCGGTTCGCACACCACTCAGGACGACAACTTCCGGTTGTGTCATGTTCTTTTTTCTCCTTTTGCTCTACTTCTCCTTGCGTCCCGCCTGACTGCGAAGCAGTAGACGCGCAAGCGTCGTTGGCGGGACGGATAGGTGCCATTCAGAACCTTTACTGCATGAATGCTCCGCCATTAATGTTCAGGGTCGCGCCAGTGATGTAGTCGCCATCTACGATGAGGTAGCGGACACCACGAGCAATATCTTGAGGTGTACCAGCCCTACCGAGAGGTATTCGAGCAATAATCGCCTCTTTCGTCTTTTCTGGTATTGTCTCATACATCTCCGTCGCTATATAACCGGGACAGATGGCGTTAACCGTCACATTCGAGCGAGCCAGTTCAAGGGCCGCGGTTTTGGTAAACCCGATAATACCAGCCTTGGCCGCAGTATAGTTGGCCTGGCCAAAGCTTGCTACCTGGCCGTTCATAGAACTGATGTTGATTATCTTGCCGCTTTTCTGTTGCATGAAATAGGGCAACGCGGCTTTGACCGTGTAGAAGCTGCCATTCAAGTCGTTCTGAATCACCTTATTCCAGTCATCCGTGGAGAGATTCTTCATCGAACGATCGACATTAATGCCAGCATTGTTCACTAACACGTCAATCCTGCCAAACCTCTGAAAAGTTTCCTCGATGAGCCTGGCTGCCTGCTCTGGATCCGACACGTCTGCCTGGATGGCTATCGACTCTGTACCACTTTCCTGAAGCCTGGTTACAAGTTCCTCAGCTGCCTCCTTGCTCTTGGCATAGTTCACGACCACTTTTGCACCAGCTAAACCAAGCTCTTCCGCAATGGCATGACCAATGCCCCTTGCTGCTCCTGTGACTACAACAACGGCTCCTTCCAATGATCCCATTTGGTTCTCCTTTCCATTTTTGAAAGAATAAATTTTGCGTATATTACACTGCAAAATCACAAAACACCTACATCATGGAAGAAGGATAACCATGTCTTATCACAAAGTCATCACAGCGAACCACATGATCATCACTAAATACTCACAATAAAAATTGGTGATTACTCGCACCTCAATCTGAACGAAATACTAATGTAAAGTAAGAGAGGTCGGAGCCTCAACCCCGACCTCGTAAGATCGTTGGATACAAGTTACTTGGTATTTGAATGTACGGTTTGCTTTTCCTGGTGAGTAGCCTTTTGAGCTGCTTCCATACCCTGACGAGTAATCTTCTGGGCAGTTTCAACTCCTTGCCATGCTATCGACTCGGCAGTTTCCAACGTCTGCTGGTAGTAATTGAATGGAGAGGAGAAGAAACCCATGTAAGCATCCCATGTCTCACGAGCTAACGTCTGAAAAGCTTCTTGCTGCTTCTGCGATTGCTCAGCTAGCGTCTGCATGAGAGTGCGAGTGCTCTCTCCATGACTCTTGAGTAACTCTGTTCCATTCTGGAGAAGGCTCTGAGCAAACTTTACATTCCTTTCCTGAGCAGCAACAGCACCGTTTGCCATTGTCTGGAAAAAGGCCTGACTTTTCTCAGGTTCTCCAACAAACTCCTCCATGACGGAGCGAGTGTGCTCTGCATGGCTCTTAAGAAGCTCAACCTCATTCTCAAAGATGTTCTGAGCAAACTTCATGTTTCGTTCCTGAGCCGAAACAACACTGTCTACGATTGCCTGATTTGATTCGCGTACCGATGTACTGAGATTCCAAGCCGCATCATTCACTTTATTCTGATTCCTGGTCACTATCTTGCTCACTTTCTTGATAGCAGTTTTGCAAAACTGCATACGTCATCACTTGTTTCGTTCACATGCACTGGTCTGGACCTTACTAGTGTTTTCTTAGATGCTCCACTCTTTTGGCTTACTTCTAGTCCTTTTTCTCCCTTGGTGTGGGTTGACCGGTGTAGAGCCGGAAGAATGTATCCATCATCCTCTGGTATTGGTCGAGAGACTCCGCCCAGTAGTTCAGGTAAGCTTCTCCAGCATCAGTGATCGAGTACATACGACGGGCGGGCCCACCTTCTGAAGTATCCCAACTGGAGCTTACCATCCCATCCTTTTCCATCTGCCGTAAGGTACGGTAGAATGTACCTGGGTTCATAGCGACTAAGCCAAATGTAGACATCTTCTCCATCAATTCATAGCCATAGGAACTCCATTGGCGCAGCATGAGGAGTAGAATTGGAACAAGCCAATTCTTCGACCAGGCTTCATTCGCAGAATTATATCTTCCGTTGTCTCTGTTTCCTTCTGTCATATCGCACCTATATGCATCTAGTTACGTATATGCTCCCTTTCTGATATTGATTTAGCATCTATATGCATTTTACACTTAGATGCTTTGTATGTCAAGGGTTTTTTGTTCGTATCTTCTCACAATTGTATCACAGCAAAATCCTCGAATATTTGGTATGGGATAGAGAACTTGCGAACAAGCCACCTTTTGAGAAGACCTGGCTTTGGACATGGGCGATCTGTACGAGACTATAATAGATTGAAATAGGGAATAGAAGAAGATATAAGATTGCGCTTCAGTATTTATTTGGGAGGAAAAAAAGTATGCCACGTGCCATCGATTTCCATGTCCATTTACCCACGACAGAGTTCATGCAGGTAACTCTTGGTCCTTATGCTCAGGCTGCTGAGCGATATTTCGGTACCGAGGTTAAGTTGAAAGATATCGAGCAAATAGCAGCAGACTATATGGAACTTGATATGGTTGGCGTACTGCTCGCCTGGGATGCTGAAACAGCCACAGGACTGCCTCCACTGGGTAACGACTACATAGCTGAAATTGTCCAGCGTTTTCCGCAGCAATTTATAGGTTTTGCGAGTGTTGATCCACACAAAGGGAAGGGAGCCATCCGAGAAATCGAACGTGCTATAAAAGAACTTGGGTTAGCAGGTGCGAAATTTCATCCAGGTGTCCAGGCATTTTATCCGAATGATCTACACTTTTATCCCTTAATGGAAAAAATTCAAGATCTGGGTATTCCTGCTCTTTTCCATACTGGTACAAATGGTCTGGGAGCAGGTACGCCGGGTGGTATGGGTATCAAGTTAGACTACACACGTCCTATCTACCTGGACTCCCTGGCTGCCGACTTTCCCGGTCTCACCATTATTGGCGCTCATCCATCCTGGCCTTGGCACGAGGAGATGATTGCTGCTATGCAGCACAAAACCAATATTTATAATGATCTCTCTGGCTGGTCACCTAAATATATTCCCGAAGCGCTCTTGCGTGAGGCTGCTACACGCTTGCAGGATAGATTCCTCTTCGGTTCAGACTACCCTTTTATCACTCCACAGCGCTGGATGAAAGACTTTGAGGCGGTAAAGATCGTCATCACGCCCCAGCGCTGGATGAAGGACTTCGAGGCTTTAAAGATCGATTTCAAACCAGAAGTGCGTGAGAAAATCCTGTGGCGTAACGCCCAAAAATTGCTGGCTCATACTTCTATTGTGCAAATGAGCTTTTCGTCTTAACATAAGATACGAGAATCACATATAATCCAAGTATGTCAGAGATTCTAAGCATATCTTCATCAGAGATAGAACAATTTCTCCAAGAGAAATATGGCTCTGGTATTACAGATGTCAAACAGTTAGGCGAGGGAGGCTGGTCACTTGCTTTTGCTTTTGATCACGAAGGAGTAAGAAATGTCATTAGATGGAGTAACGTAGCTGATAATTTTGAAAGAGATGCTGTTGCTGCTTGCTTTAATAGTGATGGTCTCCCTGTACCTTCAATAATGGGAATTGGACGAGGATTTAATAAATTCTTTGCTATTTCTCCCTTTGTCGATGGCACTTACCTTGAGGCACTATCATCGACTGAGCTTGAGAATTCTCTACCATCTCTTCTTAAAATGTTTCGTGCTCTAAGAGCTATTGATCTATCAGGCACAACAGGATTTGGATTTTGGAGTAAAGATGGGAAGGGTAGCCATGATAGTTGGAAAGCATTTTTACTAGACGATAAAAATGAATCAGAAGGAAGTCTGATTAAAGGATGGAAAGCTCATCTTGAAGCCTCATCAATGGGAGTGGATGCATATCATGAGCTTTGGAGAACATTTGTACCATTAGTTGAGCGCTGTCCTGAAGAGAGAAGTCTTGTACATTCTGACTTGCTCAATCGTAATGTATTGACAAGTTCTGGGAACATTACTGCTGCACTGGATTGGGGATCATCGTTCTATGGGGATTCGTTGTATGATGTCGCTTGGTTTACATTTTATGAGCCTTGGTATCCACATTTTCAAGATGTTCAAGTATCACAACGACTACTAGAAGACTTTAAAACTGACCCACATACAAATACAGCAGATTTAGAAACAAGGCTCATATGTTATCAGCTTGATATAGGAATTGGTTCGATTGCTTATAATGCATTTAAAAAAGATTGGAAGAATGCACAAGAAGCAGCGAGTTATACTTTGAAGTTTTTAGGATAAATCTACTGCTCATTTGCTTCTTCTGTAGACCTACGAGTGCTCTCGAATATCTACGATATAGCCAACTTGTACAGGGATTTACCGATGAATTGACTTGCTTTATACTTGACTCTATACTGAATGACATACAGCAGCTATGAGTGCGAGAGCAAGGAGATTTTCCAATGTCATTCACCGAAGATGAACTTCAATCCTTCAATACCATTCTCGAACAAAGACTACAGGCTCATCAGCGAGATATGGAACGCGCTTTGGACCAACGTATGAATGAGTATCGTCGCGAGCTAGATCAGCGGCTTGCGACTGTGCATAGTGATGTACAACGCGGTGTTTCTCAGAAACTTTCCGATTTCCAGGTCCGACTTGAAACCATCTTGAGTGAAAAGCTAAATGCACAACCAGCACGAATAATCCAGACTTTCGACCGTGATATCGAGCATAGACAACAACAATTCGAAGGCAATATTGATCGTATACTGGCCGCTCAACTTCTTGGTATTGAACAACTTATTACCCACTATTCATCGAGAAATGAGTCTGAAGATACACTTAGTTCAGCAAGCGTTCCAGCACAATTAGAGGCGATTGAGGTCCAAACCGAATTGCCTTGGGAGGATTTGATGGACATCGTTGGAAGGGCGCTTGATGATCGTCTTTCGGTGTTGAATGATACAATCCAGAGATCTCTGAAAAACCTTGAGCAATATCTATCTGTACGGCTGCATAGTTTGCGTGACGAGTTTTTGCGCAAAAAAACTCAGAGGCAGGGAGAGCAGGCGTTCTATGAAGAGAATCCAACAAACATTCAGGAAATATTGCATGGTATTGAACATCTTGAGCAAATTATAGAATCGATGCAAGTTATAATGACATCCAATCATGCATTGCTCTCAAATCGTCTGTACCATCACTAGCAAATGTCATTTGAGCGTGCTCATAGTACAAATGATCATGCCAGACCAATATCTAATGGTGTAAATAAGCCTCTTACAATAACCGAAGAGCGCGTTACAAATGGTGTGGAGCCAGGGGGAATTGCAGGACAAGCTCAGGTGGAAGAGTAGTGAGGGCCATTATTACTCCAATTATCTGAGAAAGTGGGAGGAAGCTTTATTTGAAGCTTCCTTCCTTTCATTTATTGATAATCGTAGAAGCCTCTGCCGCTTTTCTTACCATACATCCCTGATTGTACCATGCGACGAAGAAGCGGTGGTGGAGCGTATAGGGGGTCTTTATATTCCTCATAAATAGCCTCAGCCGCCCACAATGTGGTATCGAGTCCAACATAATCTAGCAGCGTAAACGGTCCCATTGGATAGCCACATCCAAGCTTCATAGCGTTATCAATATCATCTCTGGAAGCTTGTCCATTTTCCAGCATACGTATAGCTGCAATCAAATATGGGATGAGCAGGAAATTGACAATAAACCCCGCTGTATCTTTTGCCAGAACAGGGGTTTTTCCTAATGAAATGGCAAATTGTTTTACAACCTCAATAGTGTCTTCTGAACTTGATATCGTTTGAACGACCTCAACTAGTTTCATTACTGGGGCCGGATTA
>WNGI01005814.1_pt1 | contig 11433 bp, 11 predicted proteins | sample 5400621 | NCBI WGS metagenome assembly WNGI01 (sample SAMN13153374, study PRJNA577476) | soil metagenome | isolation source: 20 cm soil or saprolite under Garry oak tree replicate 1 | place: USA:California | collected 2016-06-15
CGGCGTCGCCGAGCTGTGGGTTCGTGGGATTGAACCCCTTAATGAGCGTATTCTCGTTCGCCGCATTCGCTTCCTGGCCGAACGTGCCGTTCCATTGATCCAGGACGATGCCCGTGCCGCTCGGCGTGCTGCACCCCACACTGAACGCGGCCGTGGCGGTCCCTCCCTGCTGCACGTTGACGTTGCGGGTCGTGCCTCCGGCCACCGAGCAGTTCGGCGCCACGCCGGAGAGCGCGACGCTGTGACTGCCCGCGGCCAGGTTCGTGAACGTGTAGCTGGCGCTGGTCCCTATCGGCTGGCCCGGCCCACTGTCCACCGCCACCGTATAGCCGTCCGGGTCGGTCGTCCCGGTCGAGGTGCTCGTCGTCGCGGTCAGATTCCCGGGCCCCGTGCCGCCCGCGCTCGGGTTGAGCGCGATGTCCTCCGCCAGCCAGGTGCTCTGGGTGTTGAAGTGCCAGGTCCAGCGAGGATCGAGCGTCTGCGCGCTGGTCGGCACGGTGTACTCACCATCGGCCACCATCGACGCGTCGGAAGGGTGGGCGACCAGGGTAAAGGTGGTCGGCCGGTCGACAGCGACCGCCGCGTTCCCTGCGGTCACCCCATACGCGAGCCCGCCAGCGGGGACCGCAATCGAATCGGGATCGGCGGTGGTCGTGGACGAGCCGGACCCCGCCCTCGCATGATGCGCCCCCACCGCCTGCGCGTACGTCGGCTGGACGCCGCTGTAGGCGGAGAGGATCACCCCCCCGTCCGTGACCTGGGCCGACAGATCCGCTTGCACGACGAGGAGCTTGGCGCCAGTTGGGTCGGCGGAGGTATCGGGGAAGTTCTGCGCGTTGGTGGCGATATACGTCGCCATCCCGACGCCACCTGAGCTGATCGAATCGACGAGAAAGTAGGTGTTGTTGACCTGCTGTCCGCCGGAGAGGTGGTCGGTCACCTGGGTGACGTGAGCGGAGCCGAGCCAGAAGAACGTCGCGACGATCGCGTCGCCGACATGCGGGTTGGGGTTGAACCGGTTGCCGAGCTGTGTGGCGGGGCCACCGATCACGCCGCTGCCCTGAGTCCCTACCGCGTCAAGCTCGATGCCTTTGGGACCGCCGGGAACGCGCGGCCCGGGACCAATGGCGTCGCTACACCCCGCGGCCAACAGCGCGGCGGCGACCAGCCGTGGAAGCACCGATGTGCGGCTGCACGTGATCGGGGACGTGATCCCGCCTCCTTATGGCGCGCACTCCACACCGCGGCACGCCGAGGGCACGGCGTGCTTCAGACGTGAACGGCTGCGGCAAGCTTCGGGCCAATGCTTAACACCTGCCCCGACCTGGGGCCGCTCAGGATTGAGGCAACCGGCAGGGGGGTCTGCACGACTGTCCGTCGAGCGCCGGCAGCATCTCTTGCCCACACGCCACAGCAAGGGCGCAACTGCTCAGCGCCCGTTGAGCGCCAGGACCGTAGCGAGCCACGTGCCGGGGCGTTGCTCGTTGAAAAACCAGGTCCACCGCGGCTCCGCCGACCCGGCGCTCCCCTGCACGGCGTACGCTGCACCTTGCTTCAGCCACGCGTCGGTCCCAACGGCGATCTCGGTGAAGCCGGGCGGCGCGTGGAGGTCCACCAACCCATTCGTCATGGTGACGCCGTACACCAGCGCGCCAGCGTTCACCGCAATCGCTCCCGGATCGGCGTGCGTGGTGGACGAGCCAAACCCCGAATCCGACCGATAGGCTCCCAGGGCCTCCGCGTACACCGAGTTCACACCCGTCCACGCCGTGGCGACAACCCCGCCGTCGGTGACCGGCTCGGAGAGACTTGCCAGCACGGCCAGGATGCTGTCCTGGTTCGGGTGGCTGTACGCATTGGGAAAGTGCTGCACGTTCGTGGCGACGTACGTGGCCATCGAGATGCCGCCGGCCGTGACGTACTCGACGAGGTGGTACGTGTTCCCCACGGGCGTGAAGGGCGTGGTGGTCAGCACGTCCGTCACCGAGTCGATGACGTTGGTGGAGCCCAGCCAGAAAAAGGTCGCAATGATCGCATCCCCCACGTGGGGGTTCGTGTAGTTGAACCCCTTGATGAGGTATCTCCCGCTCTCGCGCATGGTGCCGTTCCACTGGTCGAGAGCGGGCGGTGGCGGGGGCACGGGGTTGAGCGTGAGGACGGTGGCGAGCCAGGTGCTCTGGGCGTCGAAATACCATGTCCATTGGGGATCGGCCGAGCCCGTGCCGGCCGCCACCGCGTACTCCGCGTCGTTCTTAATCCATGCGTCAGTCCCCACGGCGACGTCGGTGAAGTCGGGGGGCGGCTCGAAACCGACCAACCCGTTCGTCATGGTGACCGCATACACGAGCGCGCCCCGGTCGACCGTAACCGCGCCCGCCCCGACGGTCGTTGTGGCCGACGCCGAGCCCGTGTCCGAGCGATGCGCCCCCAACGCCCGGGCGTACACGGAGCTCACCCCCGTCCACGCGGAGAGCTTGATGCCGCCGTCGCTCACGGATGACGAGAGGTCCGCTTGCACGACGAGGATGCTGTCGCCGGAGGGATCCGAATAGGCGTCCGGAAAATTCTGCACGTTCGTGGCCACATACGTCGCCATCGAGATGCCACCGGCGGTGACGTACTCGACGAGACTGTAGGTGTTGCCGACGGGGGCCCCGTTGCTCAGCCGATCGGTGACCGATGTGATGATGTTGCTCGAACCGAGCCAGAAGAACGTGGCGATGATGGCATCGCCCGCGTGGGGGTTCTGCGGATGAAACCCCTGGCACAGCGCGGTGCCGTTCTCCTCGAGGGTACCGTTCCACTGGTCGAAGGTGATCCCGCTCCCGAACGCGTCGAACGACGGCCGTGCGGGACCGGAAGGCCCGGGGCCGGCGGGCTCCGTACAACTCACCGCGAACAGGGCCGTCACGACGACTCCCCTCACGCCCCCAACCATCGTCCCGGTCGCCACGACGTCGCCTCGCTTGTGAAGGGTGTCAGGCACCTCTGTCGAGGTCCACCGGCAAGAGCCGCCATTCAGCGCCCGCGGCCACCACGGCGGCGCCGATCTCCGTGAACGATCGGGCCAGAATCGGGATGCGATCGTCCCGCGCCACGAACCCCGCCCGCCGCGCCGCGGCAGCCCCCTGCGAGTGGGCCATGACGCTGAGCCCGAGCCGCGCGGCTCCGGCCTGTCGCAGCCGCCGGCCCAGCGCGACGAGCAGCGCGCCGAGCAGCGTGACCGGCTCGCACTCAAGCGCGCACAGCACCGCCACACCGCGCTCATCGGGCCAGCGAACGAGAGCGCGGCCGAGCGGGAGCGCCGGCGAGCCGGGCGTGTGGAACGTGAACCACCAGTCGCTCGAGCCCGGGTAGCCCGCGAGCCGGCCGTGATACAGGGACAATCCCCGAATGGGACGTAGCACTCCCGCGGCTCCGGTGGGCGTGGGAAGGGGGGGCGGGTCCGGCGCTGCCACTGCGCGCGTCTCGGCCACCACCAGGGAGGGCCGGCCCGCCCGCAACCGGCGGAACAGGTTATAAGCCTGAATCCCGAGATCGACGGCGTGGCGAGGGTCGCGGAGCGGGAGGACGAAGCGCTGCATCGGTCCGACGTACCGAAACCCCGTCGCCTGAGCGAGCGCCCGCGCCGGCTCGTTCGGATCGGCGTACAGGAAGTCCACCGAGCCAGAGTCTTTCGTGTCCTTGACCATCTGGCGCACGAGCGCGAGCCCCGGCCAGAAGGTGCGATATCCCGTTGCCACCAGCATGTTGGCCAGCAGCGCGCCGCGCACGACGCGACGCTCAAACAGGAACCGCCGGGGAAACAGGGCGATGTGCGCGCGGAGAGTGCCGTGCTCGTCCCAACCGACCCAGCTCGTGGCGCCCCCCCCCTCGCCGGCGGGCCCCCGATACGCCCGGTCGAAGAAACCCGGGAACTCCGGGCGCTCGTGCGCCAGGAAGAACTGTTTGATCGCCTCCCCATGCTCGACCGGATCGACGCGGGCGAAGGTGAGCCCCATCGTCCCGCGCGGAGCGGCAACGGGCGCCTCTTGCATCACGCCGCCCCTGCCGTCGAGAGCGCGGCCACGGTGCGCTGCAGCGTGGTAAACCGGAACTCCGCGAGCAGGCGCTTGAGCCGCTCCGCCGTACCCCCGAGCCCGCTGTAATGGCGCAGGCGCGTTACCCAAGGGACGTCGAGTCGTGGCTGTGTCGCATCGAGTTCCCAAGAGTGGATATAGAAGGTTCCGGGCCGGCCCCGGCGCTCGCATTGCCGCAGCGCCGCCCGCACCAGGCCGTACGGGAGGACGCGGAAGTAGGCCCCGCCGGCCGCGGGGAGCCGCATGCCGCACCACCGCAGCGTTGCCGGCGGCACCTCCGCGAGGCGCCCGCCGGGGCGCTCGAGCCAGTGCGGGTCCGGCTGTCCGTCGGGATACCCGTACCCGGGGCGGCGCACGGGAAACAGGCTGGAGTCGTAGGTGTAGCCTTCCTCGATCAGGATGTCGAGCGCCCACTCGCGACCCGGCACGATGGAGAAGCTCGGCGCCCGGAAACCGAGCACCGCTGCGCCGGCCTGGTCCTCGAGCACGCCCTTGGTGCGGCGGATCGACTCGCGGAACTGGCGTGGCGTCTGATCGGTCACGCGCGCGTGGTCCCAGCCGTGCGACGCGATCTCATGGCCCGCCTGGGCGATGGTGCGGATCAGCGTCGGGTGACGCTGCGCCACCCAGCCCACTACAAAGAACGTGGCCCGGGCGTCGTAGCAGTCCAACAGCTCGAGCAGCCGGCCCACCTCGCCGGCGACGCGGGACTCGAAGCGCCCCCAATCGGTCCGGGCGACGTGAGGCTCGAACGCCGAGACCTGGAAGTACTCCTCGACGTCGATGCTGAAATGGTGTGCCGTCATGGCGGCGGTACCGCGTTCCCCAGCTGCCGGGGGCGGTGGCGCGGCGGTGGCGAATGGTTGACGCCCAGCACCGCTACCAGCTGCGCGACGCAGCGCTCGATGCGGTCGTAGCTTTCCTCGAACACCTCCACGCTCTGGTTCACGGGGTCCCGGATCGCCCGCGTCGCAATCGTCTGCGGGTCCAGGTCTCCCAGCGCCAGGATATCACGCGGCAGCCGACCGAACCGGTCGCACACGCGGCGCCCCTGAGCAGGGTCCATCACGACGACCAGGTCGGCAGCGTGCGCGGCGTCTGCCGTGAGCAACCTGGAGCGGTGCGCCGAGAGATCCACACCGCGTCGCGCCGCGACGGTGAGGGCCTCGGGTGGGCACGGTCGGTTGGGTCCCGTGAATCCCGCAGAGTCGACGCGCACGCCGGCGGGCGCCAGGTGCCGCGCCAGGAGGGCGGCCGCGAACGGGCTGCGGCAAATGTTGCCGTGGCAGATGACCAGCACCGCGGCCGGCGGCGTGCGGCGCCGGAGCGCGTCTAACGCCTTGCGCCGGTGCAACGGGTGCAAGAACCGCCCGGGAGTGATCATGTGCATTTCCCGCGTACGAGGCGGGCGATAGCCTCGAGCGACCCGAGGTTCTGCTCGGTGATCTCGTCCTCAGCGATCGTGACACCGAACGTCTGCTGGAGGAATTCGATCAGCTCGAGCACCCCGATCGAGTCCATGACGCCACGCCCGAGCAGGGGGTCTTCCGGTCGCAGGGTCCAATCGGGCCGCGTGTAGAGAAAGTTCTCCCGCACAAAAGCCGCCGTGCGAGCGACGATCTGCCCCAGGCTCGGAGCGGCCGTTTGTTCACGCATGCCGTCCACGGCTCGCACGCTGTGCAATGTTCGAGCCTCAGCGAGGCCGCTGCCCGTGTGGCGGCGACGCTACGTCGAGCCGCGTCAGAACGCGCCGATGTTGAAGGCGGCACTCTCGGCGCCGGTCACGCCGGCAGCCGTGACGACGAGCGTGTAGCCGTTTCCGGGCTGGTCGATGGTCAGGTCCGAGAAGGTGGCGACGCCGTTGACCGCCGCCACCGTCTTCGTGCCGGACAGCGTCCCGGGGGTGACCAGGCCGCCGTTGTGCCCGATGGCGACGGTCACTGACCCCGTGAAGCCGGTCACCGTATTGCCGAGGTCATCCACCACCGTCACCCGGACGGGAGGCTGAATGGCCATGAGCGGCAGCGTCGTCGTGGGCTGCACTGTGAACCCCAGGTGCTGCTGCGCCGGGTTGAGCGCGACCACGCTTGCCAGCCAGGTCCCCGGGGAGTCGAAGAACCACGTCCATTGCGGATCGATCGATCCGGCGGCGGATGTCACGGTGTACTCTCCATCGGTATTGAACACCGCGTCCGACATCGTCGCGACGGGAGTAAAGCCCGCCGGCCGGTTGACGCCGTAGAGGCCGGACATCGAGACGCCATAGGCGAGCGCGCCCGCACCGATGGCAATCGCGCCCGGGTCGGCGGTCGTGGCGGTGGAGCCCGAGCCGGCCGCCGAATGGCGCGCGCCCAACGCCTGGGCCCACACCGGATTCACGCCCGTGTATGCGGAGAGCAGCACGCCACCGTCGGTGACCGTCTGCGAGAGGTTCGCCCGCACCGCGTAGATGTTGCCGCCAGCCGAGTCGGTGATGCCGTCGGGGAAGTTCTGCACGTTGGTCGCGACGTACGTCGCCATCGATAAGCCGCCGGACGTAACGTATTGGACGAGGGCGTACGGGTTCCCGACGCGCGTATACGGGTTCGTGGTCAGGACATCTGTCACCGAGTCGATGATGTTCTTCGAGCCGGCCCAGAAGAACGTCGCAACCACCGCGTCGCCGACGTGTGGGTTCGTGGGGTTGAACCCCTTGATGAGCATCGTCCCGCTCTCGCGCATGGTGCCGTTCCACTGGTCGAGCGCAATGCCGCTCGCCATCACCGCGAACCGCGGAGCGTCGAGAGCGCGGGGATTGGGACCGACTGGCTCACTGCAAGCTGCGGCGAGCAGCGTCGCGGCCACGAGACTCGCAAGGCCGACCGTGTTTGTGCGCGTGAACATGACCCGTCTCCCTGTGGAGTGTGCGCCACACGTGGGAAGAACAGGGCCCGCGTCGGCTGTGGTGCGTATTCGCAAGGGTCGCGCCATGGCGTTGCATGCTGCCGACAGCGACCCGCCGCCGCTCCGGTGCACCAATCCGCGGCGCCCGCGCTGTGCCAGAGCGCACCAATCTTGGCACAACGTGCATGACCCTTCGTGCTGGCACCGTGTATGCAAGACCGACTGAGCGCCCAACACCGTGCCGCCCCGGAGGGTACGCGAGACATGACAACCATATCGTCGGAAACGGGCGTCGAAATCTTCTCGACCTGCCCCCAATCAAGTGACGCGGCCGGGAGCGCGTACCTCGGGGCCGTGCGTGACGTGGCGCGCTGGAGCGAACGCTACGGCTGCACCGGGATCCTCGTGTACAGCGACAACCGCCTGGTGGACCCCTGGCTCGTGTCGCAGGTGATCATCCAGGCGACGAGCCGCCTGTGCCCACTCGTCGCGGTGCAGCCGATCTACCTGCATCCCTACGCGGTGGCCACGCTCGTCGCATCGCTCGGCCACCTGTACCGGCGCCGCGTCTATCTCAACATGGTGGCCGGGGGCTTCGTGAACGACTTGACCGCCCTCGATGATCCGACCCCGCACGACCGTCGCTACGACCGGCTGCGGGAGTACACGGAGGTGGTCACGCGCCTGCTGCGCGAGGCCAGCCCGGTGACGTACGCGGGAGAGTTCTACCGGGTGAAGAACCTCAGGCTCTCGCCGTCGCTCGCGGGGGCGCTGTTCCCCGGCGTCTTCGTCTCAGGCTCCTCGTCGGCCGGGCTCGCGGCCGCCCGCACGCTGGGCGCGACGGCGATCAAGTACCCGCAGCCCCCGGGCCACGAAGCGGACGACGTCGTCGAGCCGGGCCTCGCGCTCGGCGCCCGCGTCGGCATCGTCGCACGCGAAGCGAGCGAGGAAGCATGGCGCATCGCGCGCGCGCGCTTCCCCGAAGACCGCAAGGGGGAGATCACGCGCCAGCTCGCCACCAAGGTGTCGGACTCCGCGTGGCACCGCAGCCTGTCGAGCGCGCCGGACGCCGGTGCCGAGCAGGTGTACTGGCTCACGCCGTTCCACCGCTATCAGACCAACTGCCCCTACCTCGTCGGGAGCTACGACGAGGTCGCCGACCTGCTGTCGCGCTACCTGGGGCTGGGCTACCGCACGTTCATCCTGGACATCCCGCCGGCCGAGGCGGAGCTGCGCCACACCAGCGTCGCGTTCGAGCGCGCGCTCGGACTCGTGGCGCGATGACGCGACTGCTGCAGGACGGGGTCACGGCGCAAGCAGAACGGCGTCCCGATGCCGTCGCCGTAACGATGTACGGCGAGGCGGTGAGCTACGCCGGGCTGGATCAGGACAGCGACCGACTCGCGCAGCTGCTGCGCGACAGCGGCTGCGCGCCCGGCGACCGCGTCGGCGTGTTCCTCCCCAAATCGCCCGGCGCGCTCGTCAGCATGCTCGCCGCGCTCAAGGCCGGGGTTGCCTATGTCCCGATGGACCCGGCGAGCCCCCCGCGACGTCTCGCCGCGATCCTGGAGGCGTGCGATCCGAAGGTGATCCTGGCGTGCGCCGCGACCGCCGGGACCCTCGCCCAGATCCGGACGCTCTGCCCGGCGCTTGCGTCCGCGCGCATCGGGTGGCTCGATGCCGCGCCACCGGGGCCGAATGTGCCCGCACCCGCGTTCACCCTCGACGATGTGGCGCGCACTCCCGTCCACCGGCTCGATCCGCGGGTGAACGCGAGCGCGCCGGCGCACATCCTGTTCACATCCGGCTCGACGGGCGCCCCCAAGGGCGTCGTCATCACACACGAGAACGTCCTGTGTTTCCTGGATTGGGCGTTGCGCTACTTCGGCGCGCGCCCGGGCGACCGCCATTCGGGTCACCCGCCGCTGCACTTCGACCTGTCGACGTTCGACGTGTACGGAACCCTTTCCGCGGGGGCCGAGCTGCACCTCGTTCCCCCGGAGCTGAACCTGCTGCCCCACAAGGTGGCCGAGTTCATTCGCACAGCGGCGCTCACGCAGTGGTTCTCAGTCCCGTCGGCGCTCGTCCACATGGCGAAGTACGACGCCGTGCGGCCCAACGACTTCCCGGAGCTGCGCCGACTGCTGTGGTGCGGCGAGGTGCTGCCGACCCCGTCGCTGTGCTATTTGATGCAGCGGCTGCCGCACGTGACGTTCACCAATCTCTACGGCCCCACCGAGACCACGATCGCGAGCAGCTACTACACGGTGCCCGCCTGCCCCGCCGACGAGCGGGCGGCGATTCCCATCGGGACCGCGTGCGACGGGGAGGAGCTGCTCGTCCTGGACGAGCGGCTCGAGCCGGCGCCCCCGGGGGAGCCGGGAGACCTCTACATCGGCGGCGCGGGTCTGTCCCCCGGCTACTGGCGCGATCCCGAGCGGACGCGGCTCGCCTTTCTGCCCGCTCCCGGCGGCCGGACTCCGGAGGACCGGATTTACCGGACCGGCGACCTGGCAACGCGCGGCGCGGACGGGCTGGTGTATTTCCTGGGCCGTGCGGACTCGCAGATCAAATCCCGGGGGCATCGGATCGAGCTGGGCGAGATCGAGACGGCGCTCGACGCGCTCGACTGCCTGCGCGAGAGCGCCGTCGTCGCGATCCCCACCGACGGCTTTGAAGGGACGCTGATCGCGTGCGCCTATGTCCCAGCGCCCGGCGCCGACGTCACTCCCGCGCGGCTGCGGAGCGCGCTCGGCGAAGTCCTGCCGCGCTACATGCTCCCCAACCGCTGGATGGCGCTCGAGCGTCTTCCGAGAACCACCAACGGCAAGGTCGCCCGCCGGGACCTGTCCGAGGCGTTTGCGGGGTATGCAGCTCAAGTGCGTTGACACCCCCGAGATGCTCGAGACCGTGGCGGGGTGGCTCGCCGACAAGCAGAACCACCAGTGGCTCGATTTCGGGAACGGGGTGCAGGCGCCGTCGGCGCTGTCGCTCAAGCTCATGACCCAGCGCGCGGTCAACGTGCTGCGGGCATACACCGCGGACGACGACGTGACGCCGATCGGCGTGGTAGGTCTCAGCAACGTGGACCGTCACGCCGGCACAGCCACGGTGTGGGCGGTGCTGGGACGCAAGCGCTACGGCGGCTACACCGACCGCGCCGTCAAGGGGCTGCTGACCATTGCCTTCACTGAGCTGGGGCTGCAGAGCGTGAACGCGTGGACCGTGGAGACCAACATTCCCTCGATCCGTTGCATAGAGCGGTTGGGCTTCCGCCCGGTCGGCAGGCTGCGGCAGTGCCATCGTATCGACGGCCGAGTCTACGACCGCCTGCTGTACGATCTCCTCGCCTCCGAGCACACGGAGCCATGATGGCGACGGATGGGACGCTGCCCGACCGGCTTCGCGAGCTGTTCCTCACGAAGCTCCAGATCGAGCCGCCGCCCGACGGCGTGGACATGATCGAGGCGGGGATCCTCGATTCGCTGAACGTCGTCGCCCTGCTACTGCACGTCGAGCAGCAGCTGGGGATCAAGGTTTCGGTGGACGATGTGGAGATCGACGACTTCCGCACGATCGACGGCATCGCGCGTTGCCTGGAGCGGCAGCGCTCACGCCTCTAGAATCACCACCGCACCCGCGATGTCGGGCTCGTGACTGAGGGAAGCGTGTGCGCGGCACACGCCGAGGCGGTGCGCAAGGTCGGCGGCGCGTCCCGACAGGCGTAGCTCCGGCCGCCCCCCGCTGGTGACTTCGACCTGACGCAGCGACAGCCCCTGGGCCCACCCAGTCCCAAGCGCTTTGAGGCAGGCCTCCTTCGCGGCAAACCGCGCCGCGAGCCCGGACGACGGGTCTCGAGACCGGGCGCAGTCGGCCCGCTCGGCCGGCGTGAAGACGAGCTCCTCGAAGCGGGCGCCATGCGCCCCCCGCAGCTGCCTCACCCGCTCCGTGCGGACGAGGTCCACCCCGACGCCGACGATCATTATGCCCCGGCCACGCGCTCGAGCATGTCCGACAGCTCCTGCAGGCTGAACGGCTTGCGCAGCACAGGGCGCTCGGAGCGCTGCAGCTCGTCGCGGGTGCGCGCCGAGATCGAGTCTCCGGTAGTGAACACGATGCGCCGTTCCCGACCCCGGCCCTCCAGCCGCAGGCGCTCGAACAGATCGAACCCGCTGTTCGCTTCATCGAGGTGCACGTCCACCAGCAATGCGAGCGCGGCGGCGGGCGCCGTGCGGGGTTGCGTCGTGTCGAGGGGGAGCTCGATGGCGAGCCGCGCGCCGCTCCCCTCCACGTTCTGCATCCAGATGCGGCCACCCATGGCACGCACCAGCCCGAAGCAGATCGCGAGACCGAGGCCGGTGCCCTCCTCGCCCTTGGTCGTAAAAAACGGCTCGAACACGCGCTCCAGGAGCTCCTGGGGCACGCCGGGCCCCGAGTCTTCGACCGCCAGCAGCACGTGATCGTCGGTGCG
>WNGI01022695.1_pt1 | contig 11433 bp, 10 predicted proteins | sample 5400621 | NCBI WGS metagenome assembly WNGI01 (sample SAMN13153374, study PRJNA577476) | soil metagenome | isolation source: 20 cm soil or saprolite under Garry oak tree replicate 1 | place: USA:California | collected 2016-06-15
AATTCTGGAAACTCGTCCGCGGGCGGCGTCCGGTCAGGCGCTGACCGCCTCGAACGTCGCCCAGCGCCGGCGCAAAATGATCGCCCAATACACCGCTTTCATTGCGACGATCAGCGCAACGCCGCGCGCGCCAGCTTGACCCCGGAGAGACTCCGCGCGCGCCCCAGCACCAGCATCAGGAGCACGGTGCGCTTCATGTGCGTCTCCGCCAATAGAGGAACGCCGGGATGCCGAGCGCGATCAACCCGGCGCCGACTGCGGCGTTCTTGGGATTCGAAATGATCGCGCTGAAGACGACGAATCCAGCCGCGAGCACGAACAGTGCCGGAGTTACCGGATACCCTGGGACGCCGAAGCCGGATCTCGGGCTCCCCACCTGGTCGCGTGCGCGGTACACGTATAACCCGGCAACGCACGATCCAAAAAAGATCCAGTCGCCGAAGGTCACGTACTCCACCAACTCCCTGAACGTGCCGGTCAGCGTGAGCGCGACGGCAACAACGGCCAACGCCACAATCGCGGCGGTAGGCGTCTGATAGACCGGGTGCAGCACCGCAAGCCGGCGAAAGAACACGCCGTCCGCCGCCATCGCCTGCAGGACGCGCGGCGTGACCAGGATGACAAGGTTCAGAAACCCGAACGTCGAGAGTGCGATGCCGGCGGCGATAACCTTGCCGCCGACCGGACCGAGCACGGCCTGCATGGTATCGGCCGCCGGAGCCGTGCTCGCGGCCAATCCCTCGATGCCGAGCACGCGGAGGTAGGCAAAGTTGGCCAGGAGGTACACGGCCACCACGATGGTGACCCCGATGATCAGCGCCCTGGGCAGGTTTCGCTCAGGCTCGACGATTTCCTCGGCGATGAAGTTCGTCTGCTGCCAGCCGCCATACGTGAAGAGAATCGGAACGAGGGCGGGGCCAAGGGCGCCGAGGTGAGACGGCGGCGAAGGGGCGGCGAGGGGCGGCGAAGGAACAGCGAGGAGGAGGCCGGCACCGATGAGCACCACGAGCGCGACGAGCTTCAGCACGGTGAAGATGTTTTGCGTGATCGCCGCGGGGCGGACGCCGACGTAGTTGATGCCCGTGTGGAAGACGATGGCCGCGACGGCGAGCGGCACCGAGTACCGATGCGGCAGCCCCATACCGAATACGAGTGCGGCAGCCCGAGCAGTGCCAGGGTGTAGTCGGCGAATGTCACGGCCACGGCGGCGATCGCCCCGGTGGCAATGACAAGCACCAGGGTCCAGCCGTAGAGAAACGCCGGCAACGGCCCGAACGTCTCGCGCAGGTAGACGTACCCGCCCCCGGCGCGCGGGCGTCGCTGCCCCAATTCGCCAAAACAGAACGCGCCGATCAACGCAACAATCCCGCCGATCACCCACGCGAGCAGCACCAGGCTGGTCGAGTGCAATCGCTCGGCGACGGTGGCCGGCGTGCGGAAGATGCCGCCGCCGATGATCCCGCCGACGACCGCCATCGTGCCGGAGAACAGACCTAGACGTCTGGCGTAGGTGGTCATTTTGAGACGGGGAATAATGTAGGGGCGCAGCATGCGGCGCCCCTACCCCGCGCCTAGCGTCTTTCCGTCCCATCCGCCACGTTTCAGCTACCTCACCTCCGAGAGGGCTCATGCCTGCGTATTCCCTCCTCGTGAATGGCCGGAGCCGGACCGTCGAAGTCGCCGCAAACACTCCCCTGCTGTGGGTCCTGCGCGACAGCCTCGGTCTCACCGGCACAAAGTTCGGTTGCGGCATCGCGCAATGCGGCGCCTGCACCGTCCACCTCGGCAACCAAGCCGTGCGCTCGTGCGTGTTGCCCGTATCGGCGGTCGGCACGCAGTCCATTACCACCATCGAGGGACTGAGCGCCACATCGACGCACCGCGTGCAGAAGGCGTGGGTCGCCGAGGACGTGCCGCAGTGCGGCTACTGCCAGTCCGGCCAGATCATGGCCGCCACGGCCCTGCTGCAGCGCACCGCCGATCCGAGCGATGCCGAGATCGACACGGCGATGACGAACATCTGCCGCTGCGGCACCTACCAGCGCATCCGGGCCGCGATCCATCGCGCGGCGAAGGAGGCCTGATGCTTCGCCGGGACTTTTTGAGGGTGACCGGAGCTGCGAGTGCAGGTCTGCTGATTGCGTTCCGCCTTCCGGACCGCCATGGCGTCGAGCCGTTTGCGCCCAATGCCTGGCTGCGAATCGACCCCGACGGCAGCGTGACCCTGACGATCGACAAGTCGGAAATGGGCGAAGGCAATCACACTGCGCTCGCGATGATCGTGGCCGAGGAGCTGGATGCGGATTGGTCGAAGGTGAAGATCGGGCCGGTGCCGGAGAACCCGGCGGGCTGGTCGCGACGGATGTCCACCGGCGGCAGCACGAGCGTGCGCACGTCGTGGGACATCCTGCGCAAAGCCGGCGCGACAGCGCGGGCGATGCTGGTCGCCGCCGCTGCACAGACCTGGGGCGCCGATCCCGCCGCCTGTAGCACCGAGAACGGCGTGGTCGCGCACACGGGGACAAGCCACCGGCTGACATACGGCGAGCTGGCCCAGAAGGCAGCCGCGCTACCCGTTCCCGCGAACCCGCCGCTCAAGGATCCGAAAGACTTCCGCCTGCTCGGCCACCGCACGCACCGCCTCGACACGCCGTCCAAGGTGAACGGGACCGCACAGTTCGGCATCGACGTCCGCATGCCGGGCATGCTCATCGCCAGTGTCGAGCGCTCGCCCGTGTTTGGTGGCAAGGTGCGGAGCTTCGATGCGACCCGCACCAAAGGGATGCCAGGCGTACGGCACGTCGTGCAGCTCGAGAGCACGCCGTGGCTCGGGACGGGAGCCTGGGGCGTCGGCAGCGTGAGCGGAGTCGCGGTCATCGCCGACACGTACTGGCAGGCCGTGGAAGGCCGGCGTGCGCTCCAAATCACGTGGGACGAGGGACCCAACGCGTCGCTCGGCGACATTCCGGGCAAGCTCGCGGCGCTCGCCAATCAAGCGGGCGTGCAGGCGCGCAAGGATGGCGACGCGGCCGCCGCGCTGGCTACGGCGGCAAAGAAGATCGACGCCGTGTACACGGTGCCGTTCCTGCATCATGCCACGATGGAGCCGATGAATTGCACCGCCCACGTCCGCACCGACGCATGCGAGGTGTGGGCTCCGACCCAAAATCAGACGCGGGCGCAGGAGGTCGCCGCGGAGGCGGCCGGGATCCCCAAGGAGAAGGTCCGCATCCACACGACGTTGCTGGGTGGCGGATTCGGGCGCCGGCTCGAGTCCGATTTCGTGGCGGAAGCGGTGCAGCTGTCCAAGGCAGCGAAGGCGCCGGTCAAAGTCATCTGGTCGCGTGAGGACGACACCAAGCACGGGTTTTACCGCCCGGCGACCTACAATCGTCTCGCAGCGGGACTCGACGGGCAAAACAAGCCCGTCGCCTGGACCCATCACATCGTGGCGCCGCCGATTCTTCTCAAGTTCGGGCCGCTGGAGAACGGCATCGATAGAACGCTGATCGACGGTGCGTCGGGAATTCCGTACGCGATTCCCAACGTGTTCGTGGATCAACTGGCGGCCGATCTGCCCGCCATTCCACTCGGCTTCTGGCGCTCGGTGGGCGCGTCGCAGAATGCCTTTGTCGTCGAATCATTCATGGATGAGCTGGCCACCGCGGCCGGCCGCGATCCTTACGAGTTCCGGCGCGCGCTCCTGCAGGACCCCGCCAAGGCGCGCCACCTCCGCACGCTGGAGCTCGCCGCGACCAAGGCCGGCTGGGGAACGCCGCTGCCGGCCGGCCGTGCGCGGGGCATCGCGATCGCCGAATGGCCACCCACGACATGCGCCGAGGTGGCGGAAGTGTCCGTGGCGCCGGACGGCACGGTGCGCGTGCACCGCGTGGTCTGCGCGGTCGATTGCGGGGCGGTCGTGAATCCCGACACGCTCGAGGCGCAGATGCAGGGCGGCGTCGTGTTCGGGATGTCGGCCGCACTGTATGGCGAGATCACGATCGAGAACGGCCGCGTGAAACAGAGCAACTTCAACGACTATTCTGTGTTGCGGATTCCCGAGATGCCGGTCGTCGAGGTGTACACGGTGAACAGCACCGACGCGTTGGGCGGGATCGGTGAGCCGTCGGTGCCGCCCACGGCACCGGCAGTGTGTAATGCAATTTTTGCGGCGACCGGGAAGCGGATTCGGAGCTTGCCGATTGGGAAGGTGACCTAAGCCGATCCGTTTTATCCGTGCGCTGAAGCGCCGGCTCGGCCGATACGCGCGCCCTTAAGGGCGTGTGCACTCGCCGAGCCGGCCCTTTAGGGCACGGATTACCGCAGCGCCGCCACTAACCCTGCATGATCCGAGGGCCAGATAGGATACGCCGGCCCTGCCAGGCGATCCGCCGGCACATTGCCGAAGCGATCGATGCTGCCCTGAATCGTACCGTTGTCGCGCGCGAACCCGCGAGTCCAGACGTAGTCAATGCGCTGATCGAAATTGGCGATCTGATCGGAGAGGTCGGCGACGTGGCAGCAGGTCAGGCCGTCGGCCCCCACTCCCGGGTGCATCGCGGTCCACGTATCGGCGAAGCCCGTGCTCGCGAGCACGTTGTACATCGGCGAGCCCGGAACGTCGTTCAGGTCTCCCATCAGCACGATTGGCTCGCTCGTACCGAGCGTAGCGACCATTTCGCCGACCTGCGCCGCGCGGATTTGCTCCAGCAGTCCTGCGGGCGCGCCGGCGAGGTTCGCTTCGGTATGCGCGCTCGCGAAGGTGACCGCACGGCCATCGATCGTGGTGCGCGCGAATACCCAGCCGCGCATCAGGACGACCCCGGGCGCGACCGGTCCCAGATTGAGCGAGAAGTTCTGGCCGCTCGCCGCATTGATCGACACGCGATCGGCATCGACGAGCAACGCGTCGTGATCAACGAGACTCACCAGGCCACCCACGAGGCTCACGTTGATGTTGTCGGACGTCGCTGCCACCTGGTAGTTGAGACCCCGCTCCGCTAATGCAGCCTGGATCAGCGCGAGAAAGTCCTGGTCCACGACCAACGGGACGCCGAGCGGGCGCAGGTCGATGTTGATCCGCGAAACTTCCTGCAGTCCCACGGCGTGCGGGCGCCGGCGCGCGATCTGGTCGGCGATGGCCTGCGCGCGGGCGGGAAAATCGGTCTTGCCGACCGTCTCGATCGCGAACAGGAGCGCCGGGAAATCGTCACTCGGATCGGGTGTGCCGAGCGCACGGATGACGGCATCGACATCGGCGCCGACGTACAGGTTCTGCGTCATCACGGTGATGTCGGACGCCGCGGCGGGGACGGCCACGCGCTGTTCGGACGGCCTATTCCCCAAACCCGGTGAGATCGAGACCGGCTCCTTACACGCGGTGGCCAACACGATGACGGCGGCGGCGGCGAGTGGATACTGCAGGTTCATGACCGGCTCCTGGTTGAATGCGGTACGGTAATGCGGACGTACCAGCATCTCAGGATGCCGTCAAGCAAGCATCAAGTGTGAATTATCGAGCGAGGCCCGTGCGAGGATTAATGTCGCGCACGCCGCGCAAGATCATGAGCCGGAAGTGAATGCGCTTAATCTTGGTCCAGTAACTTTCGAGGGCGCGCGACTCGAGCGCGATGGCGCCCCGCCGCGTGACGCCCGGTGGCGGTGGCACGAGGGCGGCAAGGCGGTCATACACCGCGCCGCGGAGCGCCGGATCCACGCGCTGCAGCAGATGCCAGAGCGACAACGCATCCTGCGGCCGCGCGCGGGCCGATCCCAGGGCGAGTCTGCACCAACGCCCCGAGCGGGACGCGCGATCCCTGTGATCCGGTCTGGAACTCGACTTCTCCGGCAGTGACGTGCAGCAGGCCCTTGCCGAGGGAGTCGGTCTCCAGCGTATACGCGCAGCCGAGATCGATCGCGGTGCCGGCCGGGGTTTCGACAAAGAACAGGCGCGGCACCGCACTGACTGTGGCGTCGATCGTGCCGCGCGCCAATGCCAGGCGATGCTCGCTCGCGGTCGCGACGACGAGCTGCAGACGTGTGTCGGGCCGGACTTCGACCTGGCCGATCTTGCCGACGGCGATGAGCGCGCGCGAAGAGTCGTCGGTCTGAACCCAGTCGCCGACGCGCAGGTGGCCGGACGCAGCCAGGCGCGTCTGGCCGATGAGCGGCCGGCCGGCGAGCGCGGTGACGTCCCAGGCGTCGCTCTCGCGGCGCCCGAGCAGGAACAGCAGGAGCACGGCCGCGGCCGCGAGCGGCACCCAATACCAGCGCCGTTGCCATGTCGAAGCGCGGCGGCTGATCCGCGCCTCGATCGCCGGCCACAGATCGCGCGGCGGCTCGATGCTCTTCGGCAGTTTGCTGACGGCGTCCAGCAGCTCGCGTTCGTTCATTGCTCCAGCATCTCCCGTAACAGGCGGCGCGCTCGAAACAGCTGCGCCTTGGACGTCCCTTCTGCTATACCCACCATCTGCGCGATTTCGCCGTGCGCATACCCCTCGATGTCGTACAGGACGAACACCTCGCGCGCGCCGTCGGGCAGCTCAGCAATGGCGCGTTCCAGATCGATGCTCAACCCTTCAGTCGGCGCGCCCCTGCTCTTTTCCAAGACCGCGGGATCCTCGGCCAACGTGACACGTTGCTCCCGGCGCTGCGTAGTGCGACGCTCGTTGAGCACGACGTTCACGGCCAGCCGATGCAACCAGGAGGTGAAGGCGCTCTCGCCGCGAAAGCTGGAGAGCTTGTCCCAGAGCCGCACGAACACGTCCTGAGTACGTTCTTCGGCGTCGCCGGCATTGCCTGTAAGACGAAGGCACAGTGCATAGACTCGGGCCGAGTGCTGGCGGTACAGGTCCCGGAAGGCCGTCTGGTCGCCTGCCTGGGCTCGGGCGACGAGATCATCCGGGGGATCCACCGTATTAAGACGCCGTTCGATACGGGAGCGTTTGGAGGAGGCTCACGGCAAGCGGATGCCTCCGGTCAGCGCGCGCAGGCGCTGCTCGAGCTGCTTCTGAACCTCATCGAGCTTGGCGCGTTGCTGCGCAATCTGGGCCTGCGCTTGCGTCTGCAGCTGGGTCACCTGCGCGCGCACCGGGGCGACCTTGTCGTCCACCAGTGCGTCGACGCGGTCGTGCACCTGCTTCTCGGCGGCGGCCACTCGCTCGCCGACCGCCGCGCGGAGCCGCGTCGCGATCGCCTGGTCCAAATTCGAACGGACCGCGAAATCGGGCTTGTGCAGCGCGCCCGACATCCTGGCCTCGACGTCGAGATCCGAGATCTTGGAGACGGCGCCCCAGATCAACGCACCCACGGTGCTGTTGGCGAATCCCGAATCACGCACCCAGGAAACGTTGCTCGAGCGGATGGCAAACCGGGCGTGAATCGTGTCGCCGTTCAGGTTGAAGCCGAGCTGCGTCGTGCCGGCCCCGGGATCGAGCCGGAGCGGCACGCCCGGAAAGTCGAACGGGGGAAGGCGGACGTCAGCGAGCGTCGCGCCGGCCGTATCGACGGGAATGTCGCGCACGTGATTGAGCATCGCACCGGCCGCGAGCTGCGGCCCCGTCGCACCCAACGACGTGGGCCGCCCGTAGAGCGCCGGATCACTGGTGAGGCCCGTGAGGTGGCCGGCATAGCGCTGCGGCTGCGCCGCATTGGGATGCAACAAGAAGGAAAGCTCTGCGCTGCGGAGCAGGAATGCCGGCAACGCTCGCTCCTTGGGAAAGCGCACGTCCTCGCCTGCACGGCGCACGCGCTTCGGTCCCGGCGCCGCGCGTGGCAGCAGGCCCGGAGGCATGTAGCGACGCGCCAATTGCGCGTAGTACAGCACGCGCTCGAACGGTCTGATCGCCCCCGGCGAGAATAGCGCGGCGCCCACACCCGGCGCATCGAGGCTGGGCAGCTTCAGCAGGCTGCGCGCGAAGGCGTAGTCGCGGCGCTTCATGCTGTCGAGTCCCGCGAGGCCGCTCTGCAAACCGGCGAGGCCGGTCTTCACATTGCGCTCGAGCGTGGTGACGCGATCGCCGGCGCGCTTGAGTTTGGTAATCGCCTGACGCCCTTCGTTCAGCGCCGCGATGTCCGTGGCATGCGCATGCTTCAGCTTTTCGAGTGTGGCGTTCGCCGAATCGATCGTCGCGCCGAGCTGCAGCGCGTCGAGTGAAGCCTGCCAGGCGTGGCGGCTCGAGTCGGTGCGCGCGCCGAGCGCCGCGGCGGCGGGGAGCGTGGACAGGCGGCGCGGGTCGAGCGAGTCGATGGCGATCTTGCCGGTGGCGAGCTGCAACGCCGGGGCCTGGAACTGACTCGCCCACTCGTGTGTCTCCGCCATCACCTGCCCCGCGATTCCCTCGCCCGCCGGTTCGCCCGCCTTTGCGACCACGCGTCCATCGGTTTCTCGCGTTGTCCCAAAGCGCAGCCCGTTCGCGGCGAGGCGATCGATGATGAGCTTCTTTTCCGTGAGCGGCAGCATGTCCACGTCGGCGACGAGCTCGTCCGCCTGCAGCAGGTTTCGAAGGGCCTCGTGCGGGCTCGCGACCGTCAGGCCGTACAGCATCACTTTGCCGTGAGCGAGATCGAGATGCAGCCGCTGGATCTCGACCTTCGCTCCCAGCAGCTGCGTGCCGATCTTTTGCGACGCGCGTCGCGCGATCGAGTCGGCGAACAACCACCACAGCACGCACGCGATGACGAACAACACGAGCAGCGGGCCGACCGCTCTCCAGCGGAAAATCTTCGTGCGGCGGGGTGCGGGCGTTGCCGGAGATGCGCTCATGGGCGGAACAGCTTGTAGACGTTGTACGCCTTCGATGCCATGAGGGCCTTGTAAAACCGCGACTGGCGCACGCGCTCACCGATCGTGGCCCGATAGCGCACGATGGCCCAGCGCGTCAGGAGGTAGAGCGGGACCGCGAACACCACCGCGAATACCAGACTGCCGAGCACGACGGTGTTGTTGAAGTTCGTGAGCGGGACGATCGGCGTGTTGTACAGCGACGTCCACAGACCTCGCAGCGACTCCGCGAGCAGCAGGCGGTGCCCGATCCAGTCGAACATGGGATCGAGGAGAAATCCCACCGGCACGAACACGGCCCAACCGAGCATGCCGCCCGCGAACGAGACGTTCAGCAGCACCAGCGCGGCGAAGATGAGTGCGTTGTGCAGGTTGAGGAGCGGCGTGAGGCCGAGGAAGGAACCGAGAACCAGCCCTGCGGCGAGTTGCCCCGGCGTGCCCTCCGAGTGCAAGGCGCCGATCAACGACTGAATCAACTTTATGAGTCCGAACATGCGCTAAGAGGCCATCGGCGGTTGACGTTTGTGCCAGTCGCTCCGGTCCTGATACAGCCGCGCCAGCGTGACGAGTTTCGCCTCATCAAAGGCACGCGCGGCAAAGCTCAGCCCTGTGGGCAGGCCCTGGAGCCCGAAGCCGTTCGGAACTGATATCCCCGGAACGCCGACGACGTTCGTTGGGCCGATGACATTAGCGCCGCCGGTGATTCCGGGCCACCCGTCTCGGAACGGCTTGTCGAGTGGCGACGCCACCGTCGTGCGCGTCGGGACGGCCAGCGCATCGAACTTCTTCAGGAAATCGTCCAGCGCGCGCTGCATCGGCCGACGGACGCGGAGCGCGCGAAGATAGTCAGGCGCGCTGACCGCCAGAGCAGGATAGCCACCGGTCCGGTCTTCGGGGGCCGTGAGCTGCGACAGCCGGCCGTCCTTCAGCAGGTCATCGAACGCGCTGGCGCCTTCTGCGCCGATGATCATGCCGCCGACTGCCCCATACGGAAGGTCGGGAAGCTCGACGTCTTCGACGACATCGAGACGATTCTCGAGCACCTTCAGCGACGCCCGAAAGTTTGCCGCGACTTCGGGCTGGATATCCTTGTCCGCGCCTTTGGGCACACCGATCCTGAATCGCCTCGATGCGGGTGGTTCCGGGGGAACCGCAAAATGTCGATCGACTGCCGACGGGTCCTTCGGATCCTTCCCCGCAATCGCCGCAAGCACCACAGCGCAGTCCCCGGCGGTCCGTCCCAATGGTCCGAGCTTGTCCATCGTCCAGGCCAATGCCATCGCGCCGTGGCGACTGACCAGCCCGTAGGTCGGCCTGAGGCCCGTGACGCCACAGTATGCCGCGGGCGTGAGAATCGAACCCGAGGTTTCGGATCCGATCGCGAACGGCACGAGACCGGCGGCGACCGCGGCGCCGGGGCCGCTCGACGAGCCGCCGCTCCAGTAATCCGGATTCCACGGCGTCTTGCCCGGTCCCGTGAACGACGCATTCGCCTGGTTGTAGCCCATGCCGCCGGCGAGCTCGACCATCGCGAGCTTCGCAACCAGGACAGCGCCCGCGGCGCCGAGGCGTTCGACCACCGTCGCGTCGTAGCCGAGCTTCTGCTGGCGGTACGGCTCGGCGCCCCAGGTGGTCGGATAGTCTTTCGTGGCCACGAGGTCCTTCACGCCGTACGGGATGCCGTGGAGCGGCCCGCGCAACTTGCCAGCCTTGATCTCACGATCGGCTTGCGCCGCCTCGGCGAGCGCGCGCTCGCGCGTGACCGCGACGACGGCATTGTAGCGCGGCCCAAGCCGCTCGAGCCGATCGAGGAAGTAGCCGGCGAGCTCGGTCGCCGAGGTTTGCTTGGATCGAAGTAACCGACCGAGCTCCGCCACGGATAAGAATGCGAAGTCCGCCATCAGTCGGCTCCGCGATAGACGGAGTAGACGAAGTCCGGCTCATCGCCGTTGGTCAGCTGTGTCTGATACAGCCGGTCGATCTGGCGGAGCCGGTTGTCGATGCTGCGCGTGATGGCGGTGAGATCGTCCGCGGAGAAGCGATCGGGATAGCGGAGGCGCACGCTCTCCGCGAGCGCCTTGGCGAGCGCGGAAGGCTCCTGCGCCTGCTGTTGCGGTGGTACCGGTCTCAGATCCTCGAGAAACCACGGCGCTGCCGCCAGCAGCGCTAACTGTTCCGCAAACGCCCGTCGCGAAATCTCCATTATCGTTCCTCCCGTTTCAGACGGTCCTCGGCGATTGCCAGAATCTCGCGCAGCGCCGCTTGGCGCTCCTCATCCCGCGTGCCGCGCAGCCGCGCCTCGAGCACGGGGACGATGACTTCTTTCGAGCGGCGGTTTACGAAAACCACAAACCGGAAACCGAATTTTTGTTCGTACTCCTCATTGAGTCTCGCCAGGCGGCGGAACACCTCCGGCGGCGTCGTGTCGCCGTCGTAGCCTTGCTCGGTGAATGATGCCGTAGAAACCTTGCCGGCGCGCTCGCCGATGCGGGGGTGCGCGTTGATCACGGCGATCTGCTCCGGCTCGGACAGCGCGTCCAAAATCTCGCGCGCGCGGGCCAGCATCGCCGCACCGCTCGCGAACGGCTCCTCGGCGCGCAGCCGCTGCAGCAGCGGGCCGGCATTTTCGAAGAGATTCAACTGCCTCGGTA